>Ga0065711_1000304_pt1 | contig 85986 bp, 52 predicted proteins | sample Hoacrofraction12_FD_59098 | JGI IMG/M metagenome (GOLD analysis project Ga0065711, IMG submission 59098) | Hoatzin crop microbial communities from Cojedes, Venezuela - Epithelial fraction 12 v2 (version 2) | ecosystem: Host-associated > Birds > Digestive system > Esophagus > Crop | place...
CTCACTAGGGCAGTGTAGAGGGGAAGGAGAACCTCCCTCGACCTGCTGGCCACACTCCTCTTGATGCACCCCAGGATCCCATTGGCTTTCTTGGCAGCCAGGGCACACTGCTGGCTCATGGTCAACCTGTTGTCCACCAGGACACTCAGGTCCCTCTCCGCAGAGCTGTTCTCCAGCAGGTCCTCCCCAAGCCTGTACTGGTGCGTGGGGTTGTTCCTCCCCAGGTGCAGGACCCTGCACTTGCCCTTGTTGAACCTCATCAGGTTCCTCTCTGCCCAACTTAAGAAGGTCCCACCGGCTCCGGCTGCAGATGGTGTGATGGGGACACACGTGGGTTTGCATTGCGCTGCTCTTGGCTCTGCCCAGTCTTTGCGCACATGCCTTTTTCTTGAGGGCATCCGTTTTTCTTCAGCGCTATTATAAACTTTAAAGATTTTTTTTTTTATTAAATAAAAAAGAGTCTGAAGAACTGCAGCCTGGCTGCTGGATGTCGTGGACAGCTGCTGCCTGGGAGGACTCACAACTACACTCTGTACCACCACCTTCCCATGAAAAAAAAGACACTTTGCAGCGGAACAAAACTGCAGCTTGGTGGTTTGCAAAGATGTGGGTGGAAGGGGAAAAGGAGAGCAAAAAAAAGCCCACAACAGCACGTGCTCCCCTACTCACACATGCACAGCTTACCATTACAAGGCATTCTTGATTTTTTTCTTCTTCCACTATTACCTTTTTGTTCTTCTTTCATTACTATATTTTTTTTCTTCCTCGTAGAGAAGAAAATGAACTTCTCGGCGGTGAGACACGGTCAGAGCTGCGTTTCGGCCACTCCTTGGGTGAACTGCATCAGCCAGATAACACAGCTCAGAAATATAATTTGCAAGAATGCGTGACAGGAAGCAGCTACCACATCAAACTGCAAATAAATAGCAGGTGGAAATTAAGCAGGCAGAACGCAGCTAGCACTTGCTATTATTATCCTAATTAGTAGCAATATTTTATTACACGTGGAGAAACTTCGTAAACCTGCACCTGTCCTAAATGCAAAGGGAGCTTTTGTGGTGCCGCTTAGGATGTGAAAGCCTTTGGGGGCTGAGTGCGTTGTAGAAATGAGATTTTAGCTTCAGGGCAATGGCTGTGAGGACAGACCCTGAATCCCCAGTTCATCTCTAAAATAGGCTGCCTGGGTCTAAGCAACCCGGGTGGGAGGAGGAAACCCCATTGCGTCTGCCGGCGCCTGGCAGGAGCCGAGCCCTGTGGACCCCTTCACGTGCAGGGCTGGCGCGGGCGCAGCCACCGCTGGCCTGAGAAAAGTGTTTGCTTTGCACCCTGACCCACAGCTGCTTGGAAGAAAACAGGAATACAGATGTCTGGGTGAAAGAGGAGGGCTTGGAGAAGCTTCAGAGGGGAAGCAGCGCAGGAGGCGATAAGAGCGGGGGCAGAGCCGGTGGCTGCGGGGCCGGCGAGGCGTGGGGCCTCGCTCAGGATGTGTGGGTCAGGTGGGCGACAGGGAGAAAAGGCCGTGGATAAATTCATGGAAGGCAACGGGCTTGAACGTTACAGCGTGGGATTGAGCATCAGCAACGCCAAGTCCTGCTTCGGGCCAAGCTGTGGTCGTTTCCTCCTCCGCTTCCCGTCCACCTCCCTTTGCTGTCTGGCCCCATCCGTGCCCACGGGCTGGGAGGGTTCGGGCAGCTTTGCCCCGCAGCCGGGGGCAGCTTTGCCGGGGCTCACCCCTGCCGATGGCTTGGGAAGTCAGTGGAGGGGAGTGATAACTGCTGGAGGCATGGATGGGAGATGGAGGAATGAGCACCGATATTCTTTTCAGTGAAACCCCCTTAGAGAAGTGGAAGCTGAAGGAGCGGAGGTGTGGGTACTGCAAGCCGTGAGCACGGTGACTATTGCCATCGCTTCCTGGGGGGCAGGAAGGAAGTGAAAGAGAAGTGGATGAAATGGAAAAAAAAAAAAACCAAATCCATACAAGCGCGAGGATCCCAGGGCAACTGCTTCTGCGGATGGTCCCCAAGCAGTCCGTGGAGTTCACACCTTGCACCGCCGCGACGTTTGGTCCTTCACCCAAACGCACGTCGGCAGGGATGCTGGGCAGCCGGGAGGCTTTGGGGCTGGCCGTTCGCACGCCGCTCCGCACGCTGGGGCTCGCTGCAGCTCTCCCGGCGAGGGAGGCGGGTGAACAGACTCCGATGCGTTCATGCAAACGCGACGCGTTGCTGGAACCCCGAGGCTGGATGCTGGTTGTGGCCTTCAGTGCTGCAAAACCTGGGCTCTGCTCACGCCGATGCTAATCGGAGGCTGCGGAGCACCCGGCTCAGCCCTCTGCCTTTGATGCTCGGGCCTGGCTGGCAGATCCTTTCTGCACAAGGTGCCGTTCTGGTCAAACCTGTCTTTTTTTGCACAGAGACCAGTTCAACGTGTTTTCACAGGCGGGGATTCGTGTGTGCACCTGACTGCCGTGAAAGCAGGTCTTTTGTTCCAGGGTAAGAAAGGTTTACGCAAGCCCCGGGTTCCGCCGTGTTTCGCTGTGCCTGAACAGCTTCACTCAGCAAGAATGCTTGGCAGCCTTCAGAGGCTGGAGCTGCTGTACTTCTGCTCAATGATTTTCGGATATGAAGTTCTCGATCAAGGGAGGGGGAGGGAGGAGATTCATCCCACAAGCAGAGACCTGTTTTTCTCATGTTCCAAGCTGCCTTCTTTTGGGTGTCCAAAGTTTTCATCCAACTGCTGGTAAAGATAAAAATAGCAGCCAGAGGTCACCTCGGGCTGAGGTCCTGCAGTGGTGGAGGGCTGATGTCAAGCCGGTGACCATGGCTGGCGTGCAGCATGGTCGTCCTTGGAGCCAGCATCCTGCGTTCGTGACTTTTCTCCCCCCTCTCCCCTTTCTCTTGACACACCCTCCGCCTTCATCCACCACTCTCCTCCCAAAAGACCAGCGGTTCGTACCTTGTGTTTACCTCTGGAGACCAGATCAGAGGTTCAGATTTTATGAATGAAGTGAATCACTTGCCTCCTGGCTTCTGTAAACGTGGTCCATCGACCTGCCCACAGACACGAGTTACTGCCCGTCTCCTCCAGACTTTCCTACCCTTGTTCCCTGGGTGCCGGGTGAGGGTCCTAGCACAACCCCGATGGCCAACTGCTTGCCTTACCAAGCTACATCAAGGTTCAACAGAAGTGATCACCCAAGGAAGCAGGAGGTAGTAAACAACCTTCTGTTGACTCAGCAGAGGGAAGAAAAACACATAAACAAACCCCAAAACCCAACAACTTTCAATTGTCACCTTTGCACGCCACCCCCACTGGCACCAGCCGGCGCGGGAGTGCCTGCGTTAGCTTGTCTTGAGTTATAATTTCCTCAGGGCACGGACTACACCTATGTGTGTGTTTGGGTAGCAGTGATCAGACTGGTTGTGATGAATCCCCGCCCCATCCTATCTGTAGCTAGAAGGGAGCGAAGGCACCAGGAAAAACTCCCGGTTTCCTTAGAAAGTCTCGTTCTACCGGTTCCTGCCCTGCTCGAGAGCCAGCGGCTGCCACCGCGGCGGTAGCTCGCAGGCAGCGCTGCTTTTAATATATAGTGGCACGGCCTCGCGCGGCATTTAATTCTTGTCTCTAACCCAAAAAATAACCGTCTTGGCTTTTTTTTTTTTTTTAATCTCCCATCAGGTGACTCTCAGCGCTGCGTTTTGGGACACGTGAAGCGCGAGGCTGCCAGCTCATTCACTGCTGGTGGCAACGGCATCAGCATCTGCGGGGTTTAAAGGCGTGAACTCTGCAGGGTTTGATCTCACTTTATGCTAAGGGTTCGTAACCAGCAGGAACACTGGGCCATTATTTCAGAAAAACACCTTTTAGTGTTTCCACGTGTCAGCAGAAAGCTGAGAGAAAGAACCACCAAAACACCAAAATATCTGTACGCGCACGTATATGGATGGGACAAATGGGAATTGAGGGGAATAGAGCCTCCTCCTGAAGTCTTTGAAGTGATTAAAATGGTACCAAATCTAGAAATAATGTGAATTCGCTTTCCCATCTGAAAAATGAATAAAACTAAACAAAGCCGTCACTTGGTTTGTACAGGAAGTGGTGTGAAAAGCTGGGCTTTCCAGCCACGCTTTGACATCTCCATTTCCAGGTGTGCAGTGTGCGTGCATGTGAGCTGAGGTCAGCCCGAGATATAAATTAAATAAAGGAGAATTTAATTCCTGCTAGGCTGATCTTTCCCCTGGAGAAACATCATGAACAGAATAGGAAGAACTGTGTTGTTGTAATAAGGAGCTCTGAAGTAAAATAAAATCTGAAAACTAAAACAAAAGAAGACAAAGAAATACAATGAAATCTAAAAACTCTCTTTTTATCCAAAGGAGGAAGAGAGTCAGATCTCCCGTGAGCACCATCATTTCAAAGGGACCTGCCTTCTGCACAAATGCATCATTTGCTTATTTTCAAAGAAATTTTAGGGATGTTCAAGGCAAATGAACAACATTGCTCCAGCCTCCCAGGGCTTGTTTGAACAAGAAAAGTTGTTAATGTTTAATATGAGGTAAAATTTTAATCCATTTCATTAAACTGTGTAGATATTCTTAGTACAGTTTTAAGCAGGTCCTGTTTACCTCAAGTCAAGTAAGCACAAGTATAACTTCAACTGATATAAGCCTTGCTTAAATTAAAGGATGAATAGCTACCAAAGCCTAGGGAAAAAAAAAAAGCTTTTCTTTAAAACAAGAAATGGGGTTTGCTTTGATGCTTTTCTTTACTAAGTATTTCTTTCCATGGGAAAACTATAAAAACTAGAGAAAGTCTATGAAGGCTTTGCTTGTAAACGATGAGACATCCACAGCTGAAAAAACACTGCTCAATTCAAGAGAGGTAATTCTTCTCAGCAGAGCCAGCTGAAGCGTCCCCTTGAACAGATGCGGTGTGAGCCTGGACTGGTTAGATGTGGCACTGCCGAATCACCCGTTTCGAAGAGTCTCCAACACCGACCGTAAACAGATTAATCATTGCCGAGGCCAGCGGGATGCTCCGTCCCTCACTCAGAAATCAGCTGGCAGCGCTTACGTCTAGCCTTGCTACCTATGGCTTTAGAAAGACATCCAGGCTTGATGTAAAGGTGCGTAATCATATCAGATTGACCCCGTCCCGTGGCCAGCTGTCCCACCAGCTCGTTGGCCTCATGGTTAAAAGTGCGATGTTAATACTTCCCTTGTTTTTCATTGCTACCTGCATCTGTGTTCCCATGCCCCTTATCCCTTTGCTTTTCTTTATCAAAAAAAGCTTTTTCTTATTAAAACATGCCATTTTCCCATAGCTGAATCCCCTGGTTAGCTTTTCGTGGGGTTTCCTCATAAATAATGCTTCTAAGTTTAAAGCTTACTCAGTTTTTGCTCAGGTTTTCACTTTCCCCACAAGAACAGAAGAAAGGCTGCAAGTTAACACAAAATCAGCCAGGAAGGGACTAGCTGGGGACCAATTTTGCTTTGTACAAGCAATTAGGTAACAGCACCTTGTGCTTGTAGGTCAGATTTAATCTTACACTCTCCAAGAAGAGAGATTCCTTAGGAGCTCTTAACCCCTCCACCTTCCAGGCCCTGGGAGAATAGTGGCTTGATAGCATTCGCCCTACTTCTTGCCCGCTTCAGTCAGGCATCTTATCTGCTAGACCTCCAGGTACTTCTGAAAAACAGATAATCTTCCCTCAGGGAGTTGTCTGTAGCTGCAGGAGACCCTTTTTTTAAAAATGAACGTTAATGATTTCCGTGCTAATATGCAAGATGCTCTTCTTCAAGCAACGCTGATGGGTGGGCAGCATTTCCGAGCTTGAGGGGTGGGGGATAAGTCACTTTATACTTGACATAAATCAGGTGTGATGCTGTTAGGCAAGTGAACTGGGCCACCATGAGCTTGGGTACATGTAGCAAAAGTCTTAGAGATTTGGAGAATACTCCTTGGGGTGATGTGTAGAGGTTTGGAGACAACTCCATGGGATGATGTGAAGCTGGAGGGTTTAGATGTCTTGGAAAGATGATTGACATGTACCTTAAAATTTGCACAGCACAACTATCTATAATCATTTCAGCTTTCCAAAGGAGCTACAAAGGAACTTGAAGTTACCTCTATGCTAAATACTTGAACTGCAGCTGATGTACCAGTAGAGCTGGAGCAAAGCCAAATGCAGGTTTGACCCTGCTGAAAGCCAGCAGCAGCACACTGGGTTGATGATGGATAACTGCACAGATACCAGTGAACGCGAGTTGAACAAAAGGCTGCAGAAGACTTTCCACCCACCGTATGCTAATAGGCCGGAGGGGTAAGGGAAGGGATGCTAGGCAGAGGATTACATCTTCAGTCTTGTTTATTAAGGACAAAATATTCAAATAACTGTGTGCCTGCCCCTTGTCTGAACTGGCACTGAAAACAGAAAGGCAATTGCCTTTCTAAACTCTTCCAGGAAGATCTGAATAAAGAAGGTGAACTTACTGGAGGCATTAGGCCATGCATGTCTCATCTTGCAATGATGGGAGCAGTTCCCCGCAGAAGTGGGCCAGGCTAGGCGCCGAGCAGGTGGATTAACTGTTCAGAGGAAAAAGCATGGAAAGTAGCTTTCTTGCAGAGCAGGTCTCCACACAGAGAAGTACGAGGCAGTGTGGCTTAGTGCTTAAGCTAATGAACCACCGTCAGACCTCTCTGGGAGTAGATGTTAGCACATAGCGGTATGGCCTTCGACAAGCTGGCACCTCTGCAAGGAGCCAGAGGGTTTGGTAGAGAGCAGGCTGCCCGTAGCCAACCTCCCAAAATACACATTGTGCTTTATTGGAAATGTAACACAAACATTTCCAGCACAGGCCCTGTAATGAGCTTCCAGTTTGCCTCAGGACGTTTTCTCCCAACTTGGTTATATTTATGAGCAGCTATTTTTGCTCAAGTACAGAAGAGAAAAAAAAAATTGCATGGGTTGAGCTGCACTTGCCCTTGCACCTACCACTGCAATCCTTGGGGCATCTGCATGGGGAAGGGGAGAGCTTTTGGGGTGGTTCACATCCATACATGATCTGCTCTGCTTTACCTTTCGTTATGGGGGGGAAATATATACATTTTGTTTCAGATAAGAGCCAGGCAACCATGAGGTTTATGAAAAAGAAAATGAGCTTAAGAATACAGAGAAGCAAAACCATTCGTATAGCGCTGAGGTGGACTGGAGTGCGGTGAGGTTGGGGCATGAAGATGGGTTTGGCTCTAAAGTAATCAGCTTTCTCTGCCCATGGAAAACCTTTCACATCTGGGTACTCCAGGAAACCAGGGTGGCTGTTAGGTGTCAGAAGGGAAGTGTATCCTCAAGCGACATCCTGATGGTATTTCCCCCTATCTACACCATCAGCCAAGGTGCGTAACCTTATGCAGAAGAAGCAGATCTGCTGGTATTTCTAGTTACCAAGACTGTTTGGGGTTTCTACTTACCATTCCTCACCTTATTACAGCAGCTTTCAGTTTGGGGTTTCTATCTGTTGAGAAATTCCAACATTTTACTCTGTATTTTCCTTCTGAATTGAGACAGAAAGTCAAAATGTGAACTTTTTTTTGTGTGTGGAATAAGAAATTCCAAACAATCCCCCTTAGAAAACGTTAAACATGTTTGTGCAAATCAATTTACCCAATTACAGTGCATCCCCACATAGTTGCAGGCACTAAGCACAGAGGAAGCGTCCTTGACTCCAACATCACTTACAATCCCAAAGCGTTCAAGGAGTGTGTTTTAATGTTCTTCAGTACCTCAAGACATGGTATTGGCAGCAAGAGAAGACTCTTTATTTTTAAGTAAGCACAGTGGCAAGGCTTGCTGTTGGCCAGCCCACCAGCTGGAGTAGAAGGAGGAGTGTGGTGAGCTAGGCTTGTGTTCACCAGGGCGACATCCGTGCAAGAACATTTGCTTACCAACCTGCGAGATATTGCCTGAAGCCTTGCTCCTGAGCTCAGTAAAATTCGAGCCTCCTGGCATAGCTGCCGGCTTCCTTAGCAGAGATTGCCTGTCTCCTTCCCCGCCCCAGCAGTGCAGGCACCCTGAGCTAATGGCTCCTAAGGGCTTAGTGGATACTGGCAAAGATGCAGCCATCCTCATGCTAAAACCTCCGGGCAAGGCGATATTTGTTGTAACGACCCATTTCCTCTCCCTAGAGCAATGCAGGGAGGTAAAGTGGGAATTAATGCGCCAATGATAATGAAGTGATGGGGATTAAAATGACTCCAGCAATACAAGTCTCTGGTTCCCCATGCAGTTTCCTATGTGTCATCTGTCAAGCACCTGAAGGTCTCTGCGAATGTAAGTGTTGCTCTGCAAGGTTATATAGGTGCTCTGTTCCTGCATATTTTAACAGGAGCTGGTGCTAACTGGGAGTAATGGGTCTAAATAACCTTTTAAGTTACGAGCACGAGCTCTGCACACTGCACCCATGCTCTGCTACTGACACATCGTGCCTGCCATAAATAGTGTAAGTCATATAATCTGCATAAACCCATCATAATTAGATAAAAGTCAAATGAAACATCTTTCATCTTCTGTAAATGACTCAGGCCAGAGTCTAAATAAGTGCCAGCGAAGAGTGTGGGTTCTAACAGCAACGGGATTTCCAGGAATTCTTCTTCTCTTACAGAAAAATCTCTGTTGTCCAACGGCGCTCGGCATTTGAGCAAACGGGGGCTAAGCCAAAGTGAGAACCAAGTGCCAGGGCTCGGCAGCACATGTTTCACATTAAGGAGCTGTTTGAGGGGCCTATGTGGCTTAGTGGATAAATCATCACGTTTGTCCCCTTGCAGCTCACAAGTCCAGAATAGCCTGTGGTCCTACAGGAGAAAAAACTCAGCCCGAGCTCAATAGTTTCCATCACAGTGGCTGTGCTCTGGTGTGAAACAAGCAGTGCACAGACCAGGTCTGTGGGCTGGGCCCGTGGGAAACCCCAGCCCCACCTTACGTGGGACCTTGGGAGCAGTTGTAGGGTGCAACAGTCCCCATGCTGCCGTGCACAGCCCGTCCACGGGTCTCCTCCTCTATCCGCAACCTCGGGAGCAAGCACTGTCTACTGCTGAAACATGGGAAAAGCGATGAAAACGGCAATGAAACACAAGCCCAATGATCTAGCACACAAATAGCAAAGGAAGGAGAGATAAATACTACGATAGTCTTAAAATATCTGGAGGAAACCAGCCAGGAGCCAGTTTGGCTACAGGGGGACGGGCTGGAAGTTAATGACCGATGATCCCGATATTACCGAGTGGCTAAGTGGATTTCTAACCACCTTTTCCACAAAAAGAAGCCGAATCTCACATCCTAGAGATCGGGTTCATTTTCTTGGGAGGAAAAGGGCTGCTAAAAGCCTTTAATAGCTCCTTCTCATACAATTGTGATTATAAGGAGCTGGAAGGAAGCCGGGCCTGATGTGTGAGATGCCAAAGACTTGAACGTGGTAAACAAGGGTAGGGGAATATTTGTTTTGACAGCACTCTCGGTACGCAGGAAACATCAAGCAATAAGAGGGACGACTCCGCACAGGAGTTCCCAGTCCTATATTTAAGAGCAAAGCAAACTAAGGGAGGATCCTGCAAATTATAGACATCTACAAATAACCCCAGACCTTTTGTCTCAGCTGTGGGAAGATCCTGAGGACACCGATAACAGAGATTGCATTGCACAACACTGGGAAACAGGGGACCTGGTGGTGTGTCCACTCTGCCCGGGATCTTGGCTCTATTCCGGCTACAGGCTGCAGGGGAAGGTGGAGAGAGCCCGGGAGAGGATAATTATGGAATAACCTGTCGATGGAGGAAGTGGCTTCCCAACCTCTCTTTACTTCGGGCTCCAGTTCTGCTCAAAACCAGGAAGATTTATAGCTCTCCCCATGGTCATGTTGTTTTGTCCTTCTGGCCAGATTAGTTTAATAAATGAGAGGTAGGAGAAAACTGCTGAAAAGCAAAGCCCCTACAGCGATGCTGTGTCACATCATTAAATAAGGGGACTTTTTACTTAAGAGGAGTTGTTTGACCCGTAATTACAGCTAAACTCCCATTTGGAAAATGGCCTTCAGTCTATAGGGGCTTCTCCTGTCATTTTAACAAGATGCAGCATTCGAATCCTCCCCCTCTGTTTTCGAGGGCAGCGTAAAGGATTATATAATATTAAATAGCAGCTGTTTTTCAGGCTGGAAGGGGGTCTTCATTGCTGTGTGATTCTGCTACACACAAAAGCTCTTTCTGAAATTAAATACTCTCTGTAAATGTCAAATAGTATTTGGTTCTCATTCCTGAGGTCTGCACACAATTTGCTGTAGCAAAACACAGGCTGTAAACTAACCTGACTTGTATGACAGAATGAGTATCGACTGGGAATTTCCAAATCCCAGTGTCACTGGGGCAGCTGGAGCTCGGAAGATTATCAAAGGTGAAGACATTGCAGTGTCCTGAAACATGGGTTAACCACGCTTGCAATATTTACCGTCCCCTAAGACTGGATTTGGTGTATTGAGAATGCAATGGCATGTTTAAACACATTGCCTCATCGCCATCTCGATCTGAACCAATGATGAATCTATAAAGCAGCTCCAAGGCCACCAGGCAGCTTCTTTGGTGATAATAATAATTACATTCCTTGCGTTTGCACTGCATTTTTCATTTGTAGATCACAGGAGACTTCATCAAAGCAGGCAGCAATCATCACTTCCCATTATCACTACCAGAGAGGACGAGGTGCAGGAAGGGTAAATAACTTGTGTGTCCCAAACTAGGGGTCAGGTGAGGGGAGTGGCAGGAATTAGGAGCCCCATGGGACCTTATTCCAAGGACCAGCCATAGCTACTGACCTGCTGTCCCAGATGGATTAGCATGAGATTGCCAAAAACCTGGTGGCGAGGAGATGGCTGGGAAGTTTTGGATGAACCACTTCTGCTTTATTCTTTATTTGTTCTTTGTTTTCTTCAAAAAGAAACATTTCACGGTTACCTGCGCTTTCTGAGAAAGCTCTCCTGAAGAAATATTTTTTGACATCATAAGGTACTTTGTGGTCAGAAAGTGTGTGTATTCAGCCACAAAGGCTCTCGATGTAGATATGGGAATCCCAGACCTGTGTCAGACTCCTTGGCCAAATCTCCCCATCCCTGATGAGCTTCTGGTTGCTGTCTCACCAGCATAGTGCAGCTGGTCCAGGTTGCTCACAAATGCATGGTTCATTCATCCAAAATACATACCAACAAACATCTTGCATGCCAGCAGACTCCTGCTTTAACTATTTATCTCCAAAGCATTTAAAACACTTCTGTCCCCCAACGTCTGGATTGAGACCAGTTGTGGGACAAGACGCGAGCTCTCTTCCTATCTGAAAGCTTTGAAGGTGTTGGTCTCACATCCACTTCCCAGCAAGCAAGGCTAAGTTTTGACATTTCAGCAAATTTTTCTGCCTGACCTCACGTGGGAAATTTCCTGCCCATATTTAAGCCTTGAGTGGCCTCTTTCTGCTGTCACTCCCTCTAACAGGAGAGTTGCGAAAAAAGAAAATAAAAACAAAAAGGCGAGCCCGTAAAAATGTCCTCTGCCTTCTGCTGTTACGACAGACATTAATACTGCATTATCCAAGTGTACATTTTCATTTCACATCACTTTTAATCAGACTCCAGTTTCATTCGAAATTTGAAGTCTGGGAAAAATATAAACTTTTTTTTTTTTATAAGAAATGTTGCCTGCTTGGAAAAACAAAACAAAACAAAAAAACTCCTCTTGATTCTTTCCGAGCAGTTCTTCAATACTTGAGCTGGAGTGGTCTATAATGCTTGAAGACATTTGTGTTTTGCATTCAGAAATGCTTTGGGCTTTTGCCTTCAGTTGTGCAAAGTTTCAGCAAAAATAGTCCAATGAGAGTGATTTCAGTTTCTGATTCACATTTTGGTGTCAGCAAGGAACTGAGATCTCAAAGATACAAAGAAGTTGTTTCTCATGATTTTGCAAGTCTACACTTCATTTAATAGTTGTCTGAATCAACTCCATGAAAGCTTTTATTGCTATTCTTGTCCTGGGCTCCCTCACTAGAGCAGGGGTGTTCCCTAAAACATGAAGAGTTTGCAAATTAGGGACAATACAAAGACTGGAATCCCAGGTTCTTTTAAATACGAAGGAGGACTTCGCAACTTTGATTTTTTTAGATTGGTTTCTATTCATTCGATTTTGCATTTGAGAAGAGGCAGGTTCACCACAAAAGCCAAATTAACAACTCTGTTGAGCTCTGTGCTTTGCACTGGTTTGTGAGAAGGCAGGACAGCGATTTTCTATTTTTTTTTTCCCAAAAAACAGCTGGCCTGTTGCAAGGAAAACGGTTGCAGGCTCGCAAACTCAAAACAAAACCCCGAAGTGGAGGCTCAAACCCCTCGTGTCCTGCAGGCCAACAGAGCATTTTACTGCAGGGCGTAACAGTGATAATTTGGGGGACCAGGTCTGTGCTTGCTGGCAGCTCCCAGGACAGATTTGTGTCTCCACCGAGTTTTGTGCAAGGCTCGCCAGGTTTTGTGCGCCCCGTGAACCTGAAATTTGTGTTGTTTTCTGTTTTACACAGCTCCCAAGGGCAGAGAGAGGAATTCAAGCCCATCTCAAGTGAGGCCGCTCGCCCTCAGCGAAGGATGATCTGGCACGGAGGTGCTAACGTGCCAAATAAAACCATCACGGCGGGAAAGCTTTGGGAGTCTCTTTTCCGATGGAGCCCATCTAAACACCAGTCCTCCATGACAGCATGCATGTAGGCTATAAAAACTAGCAAAGAAAAAGATTTTCAAATTTGCTTCACCTCACAAATGAATCTCTTCCATGGCTGATCTCAGGGATGGCTCAGGAGCCAGGGTGGGAGCATCAGCAGCTGCCCAGGGACCCAGTGTCGAAGCTGGAGGAGAGCACACTGTCATGCAAAGCAGCTGCCAAGTACTTTAGGATCTGATATGGAGATGGAAAATGGAAGAGGAGCCAGATTTCCTTGGGAGATTGGGCTGGCAGGGCTGGGAGGCGAAGGCGCTCTGACCTGGGAGGTGATTGCCAACCCCAGAGGATGCTGCAAAACGAAGACCCCGATGGCTGCCTGCTGTCGAGCGGCACCGCAAACCCTCCTCCGCTTCCAAGGAGATAAAACCAGACTGCGAACGTCGTACATATAAGCTGATTTAGATACAGCTGGTGTGCTAGGAGCTGGAGGTAATTTATTTCTCTTGGCTGATGACCTGCTCCCTCCGAGGGCTGCGTTTTCCAAGCGCTCTCTGCTTGGCCGCAATATTTGTGCCTCTGACAATTATTGTTATTGTAATATTAGGCTAAGAGCTAATGTATTAGGCTAATATATTAAGCTGGTAGCCTGTAGACTTTAGCGAGTCTGTTTTGGTGACACATGCAGGAGATTTTATAGATAGGCTGTTCAAACCCAGCTCAACCCTAGTCTGGCATTTAACTGCGGCTTGCAGAATATAATGGCTGAATGCATTTAGCCCATGCCCACAATAACTCTCTTTGACTGCAAAAGAAGTTCCAATAAACATGTCATTCAAATGCGAATGTATTCCAGTAAAAATTAGTGAGCTGATGCTATGAATAACCTGCAGAGCTATAGTGTAGTTTCAATTGCCCTCCCATCAGACGGGACCGAGATGATTAACACCAGATCAGCCATGATATTTATATTGCTTGGATCATGGTGTGTCATAAGCAAATGCAAAATTGCATACTGTATTGTAACAGCAGGGATGGGAAGAGCCACGTAATGAGCTGGTTTTATAGTGAGAAACAAATGGGATTGTAACACAACCTTGGAAACAAGGGAGTGCTTCCAAGCGGGGCGAGGGAACAGGACAGCAGCGTGTGAGAGCAGTGCTAAGGACTCTTGGGCTAAATCAAGTAATTTATATAAACAGAGGTGTTGGGGGAGGGGTTTTTTCTTGTTTTCATGCAGCAGCTTCATATGATACAGAGTGGATTTGAATAAATGCCATGAAAAACAGATCCCTAGACCTGGCTATCTTGGGAGAGCATTTTAGAGGGTTAATTATTTTTATTTGTTTCTGCTAAAATCAGCCACTGCAAGTTTTTCTGTTCTCCTGTCTCCAGCTGCCCTATTTCATTAATAACGGGGTTCCCTCCTGTGAATCTGCCCCTCTAACCAGCGAGGCCCTCCCCCACCTGCGGCCCCTTTCCACCGAGTGCTATTTTGTAAGATCTCTTGTCACCAGGGCTCTGCGAAGACTTCGGCGTGTAATGGGAAACATGTGTCTTTCCCTGGCGCTTGCAACCTTACCCCAAGGAGCTCCGGCGAGGGCTGAAATGGGAGTGCTCTCTGCGGAGACAGGGAGCTGATGGGGAAAAGCTCGGAGCGAGAGACGGCGACTTGGGTGTTTTATGTTTGCTCTCAGAAGCGCGGGGTCTCGCACAAAGACGACGGCGGCAAGAGACAGTTTCTGCTGCAGAGGCGGGGGGACGTTGGGCAATCACGCTCGTGACAAGCAGCCTAGACAAAAGAGGGCAGGGGGGAAATAAAAGGCTTGTTAGAAGATGGCAAAAGCAAAATGATGCGAAAACAACCCCCAGATTGAAGCCGCGGCCCGCCATGGTTTTGCACGTTTTCCTGAGCAAGGGAAAAAAGAGGAAGAAGCTGGAGGAGATGCAGAGAAGCTGGGGAATCGCTGTGTTTTTTAAAGTATTTTTCATGGATTGTCACCATCAAAAAGAAAAGTGGTCATCATAATACTGCATGCATGATATACGATATACATAATATATATGTGATAATGGGCCTCATTCCTCTTTGTTATTGCTTCTGGATGTTTTAGACTGTAGCCTTCTGGGCAAAGGAGATTCTGTAAAGAAATCAGTGCAGTGCACAAGGATGCCAAGCCCAGAGTATGGATGAGGTTTACTCCAGCGATAAAACATGCTCATCCCCTTGGCCACCTCCATACATTTTCTGTGGCACTGGGCGATCAGAGTCTCTCAAGCTACTGACCAGCCAGAAATACAGTCCAGAGTATTGTGACTTGGCTTCATAGGATTAAACATTGGAATAACTAAGCACACAGGATCTGGCCGGTGTCTGACAACCAGTGCTTCTGGATTTCCAACAGCCAACTTCATTCTGAGAAAAAAAAAAATATGTAAAAAATCAGGCTAAGGCTGAGGCAAGTTGTTGTTTCCTTGCGAGTTCACTTGCAAAGGTCACTGCTGCTCTCCCCCCACCCCAGTGTCTCTCTCTGCAACTCTTTTGTTTGTGCAAGTCTTCAGGAATTAAAACCTCATTTCAAGGGTTATGAGTAGACCACAGCAGCGATACATTGCACTGATTATCAGCAGCAGGCAAGATTTTCCCCATCAGCTCTTTAGCTGCAGTAGTGTGCAAGATCTATATGGCTTACATTGATTTTTCCTGCTCGTAAATTTTTTTTTTCCAGCTAACAGGGACTCCATTGCATTAGCAGAACAGACTTAGTATGATAAATTATGTAGGATTATATTGTTACGGGGAATTGCCATCACCTCAGCAGTAATAGAAAGAAAAGGAAAAAAGATAAATAGATAAATAACGGCAAGATAGCTGGGAGTGCAGTGAGAAGAGAAACGGCCCTGGTAGGGAAGCAGATAGACATCTTCCTCAGGTGAAAAGATTCATTTGTGGAGACAGCATGCTGGGGAATCTTTGTATGAAAAAGCCAAGCTATAGGAAAGGAGTTGTCTTTATGGAAAAGGTGGAGGTTTAGAGGTTCCTAGGGGTTGAAGGTTTCTAGACCTGGAGTTCATTTGTCACTGCAATACTGGGAGCACCATTTTCGGAAGTGAACAGAAATTTTCAGTGGCCTAATTTCTGGGAAAATAGACGGAGAAACCTTGGAAGATGCTGGATTTCCCAGAAGCAGCTGGTACCTGCACTGGGAAGGTCAGTCTTCTTGCAGCAGGACCCCTGAAAACTGAGGGAGCCCCAAATAGCTCAGTGCTTTTGCAAACAGGCACATCATTGATTAAAGGCCTAGCAGGAATGTTATCTTTCCTGGCCTCTTGCACAAGAGGCTAGATAATTAAATTTTGTAATCTTTGCATCAAGCCTGTAATTCTCTGATGGCGTTAGAGTAGATCTTTCAGAAAAAGCCCCAACCTAAATGCCACAAGAAGCATCTTGCCTCCCTGAACAGTCTTTGCCCATTAGAAAGGCTCACACTAGAAATGGTTCAACATTTCCGCCTCCCATTTGGTCTGATCTTATCTGGGTTGAGGTTCCAGCCCCACCATCGTTTCTGCTGGCTCAGTGAAAGACTGATTTAACATCAGCAATGCTTTTCCTGCTGTGAGAACTGGCCCGCTGTGATGGAGCCACCGCTTGCCTTCCTCCTTGGGGAGCTCAGTGGGTCAAACTCCTGAGATGCTCACTGCACAGCCAGGTTTTCAAGCATCACTGTTCAGGCATCCTCTCCAATGTCCATCCTCCACACCAAGCCTGAGCCAGGCACGTTCCCAGCAGTGCTACACACAGTAGCGGTGACACTTGCCCACTTGTAACGCCAGCCTCTGCCTCTCTTTTATTTCTCTGTATCATTATGTTGATGTAATAAATATGCAGAGGAGCTCCAGGCACCCACCGTTTCCTTTGTTTGAAACACTTTGCCATGTTCTCCCAACTGGATATTATCGTATGATTATAGACATGCCGGAGAAATAACTCCTGATGTCAGTGCTGCTTTTATACTGCAACTCTGCCTCCCCGTCCCCCGCTTTGCGTTTCCCATCCCACATTCACACGCTCCCATTACATGGCTAGCCTATACTTTACTCCCTCTGTTCTTGCTGCAGCTCCTCTTGGTAAGGGAAGTCTTGATTATACGTTATAGCCAAGTGACTTGAATCACAGACAAAGAAATGAACACAGAGGAGTGTTGCTTTGAGGTCAAAGTGAAGTCAGAGCCCTCTGGTCGGGAGGCAGGTCCTCGACGAGAGCCGGTGGGCACCTCCTCTTTCTCTGCCGAGCCTCTGCACACCTGTAAGGACTTCACCTCCATCCGGGGAAACTTCAGCCCCTCCAAGCCAGCCCATGGTGAGCTGGGCATAGGGCAAAATCTTCTACATGGGCTGCAAACTTCAGGCACTAGGAAGACTCCTGCCTGTTTCCAACAGTGGGAAAATGTATGAGTGGGGAAGTCATATTTACATAAGTCAAGGAAAACACTGTTTCCTTCTTCGGCAGGAAACTGAAGTTATTCTCAGAGCTTCAGCAAAAGAACAAGAAATTAAATAAAGCGCTGGCAGCCTAAACTTGGTTTATTCCTGTGGTTTTACAATCTCTGAGTCAAAATAAACAAATTTTCCATCTCAGGAGAATTATTAGGGTAATAATGGAGGGGGGGGGAAGTTATTTACAGGCTCCAATGGAATCGTTCAATGAATCATGTAAACTGAAACAACAGATTCAGGGCAAGAAAATTCACGTTTATGCAACTGTGTGGTTTGATTCTTCTGTTACTGGGTGCTCTGATGCAGCAATACAAGATTGGGCAAACCTTTGGATGCTCCCAGCAGGAGTTCTGCCTGAGAGAGGGGCAATGATCAATATTACAACACCCAATTTCTTTTAGTTAAGAGTTGTAATGGACATTAATGGTGTTGTCCCTCCTTAAGCCTGGGGTGGACCCTCATGGGTGCCTGCCAAAGCAGAGCTCCAGGCTGAGTGCTTCCATCCCAGGCATAGTGTGGTGGTAATTTACATTGTCCCATGATATCCAAAGATTAAATGCAAATGGAAAATCTGAATCCTCATACCTTGATGTGCTTACCATCTCAGCTCTTGAAAAATAACCCAGTTTGGCATTGTTTTTCCTCAGGACAAGAGGCTAACAGCCCATACCTAATTACATTGCAAGGACATCCCTATGGGCAGCACCTTACGTTAGCTCACTGCCCACCTCTTCTAGTTTGTGCCTTTGCTGTGAAATTCAGTGGTGTTGCAAGGGAAGCTCTTTCTCAGTTGAAATCCTGTCTGCCACTATTCATACGTGTGTATATAAATATATTAGAACCTATCACCGGCTTAAGGAGGGACACCACCATTAAAATCCATATATATACACATAGGTATCTAATATATTTATTAGCAAATACTTAGCCCTTCCACTGATTTACACTGCATGGTTTAGGCATTTAGACATACATATATATTTATCATAGGCATCCCATAGTTCTTGGGAGCTGTGTCTACAGCCAGCAAGAGCTGCAGGCACAAGAGTAACCAAATGTAGCTACAAGAACGAATTACAGGTGGCAGTAAGCACAAAAGGTAGTTACAAGAAATGGGAAACTACAAGAGGTAGCTACGAGGGTGAGTACCAGAGGTAGGTACAAGGCTTTTGGCACTGGGAGTGTGAAGGGAACGGGAAGAAGAGCCAATATGTGGATGCCGGGATGGGAAAGATGCAATCACAGCAAGTCCGGAAGCTCTTTGCAAAGCTTTTGCCTTTCATTGGGATCCTGGGAGACAAAGGAGATAGCAGATAGGTGAGAAAATCTTGAGTTGTTTACTCCTTTCAAACCCAAATTGGGCCAGAGGAACACTTTGCCCTGCACAAAGCAATTCCTAGGCTTAGGCCACTGTTTAAAAGGTAGAGGTTAAACTCAGAAGCAAGCCTGTAATTTTTATAAAGAAGGTTCATATTTCCCTTCTGGAAATATATATATATGGAAACTCACGTACACATGAAGTCTAAGACATGTACGAGCGGACCATTGAAGCCTCGTTATCTTCGCTTTTGTTCTGCTTTCCTGGTGCTTTTTTAATCCCCGTACCGGGACTGCGTTGGGATCGACTCCCTTTTCCAGGACAAGCTTTTCACAGGGCTGAAGGGCTCTTTGTTCTCGCCCCACCGCTCCTTGGCGTTGTTTGTGGAGCCGTCCCTGGGGTGTACTTCTGCTCTTCCAGGGGGCCAGTGGCGGAGAGGAAGAGGCAGAGGATGTGAACTCCGATGTTTGAACACAAAGAGAGAGAGGAGGACCTGTTTACTCTTCTGCCAAATGCTGCCCAGCAGACAGAGAGATTTCCATGTGTTCATGAGTAAAACCCCAAGAAAAGGGGTAGGAGACAGGGGGCTGTAGGCCGATGGGGTGCTGTGGTGCTGGGTTTCTCCCCAGCAAGCAGCAAGGTGGCAGCGTTTGCAGACCTTGCTGCCGCTATCACCATCTCGGTGCTTAGGTGAGTTCTTCAGAATTGCGTGGGAGTCACTTCTGGGACTTCCAGGTATAAAACCTGTTGGGTCCAGCGAAGCTACTTCACATACCGTGGCACGGAAAGTGAATACATTAGTGCTGATGGTGCCTGGAAGAGAGCCATGGCCATTCCCAGGCACGTAGAGCTGGAAGGGACCACCTACGTCACAGGACTCAGTCACCAGCTCCTCACAAACACATCCCACAAGCTGGTCAAGCATGAACTACTCAGTTATTTCCTGGTTAGTCTTGCAGCTGTTACCCCTCACTTCTTAAAATCTTGGCATGAATATTGGAGTAATTCAGTTTTTCTCAATTTTTTTTGCAATCAAATGTTCACAGAGCTTTCTTGAGGAGGACCCAGAGTCCACGTTATGCATGTGCCATCATGTTTCCTTTCTTTTTTATAAGACTAGTAAAAAATGTAACTAAGATGCATATTCACTTGTTGCACTGTTTTCACAAAATGCTATTTGGTTTTTCTTTTTGCTTGCACTCTCGGGAACACATATGTGAAAAGGATTTTGTGTTTCATTCTGCAGCATGGAAGGAAAGTTGGCAATTGTTTTGCAGTCCTTCTCTCCATGTCTTTTGGCCTTGGTGGTCCACAGCTGAAGCCCGAGGACCAGTGGGTTGGTGGTTAGTGGGACCAGCGAAGGACTCTTGCCTTCTATACTCGCCACAGCAGGTTTTCATAAATGATTGAATCATTAAAGTGAACAATTTGCTCTAATATGAGGTGGGCTTAAACACCTTTTGCTTCTTCACAATGGTGTTGCCTCCACCATCCCCATTGCCCAAATTATATAGCCAAAGTGAGAACCAGATCCTGGAGATGGTCTGTGCTATAAACAATATTTTCGGGGGAGAAAAAGAAAGTTCATTTCTATTAGGATAATTTCTCAGCAGCCCAACATGTGGTTGTGAAGAACAGGCAAGCCCTAGGCACCGGGAAAGGGCAGGAAGGAGTTTCTTATTTTGTTTCTTTTTGCAGGCAGAGCCACCACGAAAAGACAACTCAGTGATGGCCTGAAAATAGGAATTTCAGAGCACATTGTGAAGCTAGCATAGTGGCAGGACTGAGCTCAAGGGGGTCTCCAGTGTGGAAGACCTGTTCCAGTGATGATCCTGGGGTAACAGCAATGGGACCTGAGGGTCCTCATGATTCAGTGAAACTGGAACGAGTTAACTTGCATTTATTGTGGATTAAGGTGGGGACATAGACAATTACTGCAGAGCAGCCACCGTGCAAGCAGTTAGCACCGTCCCTGCCTGGTGGGAACCTGCTCAAGAGTCCGTACTCATAGAGAGGGTGGACAGTGGTTATCTCAAGGTCAAGCATGCAGGAAGCAACCAGGGCGACATGAATACTGTGTGAGTGGGAGCTGCTGGCGGGGCTATCGGTGCTTCCCAGGTCAGGCAGGACATCCAGGGAGTCACCCAACCACTGAACTAAGCACGAAGAAGTGAAGACGGCGACAAAAAAACCCAGTGAGAAGGTTCAAATTCTGGTCAGAGTAACCAAACCTTGTCAACAGAGGGAGACCCGGGCTACAGCAATGCCCATCTGAAGCTCGCTCTTGCACAAATCTTAAAGAACCACTGCTTCCTCTCAACAATACACACAGGCTCATCCCACCTACCCCTACAGCCCTCCTACACCTTCAGGTGCCAAGGTTGGAATTAACTTTATTTTTCATGTGAAGGAGCCTAAAGAGAGGCATATAACTAATGGCCTACAGTTGGGTGTTTGACAACATTTTTCAGGGGGGTCCCTGCCTTATAGAACCTGCCCTGTTGAGGCTGAAATTACAAAAGCCTTTGGTGTCTTTTTGCATGATGTTTATAGAATCATAGAATAGAATCATAGAATGGTTTGGATTGGAAGGGACCTTTAAAGCTCATCTAGTCCAACCCCCCCCTGCAATAAGCAGGGAGATCTACCACTAGATCAGGTTGCTCAGAGCCTTGTCCAACCTGATCTTGCAGGTTTCCAGGAATGGGGCATCTACCACCTCTCAGGCAACCTGTGCCGGGGTTTCACCACCCTCAGCGTAAAAAATTTCTTCCTTATATCTAGTCCAAATCTAAGCTCTTTTAGTTTTAAACCATTACCCCTTGTCTTACTGAAACAGGCCCTGCTAAAAAGTCTTTCCTCATCTTTCTTATAAGCTCCCTTTAAGTACTGAAAGGCTGCAGTAAGGTTTCCCTGGAGCCTTCCCTTCTCCAGACTGAACAGCCCCATCTCTCTCAGCCTTTCCTCACAGTAGAGGTGCTCCAGGCTTCTGATCATTGTTGTGCTCTCCTCTGGCCCCACTCCAACAGGTCCGTGTCTGTCCTGTGCTGAGGGCTCCAGAGCTGAACACAGGACTCCAGGTGGGGTCTATGTATTTCTTCATCTGAAAGCGTCCTGGTCCATGGAAGAGCTTACAAGCAAATAATGATAGCAGTTGTAACAGAATTACCACCAGCATCTGAATCTTTTTGAGGGTGAAAACAAATGATGAAGTGACTGCACAGCCATAAAATCAACAGCACCTTTCCAACAAAAGCCAGAGGGCAACAACTTTGCTGGAGCACCAGCCGTCAGTAACATCTTTAAGGGTTAAAGTCGCAAACTGACAAAAGCCTTAATGTTTTTACAGCACACAGACATGTAACATACAATAGAGGACAATTTGTTCTACTGATGTCTAAAAATGCTTAATGGAGAAACAGGCTGTTAAAATACAGGATACTTTATAGGTTAGCTCTTCTCCATACTTCATCCTCAGGTATTTGCCAAGTTAGCAGAGCATCAGACTTCAAGTCACATTTAGGCTTCTTTAGAGCAGTTTTTCCACTAAAAGCTTAACTGAAAGACATACATATTAATGAAAAGGAATCATTCATTCTTGTCACAATTTTTGTCCTCAGAATAGTTGCAAATCCTTCATATCATTTTTTTTCTAATTGAGGGGAAATAAAACAGCTTTTATGTAGTTCAACAATTGTCCACAGTCTTTCCCAAGAATGGAAAAAAGCCCTAAAAATGGAAAGCAGGTGGGTTTTCTCCGCATCAAGTTTCTTCTTCTGCACAAGAAACAGGCTACATCCCTGTTTTCTGTTTAAAAAAATCCGTAATCAGTGTGTCTTCTAAAAGAGTCCTGTGAGCGAGAGATCTGTTGGAAATGTTATATGGTGCCTGCACTAGCTGGTTGTGTCTACAGTTTTTTCTAACTGGACTGACAAAACTTTCTTCCTTTTCTAAAGAACCAAGGTAGCCTTGGTGTCCCACCCTTGCTTTCCATCACTGCTAACTTGCAAAGTTCTGCAGATTTCTTTGATGTTGCTGTTGGCTTGGGAGTGCCAAAGTTGAAGAAGAAAACAGAGGACATCTTCAGAGATGTTGATGGGGATGGGGGAGAAGAAGTGGAGTTTGTTTTTTGTTTAAAAGAGACACGTGAGCAGTGCAGAAGGTAAGAGGAGAGGAGAAATGCTTAACAAAATAATCCCTGCTGCAGAACTCTGGGAGATGAAGCTCCCTGGGATTTCGCTGATGATTTACTTCGTTGTTTCTGAATATCTCCATTAGCTCCGAAGCCTCCTCATTGGGAATATAGCTGGCAAAAGTGGACCACTCTGGCATGTCCGTTTTTCACATCCAGGTGGATCTCAGCCAAGCACACAGTCACACCATTATTTCAGACATGGGTTATCAGCAACACACACAAAAATGCAGGGTTAGAGGAGCAACATTCAGAAGAAATGTTGCTGATAAACCTGGAAATACTCTCAGACCTCCCATGGCAGAGGAACAGCCAGCAATAGTTAAGCGAGTGCCAAAGCAAAACCCTTGACCTGAACAACTGCAAATTTCAGAGACATTTGAAACAAAATCTCAGGCTGAACTCTGAGGCGTGAGAACAGGGTAGAAAATTAAGCTGATATTAATGAGGCACCAAATGGGTCTGAGGTTCAGGGTGAAATTGTGGGACCCTCCTGGCTTTTCTGGATTTTTGTTTTTTTGGAAGCACTCTAACTCCACGAGAAGTACTCAGTGGACACCTTCAGCTTGTTCTTCACTCAGTAGCATAGCATCCCCCCTAGATAAACCAGTCTGCCCCACCCTTATTTACTGTGTCAGCTAATGGAGGGATAAAAGCAGATGGGATAGTTCCATTTAGCTGTTTTTCCTCCCACCTTTCTTCTTCACCGCCTGTCACTGATTGCCTTTCTTACCCCTCCTCTCCCCCCTATTAAAACAAAACATCTGCCGCAGTTTTAAGATGCCGTGGGCTTTTGCAGGCTGTTACCAGCAAGGAGATCACTTTGCGTGGAAGGAAGCTGAGCGAGAGCTGCAGCAGGTGAAGGGGTTTCATTCTCCCATTACTGTATTCAGCTGCCACGACCACGGAGCAGTCCGCGGGAGGCAGCAGGAATGATTTCCAAACCAAAAAGAGAGCTCTGGCAGGCTGGACTGGGGCTTGGCCCCCATCCGCCAGAGCTCTACAGAGCTCAGCTGGTGACTAGTCGCTGCGTCACTCCTTTCTGATTAAATTCCCATTAAGTTTAAAATAATAATATGTCCTTAGTGGAATAAGAAACTCTGGAAGAAGAAAGAAAAAAGTCTTTGTGGCGTTTTTTTGGCCAGCAGTGAACCAAGGGCCAGCCCTGAAGAAGCATATGGGAAAAATGGCTCTAGGAGCATGCTTTTCTTCTGTTAAAGTGCGGGGCTTATCCTTGTATTTGCTATGACCACAAAATCCAGATTCACTGGTGAACTATGACCCTTTATACAATTATGACAATGAAAAATGCTGGACAACATACATAAATGATTATGTGTGAACTATAAGGTACAGAAGCACCCAAGTCTTTCAGCAGACAATTTCTCAAAGGGGGTTGATCGGAACAACCTGCACATTTGTGTCCAAGATCTTTGGTCTGAGATTTTGTTCTCCCCGCTTTCTGACCCTTTTTTTCATTATTTGTCTGCTCGCCACCCTGTGTGAAAGCCAGCCAGATCAAGCAAAAGGGGCAACCAGGTATTTTGGCATCCCCAGTCAGACCAGCCCTGAAGAAAAAAATAGAAATAGATCCATGCCACTGAACTCCAGACTATGGAGGTATGACCCGTCTTTACCACCAAGATTCACCCATACACCCAAGGACCAGTAGTTACTAGAGCAGCAATATTAATAATTATACCAATAATGCTTCTTTAGTTCTTACAGTCCACTGATCACTGGGGAGGGAATACCACTTCGTGTCTAGTCCAATGATCCCATCTTACTACTTTTAGCAATGAAATGGAAGATACAACCCTAAAAACCTTCATTAGTTGATCAATCTGAAACTTTTGGCTAAATGATATACAATGTTTTACTTCATTTAGGGGCTATATAATCTTTTTGGATAACTTTTTCCTTTGGTTCAAGTTAATTTTTGAAACTGAAGCACTATGAAAAGCAGATCTGAAACACATGAGCATTCAGAAAACAACAAAATGGAAAAAGCTTTGCAGCATTTCCATGGCCAATCTTTGCGTTTAAGCAAGACTGATAGAAAAGTAGGGGTATTTTCAAAGGCCAGCATTCCCTCTTTTTACAGAAAGTATTCATCAGATTTGAATCTATTCACAGTCTTTCTCTTCCCAATGTCCCATTTTGAGGGATGAACTTCCCCCGCACCTCTGTAGCTATAACTGCCCCAGACAGGGAGCAGATGTGGCTGAGCCACTTGGGTCAGCCCTACTTCCCCTCCCTGAATGAACACCTCACCCAGACCCCCCTGAATTTTACATGGTCGGTAGCCGTGCGCAGTACATCATGGTCCTGGGGGAAAGTGGAGGAGCTGCTGAAAGTACAGATGTCATTTCAATAGTAACAAGATGCCTAGCTAATTACATCAGGTTACCTGATGCTTGGGTCCAAGGTGTGTAAGTGGGTAGAGGAAGCCTGAAGACTCTTGGAAAATGCTCAGTTTTGCTTGTGGTTGCTCACAAGGCTTCCGTACTCAAAGTGAATTCACATCAAAGTCAGGTTGCCTGGGAAAAGATTGAGAAAAAGCAAAAGAAGAGGCTGTAAATCATCTGGAGATCAGGTTGAATTCCTCGGGACCACAAGGCTGGGGCCAAAGACAGGAATGCAGCGTGTAATGGCCTTGCTTATCGCCCTTGTGCTGTATCCCAGAGTTATTAATGGCCTCTGGTGTGCAGTGACAGTAACACCAGCTTGAGGAGCAACCTAATAAAAAGAGGCTCCCTGTTCCAGGCAGCACAGCCAGGTCACTTGCAGGCATCACAGTCTCATTCCTGCCGCCCGAAGACATGACGCTTTTCGTCTGTTATTTCCACTGCATGTTTCCTCCATTGACATGCCTAGAAGGACACTAATGGCTCCCGTGATGATTTGGCTCAGATTATCCAGGTACTGGAGAGTAAAAGAAAGCTCCTCAAAGTCCTGGGAAACTCTACCTGGCACACACCATGGGGCTGATAACACCATTCCCTCCAAAACACTTGGCAGGGGGTAGGAGGAGCCGAACTATTAATCTTTCGTAATCTTGCTGGAATTAAGTGACAGTGATGGAGTACTTTGTAATGGACTTCCTGAATCCTCATACAAATGGAGGAAGTGACCACCCTTGACCAGATTTCTGGTCATGTTGCCTGTTTCCCTGCCTGCATTACACATTTTTCCCTTTTGCAATCAGCTCCGACCCCGCTTTAGCAGGGTTAGTGAATTAATACTCAGACAGCCTGTCAGAACGGTGGTCTGGAGGGGCCGGGGGGCTCCCTGAGGAGTGGTTCACAGGGTATCATCGAGCAGAAATCCTCGGTGCAGAAAGATCTCCAAAGGGAAGGCAGCCCTGTGACAGTTGGCCCCAAGTCCCCGTTGCCTGAGGCGATCTGGCAGTGGTGCCTCAAAGCACCAGGCTTTCCTGGGCACACCAAGAAATGCTGTCCTTGGGCTGTCCCTGAGACATGGAGAGTGTCTGGCCTTCCCGGTGGCTTTGGTGCCTCCTCAGCAGCAGAAACATGTTGTTAAACAGAGCCGGCATCTGCGTGGGAGGCACTGGAGCCTTTCAAGTCTTGCACCCTTCGGTCCATGCTGGGGAGAGGATGACTTTATTTTTGGAAGGCATCAGTTGAGCTCTATTGTCCTGGCATATCCATGTTACAAAACCATATTGGGGACCCATTCCTGCCTTGTGACAGGCTTGCGTAACCCTCCAGCAACATTTGTGCTGCAAAGGGATAGCAACCTTCCCTTTGTGGAGCAGCGTTGCATTGCCAGCCAGGAGCTCTGGCAGACAAACTCCATCAAGCTTATGAACTCCCTGTCTCCCACCCAACAAGCTGAGCATGAACATACCCTGAAGGCTCATGTCAAAGAGTCAGCATGAAACAAAAAAGAGACCACAGATTATGGCCCGTGGGAGATTCAAACCACGCCAAAGGCGAGAGCCAATGGACACTTTGGCCATAGAAGGGCATATTCAGAGTCAGTTCCCAGCATCCTGACCTTGGTTTCGAGCACTGGCTTCAGAAACACAGTCAGTCTGTCAGTCTGTGTGGGCTCTGCCTCTGGCATCGGGGCTGGCAGGAGGTGGGAACTGCAGGAGAAAGAGAGCTCAGAGAAATCCCTTTGCTAATCTGGCCCCGGGATTCCTGCAAGCACAGGGACAAAGCCCTGGGCTGCAATGAGGTGTCTGCAGAGAGGAAGCAGAGATGACTGCACAAGGACATTGAGCAGCACGGTGAGATGTCTCGCTGGCCAGCCCAGCCCTCATTAATATCACCAACGAGAACAAGTACTGGGCCACCACATAGCTCAGGTGTGGGCTTTGATTTTTTCATCTTTCCCCACATCAAACTCCCAGGCACTTTGAGCAGGAAGGAATTTGAGAGAGGTCCACCCCTTGACACCAGCTCTGGATTTGGCCACTTGGCCCTGACAGGTTTTAAAACAAAAATCACTTTATCAGCGGTCTTTTGTCCCGCTCCTGCACCCCGGAGCCCATCAGTCAGCAAAGAGCCACCTCTGATCTTCACAAATGTGGATTCACTCACACCGCAGGGGAGAGTCAAAACCAGACACTCGAGTTTGTGCTACCCAATAGTCCTTTGCTATCTTTTTCTCTTTTTTCTCTTTTTCCTCTTCTTTTGGTCTTCCTTCAGCTAGTTAAAGCCCCTCTTTCTTGCTGCCTGCATCAAGCAGGTCTAAAGATATAGAAAAGGTTCAGGCTACAGTCCAGTGTTTTTTTGTCACTTACTTGTCTAAATAATGCAGGAAAAGCTCCTGCGTTTCAGACCAGGCTCTCCACAAAACGTGTAGAACAGGAGAGGTGTGAATGGAAACCTTGGTGGCATTAGGTGTTGTTTTTCTAAACATTCCCCATCAGTAAGCACGCGGTCTCTCCGTGCTGCACGGTCCCACCGAGGTCTTTAAACTGTATTTCTAGAATTTCTCTATAAGGGGGGCCTCAAGCCTCCAGCTTTTAAATACAAAGGGAGCTGGGGAACAGTTTCTTTAGCAAGAGATTTGAGCAAATCTGTGCTTTTTGTCTCACTCTTATTTTTTTTCTTTTTTTTTTTTTATGGACATCTGTTGGGGTTTGTATTTTTTGAGTCATGGGGGTGAAGGGGATTGAGGGGGAAAGAGAGGTTTGCAGACGGGGTGAGCACAGCATATACTGGAAAAAATCCCGGATGCTATAAATGGGAGCCCCCTAACAGTGCAGCTCATCTGAAGCAAAATGAAAATATCAGGCATCCAAGAAACATATGTGCAGATGGCTTAGAGCCCAGTCTCCTTACTAGGGCTCTGCGTTAAATAAAATGCACCGGGTCATGTTGCTGTAGATATAAGAGATTACTAGGTGCAATGTGCACTTCTCTGTGAAACTGCAGGTTTTTAAACAATTGGAAATACAGACCTTGTTTATGGATCAAGCAAATGGCTTCAGTCAAGCAGAACAGCCTTTTCGGTTTTGTTTTTTTTTTTTTGCTAGGACTGGGGTCAGGAGGCTCGTACTGTGTTTGTGGGATTTTGCTGCAGACACTGCTCAGAAGGAGACCAGTCTCAACACCGACGTGAGAAGCAGCGTCCAAGAGGGCTATTGACTATGACCTGTATTTTTGAAGGATGATATGAATCAATCCAGAGCCTTGGCAAGACCTCACGGTTGGGGCTTGTGCTTTCAGCCAATGTCAATTATGTCATTACTGAGCCTGCAGAAGCTATTACTAATGTTACTTTTACAGTTCACTGCCGACCAGAGAAAAGAGTTTTTCACACTGTTGTCGTTTTGTTGGAGCAAGACTATACGAATCGCAGATGGCTTCCTTGCCAGATGTAGCCTCGCAGGACGGCAGTTTGGGGTTTACAAGAGGTCTAATGAAAACTTGGCATTTTCCCAACTTTTGGCAAATACTCTTGGGCTGTCAACTCACGCAAGCAAGTCAAGATCCTAAAAATGTCTAATGACTTGTTCTCACCGAATGAGGAGGTGAAAAGTTTTACCTGAGAAACAAAACTCAAAGGAACAAACCAATACTCTATCACACTGGGCCTGAGCTCATGATCACAGTGCTTATTGAAAGCTCTCACCGCACACTGGATCTGTTCCCAAGTCTTTGCTATTGCTCTTGAGGGGTCCAACATATTTCTGCTGACACAGAACATTGATAACATTGAGAACACTGAGAAGTGACATCCAGGTGTGTTGAAAATCACAGAATCCTTACTTTGATGTCTGCTGCTCTTTTTTTTCAGTGAAGACTTTGCCGCTTTGTCCTGGGCTGAGAGTTCATTTGCTAGCCTTTCTGCCTGGTTTGTTTCTTCCTATGAGCAGTTCATTAAAATCATGCTAAAAGAAATTCTCAGGTGTGTGCCTTCAGATGTAGGACATCCCCTGTTCTCAACATTCCCAAATGGCGCAGAAGTAACTAACATCTCCAGCTGCAGGCTGGAAACTCTTCACACTATTTGAGTTTTCAGGTATATTATTTCCTTTTCTCTATCCATGAACACGTGTGCTCTGTGGGACTTGGCATAGCACAGTGTCATTTTAAGCGTAACTCTTCTTAGATTATCAGTCTCCCCACTTTCCATTCTCAGCACCCTGGACTGATACTCATCCTGACTTAAACTGTCAAATGGAGTCAGCTGCAGTGATTAGGCAGTGAAGTTTCTTCAGTTATGGTTTGGATAAGAAATGAATTCTTCGGTCCCAGTAGCCTCAAAACGCTGCCTCATGGGTGCAGTGTGTGCACCAGTGGGATGGAGCACAACAGTGCCTTTACGTATAAAAAGCGGATTTAAGCTGTTCAAAAAATCAGCTCCAAGAAACAAACCCTGAAATATTATTCACACCACATCTCAAGGCAAAGAGCCTGTCTCATCTGTGGGCCTTTAGCAGTCTCCTATAGCCAGCTGCCCTTGCCGCAGCTTGTCTGCCTGTCTTCAAATATCTTCATCCTGAGCCTAACTTGAATGGTACATTTTTTATCACCATTGGTGCACAAAACAGAGGATTGAATTCTCCGGAGGAGAGAGGAAGTAGCATTTTACATCCATGTGGCAAAGGGATTAACAACACGGCTGGAGAAACATAATCATGGAGATGTCATCCGTTTTCCGCTGACTGAGGTTTGGATGCGAACCTGATATCTAACCCTCCTTAGTGCTCCTGTGGATCCGTCTTCTTCAGAATCACTCTTAAACGTGGTTATTCTGACTGTTTTTGTGTGTGTGTGAGGTGCTCAGAGACTTTACAGAAATCAAGTTAACTTACCAAGATGCCAGTTGAATCAACATCCCTGAGACAAAGCACACCAAGCACCATGGGTCTCCCTCTTTTTACTTTGGTTTTTGCATGACAGAGTTGCAGATCACTTTAGGGAAGCTATAATGGACTGTAAATCTTCCTCCCTCTCCCCCAAAAAAGAAAAACTATAAGTGTCAGGCTTTCTTAAATGGGGTTTTTAATAATCTTCAGTTTTATAGAAGGACTTTGGGTAGGATCAGAAGAAATCAAGTGGTTTGTGATGACTAGTCTTTAAAAAGTGCCACGTGTCTTTGCATAAAACACTGTCTTGCTGGCCTGGGAGGACTACTGCTAATGAACGACTGCAAAGCTGCATAATGTTCCCTACTTTATGCAACAGAAAAGACTTACCTTAGTATAGCAGTAACCCTAAGAATAGCCATCCCTAAAATGTGTTTAACTTGAAATTATCTTTCTTGGATAGCTGTTTTTTTCTCTAGTGATATCTTGAGCACCATTATTCCCACGATACGTAACAGGCTGAATCTCTGTTCTGCTAATGCTTCTCTGTAAGTGGCCTGGAGCTCTGGTCTTTAGAATAATTTAGAATCATTTACTGCGGTTTGTGTAGGGCTGAGCTCACAGGCAAGTGCTGGGACTCTGAAGAAGTGACCATGAAGCTCAGAGGTGTGGGACAGGAAGCTTTATTTCCTTTCTATCCCGTAAACATTTGATGTGGGCCCTCAGCTAAGGCAGCTAGGGCAGATTTCATCTCACTACACCCCAACTACATCTGTACTCAGTGAAGAGAGGGAACAGTCTCCAGAGTGCGTTATGGACATGTACGATCTGCACCTTGGAGGTGCCAGTATATCTTCATTGACTGAAATGGGAGCTAGCTAATATGGGTAGCTATGGGTAGGTGGGGTGACTTTTAGCCCTATGACAAATTCTGCTTTTTTCCTTCCTTCCATAAAATAGAAATGAACCTATGTCCACCTGACAGAGTTGCTGGAAGGAGCTAGACCTTACTGAGCAGAAAGTGCTTAAATGAGCCAGCAAGGCAGTCATGGTAAATACCTACATTCAAGAGTGCATGGTTGGTAATGTATAACATTCCCCAGTAAAATCATACCATTATTAATATTGCTGCCTTATATACCTCTGGAATGGTAAAAGCAAGAGGAGAAATCTGGCCCAGCGATCCATCATCCGAGGCTTTGAAATAGAGCCAACTTCTGTGAAATTTGAGTGAGCCCTTAGAAACACAAGGAGGGCTAAAGCAACAAGTGCATTTCACTGAGCCATGATATCATCTTCTATTCATTTCTAGAGGAGAAGCTGTTTATCGGATGTGTAGCAGAGAAGAAAGAAGCAGAAAAGCACACATATATACTTAAATATTCAAGGCTGCCCCAGGAAAGAACTTAAAATCTGAGGTAATTTCCTCGATGAGCCTAAAACATTATTTGTCATCCACACTGAACCAGAAGAAAAAGGGAAATAAAAGAAGGATAGGAAAAGCCTGTCACACCCTTGCCATTTGTGGTTTGAAAGGGAAGGTGCTTAGTTACGATGGCCGGCAGCCAGCCCAGCCAGCCTGCAAGGGTGCTCCTTCCATCCGCTCCTGGCTGCCTCTGCGCACCAAAGGGGCAGAATTCGTGGAGGGGAACGGAGGAGGCTTGGCAGAGCCGTGGTGCCACCTGGGACTGGTTTGTGTTTCCTTACCATCACAGGCATTTGTCAGAGCCTCCAGCCAAGTGGCCACAAAGGAATGAACTTCTCTCTTCTCTGCCCCATCTAGGCTGTGTGCATTTGGAGGGAAGCATTAAATTCACTCCCGAGAATGTAGAAAGAGCAAATCTGAACAACACCTCCAGGAGACTGCCTAAGCAGCTTTTGTAGTATATTAAGTGATATCTTTCTGGGTTTTTGGCTTGATTTAATAGATTCCCCTGTATATCAGTGCAAAGTGGGTGTAATAAGGCATCATTATGTAGTGTGAATAAGTGGAATCTGCAAAAGCACCATTTGCGATTGTGATCATCATCCCAATGTTGATCAGGAAGGGCACAGGCTGAGGAGCCCAGGAGGCAGAGCTGGGACAATTCAGGGTGAAGCAGCACTTTGTGCTCAGATTGAATGGCAACAGCTGAGTAACTAGAAGACAATATAGTAATTCACTAGGAACTGTGTAAATAATTGAGGACCATGATCTGCCTGATGACAGCATCGCTTCATATCTCAAGCACCCTTATTGCTGGTGGGGGAAGTGAGGGCTTCACAGTGTTCACTGATTTGGCTGAGACTCTCCAAGGAGTCCATGTGAGAGAAAAAAGACGAGAAAGGAGACCTACATGTGCATCGTACAGAAATTCCCCCTATCCCAAAATGTAACTATTCTTTTATAAAGCCGTACAAGAGTTCCCACAGGGATTTTGCCAGGGACAGAGGAACCGTGTGACATGATGTGACTGCATCCCTCATCTCCTGGAAGGCATTTGGGTGTAAGGACAAAATGGACCACAGGACAGAGGGGAACACCAGTTCTCACCAGCAGCCTTGGGCCCAGCTCAGCTGCTGGAAGTTTTTATTCTCAGAAGACCCACAGCCACCAGGACTAAAGTCCGGGACCAGTCTGTGGGCAGACAGCGGCCTACCTTGTCCATGATTTGTGTTTTCTTCTGCTCATGCTGAACTGCCTGGAGGAGAACTAGGCAGCTCATGTGAAGGTAGAACAGCAGCATGTGAGCAACTGAAAAGCACAGACTAGCGCAGGCATCTGTGGGATGCTCAGCTCTGGTCCTGTTTCATTTATTAGCATGGATGCAGCTGAGATGTCCTGGAGATGATGAAGCCGTGGAGAAGGCATCTTCCTCTAAGCATGCCTCTGTCATCTGCAGAGTGGCTCACTGGAAGCTCTTTGCTCCCATTTGAGTTTGCCCCTAAGCAATACAACGAGACTTGCTCTGCGATGAGCTTGTGGTCTGCCTAGAAGCACTGGACTGGCCTTTGGTCTGCAACTGCTGTTTAGCCTCTGGATTATGCAGCTTCAACCATACCATCGGTTCCCTGTTATCAAGGGCTCTGATTCAGAGCTCAGGAAAACATTGCCAGGCTGTGGGCGCTGTACATTTTTTCCCCTGAGTAAATATGACTTGAGCCACACAAGTTTTGTAAAAAATTAGAGTAACTAAGAAGAAATTCCCAACTTTTGCACATTTGCCTATTAAAAAACCTGCACTTGCAGCATATTGCAAATCAGCTGAGGAGAGCTTCGGTGTTTGCTTTTACTCTGTAAAAGAAAATTATAATAATGGTGATAACCACTATGAGAGGTATTTCTCTTTGCTGAAACTTGGACCAAGGACCAAAAGATGCTGCACACAAGCTGATGAAGCAATGTTAGTGCTTGCAAGCAGGAGCAAATGCCATCCTTCGTCCCCTTCCTCTGCTGCTGGAGAGCCCAACACACGCTGCCGCTCAGCAGCACGGCTGAGTCAAGACGTTGGCACTCCACTTCCCTAGAATTTGGAGTAGTCCCTTGCCAGCACTGCTCTGAATGAGTAGATCACACCCTGGTGTTAGGTGACACAGCATTTTAGTGGGTGTTTTTGGCAGCCTGACCATAGCCTAAGCAAGAGCTGTCCTGCTGGGGAAGCAGTCAGGTCCTTCCTGCACTGCTGGTGCTGCACAAATGCAGGGGTCCTCCATACAGCAGAGGTGGTTCTGAGCAGCTCCACAGCCCCTCCGCACCATGGGAATAGCCTACAACCATCAGTCCTTGCTGGCAAGTAAGCTGAGAGAGGGCAATTTCTGTCTGTCTGACCACCATGTGCAGCAGATGGGAAAACAGCAGGGAAGTACTGGACAGCAAGGCAGCAAGTGGTCTATGGCGTGTCAGCACCAGGAGGTCTACAGGCATTGCCGTAAACCAATAAATGCTGCCAGTTTAATACTGGCAGCGAGACGAACTGGCCGCACAAAGCCATAGGGGTGTGAATACTCCCCGGGTACTCCCTGAGCTCATTTCAGCTCATTGCAGCTTTCTCTAATACACAGGAAAAAAAGGAAATTATTTTTTAAAAGGGTTATTAATCCACTTTAGGTCCAGAAGGACCCTCCAGTGCCACCACCTGCCTTACACAGACCATCCAGCTTCACTCCGCAGCGTCAGCATCACGCCCATAACTGCTGGTAGAATAAGTGTCTCATTTTCATCAAAATGTGGAAAAGATTGGCTTCTTCCCTGCTCAAAAAAATCATGCCTAATGTGTTTTTTTTGTATTATAATTTTAAAATAACAAAGTGGAATTGCTCAGCAGGGCAAACTTCAGCACTAACCACAAACACAGGCCTGGCTGCAGTGAGCAGTGAGCTGGGAGGCGTTACCAGGCCGTTTGTGTTAAACGCAAGAAATGGTGAGGAAAATCCGTTCCTTGCTCCCTCCCAGCGTGCTGACCTCTGGTCAGCCTTCCCAGCCTGATGCTTCCACTGACAGCACGAAAATCAGCAATGTCCAGCCAGCTATTTAAGTACAAAGAGATAGGGGTGCTGGTGGGAGGGAATTTTCCACAGCTCATCGCTAGTCCTGACTGCATCGCCATAATCAAAACCCGCTGAGCCATCTATCGATGTTCAAAGCCAAATGAAGATGGATTGAGGCAGACATGACGGGGTCACGAAGTAGACTCGTCATGACAGCCGAGCATATGTCTGTGGATCTGAATGACACGCTCGCTTTTGCACGCCGCCTTGCTGTCTCCCCAGCATCAGGAGGAAGGTGTTAGAGTCCCTCAGGGTGCGACGCACCGCAGGAAGTTCCTGCACTGCATCCCATGCCTGCTTCCAAAGGACACAAGGACTCAACTCGTCCAGGTCTTGCCCAGCACTGTAGCAAAATGCTTTGTTGCATGAGCATCCATGGAGGAAGCAATACTCAAAGATGACAAAGCCCACTCAGTAGCTTCCACTTAACATTTCCATTTGCCTGCTTTTGCCTCCCTTTATTACAGATACCATCTTGTTATCAATAGTTTCTTCTTTCTTAGCTACCTCTTTGCTTCTGCAAAAGGGCGACAGGCTAAATCATCTGTCTATTACTCCAACAGCCTTTCACTCAAAGTAAGTGACATTCACTGCAAAATGTCTCAGTCTCCTGCCCTGGAGCTGAGTGGGTTTGTCACAGTCCAGAGGAAGCAATTTTAGCTGCCGTCTTAGATTAAGACTGGTAGACCCAGTAGACGGAAGGTGAGAGCTGTGTAGCTTTCTCCATCACCCGGAGCACAGAGCCCAAGGGAACAAACAGGACTTCCAAGAGGCCGTTGTCTGCTTCCAGATTTCCCCTGTGCCTTCTCCTTCTCGTTTTTCATGCTTATCTCCTTTTATCACCAGATATTACACCCTAACACCACGCAGACATATGCTTGCCTTGACCCCAGCAGACCTTTAGCAAAGCAATGCTTTTGCAGGCAGGTTTTTTCCCCCATTTATTGTTTCTGAGACCTGGATGCAAACTTGATTTTTGAAATTCATTTTCAGTTTTGCTCTTCTTGTTTCTTCTGTGAGGAGGACAGATTCCGTGATTATCCTTCACTGGGCCAGTCGACAGCCAGCCCATGGCCACCAAGGTCCTGTGGGATACCATGAGGTCATGCCTCTCCTCCTCTCACCAAGTCCCGTGGTGTTTTACTGTGGCGGAGATCCCCCCATGCAACACTGTCTGTGGTTTCGTTTGACTTTTCTGTCAATAGCCTTGCCAGGCTGGTTCCAGGATTTGTCAGGAGAAGGACATTTTCTTCGTACGTAGCTTGACACTCTGCTTGGACCATTCGTGATTCATCTCAGCCTGACATTTTCTGCACTTTGAGAAACCCACATGGCCTCGAGTGGAACAAGATAGCCCTTTAATGGTGGTATAGGCAGAAATGCAATGGGATCAGGGTGAAAAATTTCTAAAGTCAATTTAAACAATAAAACCAGCTGCTTTGACCCAAAACAGGACTTGTCTATACCATAACACAAGGTTCATCCAGGCTAGGTGCGGTGGAGGACAGAGCATCGCACTCTTCCTCAGCTTATCAGTAGGGAAAATTTTATGCGTTCGTCAGACATTCCTTGGACCCAGTCAGTGCTCCCAAGAGGAGAGAGTCTCCGGACTATGTCAGATTTCAGAAAAACACAACGACAATGACTGTGCTTCCCAGATACTAATATTTCAGAAAAGATAGTGCATTTTTCAAGACAAAAGGCAGTAGCCTGGAGTTCAGTTACATTGTCTGGGTGATTAATATGTTATTTAAGGAGCAGAAAGAAGCAAGGAGCCTGAGAGAGGTCTCCTCCTCTCTGTGCCTCCCTTCTAGTGCTGTAAAAAAGAAAAAAAAGAAAAAGGCATATTTAGCTTGTGTGGATGCTGTGTGTTTTCTGACTCTCTAAGTAAAATTTAAGGTACATTGCGTACATGATGGGAATGACCCAAACAGTGACTTGTGCATGCTGAAGATGAGCACTTGTATCGAAGTGCTTCATGGACACAGCTTGTCAGAGTAGCCAGTCCAACAACCAGCAAAACAACAATGCAAGCAAAAATCCCAAGAAATCAAAGAAAATGAGGTATGTCTGGTTTATCCTTATAAATGTGTGAGAAGCAAGATCCAAACTGGTGCAGGTTTCATACCACAGACACCAAATTTCCTTCCTTATTTCCTCCCCTTTGTACGACAGAGGTGTCTGAAAGGAGAGGGACGTTTATCCGCCATATGAGGGACCTGTGACAGCAGATACTCAGCAGAGCTGCTCAGCTTTGGAGTCGCAGGGCAGACCCTTGTGCAGTCCATCTGTGGGTGCCCTGAGAGATGGTGGCGGGTGCAGGAGGATGCTTCATAGTTCATGTACGCATCCAGCATCAGGGATGGCAAGACCATGTAAGGAGTGCCTACAGCCCATTTCTCCCCGGGTTGCCAGATGTAGTAAATACTATACGCACCGACCCTCAGCAGTGTCAGCCTCTGATTCCTAAACAGGAGGTAGGGACCTCTGGGAATCCCTTGGAAGATTTTCTTCCTGGAAATCAGTATCCAGGTCTCAGATCTGCAGCTCTAGCATGTGTGTTTCACAAAGTACATTTTTCACCACACGGTTCCCCATCGCTCCTCCTAACCGCCTCTCCCCTCAGGGAATATAGTACAGTGCATGCATTCGGCATACGCTGAAATGTATAAATAAACCATCATTTTGCTGGGTCAGCCCTCTGTTGGCAGCCTCCTTGGACTTTGTCACTGGAGGCCACAGCTCCGCTGAAAGTGACCATTTTGTCTTGGCAGGACTTGGTCACTTATTCACTCGCTCCTCAGCTCTGCCGTTTGGTGCCAAAGCACAACAAGAGCAGCTCCTCATCAGCCCTTGGCTTCCACTCTGCAAATGAGTGCTGAGCTGTGGGGACAGCCCGTGCCATAGAAAAGGAAAAGGGAAAAAAATACTGCCTGCCAGCACCTGAGAAAAGAGAGGAGATATACAGTGCCAGGGCCTATTCAACTGTGGCCCACAGGACATGTTTATAGCTCCCACCATTAGCTTCCAGATGGACTTTAAGATACCTTTACACAGTAACAGAGATAAATATCTGTTGGCCCTGATGAAGAGAGGCATTTCATGGGACTGCCATGGCTGCTTACAACTTTTCCCAGACTAGTGACATTTCTCTCTTTGTGTCCAGAAACTGAACGGGCTGATCCCTTCTCCTGAATTCAGAAGTGGAATTGCTTTTTCCCATCCTAACTCTATACCTGGTATATAGGTTTGATCTTTTTCAGTGCTGCATTGTTTATCTGTGGTAGATCTGTGTAGACAGTTGCCTCCCAGACAAGGGCAATGGGATCCCCGTCGCTGGAAGGGTGCTGCTTTGGGCACAGGCTCAGCATCCCTAAACATGAGGCCTCCAGGTTTTAAAGAGGGAGGCTAAAATATGGGAAACAGACTGACGATTTCAGATGTACAGCCTCACAGAAGTCTCATTCTCCGAGGACAGTGGTCTCAAAAAATCATTCTGATTCCAGTCAGGACACTGCTCTGGAAAGCATCAAAAGTCTTGCGTGACATTTCAGAGCAATGCCCCAAACATTTGTGTGTTGTAAACAGGAAGTCACATTGTCTGCAGAGGGTATTTTCCCCCTTCAATAGCTGCATGCAGACTTTTTACATAACCCCTTTTAACAGTATTTCAGGACTGAAAAGTTCATTTCCCTCTCATAAGCACACAGAAGAATGCAGCTGCCACCCAGACATCCTTTAAATGGGACCACATGTAAGCCACTTAGTCTCCAAAAATGAAAGCAAAACACGGTGCTGTCATCACTGCACGGCACCGTCAATCAGAGCTGTTCATAATACGCTGCACCGTGTATATCTCACACCATGTTCATTATAAGCTTAGGCTAATGTATAATAATAAAGCAGAATATTACAAATATTAAAAACTCTGGATTAGTAAATGACAGAGGAGTGGAAACAAAAAAGTTCAGATCCAGTCTCTTTTCTGGCTGTGAGGGTTGGTGAACACAAAGTCCTCTAATGCTTAACTGAGGTGCTTTCCCCAGCTTCTCCCTGACCCTGATTTTGTTGTGTGCAACCCACTGAAAAGGAACTTTTGGGCATTTTTGCTCATGGTCTATGTTACTCCACTGAACAATCACAATCCAAAATTATTTTACTTGCAAGTTCAGCAAAACAAGTTTGCCAGGGACACTACCCCATGGTGAGAATGCAAGACACCAAGGTGGGTCATGCCTGGCTGCTTTCATCTCCCCCTCACCCGGTTGGTCCTATCGTATGATCCAGAAGGGCCACAACGGGATGTGCTGGAAGAGCAGATGACGCCTGTCACACCGAGGACCAAGCAGACAGGGAGTGCACACAGACAGACCTGGGGCTTCAGGCTACTTCTGAGCATCAGAAGTCCCATGCAGCAAAATAGTTGGTCCAGGCCAAATCCCCAGATCTCACAACTGCTGTAAGTTGTAAAGGCAAAGTAGTCTATAAAGTAGATATTGAAAAAAGAGTGTGGCATCAAGACTCTTCCCTTGTTTAGAGGCATGAAAAACAGAGAAGAAAAGGAAATGCATCCTCCCACAGGTAGAAAGAACGCAAAGCAGTGAAGTGTACATGTATAAATGGCTGACAAAAGTAATAGCTGTTGATAATTGTACCTTTCCCTTGCTCACTGAAAACCTGTCAATCTTGTAAGACTTCTTAAAGGCCAAATATTAAAAGCCATTATCTTTCTAGCATAGCATCATTGCTAAAATCCAGGGCTTGGCATTGGAAAAGACAGATCTGGGGAGGACAGATGATGAGATGGTACTGTACCGGGAGAGATGCAGAGCACAGGAGGAAAAGAGGAGGACAGGGGTCCGCTTGAATGCTGGATGCAGTGGAAAAAACTGTTCAAGGAAGGAGAAAAATCCTGTGAAAAACTCAGTTCAGTTCATATTGTGGTAGATCTATTGGAAGTATCATTTGAAAAGCACAAGGAAATTATGAAAGTATATCTGGTCATTTGTGTAAATCCCTTTTAACACCTGAACAGCATCTGTAGAGTGCGTAAAAGAGAGGAGAGAGTTCGCTAAGAAATGAGGTTATGGTAAGAGGGGCCAAGGCTCTCCAACAGGGACTGGTGGGTGGGTTGGTTTCACAGTGGGAAGGCGTTTCCACTCCTTTCAAAATGCCCTGGGTGTAAAAGTAGTTAAAGTCTTAAACAAACCAGCTGGCGCAGCCTTAATATTCTGTTGTTATTCATATGCATCCATGTGTAAAACAAGGACTGCAGAAGCCGAGTAAATAAACAGGCTCACTAGTCTCTGGTGAGGAGGTCTGTGTCATTTTATTCACACTTTTTGCCATATACTCTGGGGTCATTTGCCAGACTGGGAATAAATGGCATCTGGTTCTTTAATCCAGGCTTGATCTCCTCTCTATTATAAAGATGTTTCTATCCTGGTTTCTGGGGTGCAAAAACCAGAAGAAGTGAGAGGAAAATCTAGCTGTAAAATGTCTTCAGTGTATCAGAAACTTTTGGGCCTGGTTCAGACTGTGCTTATTCCCTTTTTCTGCCCCTTTTCCACAACAACAGGGCAAAGAATCTGACTTTCTGCGTTTCATTTACATTCAACAAGAAAGTACTGAGATATTTGTCCTAAATTTGCTAAATGTCAGTAGAACTCATTTAAACAAATCAGCTGTTTTTAAACATGCAATACATTTCTTATTAAACACCACGGATGTTTCAGTGGGAGGATTTAATGAAAGTGATTTTAGAGGACAAATGCCATTTGCGGGAAGAAGAACACCGCCCATTTCAAAAGTCAATTTTTTCAACAGTTATACAGAACTCACATTAGTTTAACTCAATTTGACTTTGCTCAGGGTCATCTGTGTCAATGCCAGTGAGAAAGGCAAGTCGACCCTGACGAGCTGCCTTCATGCAGATTGTTGGAGTCTATTCTTTCAACAAACATATTTTACTATTTCATGACGGTGTTTCAAATGAAAGAACAATTTGGACCTTGCTGCAGCCATGCTGACCCCTTATTGCCTCCTGTTGAAGACTAGAATTATGAAAATGAATGGATTTGCTCATTAAACTCAATCCTACAAATATTTATAAAAATTTAAAAAAAAAGCTAAGAGAAGACTGTAAACTGGCATATCAGGGCATCAGGTCACAGCACAGTGGTTTGGATTTGGGGCTGACAAGTGGGTGCCTGAAGACCATGGTCAGGGCTTCAACCATCTTCGCTTACTGCCACAAGTACACTTGCTGCCACCTGAGACCAGCAAGATTCCTCAAAATGTGTAATTGGGAGAAGTAAAGGGGAGACTGGTGAATACTACTACTTGGTAGTGCTGGATAAATGTGGTAAATGCGTAGCAGCACTTGGGCAGGAGGAAGAAATTGAGGGCACACCAATCACCCACATCAAACAGAGGTGGCAAAGTTTGGGCTTGGGTTGGTTTTCCATAGAGTATGGGAGGTGCATCACTGGAAAATGCGGCACGCTTCTGGGTCCATGCAAAACCTTTCCCATGTTATTAATTTTAGAAACCTCTGATTATACTTTCATTAAATGATAGCTCTCTTAAAATGCCCTTTATGCATTTTTCACGCTGAGGGCTACGCATGGCATACGCAGAAGCTCTTGGTGGCATTTCAGGTGCAACTCTTTTAGCCTCCTACAGATTCTGGCAGGGGAAGGGAAAGAGCAAAACCAGAGTCAAAGAAGCTTGAACTCCCTTGCCTCTTGAAGGTCAGGTGAAGGAAGATATTTGTGGTCCAGTCCTGCTGTTACTGAAATAAATGGCAGGTTTGCCATTGATGTCTGTGGGAGTAGGCTTCGACTTGGACTGCAATTCAGGCATGGAATTAGAGCAGTGCCTAACTGCATTAATTAGAGGGTGGTTAGCGGAAAAGTGAATCCCCAGTGGTACATGAGATTATTTAGTGGTGGAGCAATGTGGGTTCATGCCTTCTGTTACTGGACTGCTCTCATCCGACGTTTAGTCCTAGATCATGCTCCTGGCCTCCAGAAATGCTTTTCTCCCGTGTAAGAAGACAGCACGCAAACACATTCCTGTGAACACACCATGGCTGGCTTCCTACGGCAGCATGAGTGGGGATTTTTCAAGCATGGTGACGGGAAAGAAGATTTGTGTACTCCACAGATGTAGCTCTGAAGACAGAACATGGCCCATGTCTTGGAACTTAGGGACTGTCATATGGGAATAATTTACTGGGTTTTTAGGGTTTCTCTGCTACAGTGTTTCATAGCAAGATAGATCCTCCTCTGCTACCTATCGCACATACCTAATTGCACAATAATGTACCACAGAGAGGTATTTATTTTCTTCATCTTGGCTTTTTGCTTTGCATTTGTCTCCTACCTGATATAATTGCAGGTATAACCTCTGTTCGTATGCATGCTTCCATGCGTAGATCAGTTTTTCACATCACCCTGAAAGCATCTCACCTTGATGAATCACAAAACAGAGCTTCACTCCTAGCGTTTGCATTTACTTTGACTGTCTGCTCTGCCACTCGGAGAAGCCCAGGCAGGGCTGAGGCAGCTGAGGACCCAGTGCTTGTGCTCTCAAGTGGCTCAGCAGTGATTTCCCTCCCATGTACAGGTTTTCAGGTCTCAGGGTCTCCTTTATTTAAGCTGTGACATGCCCCAGCAGCATTTATGGGGTCTAAGGCACAGGGAGCATCCAGGAGAAACCCCAGCCGAGAAGGCTGTGCCAGCTGTGATGGTGGTAGGTTTCACTAAGCTGCACATCAACTAGCTACTGAGATGAATGTCCTTTCAGATATGCACATGGAATTAATTAGTTCAATGAAAACTTGTTGTTGTTGTTTCCTGGAACCAAACATTGCTTTCAGCTCTGGGATATACTATTATTGCACCAAGGGAGAAAAAACAAAATCACAAGGCTGAATTTTTTCGGGTGGTAAAGGCTGGAGCTTTCAAAGCGGATTAGTGTTATTGCTGGGTGGTGGGAAACACGAGACTCATCGCAGTCCAGCTAGGAGTTAACCCAGATCTGCAAATCAGGCAAACCTGGGCTATGGCTGTACATCAAAACCCTGGCAAATGCTTGTTAGGCTTTGGCTGGTTCTCATACATAGCCAGGAAAGTAGGGCAGGTTGGCTGGGATCCACTCCGGTTTGGGTTAATAACACACATGACAGATGCTGGGATGTATATGCTGTGACTCAGTGCTGTGGATACAGAGGACACAGCTCTGCGAAGCTCAGCTGCGACCCACCAGCTCTGACGGTGGCTTTTGTTTTGGAAGAGCTTCTTTCTTTCAATTGCAATATTGTGTAATATGCGTATTTACTCCTCTGTGTATTTGCTCCCACAGCACAGAAGTGATTCACAAGAGTAGTATTATATTACTTGCTTTTTTTCTTTACTTTTCTCTCGTGTCTTACCAGAGGCTGCTTTAGTGTTGCTCCTATCTGGTGGATAGTTTACAAGGCTGAAATGCCCATTGCGTGCTGGCACTTCACACAACCCCTTTCACAAACAAATCTAATTTTATTTTAAAGGCAGGTTCAGAAATGATTGCCCTTGATGTGAGGGTCTTCTCGACCTTAGTGCCCTCTTGATTGCAGGAGAGCTAAAGCAATTCGATTCAGAGCCCCAAATGGTTTGCAATCTTCTCTGGCAGTGCACATCAGGCGTTTGGAAACTCTCAGGGTTTTGGGTGGTTTTCGCTGGTTGTCTTTTTGTGCACACATGGAGCCTGCTTGTCCCAGCAGTGGGGAAGTCCTCCTTCATCCCCACGCTCGCCGAGGGAGAACAGGGCCCTGCTGCAACAGCGCGGAGGCCTCAGGGTTAGCCCAGGCTTGAAACAGGGCACATTTTCCCATCATCAGGACTAATCATTTAGAGAGCACAGCACAGCAGTTATTTTGAAAGATCTCATTCTCCAAACATTTACTCCCTGGTTGTGTTTCTAATGTCATATCTGGCTCTATTTTCTTTCACTTCCAAACTCTTCTGCTCTCACTCTGTGTTCAAAATTCATCCCAGCCCCTGCAAGACAGCTTGAAAGGACAGGGTTGTCGAGAGGTACCCATGCAGTGTTCAGCCCAGGTCATGAAGTTTAGCAATTCATCTGAGCTAAAATACCACTTCTTGTACCTAAACTGCCCCTGCAGTTGAGGTAGCTCCAAAAGCAGCAGAGAAAAACCTTTAGGTCTGGCCAGCCCCATCCTGCTGAGTCGTTTAAATGAAAATTAAAAATGTCTACACAGGCTTTGCAGTTCACTTTAGGGTTTGTCCTGGCTTTACACTACACCAGTATTAAGCTTAGCTCAACACTGCACTTAAACAACAGCAAACAAACAGGTCTGGGTAAAATAAAAACCAAGGCTGGAGCTGTCTCCCAAATAATGTGTCCAAATCTTTTCAGAATGTGTAAAAGTTGGGAAAGAAAGTGGAAATAATGAACTACTATAAATAAAACCATTTCTTCCAGTGTTTCCATCAGAGGATGCCAAAGCCTGGAGGTGCTGGATAAGTTTTGAGAAAATCTACCCTTGTCACTGGTATGTCAATATTCAGCACTCGGGGAGGTTTGGAAAGTCAGAGGGTGTTTGTCTGGGTTTTCTCTTTGTTGTTTTATTAAAAAACAACAATAACAACAAAACAAAACACATTTCCCTTGTACCTAGAATAATTTCAAACAACAATGCTTAGGTGACGACAAAGCAAGAGGTGTTGTACACCGTTTCGTGGACAAGGCTATAGCGCAAAGTGATCTGCACAAAGTGAGGCTCCATCTGAAATAAAAATGCTGCAATTTAATGTGGAAAAAGGCAAACCCTGGCACTTCCCTACGACATGTGGGGAAAGCAGGCGAGGAACTGGAAACCTGATGTAGAAAAGGGCTGAACTGGGCCACAGACTGGGGTGACTGTCCCAGAGAGACCCCCCCCCAAGCAGTTCAGTATGCCAAAAGACTGCTGTAAAAAGCAGAAAGCACTCTGGAGTGTGTAAATCAGTGTCGTACGCCACAGACGTGTCTATCTGTCAGCCGCAGAAGCGTATCCCTTCTGCTCTGCTCGGGGCTGGCAAAGCCTCAGCCGCAATGAACAGTCCAGCTTTTGCAATCCACACTTCAGGGAGACTCTGGAGAGAGTTCAGCAAAGAATGATGCGAGGTCTAGAAAATGCGATTTCTGCAGGAAGATGGCAAGGACTGAGCTCGTGCTGTCCTGAGCAGAGAGGACAGAGGGGGAAGATGTGATATTATAACTCAAATATTTAAATAGAGAGGAAATGAACAAACTGGTTTTGTGTCCACTAAGAAATGAGGAAATAAATCACAGGCTTAATGTGCAGCAAAAGAGATTTCGGTTAAAGTTAGGGGTGCTCTGGCGTGGATTTTTGGGGCAGGCTGTGGATTTGCCACTGCTGTTTGGTGCGAAGGCATCTGCACGGGGCACCTCTACCTCACGGGGATGGCTCAGAGAGCTTTTGGCAGCCGGTCACGTCGTGTGACCTTGCGAGCTCCCTTCCAGCTCCATTTTCTGTGATTTCGAAATAATGGCAAAATTACACGCTGACAACATAAGAGCTGGGATTATTTGTTTTAGGATTAATGTAATTAGGCTAAGTATGAATCAGATGTTTTAGCTATTTGTAATTAAAGCACATGGGAGAGATGCGATCCTGTCTCTGTGTCAGCGAAAAACCCATGCAAGAGCAGAAAGCAAGTGCCGACAGACACCTTCCTTTCACCCCAGTTCAGACACGGCAGGTGGGACTACACGACGGGCTGGGTATCATGCCTTCTAAGCCTGTTGCATAGTGCTGGGCTGAGTTTGGCTGGCATTACCATAGCATTTCTGCAGTCACACATTCAGTGTCTTAATTAACATCAATAAATGTTAACACTTGCAGGATTTACTGGGAAGATTTGAATGCCAGCTTCATTCAGTGCCAACGTAGCAACACATGAACTCCCTCCTAGGGCTGTTTTAAGGTCATGAGGGATTGCTCTTCACTGTCTTTGTCTCCTCCAGAGCTGTGTTGAGCCCACATGCAGGACCATAACGAAGCTCTGGGACTGACACCCAATCTTCATCGGAAATCTTCAAGCGATGAAAAGTCAACCACATCGCTTGGGAGAGTACCAGTGGATAATTACACTCAAGGCTCAAAACACGTCTGTTTTCTGGCTGGAAAGGTTTTAACTTCTGCTGCTCGGTATACCTGAGTTTCTCTTTACCTGATAGATGACTACATCAGCTAGCAGGTCAGGAAAAAGCTTCTCACTCCCCGTGGGTGAACATAGCATTTCCAGCCAGGAAATCTCAGATGGGCAGATACCTGTCACAGAGATTTTTCCAGCCTTGGCCTTGACGGCTGTTGGCCCTTGCTTCCAGCCTGCCTATCCCATACAAACCACGGAGCCTTTCTGGTTTTCCCCAGTTTTTCTTCTGGTAGCAAGCTGTTTGCTCATACATCTTGACACTGGCAGAGCTTAGCACAAGGAGACTCCATCTTTGCCATGTGGTGATCCTGGCACAAGCAAGAAAATAACCTTTGGTTCTGATTGCTGCGGAGGGTTTTGTTTTGTTTTCATGACTGTTTGAACGCAATGCGAACTCGCACTGCACTGCCAAGTGTCGGGAGAGCTGCTCGTGCTCTTCAAATGTGTGATGGGGTAGCTCTGGCGGGACCTGAGTGGGAAATTGGTTAAGCCCGAGTAATGTGCCTTCTGTTGCTTTGCCCCCTGTTCTGACACCAGTGTCACCCTACATGTCGGTGGTAGTGGATGTGTGAGATCATGCAACAATATAGGCTCAGGAGGGGGGAAGACCAACACCGTGCCATGGATGCATTTTAAAGGCAGCTTGCTCTATCCATCCCCCCAACCCAGCTACACATGGGTCCTCGAACAGCGGCAGATACCAATACACTGGGTGATTGGTCTTTCTTCCCCTGAATCTCAGCACTGTAATTTCTGAGCGCTCAATTTTATCCCTTCCCTCCCACTTCTGGCACAATCCCCTCTGATAAGGGATGCCATCCTGCAGATCCTCCCGTAACAAGAGCCAGGGCAGGTTTTTCGAAGACTATATTTGAACGGGCCAGCTCCCAGCTCAACAACATCTTGGGTTTACTGGGAAACTATCTCTGAGTAGCTCAAACTTCGATCAGCATCTGCTACAAACACAGATGTGGAGACACATGCATTTCTCTGACAAATCCTTCATTTCTTTGAAGAAGAAGAGCCCACAGGAGTTTTGAAATCAGGCTGGATTCTGCAAAGTCCCTAAAAAAAAAAAAAAAGAAGTGGCCAGGCTTTGCTCCTCACACCAAACTCCTCTGAAAATCCCAGCTGGAGACAAGGACACGCGATCCCAACGTCCAGGTTGCTGTTTGCAGACCAATTTAGCAGCATGAGCTCTCGACCCCTGGTTGCAGTGGTATCATCTGTGGTCCATTTCTGGGGATTTCATACCAGCTGGGCAACAGGAGCTCATCTGAAACCCACCCCAGCCTGGGAGCTGATGAGCTATTTAGCTACTGCTTGTATTTGTCTTATAAAAGTAATAATACCGTGTTCTGTTGCCATTACGGTCTGACATTAAATGCACTAATTTCCTAATAGATCTAAAGCAAGAGCTAGGAAGGCCTTTTATTTTTAATGAACTGAAAACTGTTGTGATCTCATTCATCCACCCATGAAATCCACTGACTGACAAGGTCCCATTTCTGGGCAGCAGGGTTAAATGTGCTTCAGACAAAAGCCAGATTTTCCTTTCTTCTGCATGCCATGGACAGGATCAAAGGAGTAGGGAAATGGACATTAAAGCCCTGGTAATCAGGGACACAGACTCCAACCCAGCATGGGCCAGCCCCCTTGCAGGCTTATGGAAATGCCGCTGTGCACTATTGCCATGGGAAGCCTGGGAGCTTTGGGAGCAGACCAGGCAAGTAAATAAGGCTGGGGGCAAGTGCTACATGGACCAGGCTCATCTATCATCACCAGGAGCTTCTCCTTGGAGACCATGTGGGAGCGAATATCCCTCGCACCTTTGGTGTTTCCTCTCTCAGTTTTAGGCTTTGTTAACGAGCCTGTAATATCTCTGGGACTCACCAGATGGTGCTCGTATAGATAACCCTAGGAACAGAGGATGGCTGAACGGATGGGCAAGCAGATCTTGGGGGGGAAAAAAAAGCAAGAATACCAGTTTGATTATATTTCTTTTTAGAAACAGTGGTAACGCACCAGGAAAGCTTTTCTCATTAATCACATTTCTCTGCCACAGGAACAACGCTGTAGCTGTGGTGGTGCAGCTGGGAAGCCACATAATGAGTGCGATAGAGGCCCAGATGGGTGGCAAGGCCATTCCCCTTGGCTTGCTATGCAAACCACAGGACCTGATTTGGAGGTGAGGATGAAGGTGACCTTCAGAGAAGCTGGTGAGCCTTTTACCTTCTTGCATTTGTCTTTGGTCTTGTATTTTAAAACACCTTATTCAAGCAACTTTTTGAAATGGGCTTGAAAGGAATGGGGAAGAAAGACTGCTGATGGCTCCCAGAAGACAGCAAACTAGGAATAGTTTGTTTTCCAAGCACATATGAATTCATTTTCTTTTCAAAATTTGCATTTATTTTTGACTGGATTAACATCCAGCTAATGTGCATGTCAACGAGTTGGAATGCAATTTTGGGAAATATGGAGGAATTTAGCACTACTGATATAAACAAAATGTGATGGAGCTGGAAAGCATATGATGTTTATCGACATGGGCTTGGTGTCATCAGTATGCTCTGCTTTCCTCCTAGGTTAACTCTTGGGCAATCCAAATGGAAAGAAATACTTCTCCTATAGCTCCCATATGACTAATATGATACAGTGTATTACTTGGCTTGGGGTTTAAAAGAAATAATAGGGAGTTTGTTACTCAGACCTTCTTTCTAATAGGAATGACCAATGACACTATACATACAAAGCGTTTTTTCACTTGGTATGCTATTTTGTTTCCTTTGTCAATGTTTGAATTACAAAGGTTATTGTAGTACATAATGTTTTGTAAGCACATACATGCTAGCACAAGCATGCTAACTATCCTTATTCTGAATCTGTTTGAAGCATGTTCAATGTAGTAGTTACGGCATGTGCTGAGACTTCATGGTGAGAAGTCAGGAAAGGACTTAAACGTCCTTCAGTCTGTGCCAAGAAAGGACAACAATACCTGCTTCATACCTTGCTTTCAGGGTGTTTTAATGAACTTAGGCCACAAAGAGGAACCACCACCCCTTTAAACGGATGAAGTTCAATGGCCTTCTCAGTGCTGAAATCCTGCCTCCAGGAAACAAAGACAGGGAAGCATCAAAGCAGAGGGGACAAATTGTTCGTTAATCAAAATATTGCGAAACTGTGGTTCTGCCAATGTTTTGCTGTTCAGGTTTTGTAGATATGTAGGATGATCAGGAAGCTTCGAAGAAAGATGTCAACCAAATGTTTTTCAGAATCACATGCAAGGCAGAAGGAAATGTGTTTCCTAAAGGTCCTACTGGCAGATGAATATCCTTCTGCAATCATTAAAGTTGTAAAGTCATCCCCCCGCCCCATACACACATGAAAGATGACGGGGTTTGCATGCCAGCCAAAACGTGATCTGGGAATCAGATATTTCCCTTCGAAGGAGCAACATGCTGACCTTGCAGCAATATGCTAGGGAAAAGCGGAGCGAGGTCCTGCTCATGTTGGGCATCCCCTCGTCCTCTGCCATTGTGCCCCAACACCAGCTGGCATCTGTGTGCAGGGACCCCACCACAGAGAGAGGGCTGCCCTGGGAGCCAGGTCATTGCTCATGGCCACTGCTCGTGTTTCACTGCTGTTTCCCACACAAGTAGTAGAAAATAAATAGAAGAGAGGTTTGGTTACAACGGTCTCCAAAGATCTGTATTTATTGTGCAGAAATATGTTTCTTGGCCTGTCCCTCCTGCACAGAGGGCTTGTTACAGTGCCGAATTGCTGGTATCAGCCACATTGCAATAGCCTTTCTTCCAGATGCTCCAGTGTACCTGAGCAGAGGAGAGTCCATGCCTGCTAAAGGTGGGAGGATTACCCTGTCCTAGCATTGCTCCCAGAGCACAACATCTCCCACAGGACATGATCCTAAATCCCATTGCAGCAAAGGACAGCTGCCTACTTTACCTCTCCATCATCCACCTATGTCCTACATGGGGGAAAATTCATTTGGGAATGGTGAGGCTGACAGAGGTGTTTCACATCTCTATTCACACAGACTTTTGTTCACCCAACTGTATTTTCTCATCCACAGAAATGCATAACTTTACATGTAAGCAACTCCTTTCACCAGAGGACAGCAACATGAGTGACAAATTTGGGTACCTCCAGCAGTAAATTCAAGGGATGATAACAATGGTGGTCTTTGGACTCATACCTCTCACAAACAGGGTTTGTAGTAACTACAGCAGGTTGCTTTGTCTGACAAAGTAAGAGCTTTGATGAATGTGGATTTGAGTGTGACTCCCAGTTTCTCAATTCAGACCGCATTTAATTTCTGCTTGATGGTCCTCAGGAATGCAGAAGGGTCATCTATGGATGGTGGCACTGGGAAAATTGTTTAAATTCATCATCCTCCTTCTGATAACTCCTTCTCTCCTTGATTTTGCAGGAAGAATGAGTCATTACAGTATTACAACATCTTTAGCATAAGGTTAAATTGAAGGTTACTATTATTTTGTTATTTATGTCAGTCTCCTTGGAATTGCAGGCCCTCGGAGAGATATTGCTTCTGCAACACAGACCGGCTGAGCTGTAGTGGTGGCACTCTCCATGCATAGTATCTGACATGGACTGTTTACTCTTGTCTTGCAATTAACCGAGCCATTCCCCATTAAGTCCCATGAATGGCCAAAGGGCATTAAAAAGTCTCTTATCACTGGCTAATTCCATAATTTTTGGAAACAGAAACCCCATGTGTTTTTTCAATAAGCACTGCTCTTTCTGACAGCGCAACATCTTTCACAAACACAGCAAGAATAACCTCTGGACTTTGCCTGCAGCAGTGAAGTATGAAATTTTGAATTCCATGGGTCACTGTTTTTGCTGCAGCCAGATGTGGATAAAAGGAAAAGGGTGTTTTATTGTTGTTTTTTCAAGAAACAGAGAGAGGTTTGTACTAAGGTATACCCTCTGTCCTAAAAACAAGTGGCTAACATGTGGCTTGAATATTGCCAATTGCCATTTCAAAAGATGAAACTTAAAAAAAGATATATTTTGAATTTAAATATTCTGTCTGCAGCTAATAAAGTATGTTAGGTCTTTAAATTGGATTTGGGAAAACATACAGGAAACCTACAACCTTGATGCTGAGCTGTGCATTAGCAATGTGGCTGTTAGTGGTTTCATTAGCATGGCAGGTACCGAGTTATGGTGGATGTAAAGGGGAAATATTCAATGACTGAGAAAAACAGGGTAGTGAGACCTTCTTTTTGTTCTGAAGATGTCGAGTTATTAACTGGAATTAAATAAACAGATGAATTCAATCCCTGTTTACAATGATGGATGAGTCTATGAAAGCATTCATTATTGGTATGCATTTTATGCAAACTTTTTTGGCGACCGAAAAGTGTTAAAAAACTGCTTAGCTCAATTTCTCTGAAGTTCCAGTGTGCCACTGATGATTTAAGCCGTTTGTTTCTTGCTTGGGGAACTGGATATTGAGTAACCAGGAATGAGTATCTCACCTCTGGAATTTTGTGAGGAAAGTCATCTTCATGGTAAGCTTCAGTGGACCTCATCACTTGGAAACACTGCCAGAAAATAACTGCCGTTATGAAACCCATAAATATAATGAACTGACATCTTCATTGTTTATTTGTGGGGGAAATTTTTTTTTTTTTGCATGACTTAATCCAGCCCTCCCTGTTGCACACACACTGGACAATATTTGTGTTCCCAACCACTGTCTCTGCAGCGCACCACTGTGACATGATTTTGGCTTCCAGCGGTTTCCCCACTGTCTCCTTAAATGTTCTGTTACAAAACCAAAGATACAGATAGTGATCACAATGAAACACTCAACAGAAATTATTTGATCATCCTGTAGCCTTGACTGCTGCTGCTTTCAGCCTGGTACTTGATAACACACTTGCCAGATGCACTAGCAGCCAGGTTGTGAAATCCCGCAGTTTACTGTTTCAGCAGGGATCACTGCACTTTAAAGATGATGGACTAAATGTCAATAGCTGTGAGTCATATATAGTCAGTTGTCTTGCTGTAGCAAGGGAAATTTCTGTAGAAAGTTTGATTTTTCTTCATCCTGTTGTTGCTGTCTAAGTTGCCCTTGTCAGTAACATTCAAGGGCTGGAACACCTCTGCTATGAAGAAAGGCTGAGGCAGTTGGGGCTGTTCTGCCTGGAGACGAGAAGGCTCCAGGGAGATCTTAACTGTAGCCTTCCAGTACGTAAGGGGCTTATAAGAAGGATATGGACAGGTTTTTTAGCAGGGCCTGTTGGGTAGGACAAGGGGTAATGGTTTAAAACTAAAAGAGCTTAGATGTAGACTGGATAGAAGGAAGAAATTTTTTACACTGAGGGTGGTGAAACCCTGGCACAGGTTGCCCAGAGAGGTGGTAGATGCCCCATCCCTGCAAACTTTCAAGGTCAGGTTGGACTGATCTCTGAGTAACCTGATCTAGTGGTAGATGTCCCTACTCACTGCAGCTGGGGTTGGACTAGATGGCCTTTAAAGGTCCTTTCCAACCCAAACCATTCTATGATTCTATCATCACCAGCACTGTGAAAACATGCATCAGAAAAAAAAGCATACTGGTTGTCAGACACCAACAGCCAGACTTCTGGAGGTGCAGGGCAGTCCCCCACAGCCTTATTTAAAATTCCTTAAGATGTCTTTGTGACCATTTACAGATTAGCACTGCACTAATTTTCTAATGCAGCCAACTGCTGCATGGGAAAAACTGTCTCGGAAAAGGGGAAGAAAATGTTCAACTGTCCATTTGTGTTTTCTCCATGCACACATCTCTTCTCTAAATTGTGGGAGTCCTTCGCTTGTACCTTTATGAGATTTTCCACCTCTGTGTTTTGCACACAGAGCTTCAGTGCTTCAGGAGCCAGTCTGACTCACTGACTTAATGAGAAAATATCTGGCTGGGAAGGGATGGATCATTTTTTCCCCCCGGCTTGGATGATAATAGCTGATGAAGGGGCAGAGGAGCATGAAAGCAGAGTATGGCCCAGCATGGGCTATTGTAGATGGAAGCATGGGAGACCGGAGGAGGAAAAAGAATTTGGAGAGAGAAGCAATGGGGAAAGGAGACCTTCCTCTTTCATTGGCAGCGGGAGAGGAGACTGCCACAGCCATCTGTGGGGACACAGCTGGGCTAGCATGTGCCTCTGCTCCCCACTTACAGGAGACAGGTAAAGGAATGTTGTCTTTCACCTCTGTCCTTCTGAACAGCGGGGCCAGAATCGCTTTTTCAGACTTACCACCATGTGTGCTGCATAGGCTGGTCCTGCTCCACGCAAAGCCTTCAGAGCAGGAACTGTACCACGAAGGATCGTGGAAACTCAGACCCGTCCCTGGTAGTTTAATGAGCTCAGTAATTGAAGCACTTTGAGGAGCAGATATTTTCATCCCTTTCTAATTTGCAGTTGAGACCTAGGGCAATTTTTGTTCCTAAAACTTTGGAGTTACTTCAACATTTTAAGCCACAGAACAACTGCACATGCTCTCGCTCCAGTCATTTGAAGTCTCCCTGTGAAACAGCTGGTCTCTGATGTACAAGATACCTGCTTCCCACTATTTGGCTTCCAACAGCAAGAAGATGACTTACGGCCATGAACTATCCCTTAATTTAACACATCAAAACCAAGCGAAAATAAACAAAGCAGAGTGAAGAACACATGTAGATCATGAACTCGCATTCTGCACCTTGCACTTTTGCCCAGAGCACATGTTTTTGCAGCTTATCTCCCTAGGTATCTGTGATGGTGCCTTCTTGTGTGTTTGTTTTCCTTGTGTGCGGATACTTGGCAAGAAACTGCTTCTCTAGGGGAAAAAGCAGTTTTTGCTTCTCTCTGGCCATGGACCAAACAAAGACCTTAACTGGACACTTAACCACAAGCTTGCTGCAAATCCTGTCCCGTTAAGTGGCATGGGTTACCCTGATTTCAGTGGGTCTTGAGGAAGGTTATGCCCAGACTGTTTTGTCCTTTTGAGCTACATTTCCCACCTTCATTTAAATCAGAGTTTTCTTTCATTTGTCTTTCTCTAATCTTAAAGAGCCCTTCTGCAACCCCAAAATGCAATTCAATGTCACAGCAACATAGCTGGAGTGAGTCTTGCCTCTGTGTCTGAGATTGGGAAAAGACCCACCCATGGGTGAAGCCTTTGGCAGTTGGGATTTAGCCTGCAGTGTGACAGGCAGTGATCTTCATGTCTCTCTGGTCAGTGAAAGTAAAAGGCTAATAAGATACTTCCTACCAAAAATGATCTATTAGTTCTTGCTTTCATTTCCATGGAGTGCTTCTTTTCTGCTGGTTTTAAATGAAATGCTACTGAAGTGTTGTCACTCATAGGCACCTTACAAGTACGGCAGTATCAGTACCTCCCTCTTGGAGAAAAGACTGTTCTATCTGCAAAGGCATAGCTCAGAAATGCTTTAGACCAGAGATTCCCACTATGGACTCCAAGTCCTGCTGTATCCAGTGGCTCCCTGATTTTGCAGTTGGAAAACAGACTTGGTGAAGCGCGGCTTCAAGTTAACTGAAGAACCTGTAATATCTCCTAAAAACCACTGTTAACACATTTCTAAATTTCTTTTCTTCTTCATTCTGGAATAAATGGCATTTTAAAAACATAGTAAGGAAATCAGTCCCCGTTTCTGCTGGCCAGAGAACAGACATAGACCTTCCTGTTGATGCTACGCTTGCGTTACAGCTGACAGAGATCTGAGAGGCCACGTCCCTCGCAAGCACAAGCATCTGAGTCTTCAGATGGTTTTGCAGAGCCCCAAAAACCCACTCAGAAACTCATTCATTGTCAACACAGATCTGCCTACGTGGATCTTGTAGATATAAAACCATTCGCGTACGGCCAAGGAGAAGGTGTTACAGCCAGTACATTCCCACTGGTGATAAGAATGAAAATACAGCCTTTTCTGTGTTACTTGTGATGAATACAGAATGAAAGGGTCAAATCCAAGAGCTAATGGCTGGTCAGAGATTCAGTTTGGCGAGGGTTAAGATCAAGTCTCGTGGAGTCAGGAAGGAGAAAGGCCCCAAGTGTCCTCGAAATTTCCATATGACATTTAGGTATCAATAAGGGCATTGTTCAGGAGCAAGAGCTCATTTTCTAAGAAAGGCTTGCTCCTTGTGGACTGTGCTCCCTGCAGCTGACGATGCCAGGCTGCTCCCTGTCAAGAAGCTTGTTAGTTCATTTTAGAAATGCCCAAGGTAAATGAGGTATAAATCAACACCGTTCCACTCACATTAAGACACACCATGTCAATCCTGCCGAGGACACTGGCCTGAAAATATTTAATGATGTCAACATTTCTAGGGAAAACTGCTCTTATGTGGAATTTCCAAAGGCTTTTGGTGCTTTTGTAGTTTATTGTTTATTTTTCTTTTAGAAAAGGTATTCACTGTCTTTTTTTTTTTTAAGGATTATCTGTTAATCTTACCCTGTTACAAAATATATTCATAATCCTCATAGCAGTTACTTAGCAAGTCTTAAACCTGTCATTAAAATACCTCCTCTTGTTACCACAATCAGCAGTCTTAATCCACTGCAAGTCTCTTTTTTTCTTTTTTTCCTTTTCTCACTTTGTTCCCAAATGGCTTAAACCAAGGTATGACAGGTAGCAAACAATCCCCCACCTAATTACTTGGAAGAAACAAATAAAGGGAAGGAACATGTTTGTGTGGCAAATTCCTGAGAGTTTGGAAACTAGAAGCCGTAGGAATGTGCCCCAGGAAATTTTAAACCCACTCCAAAGCTGTGGGTTTGAACAGCAGTGGATTTAGTCCCTGGGAGGCATCGATGGGGAGAGGTACAGCCAAAAGAGGGGGCGGCTGCTGGCAGCTCCAGACGCGCAGTCTCAGCCCCAGGGTGAGGACGAGGGAGCGTGGTCCTCTGCGGGAGGATGCTCACGGGCCAGATCCAGCAAAATATGCGTTGAACTTTGCCTGGAAGTGCTCAGCAGACTGATGTGGCTCAGCAGTGCCCTGAACTCCTTCTGGCACTGAGTTTCCTGGGAAAGCCCAGACTTGGGAGCTACAGGAGTTGTTGGACACCGGTGAATAGGAGGGCAAGCAGTGGGAAGCAGAAAGGAACACATTGCTGGAGAAGTGGGTGTGAGTATCAGGGAAAAATAGGCCTGTGGCAGGATGTCTGATTCATGGGAAAAAAGAGCCCAAATTAGAGACAAGCAGAGGAAACGTGGCAGCTCTGCACTACACATTACTGGAAGGGGAAGGAATAAGGTGTCATTTGGTCAGTGCTTTAGCAGGACGCGGCACTAAGAGCAGGTTAAATGCATCAGACAGGTCCCACTTGTTCGAAGCTCAGAGCTTGTTCTGTACCTGACCCCATTCCAAAAGTGCACCTCTGGAGGAGGGTATCCATAACAATTCCCAGCATGTGCTTTCTGTGAAGGCTTTTAGGAGAACACAAGAGCTCACTTTCATACTCCCCAGAGACCCCAGGCTGTCCTGGGAGCTGCCCGGTAAACACGGCATTGGTTTGAAACCAGATATCGCCGGTACAAAACGCTTCAGAAGATAATTAGGCTGAACTGGGATTTTTTAAAGGCCTTAAGTCCATGAACTTTTCAATCTAAAACAATGCCACAATGACCACGTTGGGAACAAGGCATTATGGTCCTTCTTGGAGATCATGTGTTGAAGTTGTCTTGAAGTAGGGAGACATTAATGCAATAAAGGAAAGCATTGTGTCCTGGAACAGCTGGGCTTTTCTAACTGCTTGCCTAAATGTGGGTGATTAATGACCAAAATGCATCCTTGCTGAATGGTATTGAGAGTCTGGAGGTATTTCATGGCATTTTCCTTTTCCCGTTTTTGCAAGAGATTTGTTGCAAACAAAGATCCATTGATGTAGGTCCATTACAGATATGCAAAGTGAATACCATATTATTGCCTATCTGATGTGTGACAATAATGTTACTTTGTTGTTGTGTGCTGTATGCTGCAGGATCCGAAGATGCTCGAAAAAATGCTTGGTGCTTTTGGAGAGCGGAGCCACTCAAACATTTTAACAAGATTTGTTGTCGTTGTTGTTGGAAAATGCTGCTTCATCCAAACCAAAATGTCTTGAAGAGAAATAGTGCCATTAATAACATTTCCATGGGAAAGTTTTCAGAGTTTCTGGGGTCAATTTATAAGCAGAGAAGGAGCTAAATGAGAATTCAGATCTTCTCGATCTGAAAACAGATGTTTCAATGGCAACAATGAAAAAACAAATCCATTTCGGGGAAGTGTTTGAAAAATTTGGTTCTTCTTCCACACCGGAATGAAAAGACATTTCCAAACCTCAGAAACCTTTGTGGAAGTGCACTGCTGATCTCTGGCTGCCTCAACCAGAAACTCCACAGCCCGTCAGAGAAGGGGCTGGCACATATGTCCCTTGCAGGCCCAGCCATGCTGTGGTCAAACCCCTCCTTGCTTGGACTTTGGTGAGGATATCGCCCCTCTTCTGCTGCTCTCTGCTTTCCTCCCCCACCAGCCCAGAAGCCTCTGGCAATGCAGAACTGCCTGATATTTTGCCTTGCTTTTCTCCACCTGTTGAAATGTGCAAAGTGGGTCACAAAAAAGAAGAAAAGCTCCTTTGGACCTAGCAGCAGCCATCTGGGGGAGATGCAACGTTGTGGTAGCATGGGGAATGAAATGCTGTCACCAAATTAAACCATAGAGTGGGTTTATAATGTAGCTATCAAGAGTACATGGGAAAGTCGAAGCCAAAGTCTAGACGACTTTGCAAGAGATGTCCTAGTTTCCCACTAGCTCCTCCCAATGTTACTCTTCAACACCATCCCATGTCCTCCATCATGCAAATTTGTGTCTCGTCCATCATTGCTGCATCAGCAATGACTTGGGGACTCTCAGCTGATCGGAGGTACCTGGACAGGCGGGGTGGATGGATCCGTAACAGGGGCTCCAGGTCTCTTTGGGGTGGGACAGTTGGTTTTTAGTTTCTTGCTGACACTGTGTGCATGATTGCAGGTTTGCAGTCCCTTTGGTGGGAAAGAAAGAACAACATTTTGACACCTGCTGGCTGTCCCTTCTCTGCCCACTAGCAGCACGTGTGCATGATGATTTCCTTCACCTAAAGGTATTGCTGCGACCGGGGAAGGTGTACTTTGGATTTATCCAAGAACCTCACTTACAGGCAATTTTTTTTCTCCTCAGCCAGCGTGTTGGCTTATATCATTCAACAGGCCACGGAATTGTTTTCCCTAACATCCCCTTAAGAAGGATGTATTTTTCAAAATACTGCCATTCCCTTCTCTAAAACAGGTTTTGATGTGGCTACTTCAAATCAAAACCATGAGCTTTCCTCTCCTCACGCCCACCAACTTAAAATCTGCCCCCAATGCCAGTGGTTCAGAACTATCCAAATAAAGCAGTTGCTTTAAGGACTGTTTGCTTTTCCTCTCAGGCTCCTTCTCCCGACGCTATATTGTTTGTGGAAAAAAGAGTTCTCTGGGTGGGTCATTTAGCTGTCGTGGTTACGAAGCTGTATTTGAAGTCTGGTTCTGTGTAGAAGAAAAACATGTCAAAACAGCCTTGAAAATACAGTTCACTTTTTTTTTTTCCTCCATGTCAGGATGTTACCTTTTTCCCTCCGTGAAACAGCTCTTTCCCATGAAAAACAGCTTCATGAGGACATTTGCTGGGTGGCTCCAAAATGCAGCGAACATAACTCTCTTTTCATACCAGGAAAACAAATTACTTCTTGAATAAAGCCGTGCCTATACAGCTCTGCATTCTAACTTTGCTTGAATACCTTTATATCAGGGAAGCATGCTTAATTATTCCTAAGTAATTTTGCCTGCTGGACTGCAATCCCTCAAATTAGTGCTATGTGGGAATTTGTTGATGATGCTGTTCTTTTCATTTGAAATTATGCCAAGGAGCAGGTTTCCCTCTTCCATCTTCTCCCTCTACCTTTTGACTTTAAAGCAGATACTCTGTGTTCCTTGAATAAACATTCCTCCAAGATACTTTTTACAGAGTGGCATGTACGCTGTGAGACAAAAATGGCATTAATGCATTTTTCTTCTGCGGCTTTGGAATGACGCGCGTCTAATGTGAATGTGTGTTACCTGGGAGAATGGTCTGTTTTCTATTCTTCCATTTGATTTTCTGCAGCTGGGAAGCCACGTTTCACAGGTGGTTGCTGAGCTGATTAGATTATTCATAACTGGTTTTATTTATTTCTTTCCTTTTTTTACAAAAAAGCAATTAAAAACATGTGTCAAAGGAGGTCTGCGATGATTAGAAGCACTGCTGAGATCTATTTGCCAGTTACCTTTTGCTGTTTTCACTTGGGTTACACAGAGCCCGGCACTGGTGCTCGTATGAGTGTGCCGCTTACACAGGGACACGGCTCCGAGCCCCCACCGGCCGAAGGAGCGAGAAGTGTGTGCTGCTCCTGTTTGAAATAATTTATATATAAAAAAAAATTTCGCTGATGGTTTGTCGGGGATTGCTGCTTGAGAAACTTCTGTTGCTTTGCTGAGACTGAGCAGTAATCACTGTAATAATTACGATAATGATGATTAATGTTTTGAGGCATTTTACTGCTGATGATCCCAAAGCAGTGACAAACTCTGGGCAAGCAGAAATTAATCTGAAGATGAATTCCTGATCTATGGCAGTCTCAAAAGAGGCATGTACACCAGGAAGGAGAGAAGTACTGAGGGAGTCACTGATGGGGAGAAGTTGAGGCAGCAGAATAGGCCAGCTCCAGACCCCGTTAACATGAATCCCCAGCTGAGATTCCATCCGGACTACCAGGCTTTGCAAGCCTCCATCCGGAAGGTCCCACGTGCAAGCCAGATACCAGCCCCGCACCTCCTGCAGAGGTCAACTCTGGTAGCCCTCGTGTGGCCTGTTCAGCTTCTGGTTCCCAGAGGAGCCAAGGCTGACTGTTTAGAGGTGTTGAGCTTTGACTGGCTCGGATTCAGGCTGTGCATTGCCCTTTGTGAACAGTCAGACCCCAAAAAGCTGAGATGATCTTCAGAGAGGAACTTCTAGCAAAGGAAATTCATTCAGTGTTGTACATTCTATACAGGCTTTTTAAAGTGCTTTTGTTTAAGAAGAGTAGAATTCATATTTGGTTGAAACTGCTGGATTTTTAAAGGATTCATGCACACAGTGGGAGGAGAAGAGGTAAAAAGATCAATATCAGAAGCAGTGGTGTTAACAGGTGGCACCCACAGTGAGAAGTTCTGGTGGATATACTGCTTTGTTGATAGCAAAGACATCAGCGCTCTGCAGCCTTCAGAGCTCTTGAACTCCTGTCTTCATGGCTGACTCCAGGAGTAAATCCATAGACCCTTGTATGGGGGATGCCCAGTTCAGCCCAGTCCAGACCTATGGGCAGAGAGGAGAAGCATTGCAAATGGAGCTGGGAGAGGTGCCCAGCGTAGATGCGGGCTGCAGTGATGGGACCGCTTTTGCCTTCATTGGGCACTGAAGCAGCTGCTTACATGCAGAATACTGTGGGGCCAAGTAGAGCTGTTCACTCTGCTCCAGAGCATCACCCATCCCCAGAGCACTGCACACCAACACACTTTGGGCAGAAAGTCTTTGTCTTCCTATTCCTCAATGTGTTTAAGTGCCAACTACATCTTCCTGTTGGCTCCCACAGCGCAGCCGCCTGTTTCCACACTCGGCCAGTAACCCCCTGCTTTCCTCCAGCTCATCTGCTGCTAAATAATTCAAATGCTGAAAAGCTTCATTTTAAAATGCTCCTGTTTTATTGGTACCCTTCATGCACTGCAATTTTCTGCATTGTCTCCTTCTCTGCCTTTGGGTCATTTCTTATACACGGGAAACAAGGACAGGATGGCAAAATTTACATGAAATATCTGTTCTTGCCCGGAAGAAAACACAGACTGCTGACTCAGGCTATGCTCACAAACAGCCCAAAGACTGTGAAATCTGTAGCCCCACCGCTCCTCCAGCTGTGCATTTTCCCACTCGAACCATCCGCCACGACTTGTTTGCACAATCAGCCTCTTTGGAAATCACCCACCTTGAAGAGCTGCTCTTTGAAAATATCAAGAGGGAAAGACTTAAAAAAGTTTTGGAACGCAGCAAGTGTCTGAGGTTGAGTACACTCCTACAAGTAACGTCACCCTAACGCAAGTCAGAGTTGCAAAATGTGCTGTCTGCATGGAAAATACCTCTGATAGCAGCCTTTTGTCATGTTTGGTGGGTACATATGCACTGGTGGAGCTGTGCTACTCGGTGACCTTTCCTTCACAGACGGAAATGAACTTCTCTTCATCCTGACATCTGCGAGCAATCTGAGGCTGCTCCATACCACACAGCTTGGTTTCCTAACATTTTGGTGAGGAAAGATCACGTGGGATGAGCCGAATGATATTTTCAAGTTTGCCTATGGCTCTCACCTCTGGTTCTAATCATTTTGTGGAAGCCAACAGCATGTGTACGGTGTCTGATCAGAGGAGAAGACAGATTAATTCAGCTATCTTTTTTTTTCCCTAAAGGCTCTACAAACTTGTCTGAATTCCTATTTTCCAAGTGAGAAGTTAGTGAGAGAGCTTCATTAAGGAGTCATGGAAACACCTAAGGAAAAGAAACAACCTAACAGCTGACTTACATAGCAGTGAGAGAATAAATCTGGCCTCAATCAGGGGAATCTGGAGTCATTCTGGAATTTTATTGCACAAATACCAGTCTTACCCCAGAAGTCACTCGCTTTCCTGTCCGAAGGTCTGTTCCTACTGTCTCAGCACTTTTCAGCTTGTCCACTTGTAAGTTTGGTCTTCTGAGACATTTCCTGGAGGGTGAGGAGAGGTGGACTGTGCTGGCAGGTCTGTCTCTGATGCCCCACATTGCCCATGGAGGTCACCAGCAACATCACTGCTGAGAAAGCGCTTCGCTGGCTTAATCAAGGCCATATTCCTGGGAGGGCTGCTATCCAGGAGACAGTGCTTCCAGCCTGCCCGGCCGCATCCGCTCGGCAAATGCTGCCCGATGCTGCACAGCCCCCACCTCTGCCCTGGCTGGGACTACCCTTGGTAACAATGCTCCTACGGTTATCAGTACTAAAACTACAATTAACCTCAGTGAGATCAGACCTGGTGCAGCTTGGAGTGATTATGAAAATCCCATTTCTCTCATCTGCTTGGTTCATGGATTCCCCCGGGACAAGACCGTTTCCTTTGCCTGTATTGGAGGTGGAGACGTCTGACTGCTTGCTTGTGGTTCTGGAAGATCACTCATCAGCACCAGGAGGCACAAATAAAGAACAGTGTACAACACTACCTGAAGTTTATCTGAATGAAGATTGGGGTTTTAATTGCCTAACATAAGGAGAAATATGTTGGGTTTTTGTGGGTGGCTGGATTCCTGTTGGTGAAGTGAGAAAAACTCCCTTCTGCCAACAGCTGTGCCGGGGCTTATCTCCTTTCGTCCACTTTTGGTTTATTAATGTTAGATTCTGCTTGATTAGCTGAGCTGCCACCGTCGCTTGTGTTTCCCTGCTCATCTGCACAGATTGCTTTCACAAATGGTGTGACCTCTTCTTTCTCTGGTTACTCTGCAAATATCGTTTTATATGAGCGTGTTTTCCAGTCCTCCCAGCTGCACCAAAGTGACTTTTCCTGTAGCAAGAAGTTTGTCCAAGGTTTTGCTGCAGCCTTGATAGTTAAGTTGGAGCTACAGGGAGCTGTCAGGCAGCCTACATACTTCTCTCAGGTTTCACTCCTAGATCACTCTTTTTCTGCAACTTGAGCTCTTTATTTTTCTCGCGCGGGACCTACAGTCCCCAATGCTACGTGTACACGTCTCAGTTCACTCCAAGGGCTCAGCAACGCTCCCCTCGCTTCAGGGAGCAGCGAAAAGATGCGACTCTCCTGTTGAAGAGAACTGTTTGTGGTAGAAACTGCAGGGAAAAAGTTTTCTCTCCCCTTTCCTCCTCCCATCCTCCCTGTGGGCACCCACATTTTCCCAAGCGCTTTCTCCGCTGTATTTTCATGGAGTTAAGGAAGCAACTCGCTCTTTGGGATTTACATGCCTTTGAGGTAAAGGCAGAGCAGCTTTGAGCTAGGATTCCTTCTCTCTGCTGCCTGCTTTGTGGCTAGCCTTGCAAACCATGGGAGAGCGATTTTGCAGCTCAAACTTTGCAGCCTTTTCACGTCACTGTCTGAGCTGACACCTTACCTTTGAAACGGAGAATGCGGCAGGCGGTTTTTGCCCAGTGTCTTGAGTCTTAACCCAGCTTCTGCGAGGGATTCAAGATTTTTGTGGGCAGTTTCTTTTTTATTCCTCCCCTGACCCACTTTGCTGCTGTGCTTGGATAAATAATTTCTGCAGGGTAGGAAGTGCAGCCAAAGTAAGTAGCTTAATGTCTTCTCTCAGTAAAAAAATCATAAAGATTATCAGTCTCAGATTCACTTTGACAGTAAGTTAAAACTGCTCAGATGTGATGGAAAAATATCACAGACAAAAACTGCATAAAGAGCCAGACTCCAAAGTGGTTAGTAGCTTCCCGAGTTACTGAAGCTTATACAATAAATTTGTGCTTTCAGTCAGAGTATAAAGCGAAAGCTGGTGTTAAATCTTGAAGCGGTTTTCACCCAAACTTCACCTGGTGGCCTCATCAATTTTGTGTGATCAAGTCATCCCATGTCGTCCTTGTAGAGCTGAAAGCCAAATGGAACAATAGAGGATTTTTTTGTTTTTTGACACATTATTTCTGAGGGAATCCTGCAAGAAGAGAGAAAGGGACGTTCTTCCCTGCTAATCTGGGCTGCTTGCAGGGGACTGGCTGGAATAGCTCAGGGTCTGCCTTTGAAGTACCTGCAGTGAGTGGGGCTCTTGCACACCTGGAGACACCCATCAGCCAGCTCCTGAGATCTCAAGATTTCCCTTGTGCATCTACAATCAAGACGAAGTAATGCAGCCCCATATCCCCCTAGAAGACCTTGGTGGGTTTTGGCCACCCTGTAGGAGGAGTGATGGGATTCCTCTTCTGATACACAGTATCTCCTGTGACTAAACATCCCAGTGTGTTCCTACTTCAGGACTTTGCAAAGAGAACATTAATCAGATGTGGCCACATCTGAACTGGCATGAAATATAGAGGCACCCAATGTTTTTATTCTCTTTCCAGACCTCTGTCTTTTTTCTACTTGGTCCTTAAGTGATGCCTTTACAAGGAAAGATTGGGATTTTTTCCTGTGAACTTTAGAACTGGTCACCAGATATCATAATCCCCCACGGCAGTTACCTGATCGTGTCTGCACACACTGCCAGCACTCCGAAGCAGACCATCTGTAGATCTTAAAAAGCCTGAAGTTATGTCTTTCTTTGCTGACTCCAGATAATCAGGTAAAGCTTTGTCCATGCCCCAAGGACAGATAATAAAATAAACAGAGAAATTCTGATAAACTGGAGGCAAAATATAACCTCAAACTCGTGCTTGGTTTATGTAAATAAAGACAAAAATTTCACTTGTCATTAGATTTCAGCTGATGCACTGTGTCATCCCACCTTGCCTGGACAGCATTAATAACATTACAGGTTTTTCTTAGTACCTGAAACCAATCTGGTAAGGCAATTTCATTTCTTCTCGGCAACACTTGTGATTAAAAAACTCTCTTCCATAGTGGAAAAGACTGTGAAACATTTACTCATCTTCCCCAATAAAAAGCTTTCTGGGGATGAAGGGGAAAAGGGGAAAGTAATGTTTTCCAGCACTCACCAGAGCTAGAATTTCATATGAAATTTTAATTCATCGTATATTTTTAATCCTAGAGACCTGATCTTGGTAGAATGGTATTTGTATATCACGTATCACACACACACAAAATGCTGCTCAGAAGAACACACATGCATAACTTGCGAGGGATTATTTTGTATTTAGTAATTTATTGCATCCACATATTGACATATTAATATACTTCTATGTTGAATTAATAGGATGTACTCCTGCCAAGTGTGGAGTGCATAGCATAGTGGACCACCACGCTCTGCTGCCATTCAAGCAACCCTGCATCGTCCCTCCACCTGGGATTGCCACATGAAGTATTGCACACAGATACCAGTGTCCCAGTCCTCCCCCATTAAGCACCAGTGCTGGGCTGGGTGGCTGCAATGAGGTGTCACATGCCCCCCCTATGGGTTTTGCATCCCCTCTACTGAGTCCAGCACATTTTGGCTCCTTGGGGATTAGGGTTTTTTGGTTCCCTGTGTGATGCCTGATGAGCTTAGCCCAGGCAGGTGCACAGCTCGGTGGGTTCCAGCCCAGGGCCAGCTCTTCTCCTTCCCATGGCTGCGTGCTCACCACTCCATCAGCACAGATTTATTTCCAGGCTTGATTTGTAGGAATAAAAGAGCCAGATAAGCAATATGTTTTTAATAGTAATGTCACCAATGAATGCCGAGGATCTTGATATCAGCCATTAAGTAAAAGCAGGGGTGGAATGAGCATCATTTGTCTGTTGCCGGCTTCTCTCAACTGGCTTTCATTTAGAGCAGGAAAAAAACCCAATCATTGCTATCCAGGTAATAGTGAAATATATTTGTTGTCAGCAACAGGTCAAAATGCACAGATATGTTATTCACAGCAAGCTGACTTCACATTTTCTGATGGATCCGTTTCCTCAATTATTCACATATGTTTTCTGGTTGAATAATAACCCACATGCTTGTCCCTCAAAGAAAGCTTGCAGTTTACGGGCTTCATGATGTTCAACTAGAATACATACGGCTTCTTGGCCATTTCTTGTTCTAGAAGCTGAGCCAGCGAATCTCAGAGATGAAATTAAGAAAGGTACCAGCATGAAGTGCATCCTATTAAAACAGAAAAATAAACAATTTACCTACCAAAGAAACTGCAAATGAGAAAAGTTTTAATGATGCAGCTTCAGGGTAGCGACTTCAATAAGAAACAAAGCAAGCCTGATGGTCACACTGCAATAGCTAACCGATGTTTTCCCCCTGCACAAAAACACTCTGTTGTTCAGCATGTTTGGAGGTGGCTGCCACTGTGTTCCAGCGTAGCATACTGCATTCCATGGTGAAATAGCATATATGTAGTGTTACGTGATAAATGGCCACGCTTGCTGCTTAGTAAGTGCTCGGTAACTTAGATGTATGGCTTTGTCTGGTGTGCGGCATGTGACAGCAGAATTGCCCAGGTAAACGAGTATGTGCTCTGGTCTGAACAAACACATCATTAGTTACAAATGCTGGAGCTGCTTGGCAGATGTCTGTCTTTCCTTCTTGCTCTCTTTCTTTCTTCCATCCTCTCTGCTTCAGGCCTTCTGCAAAGCAAATTGCTTTTCTACCCACATGGATTTTGACTACTTTTCTATATCAGCTTGGTTGATGCATTTTCTTACCCTCTGAATCCTGCGTGGGTGCAAGGCTTCAGAACAGCAAAGGCAAAATTAAAATAGCAAGCGTGATCTGGCCTTGAATAATGTCTCTTTGTACGCTGCTTCGGGATTACCATATAAACAGGTACAGGCAGGTTCTACAGCTGATCCCTAACAGAGAAATTATGGTCTGTTACCCCATATAAAAAGCATAAGGATGCTAAGGGTGGAGTCCATTTAGGAAACAGGGAGTTCAGTGGCAGTAGGCATGGCTGGAGCTAGATAAGGGTTAATTTGTTCTGTCAGGGATGTGCCGGGCAAGAAGAGAGGGGTGGGAACAACCGTGGTCAGAAAGTCCCATTCCTAAAATTTCCTGCTCACATCATCATTCATGTCTCATTTTCAGCTCTGTGGCAGCAGGGAGGTGCCAGCTCAGGAGTCATCACCACGATGGTGATGCTGTACTTATCATCATTACAAAACCCCTTGTCAGGTCCTGGATCCAGAGGACTGGGCTGCTCACCAGTGGGGGTTTCAGTTTCCAATAGAAAAAACAAACATTTTGAGAACACAGATGGTGTTCATGTAACCAAACTCCATGTTCTCCCCGGAAAAAAGCTCAGTGGAAGATTTCTGACCAGCACCAAATACACTTTTAACAAGATAGCTTAGTGATCCCCAAAGATGAAAGAGCAAGGAGTTTCCCTTCTCCCATGCATCACCTCTGGGTGATGCCTCAGCAGTCAGGCACTAAACAGCTCCTGCGACTTGTGAGCCCCTGTGTTCTTAAAGAGATCACTTTCAAGTCTAATGTGGTAAAACCTCATATGATTTCCATATGTCCCACTGCCTGAATATTCTGCAACTGATTCAGGATGAAAAAAACTTATAAACACATTATCTTGACAGGAGCAATTCTTGAAGTAGCAGGAGATATGATAGCAAAGACCTTGAAAGGAGGTCGATATTATCCAGTAGCATTTTTCACTGAATGTCTATGAAATTTATGTCAACGAGTCACATCCTTTCAAAAGAAAGAATGAAAAGTGACCTGTAGGACAGGTGAGCTCCTCCCCAAGCTTCCTTGTGACTACGTAGCTCCAGAGCTGCTTGCAACCCTGCCAGCGAGGTTATTAGCTGAACAAGCCACAGATCCAGATGCCTCGGCTGGGAAAGAAAATGATCCAAGCTTCGACATATGGGGTTTGCTACAGCTGTGGCCACAAGTGCTGACTCCTTTGCTGGAGGACACAGAGGGGCCAGATGGAAAGAAAAGCAACGCCTCCACTGCTGCCCACAAAACCGGCCGATTCGAGGCAGCCAGTGATGAAACGGCACACATACTTGTGACAGCACGTAACTGGCCATGAGAGCATGGCTCCGGGGGTGACACAGCTCTTGTGAGCTCCAAGTGTTGTGCACAGGATACAAGAGCCTCAAGGTCTGCCAGTCTGGGCCTCCCGAGCTTTCCCTACGAGGCTGGAAGTTGTTCTGTTTAAGCTGGGGACATCTTCCTCCTCTGTGCTAAAGGACTGATTTTGGTGCTTAAGATTTTTTTTTTCCAGAATAACGACCTGGCTTATGGTGTCTGTTCTGATACTGCTTAGGGGGACCTGCTTTCTGGAGAAGGCTGAGCACATGCTTCTCTGCAAACTCCTGTCTGGAGCCCTGCAGCCGCTATCACAGCATTATGGACTCTGACTGGGACTGTATCTCTGGGTCATTCCTAGACCGGTCTCCCAGCAGAGTAACATGCTGTGTGTACCCACCACACTTCAGAGATGTGGGAGAACCAGTGTGGCACAGGCAGCCAGGGCAGCTATCCAAGCAGAGGACAACATGGAGCAGCAGGGCCAAGCTCAGCAGCTCTGCCCTGCTCGTGAAGGCTCTGGTTCCTCTTGCTTCGGCACAGAGCTGAAACCCCAGTGAAAACTTCAGGGGTAAACAAACTGATTGTTTATGGCTTCATCTCAAACATAGCATGGATTTCTCCTGCGTGATCCAGTCCTGGCCGGGTCTGTCTGCCTACTAATGCTTTGCAGGTTCATTTAACCCCCATTTAACCCTGCTTTGTACCCTTCTGACTTTGACTGAAAAGCAGCAAATGTTTCTCTCTGCACCTGACTTCATGTGTAAGAGGTGCTCAACCTCTCCCAAGCAAGATGTTTCAAATGCAACTTCTGCAGTGGCCAATCTAGAGTTATCCCCAAATGGCAGTCCTAGTATTAAGAATAATTGCAAAGCTGATCAACAGCTGAATGACAGAGCTAGCCTGGAAACCCCATACAGACACCCTAGTAGGGGCATCAGACCTGGATATCTAGATATCGGTGTAGGTGGAGGACTTCAAAAGCTGAAGCAGAAGGGGAACAATGGACTCTTGGGCCTAGTCACTGGTCCAGAGCATTTCTCCTGGGACATGGAGGGACATAGTTCTCATCACCTGGGACAGGACTGACCTGCCTTGAGTCCAGGTGGTATTTAGTATTGCCCTGAGACAGATCACAGCAGCTCACCTGTCCCCTGCAGATCTCTTGGATTCCCATAAAGAAACTTTGGTTTAGGTTGGTGAATCTATGAGAAGAGCCCTCCTTTATATCTCTCCTTCCTGTGCATTTGTTTCCCGTCTTACGGAAGTGCATCCCTATCTTTATCTGGGAATGAGAAAGAGAACTAATGCTGGTGGGGGAATGGTGGTGCATTAACTGCTCAGAACACCTGGGAGAAGCTGGTTAGGCTGCATGTTTTTCAGTGTGAAGGCTGGTTCAGCTCTTTGTGAATTTGTAGTAAATCAGCACTTCGTAATAAGAACAAATGTTTCATTCTCACTTAAAAATTACTACGGTTAGAGGCTTGTAATGTGTAGTTTTTGTGCAGGGGTTACATGACAGGAACTTAAATCTGTTCCATTTTCATCTACAATTTAAAACGTGTCATTTTGATCGATGAATTAGTAAAGGAACCCAGGATAATTTTGAAACTACCAGCTTAGTAAAGTTGTCTGACCTTGCAAATAACCTTTCCAGTTTAGAAGTCTTTAATAGCTTAACTATTAGCTAATCTCCTGGGAAACTTCTTCCTCTGGGCAAAACCAGTATGGAAATATAACACCAGTAATAAGGTTTCCATCTTTCTTCTATCTTGATCTTTTTAATTAATTGCCACTCAGTAAAAACATAAGACTGCGAGACTGGGGATAGAAATCCTTGCAAGGGGAGGGCAGGAGTTAACTGCAGGCTGTTTCTATCCTTTACCTGCCTTTTTTGCATAGATTCATTAGGTGCTGAAATATATTAGCAATTGTTAAGGCATAACTGCAGCTTGATTGCTTGACACTTCTGGCTGAAAGCTGTGAAATAGATCACTTTGTAATGGAAAAAATCTGCTCCTGCTTATAATGAGCAAACACTTAAAAAACCTTGAATGCTTTGCAGGGCACCATAAAGAGCCCCTGAGAGCTTTTGTGTTAAGGTTGTGTTGTAGTTGGTTCTTGGGTTTTCTTTCTGGGGAAGTCCAGTGGTTTTTCCAAGGGCAACCAAGGACTGCAAATATGTGACTTGTTACAGGAAAAACAGAGTCGTGTATAAGTGAAAAGGATAGGGCAGGAATTCATGGCCCAGGTGAAACATGGACTGACATCTAGTCTAAAACAGGACTCAGGTTCCTAAGCATTCAACTTAGTTTATTTTTCCAAAGTTTCTAGTGCCGTTTTATCTAATGGCCCTCTAATACACGTGTTCTGTTGAAGTCACACGAGGTTCTCCCTATAGCTTTACCTGGGTGATAAAGGGGTTCTCATTTTACTTTACTTACATTTTGCACTATGTTTTTCCATGCTGTCTAGGGAAAAAAAAGAAAATCTGTTTCCTAGGCTAGCAGTGCATGACCTTTTCATTGCTCTAGCTTCCAAGCAGCCCACCTCCAGCCTCAGCTGATGGCAGACCTCCTTCCAGTACGGACAGGGGCACCAGTGTGTGGAGCAGCCAGGGAGGCCTTGGGTGTCTGCTGTGCTTCAGGTGCTGCTATGCCCACCGTGCTTCACCCTTTTAACCCTATTAACTATTGCTGTTCCAGTAATAAGAAACTAGAGGCATGCAACTGAAATGAAAGGTCCTTTCAAACCACAAGTATGAATATTTCAATTTAAAAAAAAAAAGGCCTTTTATTGTGTGTGTGCTTATGAGTGAAGAGGTTAGTGAGACCTACACTTATTTGCAATCATTCTGCATCTTTTGCTGGGACAAAGATCACCCACCAAGTAGGTGAAGGCACAGTTTACGTAGGAAGAACATGGCTCCTAGATGAAGACATACAGAGTTTTGGTGCAAGGGAATGGAGCCATGAGGGCTTCCCTCGGGCTTATCTTTAGCTGCTGAGGTTTATTTTACATGCCTGCACTTCAAGCCGTTTGCCTACGTGAGTGAAGGTAAGGCCCTGTCTCAGCGTAGTGACACAACCAGCATCTGCTCTGGCACCACCCATCTAGGCTATTGATCTCCAAACACCTCTTTCCCTGCTGAGACTGTGCAGACACCAACTGCATGAGACAGACTGAGAGCAGGGTCCTGCTCTGCGGGCTCTGTTTTTAGTGAAAATGAGCTTCATCCTTGCTCAGCGACTGGTATTCCCTGGTGACCTTTGAACCAGCACTTAAGCCCCTGGAGCACAGAAATTAGACTTCAGTCTGGAAGGACCTCTGCTCCAACAGATGACCTGTTATTTTATCTTGAACAGCAGCAGGCGCGGAGGAGCGTTGGCACATGGCTTTTAGAACTAATCACTCATGCTTTTTGAGGAGAGCAGGAATTTCACCCCCTCCCCCTCCAGCAACCTGGGACTTTATTGCATGTCTGGATCATTTCAGGCTGATCCATCCTTAGTTTTTTCTGTTTGTTTCCCCCGGGCTCAAACTTCTGATACAACCCCCAGACCTCTCTAGCACAGGTGATGGAGGCTCTTCACTTGAACCCATTGAACCCAACACCTTCCCTACTGCAGGTTGCTGTTCTTCCATTCCAGGAGCCCACATGCCGTGTGTTTCACCCTTCTGGGATCTCCCTGATGAACCATGAGTCTCCCATACCAAAATCCTGTCTTCTTGCTTCTTTCACTACCATCATTCATCCCTGATGATGCACAGGTGGCAATCCAAGGAATTGGTGAGAAGAAGCAGCTCACCCACTTCCTTTCTGCCTATAGGGAAAGTCTGAGGCTACAGCCAAATTAAGGAAGAGAATCTCCATCTCCATTTTTTCATGCCCTGAGGCTCCTAAATATTTGTTGCTTATTCAGTGCAGTTCTGCTTAACCTAACAAGGGCTCCCTGCAGGGGCTGAAGTGCAGGGTAGCAATGCACAAGATTGTGCCATGAGAAAATGACAGATGTCATAGCTAGCTGAGAGAGATCGAGATTCAGACCAAGAGCCCTTGTGAACAAATTGTGGAAAGCCACTGGTAATGTACCCAAACTGTCCCCAAACCTTACATGAGAACAGTGGTGAACAGGGCGAGCCCGATTGCTGCTCCAGCCTCCCTCCTCTCCCATTAGCTCTAAATCACCTGCAGGGTCTCTCCAGGACTGCTGGTCACCACCGCCATCCATCAGTAAGTCTGGGCTGGTAGGTCAGACCCCAGATTGGTTCCTCCAAGCAGGTGTTGATGGCAGGCTCACTCCAGCCCTTGGGACACTGCCAGGAGGCAGAGCTCACAGGCTCCCAGTGGGCAGGATGAGACCTTGTGAGAAGAGAAGCAGATGCTAGTGTGACCTCCTGGCCTTGCTGATGCAGTTGCTTTTAGAAATATATTCAGAGTTGCTCAGCATCACGGAAGACAGAAGAAATGAACCTGTTGTGTCTGTCTGGAGAGTCTCACAGCAGTGTGTCTGCAGCACGGTGGCTGTCACCTCCTCTGATCTACCACCTTCAGGGTGATCCTCCACTTCTGATCTCTATGGGGTTATCTGTGGACCATTCACATCCCACAGTGTGTGCCCATCCAGTGACGCACACACATACTTTTCTTGCCAGTCCCCGAGCTAATGAGACTGTACCTGTCCTCATAGTGAACTGCCCTGCAACCCACAGAAAAGCCATTTAATGAAAATGCTGGACTGTAAAGCTTCTGTCTGATTTGGGACATTGCAACTGCAGAATAGAATTCATAGCCTATTGCAGAGTACTGCACTCAAAGTAAATGATATTATTTCAGAAAACAAAATTCATTTTGCAGCCTGAGACCAACTGCAACAGGATACGAAGCTGGGGGAAAAATGTAAAAATGCCTTGCCCCAGGGCTATTTATTATTTATGCACCCCTGTGCCTAGATAAACTCCTCCTTGAAAGAGCAGGACAAAAATAATTCTGCTATGTGGAAACAAACTACCTATTTAAAGTGATTTTATGCCTGAATGGCCTCATTATAAAAACAGTCTGTGTGCAATAACTTTTTACCTTTTTCTACATTATCCAATGAACTGCTTTTTGTCACTCTCACCACTTTCAGTGCTTTCATGCAACCACCTTGGTGGAAAGCCTCCACGGTTTCCTTAGAAACGTCTTCCTTCCTGGATGTTGACCCATGGTGGTTGAGGCAGCTCAAACCCTGGAGAGGTCCTGTTCAAACAGGAAAGAGCAGACAGTTTAATGGCCAGCTTTGCAGCTCTGTTCCTCCACAGTTTACAGTAGTTGGGAGCTATAAAAAAAGAATATCATAAGGAATGTTTCTTTATTTGATGGTCAGCTTTGTCTTGGTATTTTACACAAAAGATGAATCTGTAGCTCAGAGGCTGTTGTTGGGCAGCAGTGGGATAGAGATGGTTCACTTGCAAAGTGCTGGCGCTTGGGAGATAGCTCACCATGTGCAAATAGACTTTGTCCTTTGGAAAAAACACATGCTGTTGAGCTTATAGACACGTTCATAAGTCAGTAGCACAGGGGAGGCAGTCTGAGAAGCCGTACATAACCTCACCTTTCAAGTGTTGTGCAGCACTTGTACATGAATACTCTGTAATGTCTGCACAGAAATAGGAGGCCAGAGTCCAGCAGTACATGAGACAGCTGGGAAAAGCACTGGTCAGGCCAGGACACGATTAAAATAGGCTTATCTCCAGGCCTGCTCGTGGCCAAACACTCACTCCCAGGGACAGATATCCACCTTACATGTTGATCACCGCCACTGGCATTACTGGAGATGTTGCTGGCGAAGTTGGAGGAGGCTTCAGGGTGATCCTCATACGAGGGCACCCAGTGAGACCTTTCTGCCATACACCTCCCACAGAATCATCTTCACCCACCTAAGACATCAGAGAGAGCAAGCCCATGAGCAGGTCATGCAGGTGTTTCATGTTTGCTGCTTCCTTGCATTTTTATTCACTTCCAGAGGAGCTCATGAAGTCTTTCAGCCATGTTAAGACCTGGGCACTTGGTGCTGTCTAAATAGTGATGGCATCTTCCAAATGCTGACTGTTCTCCAGGTTTTGTGGTCTTTACACAAAGAATTAAATAACCAGTGACAGCTGAATTATTACCTCTAAGATGCTCAACACTCCAGTGTGCACTCTCCAATCTGCTATTCCTGCTGCATATAGCAGCTACAGGCTTTGGAAATCCATGGTATGAAGAAGAGCAAAATATCTCTAGGACATTTGCAGCCTGGTCCAAGCTGCCCACGAGTCCCGTGGTGAGTATGGCATGCATCCTGTCCCCATCCAAAGGTGGAGAAATGTCTCTTAACATCAGCACTGTGCTGTGCTAATGCTGGTGCACCAAGTCAGAAGACAGCCAGCTTGGAGCAACCTTGGACCACTTGCAAAAGCCATGCAGCGCTGGCCCAAGGCAGATGGTGGGGGTTGCTACCCACGTGTCTGCCTCTTCTGTGTGCCCTCATGGATGCACACTCATATGCAGAAAGTCTGCATTACTTACGTCCCTGTTGCACTTGCGTAGCTGGTAAATCTATAGAGAAATCTTGTTTGCAAGGACTTGGCCTAACCAGAGAGAAGCAACATAAACAGGCAAAAAAGGGAGAATTGTAATTAACAACAACAAAAAATATTTCGCAAGAGCTTTTCTTTTTAAGTTTTTAATAACAAGCATTACAGAGGGCAGGTTTTTCAAGCCAAACAGGAAGGAAAAAAACCAAACAGCTATAGCCAGCTAATTCACAAGCTTCTAGAAGTCATGTTATCAACCAGGGACCCACAGACAGGAACTGATGAAGCACAAATCTCCAGGGAAACAGATGAGGTTTTCAAAGAACACAAACACATAGAACTCGAAGATGTATGTACATTTATAAATAAGCCCAGGGAAGAGCTGGACATCTGATTCCCAGGCTGAGGGTTATGAGCTAGGAGAAGAGTCTGAACATTTGATCCACACTGTTAAAAATCTGGAAACTGTTGGGAGGGTAATTTGGTTATGTGCAAATGCTGGACAAGACAGATAATCACAGAATCACAGAATCACTTAATGTTAGGGGTTGGAAGGGACCTCTGTGGGTCACCTAGTCCAACCCTCTTGCCAAAGCAGGGTCACCTACAGCAGGCTGCACAGGACCTTGTCCAGGTGGGTCTTGAATATCTCCATAGAAGGAGAATCCACAACCTCTCTGGGCAGCCTGTGCCAGTGCTCCGTCACCCTCAGAGTGAAGAAGTTCTTCCTCATGTTCAGACGGAACTTCCTCTGCTTCAGTTTGTGCCTGTTGCCCCTTGTCCTGTCGCTAGGCACCACTGAAAAGAGTCTAATGTTAGTGAGAGTAACTGCTGCTGGTCTGGATGTGACAGCAGAAGAGGAGGGCAAAGAAAAGCTGAAGAATATCTAGAAATGTGGACATCAAGCTCCATCTTTTCTAAAGGAGAGTGATAGTTACGGAAGAGTGCTTCACAGCACTACACAGAGTCTTTTGGGCAGAAGCACTGCTATTAAGTCACATCAGAAGCTATAAGGCTCTTGAGGGATCCTGAGCTCTGCCTCAGGATGACCTGCCGTGGGCTGAGCTGCTCTTATTCCTTTCCAAACATCTCTCAACCTCCAGACAGTTTATATTTTCAGTGACACAGTAATGGATAGCGTTTAATACCTACAGGCAAGAGTTAAATGGCCTCTTGGTGATGTGTAAATTAGTAAGTGAACAGTGGCCCCAGAGAGAAGTGGCAAACAAATGTTTATTAATTGTTTCAAAGAACCACAGCCATAAAACTTTGTCATTTGTCTGCAGAAGCATTTGTGTTTTTACTGAAACCAATGCTAAAGGGGATGGCTTTATTCCTAAGTGAGGTAACATTTGTAACCCTGTGATTTACTGCCTTCAGGTAACAGAAAAAAAACCCAGAATGTGTTTTAATGTACATTGCTCTTGCAGTACGCTAGGAAGATGCCAAGAAGGAATTTAAATACCATTTTAGATACAAAAATTTACTGTTGTTTTCACTGAAATATCTGATTTTGTGACTGCTGTGCTTTTTATCAGAGCAGTCACCCACCTTCTGGGCAAAGGGCTCCAGCTAAATGATGATGTAATGGGACAAAACGGTGTAACAAGGAAGGTGTCAAGGAGAGCATGAGCATCGGAGCATGTAATAGGGCTTGATACTGGATCCAATATGGTTCAACAACCCCGTTAGCAACCAGAAGGATGGGACAGAGAGCACCCTCAGCAAGTTTGCAGATGACACAGAATGATTGATGGGTTTGCTGCTCTTCAGGGGGACCTTGAAAGGTGGAGAAATGGGCCAGGGGGAGTCTCATGATGTTCAACATAGGGAAGTGTAGAGTGGGGAGGAGTAACCCCATGCACCAGGACAGCTTGGGGGCTGGCAGTCTGGGAAGCATCTTGGAAGAACAGGATCTGCGGATTCTGGTGGACACAAAGCTGAATGTGAAGAGCCAGAGATGTACCCTCACAGCAAAGAAGACCACCAGCACCCTGGGCTGCATTAGGAAGAGTGTTGCCTTCAGGTTGAGGCAGCTGATCCTTCCCCTCTACTTGGCACTGGTGAGATGCATCTGGAGTGCTGGGTCCAGTGTTGGGCTCCCCAGGACAGGAGAGGAGGGGCACACTGGAGACAGTCCAGTGGAGGGCCCCAAAGATGGCTGAGGCACTGGAGCATCTCACACAAAGAGAGGCTGAGACTCTGAAGAACCCGGAGAAGAGGAGGCTCAGGAGGACCATATCAATGTAGTCCTGACAAGGCACACTAAAGAAGACTGAGCCAAACTCTTCTCAGTGGCATCCAGTGCCAGGGCAAGAGGCAATGAACACAAATTGAAATACAGGAAAGTCCATTTATCTGTAAAATAAAGCTTTTTTTAAAGTGGGGTTGGTTGAACATTGGACCAGGCTGCTCAAAGAGGCTGTGTGATGTCCCTCCTCTATCTATCTTCTGAACCATTTAAGCCACCATCAAAACTCAAAAAACTATTTAGACACCTAATTACCTATATTATATTCAGAAATACTGAGGGGACAGGAGAATTCTTTAGCTTCAGTCGAGACCACATGTGAAGTAAAGCATTGTCTAACAGGAGTGAGGTAGAATCTAAAGATACAGATAAATTCTTGTAGTCTTGTACAGGTATCTTCAACCTAGATATGTGGCTATATATAACACAGATGTATTTCCTAAATTACGGTAGCCTCTCAGAAGGTCCATACTGAATAACGAGCAGTTTGGCATTAGGTGAACAATTAAATGTTATTTTTTTCCTTGCATTTTTTAGATGTCACTAAAAGGCACTGTCATTTGGTTAAGGTTAACTTATAGAAAAAGTGAAATTTCTAAACCTACATATAGCTTGCTAGATTGGAGCTTAGACAGAAAGGCACCAGGTACTTACGAAGGATAAAGAAACGATTAAGGCACCTGTGTGTGCCGCAGCTGAAACTTCTGAGTTTACTTCAGTGCATCTTCAATAAGAACTTGAATGGATGAACAGCCTAGACATATGCAATGGGGGTTAGAGTATGCACAAATTTGAGCTTAATAGACTGTGCTGCAGAAGTTATGGAAAGACCCTGAAATCTATTTGTCTCGCTGTGTGCCATTTCTTATTCCCCCTCAGACATACCAGTAACTGCTCCTGATCTGAGGGCTTTGGTTTAGTATGAATTTATAGAAGATCATGGCATGTACACTTCAGTCCAGCCTTTGAAATCACTTGTGTTTCAGTGACCCCAGCATCCTGAGTCAACTTGGTTAAGGAAATATGCACTGAGAGGTCATAAAAGAGGCCAGGCCCTCTATAACTTTGTGGAGACTCATCAGTGCCCAGACACAGCCATCCTTCAGGCTCTGGCTTCCTACAGTTTCTGTCTTATCTCCGTGGATAGTCCAGTCAGCCTGGAAAATGGGCACTCTTTAAAATAGACGGTCTCCAAATATTTGGCTTGAGGATCAACACAAAAACTCAGTGAGAATATTCTGAAGATTTCAAAATACAAAAGAAAGTTCCATGATGATTGCTCTCTGCAAGAATTTCCCAGGTCTGCAGGAAAGATGTTTTTTAGCTTTCTGTGGGGAAAAGATGTAGCTACCAGTCTGTTTACAGTGGGGAAAACACATTCTTTTCAGTATGCACAAGTGAATAGTGGCTAAAGTATTTCATTGCTCTGTTCTTGTTAATTCACCTTCCAGCTGAGACTATGACCAAAAATATTCTATCCCCAACGGAAGACTTCATTTTTCTGGGAAGAGGAGAATTAGCACAAATTAAAATTCTATTTGCATAATTCACTTGGAATTCTAATGGAAATGCTTTTGCAATCTTAATTACACCATTTGTTCCTCATTTAATTGCATAATGCTACTGAATCAAGTTAAAAAGGAAAAGCTGTTGTATGGCTTTCTTATGAGATACCTAAGCCTGGGTAGCTGTTCCTGGGAAGCTTTGAGCGTGTGTCATCAGGCAGCTGGTCCCAGCCTCCCGAGGCTATATATTCTCTGCTTAGGACACAGGAGTATTAACTTGAAGAAGCCCTCTATGCCCTGCCAAAAGCTAAGTCACCCAGGTGCCTTCCAGAAAGATTTTATAAAATGAGAAGCAAAAGAAGGGGAGGAAGAAAAATAACTCCAGGATTAATTTAGATGAGCTGTTATTAATGATGAAAATTCCTGTATTAACCCCTCCAAATCAGCTTTGCTGTTTCTGGGGCAGGGAAGGGAAAGTTGTAAAGATAACTGAAATACATTAAAGAGAGGAACTGCATAGTCTGTGCAGAAAGCCGTGACACATTGGATAAATCCCTATGGACTACCTGCACATTTACGCTGCTTTTATATAAAATCACTGGACTGTCACCCACGGAGTGACTTCGTTTTCCAGGAGTGACGAATCTGGAGTTGACTGACTTGGTCTGAAAGTCAGATCAGTTTTACATGGTCTCTAACCCCCTCAGAGTACTTTCCTCCACGAAGACTACTGCTTCATTAGAGCAGAAGGTGAATTTTATAGCAATACTCAAGCCCATTCTCATATGTTATCTTTGCCTAGAGAATAGGACTTTTGACATAAACCTGGAAGGTAGTTCAAAGCCTTGCTGCATAAACACACATCCATTTTTTGTACTTTAGGAATAGGTAATGTAAGAGTTGAAAGGTGAAGGTTATGGCAGTTCGTGTTTATTTCACCAAGAGCCAAGAGATGGGAAACATCTGGCACTTACACACCATGCAAGTCTTAAAAACAAAGAGACCTAGACTTTAGTCCGGCTGAGCAAGCACTGGGATAAAAGCTAATGACAGGCTGCTTATTTAAAGGGATCATAATACAGAACAGCCATGTAGGGAACCAGGGAGGAATCGGGAGGGGGAAAATGAGGGGAAAATTTAGCTTTGTATTTCCAAGTTAAGGGTCAAAGCCTGACTTCAGTTACACTCCAGTGTCAATCCTGACCTGCAGGCCTTATACAGCATGTAAGACCCTCCAGATTTCACCCTTTCCTGGTTCCCAACATGACCAAATATCCAAAGCACTGTTCAGAAGTGCTGCTGATGTGTTTCATGTGTGACGATACAGAAGTCCTCAGGGCCAATTGTTTTCATGAAGGTGAGAGGAGAGCTTGAGCACAGAAGTGACTCACATGGATGTGAGTTGTTGTGTTAGTGTGAAAAGCTTATCAGCATTTCTTGGGAATGATGGAGATGCTCAGACACATTGCTGTGACTTCCCTGGGGCAGATCTACACCTGTATTGCATCTTCTTGCAAAGGCTTGTCCTGAAAAAGCTGTTCTATAGTGTGGATGGGCTGCATGGTCATCCCCGGCCTCCCCAGACTCCTGACTTTGCCTAATGTCCTGTCCACATCCTAGCAGTTACACGAGAGCTTCATCTCCCACCACAAAAAAAATCATGTAAAAAGATAAAATGGGATTATTTGTTCGTCATGTGTTATCCATGTGTCATTTCTCAGCCAAGAACACATATGCTACAGCCATGCTGTTTCATTTGTAGTCCCCTATCTGCTGCTTTGATGACAGTGAGAGAACCTTAGAGCAAAGAAGAGCTCCACTTTTTGCATTTGGCAAGGTAAGTTTCCAACCCCAACCTCTCAACTACACCAAGAACTACTATTTAACATATCACCAGAGTAATGAGGAAATGTGGACTCCTTCTTCTAAGATTTTAAAGATATTTATAACTAGAGTGTTGTAGCAAATATGCATGAGAGTCCTCTATAACATGTTGGTTTTTCAAGAGAAAAGACCTGCCGTAGGTCTACAAATAAGCAGCATAAAATTTGGTCCCATACATGTGATAAGGGGACAATGGTTACTGCCCTAGAAAGAGATTTCCAAGGGTCGCTACATGACAGGAACTCAAGTGCTAATTCTTATTAAGTCTGTGGTTTGCACCAAACTCTAAGACATGTAGTATCAGACCATCGGTGCCATGTGCCAGATGAGCAACACGCTGCTAGAACATAGACAAACTCCAGTTAACAGTTCACATTTGTCAAAAAAACAACTAAAAAAACCCCCTTCATAGCAGCAGGGTTTTTAGCATATCAGTATTGTCTTTACTTCATGTTGGACCAGCTATCTTCTGCCTTTCCACAGCAGGGCTGCAGCTAGCACAAAAGTATAAAGCTGGTATGAATTCCATACCATGTCCCTTGGCTAATTTGACAAAACACAATCATGTGTCCATGCCTGATCCACATTAGATTTATAGTCCTGGGTGAGCTGGTAGTGCACAGATCTGGTATTAATAATCCTGGAACCACAGCCTAAATCTATTAGCTGGAAGCAGTTATATGATTCTTAATCCTATTTTGTGTCAGAGCAGATGACTGCAACCAAGACGGAGCAGAAATTGCATGTTTTTGCCTGGCTAAACTTGCCCTGGGTCTGAGCTTTTGGAGAGTTCGAGCAACTCCAGCACTATTCTTAAAACTGATGTTCTGGGGACACTTTACGGGAATTGAACCTAGAAGTCTGAGAGCCCAAAGCATGAAGCTTTGTCCTGTAAGAAATAGTCTCCTTTAACTTGAAAGATGCTTATAACTCCTGCAAAGAAACATCATCTATGTTTGAGAACTCACCATTGGAGCAGGATGAAAGCTTACATACTTAACATAATTTGCAAGAATGGTAAAGATTTGGAACAGGATTCCCTGAAATCTTAACGAGACCCATACTACAAGAGTCCACCATAAAAACGCAGCTCCCCTCCTTGTAATGATTTGCCCCTGTTAAATATCTGAACATCAGAATCATGCTGTTTCCTCAGCAATTAGATATTTTTATGTACTACATTTCTTTAATAATACTAAAATGTTTTTTATTTTAAAAAGCCGTTCCCTTACAAACACATTATTAAATTACAGTTTATACCTCTTGCAGTGGGGTAAATTATGGTTGTTTCGTAGAAGTATTTTAAAGACTGGAGTTTTATCAACATGCTGCTCCTGGCCAATAGTTGGCCAGGCCCATGAATGCTGCAAAGGAGGAAGTTGCATCTCACAGAGTCCTTCTGCACATTTGGAGGGAATTTGTGTTTGGTTTTCCAAATAATGGAATACCACTGAAAGCACATCCCAGCTGACTCCAAACCTCTGATGTTTAACACCCGTTATCTATGTTGGGGATGTTGTATTTTCTCTCTCACAAGCATTGAGAGGTAAGAAGACCCTAGGAGAAGGAGGCTGTAGCCTGTTACTGTTCTTCTATTTATTCTTATTGCATTAGTTTATTTGCTTCTTTGCAAACGCCCCTGCTTCTCCACAGCTGCTGGTCCACCAGGAGCTCCTGAATTTGAAGCGCTACACAGGTTTACCAAACTGAAAATCACAAATAAAGTATCGGCAACATCCAAGCTACATAAAGATGCAAGGAAAATGCAAACTCATACTGCTAGACCAGTCATGCCAAAGGGCATGTAAGCCTTCAGGACACACTTCTCCTCTGCATTACCCTCCCTGGAGTTATGCTGATGTCAAGTTGGCGTCAGGAAAAGGAAAATCATATCCCAGACATTAAACAGAATGCTGGGGCCTTGTTTAGAGTCAATACCGCATTTTCCCACTTCTGCAGGCTTATGTCTGTAATTGATAACTCTGTGCTTCTGTCATTGTGTTTTCTGATGTTAAACTGCATTGCGAGAACAGACTTGCACACGTGTGTGGCTGCAGCGCCGCAGCTCCAACAGCCTCGCCGGGGGCTGATCCTCCCTTGTCTTCTGCTCCAAACAATTTCTGCACACAGCATTTGGCACTGAAACAGGAAATTAAGGGCTGTAGGAAAGCAACCTTTGGCCTTTAATTCACTTTTTAATAAAATCATTAGAAGAAACCTACCCACTGCCAGACATTATGGGAAATTGCTTTAATGATACTCTCAAGCAGAACACATTCACTCAGCTGCAGGCATGGCTTGCTCAAAAGCTTCAGCTTGCCTATTTGTGTGTTTGCAGGATGAAAATGGTTTGAATTATAAAGTCAGGCTAGAAAATTTTATATGAACCAGGCCCTGGTAACAACTAGAGGCTAGGTTCTGTCCATTATACACTCCTCTATCGCATAAACAAACAACAGTTATAAAGTTTTGCTAGAAAACATCAGTAAGTTTGAGCCAAAGATGAGCATCAACAGCACAAAAGAGCAAGAGAGCAGAGGGGGTTTGTGTCCTCCCAGGCTCTACTGGGAATAAAATGGGTGCCATCAACCGCCCAAATGATGAGCACACAGCAAAGCAAACATGCACTTGGTGGGAGCCCAAACCCGTCTGTCCACAGCTAAAAGCCTCAGGCTGTAGCTCCTAATCAGGTCCTTCTCCCACTGACTTCAGAGTTTTCCGTAGCTTGTTTGTGTAGGCTCCTGCGAAAAGATTCATGGCGTTCTGGTACTAGAGAAGAGATAAATCTTGCTTTATAATTGTTAAATTTGTAACTCACCACTTGGGCATGCATAAATCTATTCAAGACATTTTCTGAATCAAACTGAGCCTATGGATAGCTAGATAGTTACTGAGCACACTTTAAAACTTACAGGACAGGTCTGTGCTAAACTGAATTAATTGTTCATACACTGTTTTATTGTAGCAGTGAAATTTTAAAAGGTGAAATAATTTCTATATCTAGTGCAAAATTTGCCCTCACACACTTTGATTCTTTCATTTTTTCTCTCCCATTGTATACAAAAATGTTAATCAGAAAACCTGGTAGTCAGTTTTCTACAATCAATAAATTCTAAGTCCAAGCCACGGTAGCTTTTATGTCTGTACATTGTAAAAGTAAATTTACATCATATGTCAAACATTACACATGAAGACAAAAACAACGCTGATTTCTAGTCCTAAAAGATATATGTGTATCCATAAAATCAGCAGGCTGTGTCCTGAATACAGCTGGATGATCATACTCTGACCAAATGGCTTTTCGTCTAAGACTGGACACCTGTCAGACTCAACTGTTTTCCAGAACCGCATCTGTTTCAGCGAGCTTTGGGGAAATGCAGGATGAGCCCCTGGTCTTCTACCAGTCCTGGGAGAACCCAGATATTCCTGCTTCCTGGGCTGTGGAGCCGCCGAGGCTTCATGTCAGGTTCCCAGAGGCTCTGGGATGGCAAGAATCGAGCCCAAATCGGAGCTGTGCTGCACACCCTTCCACGGCAGAGAGCCAGGCAGCCTGGTAAAGTTCGGTCACCAGTGGGAAATGACAAAGGAGGAAAGACCCAGACGTGCTAATTAATCACAGGATGACTCAATAGCACCAGTGTGATCTTGAGAAAAGCAGTTCTGATCCTGGCAAGAGGGACTGGGCAGATGCAAGGAAGCAGGGAAGCCTTTGCAAGGGATGTTGATAAGAGCCCGCTGGGGATCCGGCGTGCGTTGCTGTGCACCTTCCCGGCAAGGTGAACCCCGGCCATAAATGCAGGAAAAGGGCAACTAGAAAGACCAGGCAATATGCAGCCTTTCCTACAAGAAGAAACTTGAAATCTGCGGCAGCCCTAGCCTACTAAAATGAAATCTAAGAAGGACCCAATACCTATCTAAAAATATCTTGGAGAAGAGCAGTGGAAAGGAGGAAAATCTTGCTTTAATTTTAAGACCAAACATGGCACAAGAAGGATGGAGCATAGTCTCTGCCCATAACTACATAAACATACAAGGAGCTCCACTGACTAGAGGAAAAAAGGGTCAGCACAGTTTTAAGGTTTGTGGTTTTACTCCAGCGTGCTATAGGTAGAAAAATCTTCTTGCAATGGTCATAATTATTTACCTTTTTTTTTTTCCAGAAATGAAGATGTATTGCTACTTAGCTTTCTGACTTCAGGAGCCTGCACGTTGGTGGCTGGGGAACACAGCAGAAAGGGAAAAAAAGAAAAGGCAGAAGAGAAGACCTGTTCATGGGCTCTTTGCTAGTGGGAATGTCCTCTGTGAAAAAACACTGCTTCTGGAGAACACATGATGAGAATATTTCCAGAACATTTTCCACAGTTTTCCAATGACTTGACATTAGTTTATTTGGGTGGACTCCTTTCTTTGGCTAGTTGTGTCCCTGTTCTTGGCTGGAGACCTCCATGGATGAGTAAGGAAAGGAACGCCACCTATTCCCACGAGTAAAGAGGCTTTTTGAGCTGCAGTCTTTAACAAAGAAAGCCCCTGTGTACCTTTCTCATGTAAGGAATTTATTAGAAAATCCCCAATGAAAATTAATGTATCTCTGAAATGAGCTCTTCATCTAATACCTCACCAGCTTTCTGGGAAGTGACTAGGTGGAGGCAATTGGATTTGAAGCTGGATCTGGTTAATATAAACTGCCACTTGGTGAATGCGAAAGAGTATTTTTGCCTTCGCTAGGCGTGGTCTGGCTTACACATAGGAGAAATTCTGATCCTCAGTCATGTTATACAATCAGGGGTTACAACACAAATAGGGATATCATGAAATCCCTGCATTACTTTCTTCCAGCCACACTGCACAGAGCTGATATTAGCACAGCGATTGCTTCTAAAGCCCCCAGGACAGAGCAACCTGAAATCAGGCATTCGCAGTTCCTGTTAATCCAACTACTTTTTCATCCATCGTGAGAAGCCGTCCTGCTAAACCTGTGCTACCTGTTGGTAACACAGAGATGACAATAGTTCCTTAGAGAGATGGTGAAGGATGTTAAGGGCAATTCATGGAGTGTCCAGACCCCGTGGTGATGAGGCCAAGGTGGTGTGTAGGGAAGATTTGGGATGCCAGGCTGCAGCAGCTACTTTCAGACAGCCTGCGGCATCACAGACCTGCTCTGAAGCCTGTTGACACTGAAGGACTCCCACTGGCTTTTATCAGCTTTGGCTCACATCCTTGGCATGTGGTTCATGCCTTTTTATTTATAATGTCATGCATATCAGAATCAGCCTCCCAGGGAAAATACGCCAACTCATCTTCTTGCTCAAAGAAGCCATTTAGCTGCGATCGTAATCTGTGATTTCATTGCTAGCCCCTATTTGCCTTCTCAGTTAGACTCTCCGGGGATGGAATTTTATTTCTCTGGCACAGCTTAAGCATTGTGCTGTGCAGATCTATCTGTCTATTTATCTCATGCATACCTATATAATAAGCACGTATGTGATGAATAGTAACTACATAGGTGCTATGAGCCATCTTTGTATTTCTTTGGCACTATTAATAGCCCTTAAAAGTGGGAATAACTCTCATTTGTGCCAGCTCTAAGCAGTCTTGACACAGTCCAAGCATTGTAAGGGAGTTTTATTATAAACAGAACATTTCTGAATAATTAATCATTCCAATATAAGACACACATACCAATTCCAATAACCCCTGCATGCATTCTTGGTTGAAAGGGGTAAAAAAAAGATGGGGAAAAATGGAATCAAAATAAGGAGCTAAGATACAGAATCCAGCCAGGAATGGACTTTTTTTTTCCTCCTTATCCATACAATTCAGAACATATTTTATATATATATAGTAAATGTGTAGGATATCCAAGTATACCTCTGACAGTATCACAGCTATGCGTGCAACAGAGTAGCATAAGGATCGAGTGCTGGACAACATTGTCAGCTATTAACTACCGAGCATGGTCCCAAAAAGTAAGTGTCAAGCTCTTGGCATTGCAGCAGTAGACGTGCAACCTGTCAGGCTGCCCAGAGGCATCTGTGCATATAAGCTGGTGCAGCCAGTCACTTGTTTCACTTTTAAGAAACTCCAACAATTATAAACACAAGCACTTCTTAGCTTTAGCAGCTGTACCAGAGTTCACCAGGGTGAGATGGTCAAGCAACTCGTGCAAGGCAGGATCTTTGGTGGTTGCTCATAATTTGAATGAATGTTTTACCACACTCTGTTTTTTTTTTTTTTTTTTT
>Ga0065711_1004080_pt1 | contig 85829 bp, 45 predicted proteins | sample Hoacrofraction12_FD_59098 | JGI IMG/M metagenome (GOLD analysis project Ga0065711, IMG submission 59098) | Hoatzin crop microbial communities from Cojedes, Venezuela - Epithelial fraction 12 v2 (version 2) | ecosystem: Host-associated > Birds > Digestive system > Esophagus > Crop | place...
CCTCCCAGCACAGGAGCACAAGGACAGAAAGAGGCTGTATACAATGGGAGACTGGGGATGAGTATCTTAGCTTGGAGTACATTTGGTGCATCTTTCACAGTTCCTTCCTAAACTCATTATCACTCCAGCATGCTTGGTCTGTCCTCAGATGTGAGGCAGTAAGGTACTGCTCACGTTGGCCCGGATTTTAATGTTTGAATGTTAGCATGTTGTCCCTCAATGGGCAATGGTCTAACGGCCTTTATAGGGATTTGCCAAACACTGGAATGCTCTTGAGCTGACACTGCTCTCTGACCAACTGATAAGCACACCTGGGGCCATGCTGGTGACAGAACTGGTGCCTGGGAAGGATCAAACCCTATTCCCAAGTCAGATAAGGATGAGGAAATCTTGGGGGAAGCAGGAGAGAAGAGGTTGTAAACGTGATTGTGGCTTTTTCAAAGAGCAGCTGAGAGTAAAGGGAAGTGAGATCCTCAAGTCTAGATCCTTTTCCATGAATGCAGTGTAAGAACACAAATGTTTCTGCAGAAAATAGATCTTCAGCTGTGAATATCTAACAGGCCATTGGTGGATTATGCAGGGTCAGAATGATAAAAGAAATAAGCAGCTATATGCTTGATTTTTGTGTTCATTTCTGTTAAACGGAATTATGTTGCCTGTATTCTGAATTTTGCAACTGAATTCTTCATTTTACCCTTAGTCTCATGACACTCAGATTCCATTAATTTCAGAGTAATTGGTAAACATAGTGATAACCTTTTCTAATAAGCATGGTAAACATTAAATTTCAATGACCATTCCAGGGTCATGGAAAGTTCTGATGGGACCTGTTGGGCTGATACTCTCTAAAGAATCTTGAAAGGTACTTGCATGGTTCCACATGGGCTGGTTTGGGTGTGTTCCATGCAAAACACTGTATTGTTTTGAGCCTTCTATTGATCAGTGCTAGCCAGATAAATATCACTGCAGCAATGTGCAACATGGTAGCAGAGACGTCTTTTGAGACTTGAGAGTTACGAGGGAGTTCAGAGTGATGTTCAGAGCACAAACAACTTGGAACAAAATATCTTAAAAAAAAGCCAAAAGGATGGTGCTTGTTTTCCAGATCAAAATGAAAATCTCTGACGTTGATTACAAAGTAGAATTTGTCACTTACACCCAAGTTGTGTCTGATAGTTTGGTCATAATCTTGTGACCTGTGAACTGAAAGCAACTGCAGCTACTCCACTGTGTATTTATAGAGAGATTGCTGGAAGAAACTAGAATAGTGCTCACTTTTCTTCAGCTTCATCAAACAGTTTTGGTTCTCAGCGAGGGGATAAATTCTTTCCTTATTCTTCTCTTACCAGTAATGTACTTGAAACGGAAAATAAAAGAACATTCCATGTCCCTTGCTGGTGGTAAAGCCACACCATGGATAGCTGTTGCACTTTGGGTGCAACATTGGGGATTCAGTTCTGGGATTTTTGGTTTTGTGGGATTTTTGAAAATAATTTTGCAATTTTGTTTGGTCAGTCATTGATTTGGTTAGTATTTTCTATGGATCACATGTAGAAAAGTTATTGGGAGGACAGATAGTTATTACAAAACATAGAAGCTGTGCAATATGTAGAGGAAGAGAAGAAATACTGAAGTAATATCAATGGTTACACTCTGTAACATGGTTAGTGGAAAACCTAAATGAAAGAGTAATGTGTACCAGATGTGTATATCACAAGGAATATGATTTTGGTAGGAATGATTTCCAGTATGAAAAAGACGAAGGTAAGTAGGGCAAATCAGAATGTACTGCAGGAGATCTCTTCCTGGCAGGGCTGTGCAAGCACTTGTTCGTATTTGTGGAGCCAGTTCTTTGGTAAACTTCTTTATTCTTCATGTTACGGTTTTATGGTGTAGGGATAAGGGGGGTGATCAATAGGCATTGACGAGTCAATGACAAATGATCAATAGTCGATGACAAAGCATAAACTTAGAGCTACCCTTTATTACCAAAATTAGGGGACTGGCAATACTGGTTCAGGGTGTCCTTCAAACTCTGGAAGCTGTAAGAGCTCTGGCACCCCTCCCTCTGCAGAACTTCACTACAATGGTGAATCTATCTCTTACTATAGTCTTTGAAGTGATCATTTCAAATCTCACGCTATCTGTCTGAGAGCCTATGGATAAACTGAGGAGATTAGCCTTCTCAAAGTTGCTTATGCAGTTTGTTGGTGGCAGAACAGGCAACTCCCAGCCTCTCACCTAAGCAATAAAATCCTCATGCATACAGTGAAGTTGCTGATGATCCTTTGCCCAATACAAAGCAATTCTAATGAAAACAGTATTTTAGTTACCCAGAGTTGGACAGGTCGGGGCAGTAGTCCGGAACTTTAATCTTGTTGCAGTAACTAGAGTTGGTAAATGAGAACGTCGCACTTGAATGAGATTGTAAGGCCTTGGTGATCAGTGCAGGTAGCTGTGGTTCACAAAATGGATCCTGGGCCCTAATGAAATTATTGTTTCAGACATGCAGCCTGCCTGCAGGACCAAAGTCATTTTCCTGTCCAAAGTGAAAGAGTTGTCCCTTTCCTGTCTTCTGTGGTAGGAACCACTAGGCAGGAGTTCAGAGTAATTTTCATATGACTTCTTCTGTGATAGCCCATATGAATGTTGTCTTTGTCACATCAACCCAGGAGAACTCCCCCTGGACAGGCAGCCAGACTCATTACCGTGAGCTTTGTTTCTGTAGGGTTAGGCTGTGTCTCTAGACACCGATTTGGATAAATGTGATTGCTCCAAGGAAGGAACTGCCTTTATTTCCTTCATTTGTTGGAAGAAAAGTAATTTACTTCTATTTTCCAGCCTCTCACCCACACTGGCTCAGTTTTGTGGCTAGTCCTAAAGGAAAAGCCAATTCTTTATTCTTTCCAAATCACCCTTCCAGAGAAAATAACAGTAGCTGCGTAGTTCCTACTTTTTCCACTCCATCCCCTCTATGCCCGTAGGGGATATATGCAGAGACACTATCAAAATAATACCTGTATTTATCGTCTTCCTCTTTTTTCAGTCTGGAAAGGCTGTGCACAGCTGAAAAAGAAACTGACCCACTGCAAAAGATTGTATGGGGGATAAAATGCATTCCTGGAACTGTGTTCACATTCAAAGCGACACTTTTAACCTCGGCAACACTCTGTGACATTGCAACGTGCCAGGAACAACTATTGCTATACCTGTTAGTGCAGGTTAATTTCTAAAAATTATTTTATACCTCCTTGATGCTCCTGTGGAAAAACGCAGAGGTGGTTGGTTTTTTTTCTTTTGCCATTTTTGTTGCTAACACCGTACTTTCAATGTTGCGATATATATTTAGCTTTTCAGAAATGAAAACTCTTGTAACAGGAATACATGTTAGAAGGAATGTTTAAGTGTAAAATTTCATGGTTTACAAAATCCTGTAGAGAATAATGTAGTCCTGCTTTCTTTTGCCATCTAAACTAGCTGGGCTGGGTAAGCACTCGACTGGGAGGTCTGAGGGATTACCCAGCCTGCGTGGGTAACAGACGGTGGTCAGACAGCGCATGCCCCGCTCTAACTCCGTGCTGCAGGGTGATCTTTGTGTGAGTGGGATGTGCATTTACAGCTGTTCTGTGAAATAAGGTATTGTAAAGTGCTTTGTGATTGCCTGCCTTGACGTGCCTGATGCAAACATGATGTATCACTATTGACAGTAAAAACTGAAAGACTATTTTATTGACTAGCTCTCAACAACAGAGCTTTATGAGAACAGAAAGCAAGTCCCCTGTACTGCTGTTGGTCCCCCCAGGAGACTGTGATGGAGTGCCAAAACTGAGTCATTTTGAAACTAAATATCTGTAAACGGATTCTTTGTTCATTTAAAGGAGATAGAGGGAAGAATATGGAAGCTTCTCTGGGGAATGTCATGACTTTGTTGTGCAATACAAAGACTGTGTTTGAATCAAGATGTGGGTACTTATAACAAGATCTTTTCTAGCAACGTGAGGCATGCACTACAATTTCTCCAGAACCCAATTTATATACCCTGAAGTTTGTATTAGCTCTTTGAGATTGCTTTCCATCTCTTCTTCTGAGCTAACCTCACCTCCGTCGTGGAGGATCTGTTAACAAGGTGTTTCTTTCATTGATTACTAAGAATTTCACACAGGTTGCACTGTGAGCAAAGACACATTTTCTTTAACAGTAAAATTCTTGATCTTGCTGCAAGGCAGAAGGCTGATCTATGTGCCAGGATGTTTAATTGGAGGGATTTCTTTACCCTACAAAGCTATTTCCTTCATACACAGGAAAAAAAATAAGGAGGGAGGAGGGAAGAAAACAGCAGCACAAACATGAGGAAATACTTTATTTTTTATCATTGGAATGGATCCTAAGATGGGATTTATATTCATTGCTATATTGAACTTACTTGCTGAGCCTCAGTGCAGCTGTCACCATTGGTGTCATCCAAGAACATGCTTTACTGACAGATTGAGGTGGCTTTGGAAAGTGAGTTATTCTTCAGCATGATTTAAGACATCAGGATCCATGTGCAGCTTCATTTGGACTTTGTTAATACTGAGAGGATCCAGCTTCATGCAGCGGGTGCTGGACAGCACAAGTAATCCTGCGGTGATACTCCAGGTGCTTGGTTAATGTCTTACTGCCCAGGGCATTTCATTCACCCCAGCCTCACTGCTGCTCCTGCTGCTGCCTGCACCAGGATTTTGACAGTCAGAATGAACAAAGGAGGAAAAAAGGCTATTTCAAAGTGAAAGAGGTACAGAGTGGGGCAAAAATGCAGAGAAGTGGTTGGCCAAAAGTCACACGGGGGACAGTGGCAAAGGTAGAAAAAACCTGAAGAAACCCAGACCCAAATCATCTTAATTAGGTGTTTGTGCTTTAACAAGCACAACATCACTTAACTAATTTTGTTCATCACAATGACAGTCCTTGTCATAGAACTTCTTCAAAAGAGGAGCATGGTCTTGCCTTTTGACAGTTGCACAGATTATGTTCTTTGAACTATTATAATCTTTGCTTAGCAAAAGAACTTCCAGAAATGAATGTGGATTTTATGGAGCTGCTTCTCTGTGCCTCCCATAGAGCAGTGGCTTGTGGAACACCTGCTGAAGTTTGAGTCAACAACGTAGTTTGTCTTCTGTCAAGTGTTCCTCTTAATAAAGAAAAGAGAATAAAAAGTCATTTTGTGTGACATCGCTCACTAGGCAGACAGCTGCATAACACATTCTGCTGTGAAATCCTGCTGATACTCAGCAGTGAGTACTTAGGTTATGCATTTGGTCATAAGGGCCCCTGTGCAGTGGGACTAAGTTCCTCAAAGATTTTAGTGGGTTTGATTTTAGATGATGACAGTAAGGATGTCCAGGATGGGGGGAGCAATACTTCTGCTGGCTTTTGTGAGTTCAGGATTCTACCACAAGCAAAAGACCAACAGCAATTTGAAAGGTAGGCTGCACAAAACGAGGTAAGTCGAGATGCTTGGCCCAATTTTTCCCCCTAGCTCTGAACCCAGACCAGTGCGAGAGCTCCTGCTTTAAACATCTGGGACAGTCACTGCACCACACTATGTCTGTCTTTCGCAGAACAGAGATGCTAAGACATGCTGGGACTACAGATAATCGACACAACAAAACCTTTGGGGTCACTCATTATGGGGGAAAGTATGGCATGTCAAAATTAATTTTGCAAACACAAAATGTAAGGTATCATCAGTGGAAAAAATAAAGGGAAATACTCTTGAATGAAATATGCAGGTGCAGTTAAGAAAACAGAGGACAAATTGCACTGGCACAAACTTTTGCAGTCCACTTGTGTTAGGGGAGCCAATTCAGACCAGAAAGGAACTTGCAACTATATATATTCTGTTTTTGTTTATTTTTTTTAAAAGCACATGCCAAAGACAAATAAATATATTTAGAAGATGTGGTTTAAAAAGAAAGCTATTTTTTTCACAATGGAGTATGTATGCTAAGAAACTCTTCCTTTGTACACTGCAGTTATCAGATGTGATTTTTCTTGGCCTGTCAGAGAATTGCATATAAAGAATATCGGGATTTCCTTATCTGCAAAATATAACTTCCTTCGTGCTGAGTGAGTGGTGAGCGAGAGTACAGGACTGGAAAAACTGTCCATTCTTCATATGAGTCTCCTTGTATTAAGAAAGGTTTTGTGATGCAGGCGTGGATGATGGTAGTAACTGGTGGCAATGTGGCAATTTGCAGTAGCTCACCAATGCCACACACACGATTTTTATCCTTTTCCTGTTGAAATGGCCAAAAAAATTCTTGAACTGCTGAAGTCTGAGTCAACAGCATAGTCCAACTGTCAATTCCCTTGCTAGCAAACATATGGTGTAATGAATCATTTATATGAAAAGTTTAACTTGCAGAGTGGAGGTTCGTCCTTCTTATTTCTGCATGGGAAGAAATGTTAGACAGGGTCTTGTTCGGGGATAGGCACCTCATCCTGTATGTCTGATAGATCTTAAGGTTTATTTCAGAGCAAAGATTTGTTTGATGCATTGGAAAGCTTCACTATTGTGGCCCAAAGCTCTGCTTGTTATACTGTGCTGAAGGGGAGAACAAGTGGACTTCGCTACAGATTTACCACAAAATCCCACCATCTTGGCTCTTTGGTTTTTCTCTCTACACTTTGTATTTTCTGCACCACCTTGGGGAAAAATCTCATAAACTGTTTTCCTCTGCATAACCCCCGGTACTTATTGCTTAGTTTTTTGAACAAGATTTTTGACCATTGAAGTGGATTGCTTGAACCAACATAATCCAGGAATAACTATCCTGAGAACAGTCTGCCGAGACCTCACAATTTCTTTTTATGCACTGGAGGTGGAGGCTTCAAGCCCCTGCAAATGCTGTCACAGATCTCAGTAGGGTCATTTTGCTGCTTTACTCAAGAGAAAACAATAAAATAATTATTCAGGAAAAATATTTGAGAGCTTGAAATACTTTTTCTTTATGTACACCAGAGCCATAACTTGGCAAACAATAAACAATGGGAAAGTTTGTCTCAGTAACAAAACTTAGCAGAACAAAAAAGCTGGATTTCTTTCAACAAAGTATATTCTCTTCTTCTCAGATATTAAGAAAACTGATGTCACTTGTAATTCCTTAGGAAAGAAAAAAATCCCTACAGTTTGCAGTACATCAATGCAGTCATTTTTTCCTCTGACTAATCTATAAAAAGACATTGTATACGAATGTTATTTTCTCTGCCAGAAATGCATTCCTGGAACATAATAAAGGCTTTTCTGTTGTTGTTCAGTAATTTGGATAATAGTTTCTCCATGAACTTTCATAACATTTATTTACTACCATAAATTATTGGACCAAGTGGTTTCAGCAGTCAAAACTGGAATCCCTCTGCAATAAGCTTTCTTACTGTATTAATTTTGTAAATATTGTGCCTAAAATAATTTCAAATGACGAATTTATGAGAGTAACATACCATGGATATGAAATAAATCTGTAGAGCTCTGTGTATAAAGCACAGGAAATGTTAATGGAAGAGATGGCAGCTGTATGAATTCAACTAAGCAGAACTTTTTCTAGAATTATTGACAGCCTTGGGTAGTTACAAGTATTTCTTACTTGGATCAATTAGATCGCAGTAGCTGTGGCCAGCAGCACTTTTTTGTTTTATATTTGTAGTGCCTCAAGAGTTTCTCTTCCCACATAATGAGGATTCAAATTTCTGAAAAGGCCTCCTAGACTGCTGTGAGGCAAAGCCCACACCTTAATTTACTGGCCAAGCAGAAGCAGCAGGGCATGCTGCCTTACGCTTATCTGGGGCGATCATAAGAACAAGCAGCTGGGCGAGTCTTCCTCTTTATGCACGGACTTGCACATCTTTTGGTGTTGTAACTTGTGGTTGCCCATGAGCGTGGCTTCTGCGCGATGCCTCAGCTGCATACCAGGCATAGCTGGTGGGCAGCGCTGGCTGGAGGAGCGCCCAGAGCGGGAGGGAAACGGCATTTTCCTGTAGCCCCGTGGTCAGCCCTGGTAGTTCAGGCGTAATGGAAGTGGACGTGAGGTGAATTTGAGGGGACTATTCCTCTCATATGGTTTGGGGAGTGTGTGAGAGGGAGAGGCGCAACTTGGCTTACAGTGTGAGATATATTGTGCCGGGTAGCATAAAGCTGAGGGGTCTGACATTAGCAGGCTGCCATCTTTTGAATTGGAATCAGCACTTACACAGACAGCCTTAGGGGGAACAACATGTAACCCAGTTTATGTGTATCCGCTGTAATTGGTGTTTGCAAGGATACTTCAACTTTGCCTGGCTAGTCCTCATTTGTATATCACCCACTGGGAAGATGGTGGTATAAGGAGTAATGCCCACTTGTCTTCACTCATAATTGCAAGGAAATTCATCAGAGCTCACCTTATCTCTCACTCTAGTCATGTATTGCTCAAGAAAAGTGCTTCTGCATGTCAGTCTGGCTGATATTCTCCTTCCTTTTTGATTTACTTTGTTTCCTTTGCATCTTACCTTCAGATACTGGTTGTGGTTTACATTGCTCTCATTGCATGCAGTAAGTAATAATAGCTGAAGGTGACCAGAACAATGCAAATTATGGGATTTCAATTAAAGGTGATGCCTGCTCGTTTTGTTTTTTGGGGTCTGTTGCGTTCCACTATTTTCTGGTGGTGCTCATTTAATCTGGAAGATGAATCACTTGCTGATGGATTAAAGTCTTGATTTTTTTCACAGAGGTACTAAGCATCATCCTCCTGCAATCAAATGAAGCTTGAAGATTAAATTGAGTTCAGGAGGCATGACGAAGTAAGGGTTTAAAACATAGTATATTATGTAGTCTTGGGGACTCTCTGGTGTGAGACAAGGGAAAAAATGAGGAGAAAACACCCACAACTTGTGCTGTCTGTGGTGGTACCATTAAAGAGTTGGGGGGGGGGGGATGTGAATGTGTCAGGAGAGCCCTGTGCTCTGCCACGGCTGCTTCAGGTCTGGAGTTCAAGTAACAGAGAGCAAGCTAGATTAAGCCTGACTGTTTCTCTGAATGCCTAATGCAACCTTTAGCTAGAAATATTATGAGTATCATCACGTATCTCTCACAATGACACTATTTTTTAGCTGGAAGGATAACTGATTTCAAAATTATTGGAGGATGAATATGTTATTTCAAGGGAGGTTTTTTGAGTAAAGGTTTTGCTTGATTCTCGTCTGTAGGCGTATTTGCCATAGTTTTTGTTTTTCTGTTAGTTCAATAACATCATCCCCCACAGAATTTGCCTTTTTCTTTAAATCACATCTCAATTTTAAATAACTTCATGGGGGCATTTCATTTCTGTGAGTGGCTTTTAGGCCTTATCAAGCGCTACGGGGCTGAGCTGAACCAAATCCCTTTGCACTCCCTTGCATCTTCCCATCGACATCAGTGGCCATTGGCGCTCGAAACAGAATTACTCTGCCAAGTCCTGAAAGTAGGTTAGACTGATATTTTTCACAAGCTTCCCTGGAGAGAGTTTTAGATGTGCAAATCCCAGTGAACAATCAATCGTCTCAGTGAAATGTCACCGAGACATCAGATAGACAGAGGTGACTCACTTTGCTTCCTCTTGGAAACTTTTGGAAATTGGAAAAGGATCTGCAGTGTCGAGAGAGGTCAGAGTGCATGTGTAAAAGCATTGCTGTATGCACATCTTGCTCAGTGCTATTCCTAAAATTTCTGCTAGGATATGTTCTTTTTACCTTGCCATTCCTGGGCAATTAGAGTATGAAACAAAAAGGAATGTCATCTAAATAAGGCCCCTTTGTAATTTCTTACATAATATTCTGCATGGAAAGGATGACATATTGCCCTTCCTTATGGCACAAAGGGATGATAGGCAGTTTATAATCCTTCCCAGAGTATGGCAACAGACCCGAGTCTGGCCTAATCAGGCAGCTGTATTGCTTTCAGCTTGGTGGTATTGTGTTGATTGCACAAATGCTTTTCATATATTTTTAGTATGAAGAAAGTTAAGGTTTTAAGAAAAGAGACGTGATAATGAAGAAGGTAATTTCCACTTTTGTGAGATTTCTGTTGAATCAGGTCTGTAGTCCAATGGTAATGTAAAATATTGTAAAATTTTATGGATTTTAAAATGGGCTTTGGATCTTATCCTTGACATCCTGGAAAGCATAAGTCACTTAGGTTCATATCCTTGGAGAGACTAAGATATCCGTGTTCCCACCTAAATACTTTACCGCCTGGATGCTAACTGCACTGAATTCCATGAATATATTTCAACTTTCCTTCACACTGGTGAAGAATTAAGCCTGTTTTCAGTTGTAGTTTTCATTTAAAGTTACTTCTAAGTTGAAAAATTGCAAAATTCTCAGGTTTGGTCTTGTTTAACACACTTGAAGGCAAACAATGTAAGAAAAGCCATCACATGATATATTCCACAGATAATTAAAAACCCTCTCTTTTTTTTCACTGAAGGAAGTATTTTATTATAGAGAGTAGTGAAAACTTTCCATCACTGAAACTTTTTAGACCTTTAGGCTTATATCATGTTAGGATCTTACTCCAACCAACCACTCAAGTATTCAGTTGTAAATATGTAATCTGTTGTGGAAGTCTTTTTACTTCTATTTATTCCATCAATCCTATGTGTCATGTGTATGCGTACATACATGCATATCTGTTTCTGTGGGTGTGCAGAATCTGGGGAAATACACTTTTGCATATGATTTGTGTCTTGATTCATTCTGCACAGACAAAATGACGTAATGAAATATCTCTTTTGTCAGTCATACAGAGATGTAGGTTTTTAGTTTCCAGAATTCCTAGTCACCTGGACCTGCAAAACCACCTGTTGGCTGTGTAAACCCTTGGGTCCAAATACCCCTGCTGTGATGCCCCCTATCCCATAGGTCTCATTTTCCCTTCACTTCAATGGAATATCGTCCTCTTGACACTCACTTGTAATTTCCTATCTAACAAGTAATGTCAGATCCAGTGGGGTCTACAGACCTGAAAAACAGTTTTCAAAGGGAAGCCCCTTGCTGTTGCTGTGTCTAGGGTCCTCCTTTTAGCAGTTACAAAGGGCACTTTCACACCTGACTGTAGAAGAGAATTCTCTTTCACAGTTCTGCATGTAATTGTGATGGGGCATCAGTCCTCTTTTATTTATTGTTTTTTAAAATAATGCACAGGTGTGGTCAGTTAAACAGCATTCTCCCCCAACCCTCCTGCAACACAAAACCCAGAAAATCCTTTAAAATAATTCATTATAATTGAACCCCGCAAGCTTTGATTCTTTTTCCAACTACCTGCAAAAACAGAGCAAAACCCCATTATTAACAGACTAAATGCTGACTGAGTGTACCAAGCTAAGTAGGAGTCAGCTGAAGGTTGGTCTGGCTGTTCCTGTTGAGAGCTTTTGAGTAATGAGACCTATGGAAGAAGATCTGATTTTTTCCTTCGAGGTGCCTGAACCAGACATTGAGGTGTTTTGATAATCGGTCCTTTCATCTCCATCATAGTCTTCTGTGCCCTGTTAGTACAATGTAAAAAATAACATATTTTTTCCTCTAGTGCCTTTAAAAATAGATTTTGCTGCAGTTGGAAAAGTTATTTTGCAGTTTAATTTCCATAGTCAGAGGCTTTTCATTAGCACAGCTTCCTATAACATTAGTTTATTCAGTTACATTATGGAAAATCACAGCAGTAAATATCTACTAGGTATACAGGTTTTTGTAATCAGTCCCTGACAACATCTGTCAAAACAATAAGGGAAAATCCTGGCTTGCTTTGTCTTTACAGAATGGGACTGTTTGTTTATTTAACAGAAGAAATAAAGCATATTGAGAGGAGGCCAAAAGAGTCACACTGACTCAGTTACTGAGACTTCCAGCTTCCAGCTACAGGATATTTTGGTTCCAGCATTTCACATCAGTAATAAACAATCTTTATGGGAACCATTGAATGATAAAAATGAGATCATGAATTGAGAGCTAGGCTATATATTTTTTGATCTGTTGTATGCTATAGTTTACATTAGGGTTGATCTCGAGACTGGAAAGCGGCAGGTTCTGTATCACAGCATTTCAAATAAATGTTTGCCAGCTATGTGAGATACTATCAATAATTCATCACTGTAGTTCTTCCGAGATGGTCTGTTGATGCAAACTGTCAGACCACATGGTAATAATACGAGCATTTATGTGATTTACAGATCTACAAAATAGCAAATAACTAGAAATTTCTTCAACTGACAGTATGCATAGGCTCTTGAACATCAGAAATAGCGTGGGTGACAGCTGCAGCATGTATAAATCACGGTCGACTGTTTAAACTGTTCGCTGGGTATAAGTACCTGCACTTATACTGGTGTCTTCATAGTCCATTTCCAATATCTGATTGACAGATTGTATTTTATGTAATTGTGCATTTTCTTATGTTGTTATTAACTCTTTAATCCACCAAGGTGCTCAATGCTTACAGTAGTATATCTTGGCAAATAGAACTGGTAGAGCTCAAAACACAAATTTTTCCCTGCCATGCAGTGACACCTGGACCTGCAGGTTTTTTAGTAATTTAGGTCTTTGGCAACATACTGGAAATTGTGTTGCACAAAGTGGTTTGTACAATTTTTGTGTCTACTTTTGTTCAGTAAGAAACTTAGGGATGGTGACTCACACGGTCATTTATTTTTGCATCATGACAAAATTCAGGTGAGAGACATTCTTTGGTTTCAGCTACACAAGTAAGTGCCAGTAGCGACGAGAGGAGCTTCCTCATGTTTCAGCTGAATTCCCATCTTTGTACCAGCCTTGGTCCCAGGGCTGTTCAGGTCCGTATGGTGCAACAAAGCACTGCCCTGACAACAATATGAAGTTGTTCCCGCTTGTCCAAACCTTTCACTTCTGTAGACTGATCTTTTAGCAGTGTATGTTGATCTTGAACTGGCTCAGTATTTATCACACACCGAATGCAGACAGCCTGTGTTATTGGGAATGTGAGGTTAGAAAACGTATTTACACTAAAAGCAGTGAGGGTCACTGACTTTTTTGGTCTTTTTTTGTCTGGCTAAGTGTGTAGGTAGCGCTTAATTCATCTTTCTAGCACCAGTATGGTTGCTGAGTGCTATGGAGGCAGAGGACCTGTCCCTCAAACCTGTTTGTTTTAAGGATACTTAGCAGCTTGAAGCATTTTAAAAGAGCAACATTTCTACAGTGAAGGAAGTTCCGTTCTTCCTAGGATCATGTCCGCTGGGTGCCATCATTCATACTTGAGCAGGGATGAAGAAAGAGAAATGGGAATAGGGGGCAACCTCTGGCATTCAGTTAAGGTAGGAGAGGGGATGATACACTGGGTTCCCCCTTGTTTTCCTCTCTTGCACCATATAATCCTGGGAAGGCACTTGTGTAGTAATTAGGGAAGTGACAGAAAGCTGTAAATACTGGATGGATTTCTACAGTGCACAGGTGTCCGAGACTTTAAAGCCGATTTGTGCAAAAGAATTGCCTACTATAACCCTCCTCAGTGGATATTGGTGAGGTTGCAACGTCCATACACTTGGCTCAGTGTAGAAGATAAATCTGCTTTTTGTATGGGGAAAGTTTAATAGCTTTATCTCTTTCATTACAGTAGGGAATAAAACCAAGATGCAAAAGTTTGAGGGTATTTTCTGCGAGGACAGCACACCTCACTGGGCTGAATGATGTGCAATTGCAGATCACACAGCAGCTGTTTTCCTGGAAACCCACCTGAAAGTAACTTCACTTTCATCTCGGACAGCTGTGGCTGTGCGTGCCAGCTCTGCCCCACCATTCCCCTGGGTTTCTCTTCTTCCCCTTCTGCTCACAGTGTCCTGCGGTTGCGTGGCCGCGGGGCGATTCTGCTCAGCACGAGTGCGTGTGTATCTCTGCNGACAGACAGGTTTGGTGTGCGTGGGCAGCAGGGANGGTTTCCATCGGGGAGCTGAGCTGAGTCGCCCTTCGGCTGCGCGGCNGGGNGGAGGAGAGGAGGCGGGAGGGCATTCCTGGCGTGGGGAGAGGGACCTTGGCTCCTGGCAGCTCCCCGTGTGGCACCGGGCCTGGCGTAACGTGAAACTGTGACATGAGTGACTGTGGGTTTGTGAAACCGCTGCCGTGCCTCATTGTTCCTGTGGTTTTGTCCTGAAACAGAACTGGCTTTGTATGCCCTCCACAGCGTGCCGTGAGGAAAGCGTTTGTCTGCCATTCCCTGGAGGCTGGGAGATTTGCTGTCTGGGACAGGACTGCACGATAGGGATCAGCCACAAGCAGGGCGTGACTTGCCCCTGTGGTTTTGGGTCTTGTTGAGGAATGCTCCTTGTGGAGCGCTCCTCCTTTGGTGGGGCTTCACATGGAGCAGCTCGCCGTACACGTGCCCAAATGCTGCTGAAGGGAACGGATTCCCATTGACATCCGTGGGCTTTGGAACCAGCTTTTAATCGCGCTGTTACATATATGGACAAGAGGCAGTTTCTGAATGGCTGCGGCACAGATGCTAACGAAGCAAGCTCTGTACCCCCCGTGGAGGGGCCTTCCCCAGCCCTGATGTCTCACGGTATTTCCTGAAACTCTCGGTTGCATCTCAGGTTTTTTTGAAAGGAGGGAGTTTTCACCTAAGCAGATGTGTAAACACACGCCTTTAGGAAAGCTCTACTAAATAAATCCATTATACTGTTGCTCAGTTCAATTTATTGTAGTCTGTTAATATTTTGTTTTAAAATATATCTTAGATAGGAGTACAGGTTTCTGTTGGAGCTTGTTGAGGAGGAAGCAGTAGGGCTGAAGGCAAAATCTGTTAGGCCACTGTGGATAGGGTGGCAAAATCCCCCAAGAACTGCACTTTCACGTTTATTAAAAAGCTGGTGTTCTCAGTGAAGCTGCCTCTAGCAAATGCTGTTTTTTTATTTCAGCGTTGTGCTAAGAAGAACAACAGAATTTCCGAGCTGTTGTCTCAGGCTTTATATAGGTTGAAGGTTTATGTTCTGCTCATGTTTTGATAAATCTTCCTTCCAGGCATAAAGTACAGAAACTATTAATTAAAGCTTAAATTCTAGAGCAAGGGGTAAGTGTTGTGGTAAGGTGCAAACACTTGGTCGTTGTGTAATTCCCAGGCAGAAAGAAAAGATCACTGTAAAGTCAGGACTCAGCTGAGGTGGCCGGTTAGACTGTTCGACCACTCACGCGGACTCAGATGGAAGAGATTCCAGGCAAGCATCTGTCTCTGAGAAGCGTCTCTACTGCTGCCTTGCTCCCGACATCCATGTTGTTTTCCTCCAAAATATCTCCAGAATATGCCATCTTGAGGGCCACTATTTTTCATAGATGTCCATAGAAAATAAATACTTCGTAGCTGGAAGATGTGGCAGTAACTGTTTTTAGGTGGCTTCTCGGCATTTTCTGGAGAAGCCAGGCGCTACCCGCTACCCAGCCCGGCACGAGCTGTTGAGTAGCAGGGGCAGCCGCAGGAGGGGTGTCACGGGAGCTGCGCTGTTTCTCCTTGGCTTTGGCCTTGTCTGGGGCAACTGGTTTTCTAGTTCCTAGCACCGGACAACACTGCTATTCCCTGTGGAGTAACGAGCAATTGTGGTTTCAACTCCTGACACCAGACATTTCTGAACAAAACCAGCTCTGTAGGTCTGAAGTACCGGAGCAGTGAGCTGCAGTCATTTTATCTCGTCATCAGGTTTGACTCTGCACTCAGTTTATGGAGAATTATGCCTGAGTCAGGGCTACAGGAATAGCTAAAATCCAAATTCTTCCTTCTCTTTCTTGAAAACTGTTGATGGTGTTTTAATAACTGTACAGAGAGCCAGAATATGTAGACTCATTTGCAAGATGTATATATAAAGTATGTAACCTTCAAGGGACTTGATGGACACTGTCACTTGCTAAGTTTATCATTCTAGGTGATAAAATCAAATGGCTGCATACGTATTTAAAAAATTGTTGTGGCTGCAGGGAAAATATTGGAGCAATGAGGACATTCTCACTACCTTGCAGATTAGAGAGGCCTTTTTGGCAGGAGGAAAATGTAGTTTGCTTATAGCACCTGCATATACTTGCATGTCTGTGGTCTTCTGGTTTTTACAGCCCTTGGTGTCTATTCTCTCCTTGATACATGTGCAAAATTCATATGATGTTCTTAAAGTTCTGCTGGGTGGAGAGGAAATACAGTGCTTAGTACAAACAGTTCCCTGTGAATGCTGCATTCCTATAGTTATCTGTCATTTAGAAAAAATGCAACTCAATAACATTTTTAGAACAGTTTCTGACAGTCGTAATTAAATATATATTTGAAAATTGTAACATAATATTAAAACAACTCCTGTCATTATATTTACGATTTCTGCTTCGCATGTACACACTCCTCCTTAAGTTACAGAGGCATTTACTGTTCACCTTGCCAACTCTCTGGTCATTGAATCTTTCTGAGGAGAAGAGAGGAGGAGAGGAAAGAAGGTACCAAGCTTGCTTATGCTCAGTTATGCTATATTTTAATAACATTGGATCAGCTTAGTCCTGGTTGTAAATTTCTGTTGTGTAATGCATCTAGGTATACAAATCCAGTATTTCTCAATCTGTTCTGAGTATGATGGTGAAGATTCTGAGTTTGGTGGGAATTTTCAGGTTTGTTGGGTAGCAGCTGGAAAACACAGTTAGTGAATGTTCATATGGGGTCAAGCAAAGGTGCTGGAATGTAATTCAGGGGGTTCGTAGTGTTGCAGGTGGAGAAAAAAAAGGGTGAACTGGACAGTTGATTAGGAGGAAGTGTCATCTTTTCATTTGCCCAGAATTGCTTGGTCTTAAAATAGTAAATAATCAGAGCAAACTTCTCATGAACAAGTCAAAGTTCAGAAATTACTGTAGGCTTTTCAGGCATTTATAAACTGACTTTTTCAGGAGGGAGTGGTAACCCTGGAGGTCCTGCCAGGTGAATAAGCTACAATGAAGTTATTAATCTGTGATGTTTTATAAATACTGTTTTTCATTGGTATCATTTTATGTAAAAGCTTCTGAAATAAGCCTTAAAAATAGAAACCTAGTTTTAGGGCCTTGTCTACATGGAGAAGTTACTGCAAAATTAGCAGTAAATCACTACAAAATAGCTATTCCACATCAGTTCTCTGTACAGATATTTCTAATGCCCTTTACGTGGTCAGATTGCACAGAGTGACAACTGTACTGTCCCATCTTACTGTGCAGCAAAGCTTTCATGGAGACTAGCTCAAAGACTGTGCAGCTCCGTAAAATTACTCTAATTTGAAACCACACTAATGTGTAATGCTGACCCTGCAGTGAGAGAGAGAGAAGTCTTTTATAGTAGATATTTTTTGAATATAGCAGAATACCTGTGTTTCCTCTAGAATAAGAATGACTGTCATTACCTCTGTTGATATTGGTTTAGAGAATTATAGTTAGATTATATCATGAAAGCACACATCAGCATTACTGTTCTGGCTGAAATTCTGATATTTTGAAATCCTTTGAGTGGCAGAAAGTCCTAGGTATTAATTGGGCCTCATTACAGAAACAAAAAGAGATCTTGATATGTCCTAAGGCTGCATAACAATAATTTCCATCTGTTTAAAGACATGTGCCAAAGTTAGAGCACTGGAGAAATTATTCATGTTGAAGCTTCTGGAATGTTTGGAAAAGCTCTGAAGGGAAATTGTCAATATTGTGGTCAGTGAGCAGAATGGGCCTTATTTAAAACTCTTAGATATTGTCCATTTACCTGTGGCATCATATAATCAATAGTAACTGATAATGCCAACTTGTACAGAGCAAGGTATGCTTCTGCATGCTGAGAACTGCTGTATCGGTAATGTTGGACGGGTAAGGAAGCAGCAACAGGGCAGGGGAGAGGTCAGAGAAGCTGTTCCAGGTGTCTGCAATGGCTGACCTCTTGGTCAACATGCAAGACTTGACTGAAGTAGTTCAGCAAAGCAACCTAGAACATGAAGTAGAGCAAGAATGTCTGGGTTAAAACTGTAAAGGGTTCGTATTTTCAGGACGTACCAAATATACAGAGCAAGTGGTTCTCGCTACTGACAGCTAATCCCTTTCATTAATACGTGTATCCATGAGTGTATGAAAGCTAAGCGTATGGCACTCAGCCTTTGAAAGCAGGCTGGAGTTGCTCATCTGAATTGCTAAGATTATATTTGAAATCAAGGGAGCATGGAGCGGGCACTAGCAGTGCTGGTCAGAATGCGCTAAAGCTGCTTGATCTGTAGCAGGTACAATCAGACGGTTAGCTGGCCTGAGCCCCAGCCCTTCATTTGATCAAAAAGCAAGGGTGAGTCTCGCTTCATGTTACACAGACCATTTCAAAGTTGGTGCTCAACCTCAGAGCTGCTTTTATTCTTTCAGCTAAGAATGGTGTTTTCAGATGAATCACACCATGACTAGGAAAAACTTTTCAGGTTGTGACTTACATTGTGAAGATAAAGCATTTCCCTGCTTTCTCTTTCTGAAAGCAAAATGGACACTTCTGATACTGCTGGTGGTCATACAGCAGTGTCATGCGGAGATAACTGAGCTGGCCCTGAACCTGCTCACTGGGCTGGGGCAGGACTGTAACCACGCTCCGCTGAGGGTATTTCCCGCCTTCTGCTCCGTGCTGGGGAGCTAACGTGGCCAAGCTGCTTCCCAGAACCAAAGGAACTTACTCAAAGCTACTGCACACATCTCTGCGAGTCATTGCACTGCGCCGTGTATCAGCTAGCACCAGTCTTCTGCACTTCGTGCGCTTTGCGTAGTCGCGTATGTGGGCACAAAGGGAACGGACAAGGCACCCACACTGACTGGCTAGTATGCTACAGGACTTTATCATGTTTACTTCCAGATGAATAAAAATTTATCACAGATCTGCTGTTGTCTGTTGGCCACATTTGTGTTTATACTAAGGTCACTGAGCAAAATCTGGATTGTGGGATTAAAGTAAATAGTGAATAACAAATATGCAGGGACCTGTCGAAGGATTTGAGAAAAGTTCAATGTAAAATGTCAGACTAAAAGTTGGACAGTTATTTTATTTAGATCTAATTCACATGGAAGTCAACAGCATCTGACTGCATCTCTGTATTGCGGTTGTTTCTTTTAATCATGGATTCCCATTAAAACAACTCTTTGACATCAAAATTATTCAGTCATTTTATTTTAATGTGTGGCATTAAGTAAGCTGGGTGGCAAATTGTCTTCTCAAACAGATTGACTTGTTTTACCTGTGGGGAAGGAACAGCTGAACAGCTAGGAGGGAAATCTGCCAGTTCAGAAAATTTATTGTAACTTACATAGCAGAGACGGAATTGTTTGGTTTTGAATGCTAGTTTGCTTTTGATGCTTTTAATCTAACTGAAGTCTTTATCATATCGTTTGAAATTATCCTCAGGGGCTGAGGCTATCACTGAAACTTGCAAAAGTAATTGATACTTATTCTGTGTTGTTCACTGTGTTTATATGATTACAAGATGAGTTTTTCCTCTCTTTATAGCATGCAATAAAATCTTCAGTACTGTAGTAGAGAAGGCAGTGTGATAAACCAGAACAGCCTGCGTTTGATATACCTGCCCTTTTCTATCCAGACAAACAGCATGGAGGGTTTTCTTCTTGCGGGAAGACTCTCATCACAAAAATAATTTTGGGCTGTTTCACCATCTTTTTTGCAAAGACACTCCTTGTTGTCCTTCCCTGGAAAGTGTCTAGCTAGCTGTTACGAGTTGTTATACTTCACAGATTTAAAGTAATCATAGCATATTGTTGAAATCCTAGGGTATGTACCGTTTATTACTGCTTTCTACAACAACCCAGGATTTTTCAAGAGGACAGCGGAGAGACAGGCCTGAGGACTTGCATTGAGGTACTTTTGGGTAAGACTTCATGGTATTGTCCAGGGCTCTGCTGACAGTACCGGGAGCAGTAATTCCTACACTTTAACAGGTTGGTGGCTCCACTTGTGCTGTAAGCAAGCAGCTTACCCCTGGAGCATTTTACCCATGACATGGATCAACTTTCTGAGGATCTTAGGGGTGTTAAGAGACCGGAGTAATGGCAATGCATTTCAGATAGACTCTCGTTGATAATAGTTGCTCTAAAATAGGGTGCTTTTATCAACTTATATTATATGGTATTAAAACGAGGCATGTTGTTGCAGCTCTTATTTAAGAAGTTATATGCTGATAGTGGTTCCTCCCTGTCCAGCTTTGAAGATGGAATTGAAAGACCCAAAGAGAACTCAACTAGGACTGAGCAGAGTATTACTAGGTCCTCACCAAGGGAGCAATGAAACACGTGAAGGTACATAGCGGGAAAGGTTTGTTCCCTCCTCAAGATCTCTCTGTGGCAGGAGCAGGACTTGGCCTGTTTTTGCAGTTTCCCTGTTCTGGCGAAGGTAGAAGTAACAGTAATTGCACCTGACAAAATGAACTTCATATGGCAAGCACGAGAAGAACACAGAGTAAAAGCCTGGCAAGGGAGAACATAGCCTGGGCGAGTCAGTTCATTCCTTGTTTTCCCTCCACAAGCTGTAACTTCCAGGGAAAAAGGAGGAAGAATATATGTCTCAGAGAGACACAGATTGTCATTTGGAGTGAAAAGGTGGAGACGGGCTTACAAATGGCCGAGAGGTAGATAGCAGCTTTTGACTGTCACGGTATCTCTGTGAGAACTCCTTTTTAATATTATGTCATCACATTCGGTGTTAGGAGTTCCGTGTGCTCGTTTGTTGAAGTGAACTACTTGGAACTGCTTGTTATACTGTGGATTTGCATAATATGTTTAAAGGCAATTTAAATAAAATTTGATTCCGATTTATGTAGTTTTCTCTGAAGAATTTTTTCTCTTAATAAGTTGATGTGCTGTTACCTCTGTGCCGCACAGCGTAAGGCTAAAGCTTCCAGCCAGATTCTTATCTCCATCTGGTGCAGGCACATGGGAGGACATTTTATAAAGCCATCTGAAATAAATAAATTATATTCCTTATTTGCTCTGTTTGATCTGATTACCATCTCCTGTAGCAAGGCAGGAGCTGTGAAATTCTGAGACTGAGGGATGAAGAAAGCTATTCTAGTGCTTGCTCTCACTTGCGAAAGACCCTTCCTTTGGTGTGTAAAGGTGTCAGGACAGAGCAGGACAAGGTTAAGCATCGAGTCAAGAGCGCAGGGCTGTATAGCTGGCAGTCTTCAGGCAAGAATCTCTGCTCTGACATGTACAAAAATGTAACTGATTACTCCAATCCAACGGCCAGTTCATTGATTAAAAGGGCAAATGGGCTTTCATCCAGGAGTGCAGCAGAAAACAAACAGCTAGGCTGAAAACCAAGACTATTTAACCATCTGAAAGAGCATGGAGCCATCACAGCTGCTGCAGAACCTGTCACAACTTGGCTGCCAAGAAGCCAGATGCTTGCGTCAGAGGAATGTGTGTTTCACAAGCCAATACCTCTGCTTTCTGACACAAAGCGACATGTCCGAAAAGGCAGGAGGGGAGCACAAATTAGTCAGCCTTCCCTTTAGGTGGCAACCTGGCTGGAACACTGACACCTGTAGAAATACAAGTTTTTGTCAGAAATAGATTCTGGAAATAACCTTCCTCTCTTAATAGAGACCATTTTCAATAACCAGCGGGGGACCACTGTCCGTATGTGAAGTTAAACGCTGCGTAACTGATTTAATGATTTGATCCATTAGAATGTAAATTTGTGGAGGCTTACCTGTGTGATTAAGGATATACAAAAGCCCTTGAATGCACATTGGTTTTGGGCCTGCTCCAGAATCCACTAATGCCATTGATTTCAATTAACTCTGGATAAGGTCACTGGTGGCAGAATCAATTGCTTTATTCTGGAAACAACAGGATAGGCAACGAAGGAATAATGGCTTAACCCATGGAATTAATGAGAGCAAGTCCTATGTACTTATATTTAGTGATCACATTTAAAATGTTTGAGTTCTCCTGTAAATCAAAAATCCAGCTTCTGCCTACCTCTTCCAGTTTCAAGTGGCAACACTCAAACCAGACTTTGTGTGATTTGCTTAACGTCATATTTTACAATGAGGCAATTTATAGTAAAAGCCAATGTCCTTTAAAGACATCCCATCAATTTTCTCTGATGAATGCTTTTCATAGAATTCTACTGAAGCAAAAATTATGGAACTGAAAAAGATTTCAAAATTGATTGCAAATCACTGCTATGTATGGCAAAATTGTATATGCTCATTTCAGTTCTCAGCTCATCTGAAAAGGTTAGATAAAACATTTCATTTTAGCCAATCTCTTTTCTTATGTGACAGAATAGGGTGTCAAGGCTTCATCCTGACAGTTGAGGACAGGATTTCCCATAGTGTAGGATGTGCGCTAATGTTTCTATATAATGTCCTCTTCCAGGAGGTAGAACACTATCTTTTTAGCTGCTGGAGTGACAGGTACCGGGGAGCACGCGGGTCACTACAGAAAGCTGTCCCGGAGCTCTTGGAGGGGGCAGCATGGCACTGCCAGGCATCGAGCACAACTGAAAAGGAGAAACTGGACTGATAATATCCCCTGACCCTGTATGGAGCGGCATGGCCGATTGGAAGGCAGTTATAGTTGTTACATGTTATTTGCTGCTTTCTCTGAAGCTTAAATTCATAAATGTGACAGAGGAGAGAGCTCTTGTTTGTTCCAGTGGTAAAACCTGCCTTTGCTAAAGACCCTATTCTTGACATTCAGGGGAGGTAAAAAGCTTTGTAAAATCACCCAGTAAGGTTAAAAAACAAACTATCTTTGTGATCAAAAGCTTACCAGCCTGATCAGACCGCTTCAGCTGAAGGCCCTTTTTTGACTGAGTATCTGAGGAGATTCATACACCGCCCCCACACGCTTCCTCTTATTCTCGCCACATTTTTTTACTTGGTACAGTTGTTTATCCTCTCTGCCAGCTACCCCAGGCTCAGAAAAGTGTTTACTGTGCTAACTTGTGACGATCCCACATGCTTGTAGGTATTTGTTTTGTGAGACATACTTAGCTGTGTTGGTAAAAGTGAGAATAATGGTAATTTTTAAAGAGCATTTTGCTCTTCAGTACACTGGTGTCATTCAGGAGAAATTTCTGTGATATTTTAGGAACCAGCTCAAGACTTCCAACCATGTGCAACTCCAAGGAGGGTGAATTCTGCAGCTTGCAATTTATTTTACTGTTTTTTAAATTTGCCCTCCAGTGATCTGAGTATTTATTGTGGGATAAAAATAAAAGTTTAGGATTATATGATATATCATGCCATACATCTCATCTCAACTCAACTCAACTCAACTCAACTCATATCATATCATATTATATCATATCATATCATATCACAATCTGTTGGGATTTTAATGTCCTGCAGTTTAGTTCTTGTAGACTAAAGTACTCTGCGGTCTATCAGCTTGTCTGTCCTTGCCCCAGAGCAGTATCAGAGGGTAAACCAAAGCTTTGACGTGGCCCGCGGGCTCACCATCTGAAGCTGTACTGAACCACACAGGACTCGTGGCACAGTTAGACATCCCTCAGGGGAAATATTCTTCCCTCTTACCATTACCATCTCCCTTTTAGCTTGCCAGGCTGTCAGGCTGATCACCTCATGACGCAGCTTTATGGGTCGGTAATGAGCGAGTGGACCTGCAGGTACCTGGGTCCGAGCCACCTTCTGCCCTTGTGCTGGCCAGATGCGAACATGCACATTGGGCAGGTGTGACTGCAGGGACTTCTGCAGAGCTTCAAGGAAAAGGTAGTACAGTTTAAGCGACTTGATCCTATCCTATTACTGCATTTTGTCAGGAGGTGGGAGCTTTGTTTTGGCTTCTTCAGTGAGGAAGAACTTTCTATGTTAATAATAAAGAAAAATCGAATGTGGACAGTGAACCTGAAGATAGTATGATCTTTGTGTTAGTGTGAGACAGGGGCTCTTTAACAGATGCTGGCTATACTACGATAGGTTAATTAACAAGCTTTACTAGTATCCATGTGTACTTAGATCAGTAAATTATGTCTCATCTTACCTGTTTGCCCATCAAAAACAAGGCAGTATGAAGCTGAATTATTTCCTTGGATACATGGCTTAGTTCAGCCTACTGCATATTAGTGCAGGAGCAACCACTGCAGCTCCTGACTTCAACATCTTTATCTTTTCACTCAACCTGTAGCTAGTCAGGGAGTGAATTCTGTCATGAACTTTATTCTAACAAAAGCCACAGCATTCCTGCCAAAAATAAGCTATATCTGCACGGCCAGTAGCTATACTGTATGATGACTTAGAATAGAAATGAGATGGATAAATGCACTGACAGGGTGAGCTAATGGCCACTCCCTTAACAAGGGCTGTAATTTGAAGAATGCAGAATCTGTTTGTCCACCCGCATGGGAATTCTCCTCTTGGGAGGAATAACTTGCTGGTTAAACCCACAAATCTCAATACCTGTTTCTTTGCACATTTACTTTTCCAAAATCCACCAGTTCTGAAAAGAATTGAGATAGAGCTTACCTAGATGGAAGTCTCCAAAAGATGACTTCCAGGCAATGGAAGTCACTGCCTCTGCAGTGCTGCCTGACCAGAGAGATGTGAGTAGTGTCTCTGCTGTCCTGATCCTGCTCACCTAGGTGTGCTTAGTCTGGAAATGCATGAACATCCTCTAGAATATTCAGTAAGTGCTAAATTTTGCTAAATAATACAAATTCTTCCTGGAAACAGGCAGCAGTTTTCCTTAAGGCTTGTCATTTTTTATTTCATTAAACATTTGGCTTTTTTAATGAAGTCAGTGGTTTCCTTATTTTATGAATCTATACACTCTTCTCGTGTTTGTGTCTGCATTAGTGTCATGGGACAAGCCAGTTTTGTTAGCTAGAGAGCTGGAGTGTGACCTGTGTTTTGCAATTTTAGAAATAATTCGAATGGCAGGTGAAAAAATGAATCTTATCCTTGGTCTGACAAAGCACACTGTAAATCAGCATCAGGTTTAAACAAAATCTGCCTCTTCTGCTGATGTCATGGATGAGTTTGTTCCTGCTGGAATGAGCTGAAGCCTTCTGGAGCTGTACACGCAAGCACATGGCCTCGCTCACGTTTGGTTAAATAGAGCAGCTGCACTATGGCACTGACGAGGCTGGGACTAAAGCTGTATGTTTTGAAATTTATGTTATTGCATATTATATGTTAGCACTTATTACTCCCATAGCCCACTTCATCTTCAAAGTATTTTGAAGACTTGCCGGATCAAACTAGCAAGCTCTTAATGAGCAAGATATAAAACCTTGCTGACTGCAGCGGAAGAGGAACGCAACCCTGTGTGCTTGAGTCAGGGCGGTAAATATAAGTCATAGTTACACGGTGTGGTGCTTCTTGTGGGCTGCAGGCTGATTAGCCACAGGAATAAATGAAGGGGGATTTATAACTGATCTCCTTCAAAAGCACAAACTTATGTTTTAGAGGCAGCAAGCGGCGAGTTAGCGATTGCCTACGCGAGCAGTTCCATCGATCTCAGCCGCATTATGCCAGCAGGGTATTGCTGCCACTCAGGGCAAGCACCAAGAGAATCAGGCATTCTGTCTTTAAGGCCACACACACTTTTTTAATGACACTCTTGCAAAAGCAAGATCTTCAGCTGGTGCTGACTGCTGTTGTTCAGCTGTGTTATTGCGTCTAGCTTGATTTACATCAGCTGAAGATCTGACCCAAGAGGTGTAAATACAGGTAGAATTCAGGTTGCTGCTCTCATGCATAGCAATTAAAAATGTAGTAACTACTTGGCTTCAGCTCATCACTGAGCTCAAGTTTCGGTTGTTTTATTGTTTATGGAACATGCAGTCCAGGGTGTTTGGATGCGAGTGGCCAGGTGTTTCCCAATACCAAAGCTCTTTGCGTGGAAGAGTGTGCAGATAACAGAGCTCAGTCTGTCACAACCCTTGGTGGTGCCCTTCCAGCGTTTGAAGTGCTGACTTGAAAGCACTGGCTTCTGAGAAGTCAAGGCACAGAGTCCCAGCCCCTCTCTTTCAGCCGGAACTCTCAATGACAGAGGACAGATTCAGATTAGTAGCTGAACTAGCTCTCGAGTGAGTACCCTGTGCCTTGCTGGGAACTGAGTTTGTGTTTCAGCTCCAAAGTGCTACTTAGTCTTGGACCTGCACCTCTGAGAAGGAAAGGTCAGTATTTATGCCCTTAGCACCTAGTGAATAATTATGTTTGATGTTGTTTCTTGCTTTTTCACCTTTGGAAAGTGAGAGTGTTTTCTTCAAAACACATGGTAACTGAAGTTGAGCTGTCTTAAATCTTGCAAAGCTCATAGTTTGTAATTCTGTAACTTTTAAAATTAGGAATGAGGTGAAACTTTCATTTCAACCTACTGAAGTCCTCTGCTCTGTGCTTAAAATCCATGCAGATTTGTACCCCTAGTTACATATTTTTAAATGAACAAAAGAGTTATAAGAATGCAGGGGTAAATTCTGAAAAAGGCACCGCTGGCATTTTTAATTTTTCTTTTTCTCTCTGTGCCTTTTCCGTGTTGAAGCTGTTTAAGTTGTTCTTACTTTTCTGCTTTCTCTGCAAACACTGTTTATTCATTCTGAGAAAACTTCAGTTGGGTAAACAGAAGTATTTATATGTGTAGCACTGCAACTCCTACTAAGATGCAAATTGTGCTGCAGGGAAGATAGTTTGTGCTTTTCTTTCCTCTTTGCTTTTCTTTTTTGACAGTTGGTTAATAAAGACTCAACAATAAGCAGCTGCCTGTGATGTCATTTGGGACTTTGTCCACAGAGCTTGTATTTACAAGTACTGAGCAACTACATAGCAGCAGCAAGCCCAACTATCAGCAAACTTCATGTCTGCTGTTACTGGAGGACTTCAGCAGTGCTGGGGATGGTGTAGAAAGCTAACTCTGTTCTTCTAACCACAGACTTTTAAAGCTTGGTAAATAAACACTGGATAAACTCGAGAATTTCTGGACTGCAAAGACTTCTTACGGTTCTGAGTTCTCCAGGGCTGGCATGCTTTGACTGAACTGCTGCAAGTAAGACTTTTGCTGTTTTGGTGTTTTTATCATCTCTGTAAAGCTTATTTTTGCTAGGAGTGTGTCAGCACTGCTGTTTGTAGTTTTGCTTTAATTAAAAGAGCAGCAAGTATGTAGTTGTTAGGAGTAATTACAGCCATGCATCTGAGTGTGGTTCAGTAACAGAGTAAAGGACAAATGCAGACTTGATTCTGGCTTTTGTTTGTGTGAGATTATTCTGAAGTGGTTCTCTTAAACGAAGTGAGGAAACTCTAAGATTCTTAAAATCTCATGAGTACTGTCATTAGCTGAACAAGACCTAGTCTCTTTTAAGACTGCTCTTTTTCATTTCATGGTATTTATATGAATACTCAAAATTAATCTGAGTCTTTAATATAATTTCCTTATAGATTTTAGTACAGTTTTCCTTAAAAATTGTTTTACTCCTTATGCAGGATTGATTTAAAGCAAACTTCACTATTTTTACTTTTAGCCTCTGTTCAAGTTCTGGAGGTGTAGAAGTTTAAAAGAAAGAATCATACAGTGCTTTGAAATCTGACACCTTATGGATAAAATGAGTTGTCAATTATGTGAGAAACAGTAATTTTTGTTTTGTTTTGAGTGTTTATGTTAGAAATCCAACAAATCTTGAAACATCAGAGCAAAAACACTAGTACACTGGTAACTGCTGTGAAAAAACAAGTTTCTATACTGCCTGCTGTTTGTGGGACAGAACTATGTTTCTGACCACCAGTTAACTCATTTTCAGGACAGCTAGCTGTGATTGTTGTGGAATTAGTCCCATTTTACAGAGGGGGAAACTGGCCCATAGATGTGCTGTACTAAAACTTATTTTACCTACTTCAAAAGCTGGTAACAACCCCAGGTCTCCTGCTTCTTATTTCAATCCTTCACCAGCAGCTCCTTCTAAATTACTGCAATTTCAGTTGTAGTGGCTTTTCCAGGGAGTAACCTGATCGCAGTACTGTGTATGAGGAACTCTTTTATTACTGTTTACCTCTATTGCATGATCTGTCTTTGTGGAGACAAAGCGCGTTTCTGAAGAATGTAATCAGAGAAATCTGATTGGCAAGTATATGAGGGTAAGTCAGTACAAATCAAATAGGAATTGGAGGATTCCTCCTGAATTATTAGCGCAATGGATTTTGTTTTGCTTTTCTTGTTACTGTCTTTGTGTACAAGGCCTCTCAGTCCTACGCAGCAACAGATTTTGGGGGCTTGCTATTAAGGTTTGGGTGGCTTCAACTGCAGATGCCTCTTGCAAGTGACCCTGTTTCTACAGCAAATCAAAACCTGTCTGTCTCTTCTTTTCATGTTATAATATGGCTTGGCATGTCAAGATATTATGCAACTTAGGAGCTGTTGTTCTGTCTTTGGAATTGAAGCATATTCTCCTGGGGAGGAAAAAAAAAGCCCTAAATTTAGCTCTGCATTTATGCTATGCAAACAGCAAAGGCTTTTGGGGTCTTAAACAGGCACTTAAGTAAGAGCATAGAGTTTTATTCTTTAAGTGTTCATCCTCCTTCAGAAGTAGCATAAACAAAAAGTTTAGATGTTCTTTAAAAGACCTTTTCATAGCTTGGAAGCTTCCACTGAATGCAAGAGTGAAGAACAGAGAATTGCAATAGGCCCTTTCCCTGGGGAGAAGGAGCAGGTTTAGGGCTAGGTGGTTTGATCCCTACCTCACTGACTCCTGTGGGCTGGTCTTTCCTTCCCGCTGTCACCTCGTGGCTGGTAACGGTGATCTGCTGCTGTGAACTGATAAATACACTTGCGAAGTATTCAGGTATCATGTTAGCAAACGCCTACAAAATCTTCAAAATAATTAGAACAAAGATTAAAAAAATGCTAAGGTCCCACGTATCTTTCTCAAATTAATTTTAAGTGCAAGTCTTAACCTTACAAATGTGAATCTTACTGCGTTTTACTCATGGATTTCTCTGCTATTGTTCTTGTGCATGAGTTGGGTCTAAGTGTTTAGAGGCTTAGGTTTAAACAAGTAGAAATCTTGTCCCAGTAAATGTAAAGTGCTAGGGTACAATTCCACTTCAGACAAGAGCAAATCTTCAGCTAATTACCTTAAGAGCAGAAGCAGACTCTCAAAACCTGATGAGCCTGGGGACATTTGATTTTCATTTTCCTCTCTTACATTTCCCTTCTCACATTTACATTTTCTTTCTTATATTCGAATGTAGCAAATTAGGCTATAGAGCAAACTTGCTTTTCAGTAGAGGGATCCCTTGGTTGAATTTTCCCTGGGTCTGAGAAATCTGCCCAAGGATACCGCATATAATCTGATAACATTCTGGGATGGCATTAAAGGGGACAATTGCCAGCAGAATGTCAATTCTTTGGGCTTTCTCGACATCTGAAAAGAAACGGAATAAGGGCAGACTCCAGCCTGTCATCGTCTGACAAGTGGGACTGAGGCTGGGATAAAAGCCCCGGAACAAAGGTGCCGAAGGGAAGCACAGTTGGCTGAGGAGCTTAGCGCAGCGCAGGCAGGGCCAAATGCGGCGCGGTGCTCTGCAGCTCCTGGGTGGTTCTGCACGTGCTCAGTTCCTGCCAGGATTGGAGTTATGCTCGAGGAAAATCCATGCCAAGGCTGCCGGAACACCTTTGGAAGTCATGGCGTCTAATATGCAGTTCTATTACTAAACAGGATAAACGTACGATGTAAAGAGGACGTGAACTGTTAACACTTGTAAACTCTCTCCTGTAGTGTCTAATGATAGCGCTCACGGAGCGTGCAGAAACCTGAATTACATTAGGTATTCCCTGACGGTTACAGAAATTAGTCACGATGTTTTGAGGATGAAAAGTTAGATAGCTATTATGTGAAAAATACTTGAAATCTTTTATGATTCCGTTGACTGACATTCAGGTGAATCACATAAACATGGCTTGCACAGCAGCAGTGACTTCTGGAACCTGGCAACAACATTGTCCATGGGCTATGAATGGCACAGACCCTGACAAACAGGTTGGATTATAAAGCACTGGGTAAAAACTATGTTGTTGAAAAGTGGTCTATTAGTATTGACACACAGCAAGAAAAAATGCTTCTGTTAAACTGCTTCCACAGGACAACGCTGTTTGTTTTCCAGAGCCAAAGTAGCCTTGGATAGTGTGTGCACACAATGGACCTGTGCAGAATCAAATGCATGTCACAAATTATTTTCTTTGACAGCGCTAATTGATTATTATAATTCATCATTATCTAAATTGTTAAATTCAACAGTTTACCGTATCCTTTTGTTTCTTTGTTGCTCAGACATAATACAAATAGGAAGAGTTAATTACTGCATGCTACAACAGAGGCGAATGTCATTGTCTGCTTCGCTTTGATTGAAGCTGTGTTGAATCACCACTGTGGATTTTCAGAAATGGTGGAGAAAAGAAGGAAGCAAGAATTCTTTTGCAGTGAAGTTGCTTTTTGGTGACAGTTAGCATTTGTATTTTGAATAGTATTCTTTTTCCAGCTGCACTACGTCGTGCTTGCTTCGCCTCTACTAAGTACTACCTAATTGTGCAGACTGAAATCACATGTGTGCGTTCATCCTGCTGGGAATCAGTGGCACTCCTTGAGGAATGTAGCACAACTTGACATGACTAAAAGGACTACATTTGCTTCTCAAATGACTTACTCTGCTAGATATGAGCACTTGGCTTTTTTCTTCAGTGCTGTGGTGATGTCCACAGCTGCATCTGCTGGGTGAGAGGAGGCAGTGCTCTTGGTGCAGGAGCTCTAGAGAGATGAAGGCATGGCTTAATTTATGCAAATTCCTAAAGCTCTGATCTGCGCTGCTATCTTCTAAGATTTGGTATAACTTTGCTTGAAGTGTAGGAACTTCTCAGCTGCTCTGAAATGATCTGACAAAATGGTTCATAGTGGTACGATTTTTGGGGGTTATTTTGCCAGTAGAGGGCCGTGTTAAACTGGATAAAATAACTCCCTCCTGGTCTCACATGTTCGGTGAGTAACAGCTTAAAGCATATGGTTGTTTTCAAGGGCAAAATGAGTAAATAATTGGATTTTTTTAGAAACTACTGAATGATTAATTGTTTAAAATCAAAATCACATCACTTTTACAGTACAACACAGTTCTGTGTCAGTCTAATTAGACTGAATTCTGGTCTTTAAAATACATCATACCTACCTGTTTATTCTAAACTGTTCAAGGTTGATAGATACAGCCCTAATAAGTCATTAAGCTGACGTGATATAGAGCAGCAGCATGTGCTTTTGCTATAATGACACAAATGAGAAAAGAATTGTTTTTCAGAGGTACAATCACGTTTGTTTTTGATGTGGCCTCTAAACTGGCAGTCATTATTCAGGCTCTAGTGCCGCCGGAGTTGACCTTTGGCAAAATATTTTGTTATCCTCAATCTTTTATACAGGCCTTTTGTGAACTCTGCACAGCTCTCATTTTGCTGATTGCATTTAAAGTCATTTATTGCACAGTGTTTGCCCTTCTAGCAGATGTTAAAGGATTCCCTGCCTCCCCCTTAAAGGCTACTCCTCCGCAGCATCTAATTATAACCTGCACAAAAGATTAACAGATGTTATAATTGTCTTTACTCATTGATTAAATAGTTTCTGCATGATTTGCTCTCTCTTCCCCTCATTGCTGATTTGTGAGGTCTTTCTGGATGAGTCTCACGCATCTGCGATTTGTTAACTGTGGCTGTCTTCAGTTTTTAACTTTTTGGGTTCGTGGTTCAGTTTGAGCAGGTTGTAGATGTGGACAACATGACAGAAACATGTTAAAAATGGGTACGTGAATACTTGCTTTGATTCCACACACTCCTGTTTTTCCTCTTCCTTTTAACCATTCCATCTGAAATGTATGTAAAAAGCAGACTAATTTTGATACATATGAATTGGAGCCTGGAGGGGTAAATGCTGAGATTTGCTTAGCAGTAGTACTGTCCCCATGTTTCAGTTGGCACTTGCAGAGGAAATGAGTGGCTGAGAAAGACAGTTTAAGAAAGTTCCTAGTAGGACGAAATTTCCAGTAGGACTTTCCTAGTAGGACCGCTAGAAAACTTTGGGTTTGCCTGGGTTTTTTTGTGTGGTTCTTTTTTCTTTTCATCCTCTCACAAAATTAAGGTTACTCAGTTCTTGAGCCAACTGATCTCTTCGCTGTTGTGTTCCCACATTGAGATGAGGACTCTTTTCTCGGGTGGATCCATAGTCCTTCGCCTGTAGCGCAACTGTGCCAAGTTTAGCAACTGTTGTTCTATGTGATTATAAATTTTTTAGTATAGTGAACCTGGTCAGACAAAACACTGTTGCTTTTCAGAGAGGTGAAACATCTTGCAAGTGTATTTTCACTACTGCGGATTTACTTGTACTTAAATGTCCATATCTGTTGTTTGGATTCCATGTAACATTTTCCTTACATCTTTCATTGACACAGATGTGAGTCATTGGCAAGTGCACAAAGATTTCCATGATAGTCTCTGAAAGTCCCACAGTTCTTCGAAGCTGCATCTGTCATAGGGCCTCAGCCTGAAGCCCTCTGCCTTGCTTCGTTCAGAATTAGTCTAAGAAGAAAGCAAAGTCACTGAAGAGCGTTTTCTCACATGTCCTCTGACAAAACCTCTGAATGGGTTAGAGGAGAAACAGATTAAAGTCTTGGGGCTGGAATTATGGGCTTGGTTATTCAAAAGCCATAAAATATTGTGCTCTTTCCTCTGCCCATCCTCCAAATCCTACTCAAACATAAAACTGTTTCCTGGGTTCCTAGTCAGAGAAACCACCTTGAGCTGCGATTGGGCACACCTTCTCCTATTCAAACCCTTTTTGTAGTTTTGGCTACCAAAAATACTCAAGTTCTGTTTGGATGTCTGGGAATATTGACTCAATTAATGCAGATTCATGGATATATCGGACATCCTGTAGGATTCTGCTTTGTTGATACCATGTGAAAATACGTTATTTTTACAGGGAACACCATATATAGCACTGGCTGTTAGATTTTGCAATATAACCTACAGAGCTTTAGGTTTTAATCAGTTTTTAAAGTTGATATTTTACTTATAATTCATGAGTTTTATTAGCCTGAATAATAATATTCACAGTGCACAAAAGCATTTGACCGGGGACTCAAAACTGCTCTAGAAACAGAAGTACTTTGTTTGTAGGATTAAGAAAGAACACTGTATCCTCCTTGTTTTTAAATGACATCTCAGTGCTCCTGAATGCTTTCCATTTATGAGCTGGGGGGAGCAGATTATAGATTCGTAATAAGAAAATTCCTGGGTGCCAACTGTGCTTACGAAGTGTGTTTTAATTATATAGACACCTGTCCACTACCAACTTGTAATACTTCATAGAGGTCACTGAACAGCCAGCTGATGCAAATGACTTTTATTCAGTACCAACCTGGTCTTGAGTTTGAAACACTGATCCAGAGGTGAAAGGCTAAAATCCCAATTACCAATAATCAGATCTAGCCAATCACCATATTATGCTGGTGGTAAACGGCCTAGGTGCTCTTTGCAGTTACACATGAGAAACATTTAGAAATTGCTAAAAGTTCAGCTAAATCATTAAGGATTTTTAACATCAGCTAGTAGCTGCTACTGAAGGAAGGTATGAATGTGAAACCTGGTCTAGCATTTTAATAAACAGCTCTCTGTTATGTCCCTGGCTGTTAGCCCTAACGTTTGAGATGAAGATCTTCGTCTTTATTTTAAGGTTGCGCAAGTAAATGAAAGACAGCGTCAAATGAACAGAAGAGACAACAGTAGCACAATCTACAAAGTCTCAGGCTGGCCATTCTCCTTGTCTCTCTGCTGGAGAATCTGTAGACTTGTCTTGTATTTAATTATGTGCTTTTCCTAAAACTAATAACTTCCTTCCCTTAAGCTGCAATTCTGTCATGGTGTTATTGATTGGGAATGCATCATGATGTTCATAGGAAACCATTTCTGTCATTTATATTTGCCGATCTTTAATCATCTGAATTGCTTTTCTTCTCGATTACCACAAAAATCTCCTGTCATGAGAAAAACCTTTAAACAGACATTGATAAAAATTTATCGACTAGATGATGGTTTTCAGCACAGCCCTGAGAGAGGAATGGTTCATAAGGTACACAGCCACGGGCAGCATGACAGCGCAGAGGCCTGTGTATACCACAAACCCTAGGTAATGTTTTCCGTGCTCTTGGCAGGGAGCTAATCTTTCTGTCTCCCTAGTAAAGCACTAAAGTCTCTCTTTCACCCACTGGCTGTTACCTGTTTTGGAAGCAAGTTATTCTTTACTGGTTTTAGTTACTCCTCTCTACCTGAACCCCAGGTTTGGATTCTGTGCGTTACAGGGGGATTCTGACCTTTGGTGCATAGTTCAAGAGTTTATAACTCTGGGGAGCATATCTGAGACATGCCCTCCGCCCTGGCATCTAACTTAAGCAGCAGCAGGAGGAGGCTAGATCCCCTTAGCTCCAGCCATACTCATCTGAGATGGGGTGGCTCACCCAGGCATGGGGCAAAGCAGAGGTTAAGACATAACTCAAAGGATCTTCACCCAAGAAGACAGGAAGGATATGACACCTTTTTGTGGGTTTAGGACACACCACTGGGCAAGAAGTCCCATGAAGACCCCACCTGGCTTTCTCCTTTCTTTCCTCTTCCCCTTGCTGGAGTCCCATTCAGAGGTTCTCTAGTAGCCCCAGGTAACAACACTATGAGCCAATGGGGAAAAACAAAGGTGAACAGCACTAAAGGCTGCAGCATCCTGCTTAAGAACCCCAACTATTACAGAAAAAAAGGGGCCTGTTCTAATTGTGGGTTTTTTTTTTTTTTAATGCTGCTTTAATGCTTCCTGGTTTGCCCTGCAGGGAAGCCAGGTTTAAATCTGGGGAGGGAGTCAGGGATATCTGGCTTGTTGCCTACGTAGCTGCTTTCAGTTCATTGGTGGTAGATTCTTCTCTGCCTTTTTGTTGGGTTTAATTCTGTTCTAGTTGCATTTCTACAGTCAGTCAGATTCATTTTGACAGAATAGCCAAGAGCTGAATGGGAAATGAGCGTCCTCCGTTGCATCGTGCAGAATTTGGAGAAAGAAGCATTCCCCTGTTTGGGTGTGTAGTGATGTACGCATCTGGTGGAGAAAAATGATGACACTGAGCAGCAGCACTAATAGAAAGTTTCACTATTAAAGTCTTTGACAAAGAGAAATTATTCTGGAAATGGCACTTCTATGTACTATATATTATTACCTTCACATTAGAGCGGAGAAACAGAGACTACAGAAGTTAGTGAATCAACCTCAACCACCCACTCAGGAGCAGGAATCCACCTCAAAACACGGGCAAACACTGAGGGCTTACTGAAATGAACCACGTACCCTTTCTTTTTTCCTTGCTTAAGTTTGAAACTGTTTCCCCCCCTCTGATTAATGAACCTTATGCAGAACAAAATAGTTTAAAAGGTTATATTTAGTCTCAAAATGCACTTTCAAATTCAAAGTGGATCATTTAGAACGTGCAAGTGTATTAACACTTTCCCCTTCCCCACTAAAAATACTTTTTTTTTTTCAGCTGAAATTCAAGCTAAACAGTAATATTGAATACCTTTGGTTATTCCAAGACTGGAGGTGCGTAAACTATACTCTTAAAAGCTTTATCTAAATCTGCATGGCGTTACTGCCAAGAAATAATCTAGGAAAAAAAAATCCTATTTGAGGCAGTAACATGAGTTCTGTAAGAATAAGTGGATGAATAATCCTGTGCCAACCCAAGTGGGGCTACTGCAAGCAAAAATATCTTTCAGATTTTAGTGAATGTCAAACTTCTGAAATGTCAGTACGGTTTTTGTTCTTTTGTGCCACTTTTGGTAGTTTAATGATTTTTACTTTGCGTTCTGAATGGACAGATGCTTGAGAGAGAGATAAAAATAATTTTAATAGTACGCCTCCTCTCTTTCTAATATTTTCTGGGTAGTATTGTATCCATAATCCCAGTGTGTCGGATTATTATCTGTGATTGCAGACTGTATGCTCTCTCCCATTTCCCTCGGTAGGACTGAGTGCAGATGAGTTAAAGACTGGTAGAATGACATTAAAAGTTCGTAACTCTTCTGTGTTTTAAGTAGGAAACTCATGAATGTTTGTAAATTTACATTTTTATTATGTTTCTGGCAAATAGAAAAATTAAAAATCAGTGTGTGACAGACAATCTTCACACTGAGACACTGGAGTAAACACTGCTGGCAGCTGACTGCATAGGTGGAAGGATGGAGTGGCTCTTCTTGTTGTTGATTTGTTTTTTTTTTCCCCCCGAAGCAAACGCCTTTCACTCTAATTGTCTCTAATGTGGATCAACCACTGCAATGTATAAAGAGAGGCACTGAGAAGAAAGGGAGCGCGGTCTCTCTTCTTTCCCATCAGGGTATTCAGACAACTCATTCCTGGCAGCATCCTCACTTTCAGTGTATTTTATTGTACTTCATCCTGCCTTATTTTTTCATATGACAAGTGTTCCTTTGGTTGTCTGGGAATCCATCTGTATTGGATTTCACTTTAGGTAATTTCTTCAGATAGTCAGTGTTGTTTCCCCCTCTTTATTTCTTTTCAGCCTGTTGTCAATAACCTAATCAATTCCTCACTGTCTCTAGTGTTAGTGTATGCCCCTCAGACTTGCATAGGTGGTCATTCCTTCCCATTTTAGTCTCCCCTCTGTCATTGTTTGAAACTACTGTGGTGGGACTGGTTAATGGTTTCCCACCAAGTCAATACTTTAATTGTCTTTGCTGTTATTGTCTGAATTCCATCAAGTTTGTCTATATCCTTTTGGCCCAGAATTGAATTCAACGTTTGAGATGCGATCGCTCTAGAATTGTAGAGGAAAAAATTGATGAAGGGCTGTTCGGTATGCTGGCACTGTCCAGTGTTCTGTCACTGGCTAAGGAAATCTGGATGAGGACAGAACACCTCTCGTTTTTAATGTTTTCATAATAGTTTTCTTGGCCATAAACTGAAGATGGAGTTCAATCAATGTGTATCTGTTCCTTTTAATTTTACGGTCTTGATATTCCCCAGTCCTACGTGCTCTGTTGTGTAACAACAAAGCGAATTTGAATTTGGCTGGGGAAATAGCTGTGCAGTTTTTCATTGTGTGTGCTCATTGATGTGTAGGGAATACATCCCCCAACAAAACTGGAGGTGGGAGAGCTGAGTTGTACCCTGTCGCCTTTCTGTTGTGAGCGTGAGCATGAAGGAGAGATGTCACTGAAGTGTGTTTGGGAAAGCTGGAGCTGAATTCCTTTGGGTCTGATCCTTGGGCGATGTTAGGTCGGCTGAAGTTACACTAGACTGCTAACTTCTGCAGAGGCTGAACAACTTGGGAGCCAGCTGAAGGATTTCAGTGCCCACCCTTACAGGAGCTAAGTTAGTTCTGGTATCTCCAAATTCAGCTCCAGTACCGCATCTCTTTGACGTGTTTGGCCGTAGCAGCGCACAGAAGCGACCGCAGAGGCCAAAGAGCTGCAGCTGTAGTTATAGCTGGCCTAACTGTACAGATTTGCGAAACTCAGTGAAGGTGTTTGCACAGCAAAACGAGTAATACATGAAGAATTTTTCTGATAAAAATACACATGGTGTCCTGTGCGGGAAGCGCCTGGAGCCACTCAGCCTCATCAGGCTGCATGCTTTTGCTTTGTTCCCCTGTTACGGTCCATTCTTTCAAACCAGGGTCTCACTACTGGTTTGGCTGGCACTGGAAGAGATTGGCGCTGTCTTTCTCCTCTTGTTCTTTGCCAGGGTGGACTTCAGCTGTGGTGGGGTGGAGAGGCTGTTTTCAGACTGTGCAGACAGCTGAGTTGAGCCCTTTCCCAGGTACCCTCTTCCAAGATCATAGAGGAATGACATACATTTTTTTACTTTACTGTATCATCCTTTTTTTGTTTCCATATGACAGAGAGGGATTACGAGCTTCATTCAGCTTCTTTTCTGGGCTGTTATTGAACTAATACCTTCATTATAACGCTACTGTCTGTAGTGTAAGGATAGGCCCTGGCCCACTGGGAGTGTCTGTACAGCAAGGTGAAATGCGAGACACCGTGTTACAATCCACAGAGCCCCAGATTCGTTAAAAACAAATTCTGCAGTCTAGACATTGAAATATTCCCTCTGATGCAAATGACTTTGGTTATCTAAGGAGGATGTGCAGAGCTGGGTCCTGAAGATGTTACCAGTAACTGAGGAAATATTTTTATGATGCTTATTTTTTATTGAGGGTTTTCCTGTGAGCCATCTGAACATTTTGAAGTGTAACCCAGTGCTCTATGCAGTAAAACCAGATGTCTGAACACTGTCACTAAGTTAAGATAATCTTAATAATTCTTCATATCCATGAGCTGGAATACATCAGTAAATAAGTGATCTGTCATTCCTTTCATCTCTGCTGCTGGGAGGACCAAACTGAGTAGCATTCATCTGGGACGCTTCATCTCACAAAACTGCTTTCATTCACCAAAATGTACTATTAGAAAATGTTTGTAGTAAAATACTTTATCGTGCACAGACTGTAAAATGAGTGAATGAGAAACGAGAGAGGTGATGGTGACAAAAAGCTCCGAAGTACGTTGAGTCTCTGGTGTCTGACGGGCTGGTGTTCTGATCACGGAGCTATCCTGTGACCATTGCAGCCGTCATCCCTCTCAGCAGTGCAGGTGGAAGGGGTGGAGCGTGCACAAAGAACTGGTGATTTTTAGTGGTCTCTCTGGACTCTGATTAGGACAGATGGGCAGGCAGAAGAGATGCTGACTGAAGTGCATCTGTCTCGGAGAAGGAGGGATCTGTAGGCACATTTCACAAGCTCCTTGTTCTGGTTTCAGAAATTAAGTTGGCAATCCACCATTGCTGACAGCAGAGACTCCCATACAGGTCTTACATGTAGGATTGAAATTCTTGGACTTTCTTGAGTAGTGCCTTGATTTACACCAATGAAAGAAAAATGAGAAGAAAACACAAATGAAACAGCAAAACGTAGGAAACTTCACTGCCTATTTTAAATTCTTCCCTCCAGTTACTTGTCTGTCAGACCACTTCAGATGTAATGGCACTGATTTTTCTGAACATTGCAGCATATTAGATGAACATGTATGAATTTGTTATGTTATCTTTATTGGCCTCCTAAACCAGATGCTGCTTCCTCTGAAGATTTGTAGTTTGGTGTTTCAAACCTAACGAGATTCCCATCTGGCACTGTGCTGCCAGCCAGCTATTTTACCGTGAGAAACAACTAGCTCTAATAATGATGTACTAGATTACAAAAGTTGCATCCAGCATTTCATATTTACCAGCCTTAAGCCACAAAATGCCAGAGGCATCTTTATTGGGATGTGAATGGGACATTTGTTTTTGAGCCTCAAAATCTCCACATAACCCTTTAGGTGTGTGAATAGTAGCAGTTCCCCAAGTGACATTTCCTTAGGTCCTGGAGTTCAGCTTCTCCAGGTGCCTGGAACTGCCCGCTGCTGCCCTAAGCTCAGCTGTGGTTCTCAAGGGAGGCAAATGTGTGTTGAATCCCCTGGAGGCAGCTGATGCTGTAGCTGTGTTCGGACCATGCCTTTTGCAGATTAGCAGCCTAGACTGCAAAACTTTGCTGGAGGAGGCTCAATGATTAAGGGAATCCGTCTTTGCCATATAATAACCTATATCACATAATTTATAATAATATATAGAAATAAATAATATAGAACAATGAGTGGTTATAAACTCACACAAGAAATGTGAGCTTTGGGTGCAGTGTTTTCTTCAGCCTGAATAGCCTCGGTTTTGCTTGGATATCTTTTTCTTGGCTACAGGTCTTACACCACTCAGAACGATTTGATTTCAGTGCAAAAACTAAGGACACACAAACATGATTGTCATAACCTATTTTTTATTGATGATAACACTGTAATATATCCTTTTCTTCCATGCTGATTAGTTGCTATCCTGACAACAGGTTCACACTTCCTGTCTGCTTATCTTTCATCATTTTTGTCTCAATAATTTTATTGCATGATATGAATGCTTCATATGTCCCATAAAAGCAAACAGGGGAGGGTAATGCTTTGACCTTTCCAACATTCTTTGGTGTAATTTACTGGCGATTCTTCTCCCTGCAGTACGGCCCTGGAACCCCATGATAAAAATGGACAGCCAATCCAAACAGAAAACACTGAAAAGGTTAAAGCTTTGATTATGTTAGTCTATAAATGTTCACAGTCTTTTTTCCTGCCAGAAGGAAAATGAGAGCTGAAAATGGCAATGGATGAATCACACTTATTACAGAATACGGAAATGATATCGGTTCAACCTGTTCTTGTTAATGCTGAAAGAACGTAATCTTGTGCCCTCACATTTTATGTCACTGCAACCCACCTTATCCTCTTAAATGAATGCATGCATCCATTTAATTAACCTGGTGATATACTGAGATATAAATCTTTTAAATGCTCTCATGCAATTCATCTTGACAGCTGTCATAGTAATAACATTTTTAATGCCATATTCTTTATTTTCTGATTTATTGAAATTCCTGGTATTATTTCGAGCACACTGATAGGGTTGCTAGATTTAAGACCTTAATCTTAACTTGTTTAAATCCTAGAAGCAATGCTATAGAAAGCCTTAGTGGTTATTTAGTTTGCTGAATAAGTGGAAGATTATCCTGCATGAAGAAAGCATAAATGTCTACTGAAAACTGGTTGAAACAGGGAGGAATTGAGTAGCTGGGATTCTTCATTTTAAATGCTGTGTTTCTAGAACATTATATGGAGAGTCTGTTCTTTGCTGGCAAGTGATCACCAGTCAAAAATTGCATGAGACCATCCTACGTTGTCTACTGATTCCCTTTCAAGGGATGGGATAAGGGCAGGAGAGATCCACAGCATCTGGCTCTCAAATTAGTCAACCTTCAGTTTCTTTGTAGACTGCCATATGTCAGAGTCATCATACTTAATTAAAATCGCAACAAAGATGACATGGTTCCTTGTCTTGCTGTGGCCCTCCCCATACTTCCTTGGGGCTACTTTATCATGGCTTTGTGGATGGCCACCGGACAGTTTTCAACCAGAATTAGAGGACTAGTGTGTTAGGGAGTGGTTTGGATCATGAAATAACTTTCAGGGCACGGCTGGCTCTGTGTGCTGCCTGTACAGTTCCAATATCCTTTGGAACGGTTTTAGAGATTGTAAGAAATTTGGGGTATGTCAGAATTAATTATCCCACAGGAAAACAAAAAAAGAAAACTAGGAAAGAATCTTTTTCTATCTAGATGGTTTCTGACTGATGACATACTTTGTTTTAACACAATTTTCCAAAGCCAGTCAGAATATCTAGATTTGTAGGCAGAATAGTACAGCAGTGCTGTGTTTGCTGCCTTGTAATTCCCATAGTATTCTACTTATCTAAGCATTTTAGGTTCCTGCATTGGAATTTTTCTAATTTAATTAACTCATTAATGCTGGCACATGGCACATTCTCCATCCCTCTCTGCAAAAATGCAGCTTGCTTATCTAAATAGCAACCTAATCCAGTGGGTGTGAATGTACAGCGCATACATTAGTGCTAACAAACTGCTGACCAGTCTAAGCAAATACCTGGGAGTATTGGGCATTAGGCAGGCAGGCCCTGCGTACAGCATTGCTATGAAATACGCTCTGGGCAAAACAAAAAACGTTTAGCTAAGTTTTGGGTTGCAGAAATGCAGATGTCGCTGTAGTTTTCAATTTCCCAAGTGCTGAAGTTTGAAACATCAGCTCAAAATTCTCTTTTGGAATTATTTTTCCACTTCATCACTTAAAGTCATGACCAAGCTAAATACTGTGACGGGGAGAGATAGGGGTGTGGTAATGAAACCATTTTCATGGCTCACTTTTAATCACTAGGCAGAATGTTCTCATCTTTTGTGAAGGTGGGGTTTTCTGCTGTTACAGTTTTGGTGGTTTGAACACTCTACTGTTTTAAAAACAAGGTAAATACTCAGAAAGCTTAGTACAACCCAGCATTTTTGACTGGCCTAGGCCTGGGAAGACAAATATAGTGACAATCTTTGATCTATTGAATACACATCAAGGCCATAATTCTGGAATATTTTTTTCTTCCACTTTTGAGAAGGCCCAGACCAAGTGTACCATACTTATTTCTATTCCTTTTCCTACAAATAGCATGACAAAAGCAAGCATACACACACATTGGTGTTAGCACCAGAGTCAGCAGAAGAAACACAGCCGGAGGATGACAGATTCAATTCATCTCAATTAGGTTCTCAGGAAACTGAATCACTCCAGAGATTGGTAGTGAGATGTAAAATCTTTCACCTTTAGGTCACCTGTTCATTCTAATGAATATTTGCGTTGATGACAATTTTTACTTCCTCATGGCTGCTTCCTGACCTACGCTAGTAATAGTAATTCCCTTCTCTGTTCACTGTGGAGGGATGGTACCAGTTCTGGTTATTCCCTTTCTGGCTTAAAGTATGGCTGTTGAGCAAGAAGGTCTCTCAGAATAGCAAAAAGTGCTTAAAGGTGATCATTGTATAACTTTGGCCTCATTCTGTTACCCAACAGTGTGATGTCCGGATCACAAAACCTGTCCTCCCGTTAACACCTCCGAAAGACAAGCATACTGCTGAGAGGGAACACCTCGCTGCCCGGCGGGTGTTTTGCCTGCTGGCAGCGTTAAGGTGTGCAAAGCAGAGGGTGGGGAGGATGTAGTAGATCTGTTCTGAATTTAAACATAAGGATGCTAGTTTGCAGAGCTGTCAGTTTTGTCATGTATCACAACCGGTAAATTTATACTAATTTGTAAGAGACCGAAAAATAAATACAGTCCATTTCCAGTTACCGAAGAGATGTACTGTGTGCTAGTTCCCAGCTGGCACATGTTGGCACAGCTCTGTTGAAATGTAACTGCAGTTTCAAACTGTCTGAAAATATCTTGGATGCTTATTTAAGGAATATAATGTTATACATTTTCCTCAGCTAAAGCAGTATACATCAATCATCCTTTGTTACTACTAGAAATGAAGAAGGTATTATAATCCACGAAATTTCTTACATAGATTTTAGAGAGTGCTTTTCTATGTTAATCACACCGTTTCTCCAGGGCATAGTTTTAGAGCCATCTCCTGAAGTAATGAACATTCTTGTATTGAGTACTAAAAATAATGCACTTTAGGATATATAATCAAGCTGATGCCTCTGGCTTGCTGGCTTTATGAACAGTGAGGATATATCATAGTGAAGCAAGATCCCACTTAGGTCTCCCCCTGGGAGTTTTTTCTGTGTTTATACAAAACGTTCTTCCCTGAGCTCAGTGCAAAACTGCAAAGACAGTAGGCAAACAGCTGGGACCTGCGTTCTCTTAGATGGATCCCCATACACTTCTTGAGGATACAGGCTTAATCGCCGAGTGCCTCTAGCTTCAGTGCCTTCCCCAATGTTCTCAGCACAGATGAAGTCGATAGTCCCTTAGAGCAGAGTCCTACCGCGGAAAAGTTTCCTGCAGCACAAAGAGCTGTAAGATGTGCCCCCAAAGATTTGGCAACGCCCGTATGTGAGTGCAGTATCAGTGAAGACACCATAAATCAGGAGTGACTTTGCAACAGTTCACAGTTCAGCTGAGCTAAATAGGACTGTCAAGGTCTGAATGCTGGTCACCGGGGTCTCTGCTGTAAAGATATCAGCCAGCAAACTGGGCAGGGAAGGCAGATAAATTTCTGCAGTCTGTTCTCTTGGTAACACAAAAATAGTGTTTCTGATGATTGGGCAAAATGATTCTCAGTGCTTTTATATTTCAAGACTGTTCCATCTGGACGACCATGCTCCTCTGCTGAGCTTCCCGGGGGATGTGTTACCTCCATTTGGAATTATTGTTAGTCTTTTGGTTGGTCTCAGAAGAAAAGAGATTTACCTGGGAGGGTCTTTTTTTCTCTCTGACAAGCAGTATGAGGCACAAGAATGACCATTCCAAGATGGAAACTTGTTCTGTTTTTGTTAAATACTTCCCTCTAATGATCAGTTTTCTTTAAGGCCTCCTGAGTTGGGTACTTTGAGGCACCAGCATAGGTTGGTACAGGCAATGTATTTTATTATCTTGTCTGATAATTACCTTTGATTCAGAACTTTAAGTGGGTTCGGTAAATGGGTTCAGCCTTGGGTTGTTGACTCTTCAGGAGAGATCCATGACAGCCTGCTTGTGGTAACATGCCCAGAGATTTGAGGTGTGAGGATGGAAGGAGCGGAGTCTGCAGGTGTGAGGCTACTTCACCATTACTCGAGTAGGTCCACGTGCTACACTGGGTAGGGCTGTAGGAAATCCACTCCTTGAAGTGCCCAAGGCAACGCAGTGTATAAGCTATAGGAATAATTAATAAGCTATAGGAATAATTAATAATAATCCTTTCTCCCTTTACTTCTAAACTAGGATTTGGGGTGGTTCCACCAAACACCTGAAGACGGAGACTTCAGGCAATTATTCATATTAAAGACTTGACCTTCTACTGGGATAGTTGGCTCCGACTGTAGCTATCACTAGCTCACTCTCTTAAGAGATTCTGTGCTTACTGATCAACAAAGACTCCCTCGGTGGAAGTCATGCTCTCCAGGCATGATGAATGCCCAGAAGAATGATGCAAAGATTACATAAGTTCTTTTTTTTGCTAATTTCTGGCAAAATCACAAGAACAGTGTAATACATTGCCTCTGTGTTTGTTCAAATCTATTGTGGTATTTCTTTTGAGACATGATAGATAATCAGGAAACAATGGTAATTGTGGTAGTACACCACTGAGATTCCTTATTAGCTGAATTACTACGTGCAGCTTTAGGCTCAGTACTACAGAAAGGAAGCAAGGGCTTACAGGTAAACCTGAACAAAAACCACAAGGAAGGAATGATTACAGTGCAATGACTGAGATTCTCCTACCATTGTGTGTACATGTTCTCATTGCACGTGTTCTTCAGATGAATGTGTATAAAGGCTAATTTTTATCCATTTTGGAGCAAATGGTCTGAATTCTAGTCTTGCATAAGTGTAAACCAGAAGTATGGAACAAGTGTAGGAGACACCAGGTGCTGTTTAACAGAAGGCTGAATTTACCCCTGCATGGCTTGGTAGTAGACCAATTACAGTTTCCCCACGGGAAGTGTTTTACAAGAGCAGTCCCAGTTGTGATGTCCGCATTGTACCTGATGATCCCAGTTTGAGTGCCTCTGGGAGCCCTCCGAAGTCCAGCTGGCTTCGGAGGCTTAGCCTGGGGCATCCCGCTCTCTTTGCAGGCGGCTTCTGCTTGGCCCAGGTTCAGCCTCCTATGTGCCCTCATGGCAGAGCATTTGGGGACAACATGGGGAAAGGGTTGCGGCGGTGTTATCCGCTGGATATCGCCACAGCAACAGATGGGATCGTCCACAAGTGCATGCGAAGTCAAATCTGTCTGCAGGCGTGTGAGTACACCTGGAGGGCACCTGCAAGGCTGCTTGTAGGAACGCCAGCTGCGCTACCCCACAGCCGAGCGCAGCGGTCTGCATGCAGCACCTGGCTGCTTGTGACTGAAGGTGCTGTTCGCAAGAAGTAAAGCCAGATAGATTTGTCTTTACTTAGTCTTGTTTTTTCAGTCAAATGCAATGAATTTCTTTAGGTTTAGCGTGAAGTAGCACTGTATGAATATCTCAACATTCCTAGAATTTTGTTTTTAAGTAGGCTTTTACACCAAATCTTGACTAAAATTGTGGATGAATTCTTGTAGTGAAAGCTCTTTGCCCTTAATGAGAGTTAGCCCAGATTAAGAGATATAGGATGTTGCTCTCTGGTACAATAAATGCAGTCACTATGACCCACAGAGGTCCCTTCCAACCCCTACTATTCTGTGATTCTGTGATTCTGAGATGCAGGAGGAGGTTCTTGTGTTTGACTCTGTATTTATGAACATATCTGCCTGCCTTAATTTAGGCTAGATTCTGATTTCTCTTATTATTCTACTACTATCTGTAAATCCTGAGTAAATTCGTTAGCTTTACCCATGTTTCTGAATCACACACAATAAATATCACCTTAAAATACAAGCTAAAACTTTCAAACACGTACATCATCAGGAACACTGAGGAAAAGAGAGACTCGGTAGTTGTTAGGTGTAAGCTGTGGCTTGGTTTTAGTAGAAACCGTCAGCCCACGAATAACCAAACCCTGCAAAACTAGGAAGACAGATTCCCTCTGAGAGCGCTTTACTGGATGAAGTTCCCCAGCCACTCTGTACAGGCGGTGGGATGGTCTGATTATGACAGCAGAATCTTTGACCTTAAAAACGTAAGGAAAGTGCTGAGGGCATTCGTCTCTCATTAAGGATAATGGGAGTTGAAAGCTTTTAGAACCCTTCAGGATTAGATCCAAAATTTGTACATCATAGTAGCAGCATAGATGTGCCAACAAGCAGGGCTTACTGTGGAGTGCAATTAATGTGAAACGAACTGTTTCCCTCCCCGCCTCCCCCTCTGTGGCCGCAGGTAGTTCATTGGCGCTGGGAATCCAGCTCCCAGCCCAGTTCATAAGAGACTATGAAAACATGGGGTGTAATCATAAAGACAGTAGTAGCAGATTTTTTTTTTTCTTCCTTTGAGAAGTGACCCAAACATATTGGTAATATTTCTGTCTGGATAGTTTAGCTTTTTTGGCACAGAAAATTTGTTCCTGGAACACAGCCTACTATAGACACCAAGTCATTAGCTGCTGGGTTATTACGAAGTTAATGATGAAAGACAGAAACTGTTAAGTAGGATATTGAAATGTGCATTTAACTTTTTTTTTTTTGCAGTGATGATGGAAACAGCGTGACATTTCTAGTTGATCAAAAGGAAAACAAATAACCTCAGCTATGGAGAGAAAGAGACAGCTACAGAAAAGGGAATTTGGGAAAAGACTTTCTCTGGACAGCAGTCTTGTGGTAAGAATGAATATTTACTGAATTTACTGCATATATCTTCTGTCATAAAAATGTAGTTGTTAGAGGCAATACTAATAATGATGTACATTTTAAAGGTGTTTATCAATTCATCACAATATCACAGCCTTTTGTGATTTTTAAGATTCTCCAGAGCAAAAGTGCTGGAGGAATTTTACAGCGTCCTAAATAGAAACATGTCATCATATAGAAGCATGTCCCTGAATTCATTTGATTTACACAAGAAAGGAATCCAGGCAAATATACCAAACTTGTAATTAAAACCCTACTCAGCCTCCGTGGGATCACTCTGTATTGCTTTATACTTAGTGTATAAGAGCTGTAGGTAGCTGAGGTCATCTAATCAGAAATGCTTGTTTTGCTATTGAGGATACTAAGAAAAATTTGTTCATCATAGTGAACGTATAAATTACGGTAATATTGCCTGAAAGAGAAACGTAAATGCCACATGCTGTAAAATAATTGGGTTTGCTATACATAGGATTTGAATTCATTGAGATTGTAGATTTATTTTTAGTTAATGTTTTCAAGTGATGACTGAGATTAACAAGGATTTCTTATAGCTGTACTATGAACACGACTGGAAAATGCTCATAGATGTTGAGCAATTGTATAAGAGGATAAACGCCAGTGTCAAGTACTGGGCATACTAATGTAACAAACACTGAAAAAAGCAAAGCTGAGCGACCCAAGGAAACCCATGCCGTCCCTTTGACATTCACAGAGATGGTCTTCTAAGTAAGAAGCTTGTTTCTGGGTGTTTATAATAGAGCTGCCTCTTATTCTGAGTACTTCTATTGCTGGGACTGATGCTGGGAAGTGCTGGGAGCAGATGGATGTGGCATTGGTGGCCGCAAGGGCTGGATTCAGGATCTAGGGGTGACTAGTGAACACTGGTTTGCCTCCTCATGCAAAATGCGCAAATATTAAACTTTGCCCAACGAACTATACTTCTTCACTCATAAATAAAGAGTCAAATGTTTCATGAAACAGAACTTGATTAACAGGAGGAAAGGACAGTGGCAAGGTAACAGGGCATTAGAGAATAACCAAGCACTCCCTTCCCAGAATGTACGAATAGTCATTTGAAGCCCTTGTCTCTGATGACTTCTTGAGCAGGTATTTCTCATCTTCTGTAACATCTCCTTACACACAGGTAGGGAATGTGGGACCCCAGAGCCTTGGTGCCTGCTCTCCTGGGTAGCAAGGCCTCATCCATGCCTGTGCTAACCCCACTGTGTGACCTGCCCACAGCCCACTTTGGCCAGCCACTCCTGCCTCACCTGCACTGTGGCTTGCTGTTGAGAATTTCTCCACCAAAAGGGCTACAGAAGCCTCCTAGAAAACAGAAACTCTCCTGTCCCATCTCTTTGGTCTGAATTCTGTATCCCCATGCTGCAATGTGTTGTCCTCGTTTGTGGTGACCATTTGTCTCAGGAAGCTTTAAAATGATTAGTCTACCTTGAATTTTACACATCATCACAACTATGTAGTTTTCTTCATCTTATGCTATACTTGTGTGTGTGGGTTTTTTTTTCCAAAGTGAAAAGCCCACTGACTTGCTAAAAGCAGTGAATATGGACTGAGCAGGTTTCAATCTATCCATTGATGCCTTGCATTCATCTGCTGTGCTCTTTGGTAGGGGTGAGCAGAGCAGTCCCTCCCTCACTCCCAGGTTTCTGCGCTCTGCGAGCCTTCGAGGACTCTGCTCTTCTCCTTTAGACCCTTCGCTAGCAGGTCTGCACTTCTCAGGTAGTGTCAGCTGGCCAGTGGAGAAATGCACACAGCGCTTTTCAGAAGGGCTCCATCCTTTTCCTTTTAACTTTGAAATGGCACTGTTTCTTATGATCATGAATTACTTCTCTTTATTTTGAAAAGTAAAAATAGTGAGAGAGAAACAAAAGCAGTGGAGAGTAGCGAGTCTTCCCCCAGGCTCTGAACTGGTCTCAGGAGCATGATGGGAAGCTGCCTAAGCGCTCTCCTGTTCAGACCTTCTAGCTCAGTGTTCTGATGGTGAGAGGTAGCTATTTTCAGGTTGTTCAGCCTGCCACAAAGCCTGCCTTCTCAGCTTGGGTGCACTCAGCAGGCCACGCCATGCTCCCAGTACTATCAACACTATTTCAGTTGTCTTCTAGCTCGTGGACAGAGAAGGTAGGTTTACTATGAACTCACAATACACTCAGAGCCAAACTAAATCTGGCAGGTTTTATATGCTCAGAAGTGTGTTTATTCCCATGACCAACCTCTGGTATTAGTTCTAGGCATGCACACTCCCAAAACAGGCTCCAGCCTAAATCCTGCGCTAAAATGTACTGCTGTGATCCAAACAACTGGTCACGAACTGTCAATATTTATCTGGAGAAAAGAACACTTAAAGAAACCGGGTGCTGAAAGCTGATGGAAATACTAGCAGTTGTGAATTTTCAAAAAGATATTGCTTAGTATGGCAAATTGGTACTGTTTTTCCCAAAATGTTTTCAGTGATGTGATGGATTAGATTCAGCCTTTGCTTGATGCACTAAGACAGAAATTTTCTTATCCCTGAGGTGACAACGTGGAGTGCTGTGTGGATGGGAACAGGGAACTAGGTATTTCTGGCTTCCAGTCCCACCTACTGCTAGTTTGGACTGAATTTATAGCTAAGATAGCCCACTATGCTTAATTCTTACCCTTTCCTATCAGTAAGAGGGAAATAGAGAGAGACATTTGCCAGTGTCATAGGGGTTATTGTGTGTGTAACACCATGAAAGGTGCTTTGGGTAGTAATTGAAGCTACCTGCATATTAAAATGCCCTTAAGGACTTAATTAGGGAGGAAACAGAAGCTGTGGCTGTATGAGAGGGTGATGCTTTCTCCCTGCTCTTCAGGAAGAGGTAAGTAGAGTGGGAGATTGTACACAGCTGAAAAAGTCATCAGGCACTGGCTTGAGGTCAATGAATTTATGCCAATGTGCCAGCTGAAGATCTGTGTTCAATTATCCCATATTGGTGTGAAAGTGTTGAAGGAAACGTGTGAGGGAAATACTGCCATATTTCAATATTTTTGAACATATAAACCCATCGTACCATCATGCTGACACAGTTTTAAAACAATGTCTTCAGCTATGTGTGGTGTTTCGAGGTTATGCTTGCCTGTAGGCTTTCTCAGTGCATAGATCCGTTTTTAGTACTTGTAGATTACAGGTCAGTAATGGAAACTTTATATGGAGCAGAATATGTATAACTAAAGAGTGTCATCCATACATTTAATTGAAAACATGTGAACACTGTTCATTGTTTACCACCAGCTATTATTTCATGACAAATTGGGAGAGGTATTTTGAGATTTGAGTGCCTTCAGCAGCATGTTAGTAACTCACACCACGTGCCTTGTGACTCCATGAAATTCAACCGGGCAAAAGAAGGCACTTTTTGTTCCTCTCATTTTCCCTAAATTCCTATTCTATCCTACCATCTCTTAGTTGTTGCCTTCATATTGTGTCTGTCTCCATTATGCTTGTATCCACTCTGTTACCAGATTCTGAGCACTGTTTTAGTCCAGTCCCCTGGCTGTGCAAGTCCTTACATGTCTCTTCTCGTAGCTCTTCCCAAAGATTTTGTGTTTAACCTCTCAGGCATTCAGGGCTGGACACTCTGCTTGGAAAATCTGGCCTTGATTTGCTCAAACACATCTTCTCCTTGTTTGGTGGAGTCTTCCAGCATTAGCGTATCTCAGAAAGAATTCTGATTTCCGTGTGTGTAAAGGAAACGTGTTTCTACTTTTGTACTCTGGACCGTGAGATACAAATAGGCGTTTCTGATAACATTCCTCAGCCTGCCTGGCTGTGCTGCTTTTCCCATCTGCATCAGACTGTAATCTTCTGGAATGTTTTTTTCCATGATTTAATCTGCAAGTATTGCATAGTGATGTTTTAAACAAAAAAATTCCCTATTCCTTCCTCATTCTCTTAGACTCTGAATATATAGGCTATGATGGTATCTGATGGAAAAATAAGAAAAAGGAAGAGCTGTTTCTGAAGAAAAAGATCTGGCTTCAAACTCCATAGAGTATGGATCTTGGCCTTCAAAATATGAACATAAATGTCATCAGAGTGTTTTGTATTCAGGCCTATCCCTTCAAACAACGAGTTTCAGGCTTCAGATGAGGAGGATCCATTTCAGAAACATCCTTCAAACAACATGCCAGTGAGAAATTTCATAGACATTAAAACACTCTTCCTTACACCACAGGCACAGTAACTTTTTGATCACCTTGATGAAGGAGATGAGTTCAGTGTTGTTTCATATACTACTCTGCCCCTTTCCGCCTGGTGTCTTGGGGGAATAAGCTTTACAGTGAGGGCAGATAAACCTTTCTGAAATTAAAAAACATAAATACACAAATATGATCATAGGATGAGCTTCATAGGACATATTTTTTAAGTGATTTATTATGGGCCTCATGAATATTTGAATTAATGCTTTACTGGAAGTTAGTAGTTTGAAGCCACGTATTTTAACAAGATTCAGAATCCTACCGCTGTTAAGAAATGCCAGATAATGCAACAGAGGAATCGATAGAACTGTTGCCCAGGTCAAAGGAGAGTCTTGCTGTTCGCTGCAATGAAATTAGTTTTCTATCAGCTTTTAGTCACAATATCATAGATATTATTCCAGAAATCTCTAGTATAGCCAATGGCAGTTATTGCTCCGTAGGTTTCCTATGCTGGCAACAGGTAGAAGGTTTTTTGTACACACAGATGCTCGTTTCCATTTGCAGACAAAGCAGCTAAGCCTGCAGTGACAATGATGTTTTATAGCTTTATATTCAGGTTAAACAATTATGAAATATTAACTTCATAACAGTTCTTACAGGTAATCCTATGAGATCAATTAATAAAAACAATACCTTTTGAATTTCTGCCTGATATTTAAAAACCAAGATGTACCACCCAAGAAGGATATACTTTTTACAGTTTCAGTATAATTTTATAGTACCTTATTTTTTCATCTGTTGTACAAGTGATGCTACTGTATTTTGGTTTTAAAAAGTGTCCTTCCAAAAATGAAATACAATCAAAACACCACAACTCTGAAAATCAAGCTGGTTTGAGATAGGAGGATTGAAGAATCTCTCTGATTCTTTTTTGGTTCTAAATAACAGATCTCTGTCCCGTCATATTATTATGATGTTAGCAAAGATATTTTAACGTGTATGTGGTTATAAGATGATAAGATAGACAGCAATTGGAGAACAAGATGGAACTCCGTGTCCCACTGGATTGCTGTGTTAGAAATCGAGACTGAAGCCATTGCTGTTATTGTTGCAGTACTTCTGTTTAGAATTAAAATAAACTGCAAAATTCATAAAGTTGATGGAATATATTCATTTGGAATACATTGCTTAGCTGTCACGTAACTTCATGTTTTCTGTTTAGGCTGGGATATATGGCTGTTAAGAGAAACACAACTTTCTGAAGAATGTTCTGCCTTCTATGGCTTATCCTTAAATCCATCAGGTTTTGTTAAAAAGAACAGCTTTACAAAGTGAAATAGTGTGAATATTTCATGATTTTAAATTTTTTCATGAATAATTTTTTCGTGTTAAAACATTCATTTCAGCATATATAGTTGAAAATAACTAGTGAATGCAGCTAGCTAAAAAAAAGATGGAAAGGGACTTTTATGTATTCTTTTTTTCACTTCAGAGTGAAACGTATGAAGAAAATTAATATGAAAACACATAGAAAAATAAAAATTGTACTGTAATAAAATTAAAATGCATATTTCCTTAATACGGGTATGACAAAGATGTTTTTGACATGACAAGGTTTTTTTTGTAGTATCTGCAATTTATTATTTGGTATGTGGGTGAAGGCAGCTTAGACAGCGATTGCTATTAAAAAGGTGAATGAAAGGATTGACTGTATTTCAGGTTTTCCCTGCAGAAGTTCTTCAACAAAAAGAAAAATGGAAAAAACCAAACCCTAAACAGACCCAAAGCCAAGCTTTTAAGTAACTTGCGTGGGATGAGGAGAGTGTTAGAACGTATCCCTGCCACCAGGACCACATTGGCTCCTCTGTTCACTGGGCTGCTCTTTGTAAATAACAAAAGCCCTATCCTTTGCCTGATCCAAACTGTCCACTTGTCTCCCAGACCCTTTTGATCAGGAAAAAGTCAGCGTTTCAAGCTGTGCTCTTTATTTGTGTGGATAGTTCCCAGCCTGACTACACACGTGGTCGGCCCTTACAGCTGTGGTGGCATTTAGCTGGGGAGTTTTGAAAACAGAATATCTTTTTGAAGCAGACAGCATTTATCAAAGTAAGAGTTTTTGTTTTATTTAAAATGAGGCTTTTACTTCTGAAAGCAAGCCGGTTTAAAGTGCTTCTCTGGTGGCTCGTGAACTGTGCCCTGCTGCTTTCATTCTGGTCACACGCTCCTGTGGGGCTCTGTAGGATTAGCTTTAATGACACCATTCAGTCATAATAAGGGTAGCAGTGTAATATAATGAATTGTACCGGGGCATGGGAGTAATACCTTCATCTAGTCTACCTGTGGTTATGCTGGCGTTGTGTGCAAAAACACCTATGTTGCACACTTCTCAGCAAAGGTCTCCGATTCATGAGATTACCCGTGAGTAACGCATGGGCTAGGGGCCAGGCGTTTGCGAGTTAAGTCCCAAATCTGTGACCTCTAATAAATTTCTACCTCAGTTTAATGAATTTCTAATTCAGTTTTCTCATCAATAAACTGGAGGGTGTAATAATTTCTTACCTCATAAGTATTCCAAGAATGGTCTGTTATTAGCATGTGTCTGTAGCTTGCTTTGATAACGTCAGATGGAAGGTGCCACAGAGGAAGCGACATTACAGCAAAGCTGTGAAGAGCGCTGCGCCAGCAAGGCGGGAGGGGAACTCTTCATATGTAGGAATTAAATTCAGTGAAGGGAATAGTCCTGACTTTCTGCTAGTTGACTGTGACTTTCACAATGTGTCTAACATCACTATGTAACATAATATAAGCCAGAATCTTGAAATGAAAGGTGGCATTAAAAATATTGCCTAGTCAGATGCTGGCTAATGTTCTGATGCTTATAGCCTGATTATTTTTTTTCCGCCTAAACCTGCCGCAAAATTCCTTATGAATCTGCAGATATTGTCAGTCCTCTGAAAACTTGGATTTTTCTTTGTGTGTGAATTTATAATTTAGAATTTTGTTCCATCGTCCTTGGATACAGCATCAGAAGAAAAGCACGTAGCGAGAGCGTAATCGAGCGCTGCAAATGCACGGTGCAGCACTGGAGAAGACATGCACAACGCCAGCCTCAAACAAACAGTTTTCACAGTGTGCTGCAGAGGCAAGTGAAAACATCTGTAACATTCAGGGCATACAGCGGGAGCGTATGTCAAGGAGAACAGTTTAATAAAGATGACAAGTGTGTTGTTTTGAGGTAGAAGACATAATATAGGAAAAAACAGCAATGAAATACGTGTACTGTTACTAACTTAATAGGTTAATGTTTGCACATTCATCGGGGAAACCCTGAAATATAGAATTGACAGAAGGACTCAGTGAACTGAATTACTAGGGGAATATCAGAAAAATCTATTCCTTATGGCAACATCAATATTGCTTGCACTGTTCTGCAAATGTGACAGTAAGGACATCTACTTCACAGACTGGGCAAGTGAAGCGCTGTCAGCTGTCCGTGTAATAGACAGCCCTGAAATCTGCTTGAAATTTTGTGGAAAAAGAAAATCCCAGTGTGGATAGTGTGTGTAAAAACGTTCTCAACAGAAGAAGAACAGATTGTTGTGCACACCCAGTCAGTGCCTTTAAACTCCAGGACTATGCAGAAATTGAGCTATTGCTAATAGCACATACTTGTCTGCATTTGCATTTTTAATAAAATGTAAATCAGAACAACAGGTCTGGTATGTTAGGCATGAGAAAACACACAAGAGAAGAACCATCTGAACGGGTCAGTTCACAGCAGAAGCCAGGGAGAGGTAAGGAGAAACCACTGGCAGGACAGGAGTGCTTAGGCTTTACTGCTATTAGCGTATCAGTAATGCTAATAATGTGGGAAACACTGTGGTCTGCATGGGTTTAAGGACATCACTTACAAGCACAGCAGTACGTCTAGGGTACTAGAAGTACAGTCTACAGCAGCTTGGATAAAGACAGCATAAAGTCACCAGTTTCACCACTTGAAATGGATGATGGCACTTCCATGTAGCTGTGGTGGAGACATCTGGTTTGGATTTCATTTGCAGAAGAGAGATTCGAAAACAGAGAAGTGTGTAAAGTGCTGGATGCTAGCAATCAATTACTGTAAATGCTGTTCTTGGACTCTGGAGCAGCCTGGCAAATCTTAACATCATGACTGAAAAATAGAGGGGCTGCAAGTTCAAAAGGGCTCAGTGAACACAGGGAATTATGTTTAAAGAGGTAAATGTTGGGCCTAATGTGAAGAAATGGCTGTATTAGGTGCCAGTGCCACAGAAAGAATGGAAATCCTTGCTTGGAGTAATACAGATGGTGACCTATTACTTTGATTAAAGCGAGTTTATGCTAATAGAAACCAGTGAGTCTTTTAAAGAACTGGAGCTGTGGCTAAGCAGTGAGGAGCAGCTGCATAGCAAGCTAGGGAAGATGTTGCTTGTAGAGAGAATAAAAGTAAAAAGCTCATATATTGTATTGAAAACAAGGAAATAGTGCATGGAGCGTGTTGTTCCTGAGCAACAGTTGAAACAATATTCCTGCTGGAAGACGCCTCGGTGGTTTATTGATCAAAAGCACTGACACCAGCACAGGCAGAAGTGTGCTCTGAGAGGGGAATTATTTACCATTTGTTGCTGCACATTAGATGTTACATCAATAGGTATGTATGGCGACAGGGTGACAGCTGAAACAGAACCCGGGTCCCTAGAGAGCGTGCTGTGACAAACTGCTGGCTCTTGCTTTCTCATGTCTTTGGCACATAAACTTCAAGCGACAAACATGAGACTTCAAGGTTAAAATAAAAGCTTGAGGAGGAATTTCGGTAGCTGATCTGCCCTTGTTCCTTGTCACAGAACTTGATACAAAAGTGGCAGAAAACTAAGAAGTACAGAGAACAGAGAAGATGATTTTACTAGTGCCTGCAAATTAGCTGGCAGATGGACTGGGAAAAACCGAGGGCAGTGATACTCTGTGGCCTTTAAAAAAAGCCGGAAAATGAGTCCGTGTTGCTACAGAATCTCAGCAACTCCCTTTCAACATCAAAATATTAAATCCTAAACAATTTCTAAAAAGCTTTTAAAGACACTGATTTTGCTGCAGAGGGGGAACTAAAAATGAAAACGAAGGAAAAAGCAGGGCAAATGTCTGCATGTATATTGAGAGTTGCTCAGGAAGGAAACCTCAGCATGGTCCAGTACAAAGTTTAGGTCCAACAAAAAGAAATGGGTGTCAAATGTTCAAGTCAACAAACTCTAGAGACTGAACTACGAGAAGTATGTATGTTAGTTTACAGTGGCAGATAGCAAAGCTTAGAAGCAAATGGTCATAGGTTCATCTCCGTGCAGAGGAAACCGTGTGCTGATTGCTGATTTGTACAGGTTTTCTTCAATACCGTCCAGTTAGGGACATGTCACGGAGAAATCTTGCCATGGAGCTGTTTGACTGATAGTAGATCTTTATTTTGGTTGGAGCCTCACGTCGTGATTTGGAGGAGTTTTTGACGATTTGCAGCATGCGTGCCCGGCTCTGTTCCCCAGGGCCTCCGGAGGAGCTGGTGGGTGCCTGCCATCTGGTCCCCAGCCTCCGGCCGGCTCCTGCCCTCTTCCACAGAGATGCCAGCAAGGAGCAGGCTGCGCACACGGGAGGAGACCTGGAGTGGCGCGAGCCTGCTCCTGGCCCTGATCTGGGGCTGCTGTCTCCCTTTCCCCCTGCCCCTTCCCCATCAATTACAAAAGTGGCTGTGACAGATGTAAGTCCAGCCGCAGAAGAAGGAAAGGTCATGGGAAGCTTTGGATTTAATGGGATGCCGCATGATTATGTGCCTTGCTGTGACATAAGGGCTGCGTACCATCGGACTGGCCAGAGATAAGCAGTTACCAAGGGAAATGGATATACCAGGGACCCTTATCGAGGTCTATTAAGCTACCAAATGCAGCACTGTAATTGGAGGCTTTGCCTGCCCAGATGTTAAGAGCAGAAGGCTGCCTGTAACAAGAGATCTGAGGAGATTGGGGTGAACTAAACAGGGATTTTATTGACAAACCTTTTAAAATGCTTCATGCCTTCAGCAATTAAACATAACGCTCACCCTGAGAAGGACAGGTCTGTCTCTCACGGTTGCCTGATTCTGCTTGAATACAGTCCTGGGGAGACGAGGAGAGAAGTTATGTCCTACATTGTTTATTTATAGTGTTGGTATAATTCCCTGCCCTGCAAGACCGAGAATGAATAGTGAATCCACCTCCTGCTAGTTCAGTCATGGCATCCTCTCAAACGTCCTATTTTGAGTATTGTTGCATCCCTAGAAGAATCTACGTTTCTCTCACAGACTTGTGTGTGTATAAATGTACAAAGGGAAAAAATGCCTTTGCAAAAAGGTGTGTAGGCACATCCAGATAGATTTATTTTACAAATAGCTATGGTCAACTTTCCCTGGTGTTCTTGAGTTTTGCTTATTTTGTCCACTTACTAACTGTGAAGGTGGAATAGCCTTGAATCAAAGCTATAGTTTTGAACTCTCTGCAAACCAGGATTTCCAGCCTATGTGAAAAATTTTGAGATTCGGATATTTGGTTTAGTCCCATCTGGAAAATCCTGGGTCTGCTCTAAAAATATGTATATACTTTTGGCTTGTTGCTCATTTAATTCTATAGCTAGAATAGATGGTGTACACTAAAAGACATGATGTACACCGTTTTCCTCCACGAGTTTACAATTTTGATCTTTAGATAAAGTGTGTCTGACTGAAAATTTCGGTTAAATCACTATATGTTTTGCCTTTACGGAATAAGTGTTTTCTGGTTAAAACCAAGCTGCTAAAGGACTGGCTAAATCTTTCACATGGAAAATATTCTGCTTCATGCTGTCAACAGAGCTACGCAAGACTCTGGAGCCTAAGTATGCCTTTTGCTCGGCATCCCTGGAGGCAGGGACAGTCAAGGGTAGGTACTCCGATACCAGACATTTTTCTTTTCTACGGAGTCTGTAAGTGCTTGTCGAGCTCTAATTGCTGTGAATGGCTCTGCTAGCAGTTCATTTCTACCTACTTCTGTTCTTGCACTTCGGAGCTTGCCTCTCTGCTTTTGCTTTTAGGGCCTCGTTTGACCCAGATAGGAAGTGAGCTGGGATCATCGCGAAGCATTTAAAATAATTGGGTATCAACAGCTGGCTTTATGGGAAGCTAGCAGTGTAAATCCAGAGTGGTTTTATGATTTCAGTAGGTATTTGTTCTGGCGTAGAAAGCAGATCCAAGTAATTTTGGCTGGGAAACAGTTTCCCAACTTATTTCTATAAAAATACCTCAGAGTTTTTCATTATAGTGAAAATCTCTAGCAGGTCTGAAGGGAAAAATTACCTCCACTGTTTCCAGACACCCAATATGTTTTCCCTTTGCTTGAATTTATGAGTTTTGGCAAAGATAACTCACAGTGCGATCGTGTTTCAGGGTGGTGGTTTCTCACACTGAATCCCAAACCAACGTGTAACTGTTCAGAAGGCTCCTATGAGTCTCTGGTGATGCACACATATGGGACATGGCTCTCCAAAATCCTACCAATCTGTTTTTGCCTCCAGTGTATTATTCACTGTGTAGTGTATTGAAACAAGTTTTTGAAGTACTGTTTACTTCCTAACTTCTTTCAAAGTTTTTATGGCAGAAATAGCAGTCCTAGTCAAAAAGAGCAAGATTTGACTCTTAATGAAACCTGTTTCTGCTGCTGTTACTGAGGGTTGGATAGGACTTTTTCTTTCATGTTTTATCTTTGTAAATTGGATCTTCTTGTATAAATCGGGTCTTCTTGTGATACTGAATCACGCTGGTTGTCACTGGCTAAGCAGCAGGTTCCTCCTAACCTGCTTCCATGTGTGGTTCTGTTTGATGAGATTGTTATTTACTTCCCAACCACCTTGTAATCTCGGTTTCATCTGCGACTTCAGGCTTTCCTTTGAGTACCACATCAACTATATTGTCAAGGCTTTTTTTTTTTATCCATGTAGGAATTCAGCAAAAACTCAGGTCTTGCCATCTCAGCAGGATGCAGAGGGTTTGATTTATGTCTGGATAACAGCACAAGTTGAGTTATTGCAGTAGCTGGCTCACAGACTCGCAGGTTGGCTGCTACATGGTATTCTGAAGTTTGTGCAAAATTCACCTGCATGTGCTAAAGGACATACAGTTAAACATGCCCGAAATCAGCACGCCGTACCTGTACAAGGCAGTGAATTATTTTCAAATGTGGCATTGTTTGGACCTAGAAAGTTTTAAATATGCTTCCCTCCCTACGTGCCTGTCAGTGTTTGTGTAGCACATGAATGAATTTTATGAGCGTAAGATATGTCGTCGAAGAGGGCTGTCTCACAGCCTACGCTCACTGACTGCCCTTGCGNGAGTCGGACGCTGCTGGTGGTGGTGTGCTGCAGTTTCCCTCTGGTGCAGAAACTCTGTTGCTTCTCAAAGTCAGCGCTAAGTGACCTGGGAAGCTCCTTCGATGGAGGCTGTGTGATTCAAAATAATTAAGGTTTTTTTTGCATTCACCAGTTTCATGACTAATGTTTAGCAACTATATTAAGCTTTTTGGTTTATAATTGCTTAGTTCTTCTGATTTCCAATTGACTAGTGACTGCAGGTGTATTGCTCTGGGCATTCAACTTTGAGTACTTTACGGAAATGTTGGAAATCTTGAAACACAAGCCCCATTAAGTGGGACACTGGAAACTTTCAAACACCTTAAGTCGCCGGTTCCTTTGAAAGTCTTAACCAACAAGCCTTCACCTCTTCAGAAATTACATTTACAGAGACATGTTTGACAGGGAGTTGCTAGCTGCAGAGGTGCAAGCCTTACCTACCGTGCCAAGGTAAAGATCTGTAATTATGCACAGATCAAAGTATTCTTCATCTGCTGAAACTTTGCTAATGCGGATTTGACAATTAAAACTACTTTATTATCTATAAAGAATAGTTTATGTGGCACCAAAATTACACCATCTACTTTTTTGAGTACAGAATTAACTTTCTGAAATGAGCAATTATATTAGTTAATTCATTTATACATTAAGATTAATTTAAAAATAAATCCTTTAAGTATTTCAGGACTGTGAGATAATTTTAAAAATTATATTAATAGAGGAATAGTACCAACTCTTTAAACTTTCAAAAAAGTCAGGCTTACAGTAAGTACATGTAAAATTTTTCACATTGTTCTTCATAGCTAAAAGTTTCTTCTTCGGTAGGGACTCATGGGCAATGTTCTTCTTCCTTCCACATGGTAAATATATAGTCCATGTTCTTCCATTTGCCTAAAGCAGAGGGCATAGGTGCTTTCTTGAAAAATGCACTATTCAGAATAACCGTTACATCCTGCAGGGATGGGACAAGACTAGAAAGATGCTTGCTGTTTATCCATGCGCACTGTGTCTCGGCAGCCTGCAGCGGATGGGCAGGGCAGATCAGTTCCAGCACTCCTAGAGCTCAGAGCGGTTGGAGGGCAGAGTGAATTAAGGCACAACATGTATCATGTTGACCCATCCCATATGTAACAACATCAGGCCTTTCTGAGAAGGGTGCTGTGACTGACTTGTCTGCCCGTTATTGACTATAGGTGTTGCTGATATTTGGGCTAAGGACAGTGTCCTGCACAACTCCATACTGCTGACTGGGACCAATTTTAGGCCATGGAAGGGGAAGTCCAACACAGNCTGCAGCTTTCTTACCTACCATGTCCCCAGTGGCACTCATAGGTGTGGGCTTCTGTTGAAAAGANTTTTGCCTCTTTGAGCCNGAATTCAAGATAGTCTTGAAGCAATCNTAATACCCTATACTTTGATGATACAATNCTGCCAGGAAACAAAAAAAGTTTTAAAAATTAAAATAACCAAATACAGAGCTGTAGACAGCACTAATGCTGATCACAGTTGTATGCCAAATTCTTCTCAGTACCAGAGCTAACCTCCGTGCCTGTGAGTTTTATACCCTAACGTGCATGTATCTCCTTAAATCTTTATCTCTAAATTTGTAATTCTTGCTTTTCAAGATTATTAGAATATCTTTGCAACGCTTTTGCCTGTAGCCTTCTGCTGATAGCATCAACTCTAGTTTTAGCCCTTTTGCACTGCAATGTAGTTAGTATAGTTCTGTGGCTCTGTGCAGACATGCTGTCAGGTCTGCCCTCACATGGAAAGCTCAGTCGACGCAGGCTCTACAGGAGGAATGGAGATGGGGTGCCCTTTAAGTTGGTGCTGGGTCAACATGCTGGTTTGAACATGCTTGTTGCACTTAGTGAGGTGCATTTGAAACTCCTGCTGTAGGCCTCAACTTACCTCGCAGAGATGCATATATTAATAACAACCATAAATATGTCCAATCCTTTTGTAAAACTAGCTTCTGGTATTTATTTCCACTATGGTCTGCAGTTCCGAGGTGGTAGTTGTAATCAGCCGAAGTTAACGGTACTGTTTGGTGGGCTTTTAGTCAAGTGTGCTCGTTGCACTTTGCGTGTTCTCCGACAGATACCCAAGAGAAGGAAACAAGACACTTTCTGAAATGAAGGAATTACTGCAGACTAAAACTGTGTTGACCCAAATCCTTGGATCCAAACATTTCTTAATATGTTTAGCTTAGGGCCTATCTCAAATAAGAAGCAATAACTAAGCCAATATATTGTCCCCCAGTGGAATTCAAGATTGCTGGAGGTTGCTGAGGTAAATACTGTGGATGAACTTTTAATAGTATTCAATAATCTTCCGACCTTGGCTCGTGGTGGTTACCATAATTGGATCTCTTGCTGCAGGGTACAACATGTCTCCTGTGAAGTCAGGAGAGGATTTGTCCTTTCCTGGTGCTGGAGGTTCACTGAGGTCCCAGCACTGCAGGTAGCTGACTTGACAGGCATCTGGTTTCATCTGTATTTTGTCATGTGTGTTCTTATAGGATTAAAAGATAAACAAACAGTCAAGAGAGAGTTCAGTATGATACCAGTTTGATATGTATGAAATAGAACTAAATTGAATACTGCAACCAATATGAAGTGCCTTTTTCTCACATTAAGGTTAAAACTTAGCATATATTTTGGGAGATATCTTAATACATGGAAGTCTGGAGATACAGGTTTCCAATTTCAAAACAGAGATGTCTATATTTGAAAGTAGCAGAAAAAAACTCTCTATTTTGTTGCAAATAAATAAGGAGAAACCTTCTAACTCTTGTTTACGTTGTTTTGACTGTTTGAGTTAGTAATTTCAGTCCTTTTCTTCCTTTAGGATGGGAGACTGGTAGCTCTTTTTATCATTGCCTGTTATGCTTATTAAAATACAAAGTCCTAAGCACATTACTTGGGCTTTGAACTTGCTCTTGTTTTCATTCATATACAATCATATGTAAAATTTTAGGAAAGTATCAATCCCTACAGGCAAGATAGGGAACTTATAAACATATATAAAGTATATATATTTAAAATCACATTTAATGTGATCTTGGAGCACCAGAAGCAATTGTGAGATAAAATATGTGACCTGAACCAGTTCTTGTTTATTGAAAGCCTAGGTTGAATGATATGGTAGGTTAAGACAGGCAGAAGGGGGGGGAGGGCAGTTTAGTGCTAACCGGCACACTTTCTGCCTTGCTAATCTACATATTACGGAAGAACTTTTCTGTCAACCTCCTTTTCAAAATTAGGCTTGCAGCTTGAAGCTTCAATGTAAAGAAGAAACAAGGCCTGATTTCACCCCCATAAGCTTCAGAGTAAATCAAGAATAATTTTAAGAAAATCAGTGGACTGAGCTCTTACGTGATATAAATCGGCACTGACAATAATCAAGCTATTTCATTTTATACTAAGTTAAAATCAGCTGCAATTAAGAGCTTAACAGTCAAGTAGGTGTGACTAAAATCAGGTCAACGGACTAGAGACCTGAAATATTTCCTTTGGCTAAAGCTGTTTAAGGATAGGTTTGATGCTGTTCCATGAAGGACAGGCTGGTGAAGTTTCTACAGATTGATGCTGGTCTGAGTGAAGGCAGGAGCCTGGCCCTGCAGCTCTGGGAAATTGCTTTGTTCCCTCAGTGGAAATCTCATCAGCGTAATCTTGTCTCTGATTTTCATGGATCTCTGTCAGAGAAAGAAGTGTTGATAGCTTAAGCACTTAAACCTTTATCGTTGTTTTGAACAGATTGGTTGGCTTACATAGAAACTTCAGAAACCAAGTGTTCAGTGTAAGTATCCTTCCAGTCATCCTAGGGATTCAATCTGTGTTCAAATGTCTTATAACCTGTAGGTATTACATGTCCTCTCCTGTATCAGTCAACTGAGAGCATGAATATTGTCACCCCTTGGCTACACAGTCCTTGTAACAACTTATGGTGTCTTATCTAAACATCACTTGCTCAGTTTCTGATTTATGAGTCAGTTGGACGAGTGTCACACAAGATATAAGACGTGTTGCATTAAATTTCCCTTTCCCTCAGGGAAAACGTATAAAGAGTGAAAATTACTAATTACCCATTTCCAATTCCCTTAACAACAGTAATGATTAGAAAGCTTTATTTAAATAAAACTGAAAAGATTCCCTATAGTTTCTTGGAGGAAAGCATTTCTTTCTCACATAGGACATACGATTTTCAAAGACCAAATTTTTTGCCACCCTTTATAGGAAACGAATTCCAAGGCCATGCATTGCAGCCACTGGGCTTGGCCATCCCTCTGTGTCCGTGCCCCGGCCGGCCCAGAGCTGTGGTGCCACTTGCTAGCTTGACGCAGGAGAAGGTAAAAGGTGTCGAGATTAATGGTGATAATTGTAATGGTATTTGCTAAGTTGTTACCTGATATTTGTCTGTGTTGGTAGGACACATACTATATCAGATGGTGCTATTTTATCTGACCATAAGCTTGACCTAACAAAGCCCTGTTCACATGCAGTTTGCTAGGAAGGCCTTCTCAGCTCCCGAACGGGAGAAGAGGCAGGTCTGCAGCTCTCCGATCCCGCAGACTCCCACACTATAGATGGGGGGGGGGCATCTACCCCATATCGATTTCGCTTGTCCGGAGAGCCTGAAAGTTGGAGCCGGGAGCTAAGCAGACGCGGTGCTTTCATAAAATGTCACATGTTCTGCGTCAGCAGTGGGAGCCTGTTCTGTGGTTCTTGGAGGAATAATACCCTGTCTTTATACTTTCCAAAGTTTATTTCAGTAAGACTGAAAAGTAAAGCAATAGTGCAACAATGACATGGTTAACTTGGACAAGCTGTGTTGAATGTAACAGGTAAAGAAACTGGTGGTTTGTTGCTCAGCTGTGTTGAATATTCCCAGCGTGCACACAAGATGTGTCAAAACCGTGTGGTAAGAAGGCAATTAGTTGGGCAGAGAAGGTAAGCAGTGAGCTGGTGTTCGTTTTGTATACTTAGGGAGTAGCAAGGTAGTATAATGCGTGCTACATTTCCACCTGCAGTGCTTCTCAGACCCACTAGTTTTTGTGTGTTTGGTCTGAAAATTTGCTTAAGAAACAGACTGACTTCCAGGCGGCCTGGATTTTATACGTTGCGTTGGAGAGGAGTTTTGCGCAGACTGAAGCAACAAAGCACAAGGCAACGCCGAATCCACTGAGCACAAACATGCCTCAGTGAATAGCACTCCCTAGGCTTATTTAGCACTATACACTGCAAAATATGCTAAACAAAGAGCAAATTGCTGCTTTACAGAGCTTGCAGACATAAGATCCTGAATCCATATGATACAGTGAATAATCTGTGCCAGATAAGCCTTCAAGCTGAAATGTTCAGAAGAAGTTCTTAATTGGAAGGAGCAAGGGGATGTAAGTGGGAGTTATGTGTATATCATTAGCAAGAGAACAAATGTCTCCAGCTTTAGCTAATGTTGACTACAATAAATTAAAATAAAAAGGAACAAACTGACACTTGATTTGAAGCTTGAGATGAGTGTTAATTTGAATTTTCTTGCCGCACCTGGCTTGTTTCATAGTCTCAGGATTACTTAATTGGACTCTTTGTACTTCAATTTTTATATTTTAAGAAATGTCAGGTTATTACAAGTTTCAGAACAAAATAATGTAAAAAAAATTCCTTTCAAGTCAGATACTGTTACAATTTGTTATTCTGGGACTTTGAATGGAGTTTGACTCACCCCACCTAAGCATCCTCAGCTCAGCCTCAGCTTTTTTTCTATCTAAATATTGCCTTCAGCTCTTCCTTCAAACATGTTGCTGCTGATGGATACCCTGTGCTGCCTCTGAGTGTGTGGCTCTTTCTTGGGGATGACTTGCTGCCACAGGAGTTCAGCTTTTCAAAACACTGCAGAGTGGATGGGGGAGAGGATTTGCTCATCTGTAACTTTTAAATCAGAATCACAGAATGGTTTGAATTGGAAGGGGCCTTACAGATCACCCAGTTCCAACCCCCTGCCATGGACAGGGACACCTTCCACCAGACCACATTGCTCAAAGCCCCGTCCAGCCTCGCCTTGAACCCTGCCAGGGAGGGGGCAGCCACAGCTTCTCTGGGCAACCTGTGCCAGGGCCTCACCACTCTCAGAGTGAAGAATTTCTTTCTTATACTTAGTCTAAATCTACCTAGGAATTCACATACCATGTGCATTTACTGAGACCCATGTTTGATGGGAGGGAGAGGTAAGGAATGATCCAGAGGAGGGAAAGTATATTTAAATTTGAACCAAACCCTTTGACAGTGTAGCATTGCATTAGGATGCTTTGCTGATACTTCTCTAGAGCTTGTGTAGCAGTGCTGCTTAGGCACCCATTGAAATCAGTTTTCAGGAATGACGGAGAAATTATAAGGTGAATTGTACTGAATTAAAGTGCAGGGACAGACCATTCAGAGTTCTGCTTTTTCATATTCCAGGGTCAGCTAAGAAATTTTATTTTCTAGTGGGAAATAGAATTATCTTCTCCAAGACCTCTTGAAATCTCCTGTTCATTTGTAGTTTGTATTGTCTCTCTCTTGATTTAATGCTCATGCAAGCTGCAGTTCTCCTGCTATGGGGAGAATACAATATTTAAGGAGAGACTGTAGATTGACTGTGAAGTCATCTTGTTTGGGGAGTTTGCAGGTTAAAATGCTGCCACATGTAGTAGCCTGCATTTCTTATCTCAGTCATTCCCCCCACTGAAGCTGGTCTTATCCTTTCACCATAGCAGATATCACAATAATGGGTGGTTGTGGGTATAAGAAGTCTTATGGCTGCTTTTTCCATAAATAATCTGAGCAACTTGACTGTAAATAATGTCAAAGAATGTGAGGTTTGTCCCTAATCCTGCCATTTCCAAAAAGTATTTTGAGGGACATTTTAAATGCGACACTTCTATATCCTACAGCATTGTCAAATTTACAATGCACTCCTTGCCTCTGTAAACTTTTAAAGTGATAATATTGGCAGTTCAAGCAAGCAGAGTTATTCAGTTCTGTGCAGATCCTGGGATACAATGAAATTATGATGTCAAGAAGATTCAGGCCTTGCTTTAGTCACCTGAAAATATTGACAGAAAATAAATAAGATCCAGCTTTTTCTAGTGAACCCAAGTATCCTTCTTGGAAGTGATGAGTTGAGAACATTGTTTTACCAAATACCACTCCAGCTGAAGAATTCCATATAACGCAATTCAAAACATATTCAATATTTCGGTTTCTTGCAATTTTCTCTGATGTCCATTGTAGCAAATATTTCTGAGATAAACAAGCAATAAACCTGTCACTGAATGAATTCTGTTTGTTCAAAAATATAATGACTATCCTTGCTACAAAAGCTTTATCTTCAGCTTCACAAAAGATGAAACTGCAGAAAGAGAAATTGCACTCATAATATGATTCTATAAGCTCTTGTCTTTTAAACCTAATGTTTTGACAAAGTGTATGTAACAAGTACAATGCTTCAGAATAATTTTTCTCTAATGATAAAGAAGTAAATGAGCATATTTTAAAAATTCAAAACTTTTTTTCATTTATTTGATGTATTCATTTAACATATTAATGTGTTGTAGCTGAAATGATGGAATGGTTGATGGAAATTAGTCTTTGGATTCAAAGTGCCTAATTAAATAATTAACACAGAACTGCTGAGGTCAAGGGAGACTTTTGCCATATTGTCAATAAGAACCTCTGCAGAGCAAAATGGTTAAAACTGGACTGAAATCCATCCAGTAGAGACAATGATGCTTATTTGCTAGTATTTCCACTACAGTTTTGTGAGAGAAGACTTGTTGTATTGCAAATTTTGCCTATCTTCTTAAAAGTTTACAAAATACAAATTAAGGGAGGCTTATCTGGAAGGTGAGCTTTGTTCTGGGGTGCGCAAATGGGATGGGAGTGGAGCTTTCGAACACTTGAACTACTCTGCAAGTGGAGGAAGCCACAGAGATGACAGATTGCCACAAGCAGCACTGACCAAAGCGAGCAATTACATGGACTCTTCACCTGGCACGCTCCATGCGAGTTTCAGTGCGCAATAGTTTCATTTGATCAGTCGGCATGTCCTTACAACTTCATGTGTGAAAGCAATCAGGAAAAGAAAACAAAACACCCAGCGTCTGTGTGGGGCCTTTCAAACAGCAAACAAATGGCTAAGAAACCGTTGACCCAAAACAATTCCTGCCTAATTGGCACACACAGAGCGCAGCCAACATTGCACGGTACAGAGAGAGGAAAGCCGCCTTTGTAAACTTGCAGGATTTCCATACATGTGAAGAACGAAGTAACTGCAGTATTTTAAATATCAGTAAGTTACAATTTTGCAGCCTGTGAGTTACACGGGAGTTGCATTTGATATGGTAGCATGTAACATTTGATCAAATTAGGAGGCGTGGGGCATGACCAGTTATCATCCAGGCCTTGCTGAAAAGAGGTGAAATTAGGTATTCACAGGAACCCCGTGAAAAACCAGGGCTGTCAAAGGAAACACCGCTATCGTCACAGGCTACTGCCGGAATGTGGTGGTTGTGGGATGCCTTGGTCAGGTACAGGCACAGGGGTCGGAGGATTTTGTTGCCCTGGCAGAAGAGGAAAGGTCAGAGCCAGTGGGAGGGATGTACCATCTTGCGGATGTCCTCACCGCAGCTTTGGGACACCCAGGGTGCTTGGGGAACAGACTCTGCTGCAGGTCCTGTAGCCAGCAAATTTCCCCAGCCTGGCCGCAGTGAAGGGATTCGGAAGAAACTCCCCAAGTGGGAATTTGGAAAGTTCTGCAAGAGAGGTCTGATACTGGGGGAAGCATCTCTTGCAATGGGCTGCTGTTTATTACCTTAAAATGCGGGTGACTCACAGCTCATGGTGAATCTTCTCGTTTGATACGTTGGCCCATGTTCTGGACTGTTTAGCAGGGGCACTGCTGTCCATGCACTTGCTTAAAGGGAGGAGATACTGCTGTGTTTTTTACTGTGTCTTCTCTCCTGTAAATTTGATGCTATTAGTGTTTTCTAGTTTTTCATTCTGCTCATTTGCTATTGTTTTATCCCTATAAAATAAGGATAAAAGTAATCCTCGAAGCAAGTTTTATACAATGTTTTTCTAGCATGATTTTTTTCTAGTATTTGGGATACAAAAGCCTTGCCCAACTTCTTTTCAAATACTGTTTTCCTCCATTTTCTTTCCCTTCCCTACTGAGGTTTGTAGGCCATACAGAACTGGAAAACAGCGGTAAGAAAAGGCAGTATGTGGTGCATCCCCACAATGTTTTGATCTTTTGCTCTTTCTGTAACTGTGAATAACACACAGTTTACTTTTTGTTCACGACAAACAGGCAGCGTGTGCTGCCCTGGAAAACAGACGGGTGTTGGGTTTAGCCTCAGAACTCAGTCTTTGATCAACGCTCCCCTGTAAGTTGCATTTTCTATTAGACACGGCAAAAACATTAAGTTCAAATGCAACTTTCAGGCACTATTCTTGCATATTCCATCAGTCGCAAATTCCCAAACAATGTCAGGAGTTAAAGTAATTCAGAATGTACAGATAATTTGTAGGGCAGCTGGCCTTTGTCTTCGTGCAAGGCAAACCCTGATTCAACATTACCAAACTGAGATGCTCCAAGTCCTGTTAGAGATGCCTAACATCTCTAGTCAGACCTCAGAGCCCTGCCAAAGCTGCTTGTATGATTGTGGCCATCTGTGAATTCCTGATGGACTTTCTGAGCTCATGGCGTATGATTGTGCAAACAAATATAAAATAGACCAGAGAAAAGCGTGTATTAAATGGGAGATGGGAAAAGGGATTGACTCATCTCCTTGGTGAAGGCTCCAGGGTTGGGCTGGACTGTGATTAGGTTTAAGCAAGTCTGCTGTGTAGCTGGCCAGTAGCTTCAGGGTCATGGCTCTGTCTTGTGGATACAGCCTGGAAGAGTTCATAAATGAGCAGATAAATGAGGATAAAGGCTTATAAACAACGTCTGCCAATTTTTATATTTGGACAGTACAAAGTTAACTTAGCTTTTACTGTCTAAAATGGAGCACCCAACAGATAACCTTACCCTCCTTTTAACCTCACTACTATCTCAGTAGTCTCAGGAGCTGCTTTAGCAGGCAGAATCAAGCACCCCTTATTAGTTTCCTCCACTGACTGAATTACTGAATGAAATTCTGTGGCCTTCATTATGCAGGTCAGACGGGAAGATAATGATGGTCCTGCTGCCTATGAAATCCAGTACTTCTTCAGTTCTAGAAGGTTAAGGATCAGGAACTGGATTTCAGTGTCATGCCCTGGTAGTACCTCTCCTTGTTACTCAGCTCTGTAATGCTGTGAAGCCACAACAGCACTAGTGTGATTCTCAGAGGGAAAAGACATTTGCAGCAGTTTTATCTTCTATGTGAGCAAACAACCAGGGGAAGCAAGATCTGGCATAACTTTTCAAAGATGATGGGCAAAACGGTGGTGACAAAGAGAACCCGGTAATTAGTGGCTGCTTCCAGTAATGGCTGTCCTTTTCCTGTGGCTACTGCTTTGTCTCAGTTTCATCACTGGTAACTGGAGACTGATAGTTTATACCTTTTCTGAAGTGCTTTGCAATCTTGTGAGAGCGCTCTGGAGGACAGGGTATCATTATGGTATGTCACTTTTATTTTATGGGTAGAAGTGACTACCAATAATTTGACACATGGACAAGCTTTCATCATCCCCCGTTGAAGCAGTGCGTGAAGAGCAGCTGGAAGCAGTGTATGAAAAGTAGCCGGGGAAGCTGCGTGAAGGGAAGCAAGGGTAGTTAAGGGAAGAGCCAAGGCAGAACTGTTTCACCATCTAATGCGGTGGCCAATTGCCTGGAGCTCCTCTCCTTTCCCTGACTTTGGGAACAGAGCAAAGAGCCGCTGTACTTTTACTAGAAACGTGTCAGCTCTAGAATTCCTTTGACCTTCTGGCCAGAGAAAAGTGCTGTACACAAAACATTAATTTAAACCCAAGAATTTCTAAAAAAAGTATGAATTGTGGGTGTATTTTTTTTCACCAATGATTGGGCCGTTTCAAAGAACAAAGATTTTTATATTTATTATATGTTAAGCTGGTTTGTGGAAAGTCTGTCTGTTCCTGTTCTCCCTCGGCTAATGCATCAGATTGTGACTTGTTTTGTCTGCTTGCATTAATAGCATAGATTTATGATAAATGTTATAACACAGTGTGAGTCATCTGAGTTTTCTCATGCCTTCAGTGTAGGACTGTCACAACCAAACCTTAAAGAATGTGTGTCTTTTGATTCACTACTCTGTCAGCACTGTGCTGATCCTCCAGCAATTTCTAGAGCTATTTGTTTTATCTTTGCCATGTATTGCGTGTGCTTTGCTTTTGCTTTTAGAATCCAAATGGAATTTTCAAACTGATCTATCAAAGACCAAGGTGACATGGTATGAACGAAAGAAAAAAGGAAAAAAAGTGGGAAATTTGAATCAGGTGAACTTGTTGAATCGTGTTCCTCACATTAGGGCCAAAACTCAATGGGGGAAGATGGGGAAAATCCACAGTTTGATTTTTAACTATGAATTTTCCAAGACAGAGATGCATTGCAAAGAAGTCCTGGGGAACGGTTTTCCAGGACTGTCCCAACCAGTGCAGACCATGAGATTAGTCTAAGATAGGTGCCTTTATCACTTTGTTTGGCATCCAGCAGAACAAAAGGAATATAATTCATTTTTTCTTTCTGGTATAAAATACTGGTTTAAAAATTATGATTTTTCTTGCTGAAATGTATCAGATTTTTATTGATAAAGGTCTCTGTTGTTTCCTGGTTCAACATAGGAAAATTCTAAAGTGTAGTGTGCTGAGACATTTCTTGCCAAACTCTATTTGCAGTATTTGCATCCACTGTGGGATGTCTTAAGATGTGCCATTGACACATCACACAAAAATTACCTTTTCCTGGGAGAACTGGCATAAATGGTGTGAACATATGCTGAAATGGGAGATCGCTTCAAAGAGGAGCTATAGGAGATGAGTGGAGTGAGCACAGAAACAAAAGCTAGGAGCTTGTTCTGACACTGACTTTCTAGCTAGTCTTTCCCTATCACAGAAATAGTAATACTTAACCCACAAGGATTTGTGAATCATGTTCGAATCAAGTTGCAATGTATGAATATTGTGCCAGATTTCTGTTAGCTGTTTTGAAGTTACACATTTTTTAACATATAAAGTATGCTAAAATTGATCCAGATCTCCTGCTTGTCTGTTCAATTTTAACCAATGTCGACAGCCAGAGCTGTTAGAAGCACTCTGAAGTAAAATTAAAAGTCAATGCAAAAATAAACCTTAACTTTTTCAGTAAAATAATTAATTCATTTTGTGGATGGACTCCATTTGCAATACACTCTAAGTCTTGTTAAACAAAGATAACAGTATAATTGATCTCCACAGCATTGAGACACCTGAGGCAGACATTTCTTTATAAAATTCAGGGGCTAGAGGGTCCTCTCATATTCTTTCTGTCTCCTTCACTTTCTGTACATACACACATACACATAGTTAAAAATGACACATTATTTTTTGAGGGCAGAATTTGGTTCTAAGTCAGGTACAGTTTGTTTGTGGAACTAATGGCTATAATATTTCTTTTGAAATGCTATATTCTGTCTTCTGTTTCTATGTTTTTTGCCCTCTAGGTAAGCAAAAACCATTTATAATCAACTGATACCAGGTGAGACATGACTGTAGTGATTGTGTGAGGTTAGAAAAACTGAAAGCTGAAGTTAAATTTTTTACATTATCCTCCACTCAGCAGTTGGTGCATGTACTGTTGACAAAAGAAGAAATCACTCCACAAAAGATGAGGCATATATTTTCTTTAAAGGTCTCGTATACATACAAGGTAACAATGAAAGTGGCAGAGGACTTAATTTTACTGGCAAAAGTAGTAGTTTTGCCACCAAATCCTTGACGTTCTCTCTTTTGAAGAAAAAACATCGCTCATAAAGCTTATGCGTTAGACTGGTAATGCTTAAATACTGAATAAGTACTGGTGAAATGAAAATCAAATGGAAGTGGTGCGTGGAGCCACTCTACAGACCTGTTCCTCTGTGTGTTGTAAGTGTGATTCTCCACATACTGAGGAAAGTACGCAGCAGTGTCACTTCTGGTATCGTTCATGCACCATGTGTTACAGCGTGTAGTAAAAGGTCTTACAAATGACAGACTGGAAAATCCTCCTGCGTTCTGCAATCTCTGTGCTCTTGTAGGGGTGGCATCCCATAGACCGTGGGGGTGTATCTGTGTGGATGCAGCGTTCCCCACATCCCTGTGGGCTTCCCACTTTCAGCTGCAAGGATGGAGAAGATACAGGATGGGGGAAAGGAAAGGAAACCAAGGGAAATCTTGGTCTCTGTGGGACTGGATAGCTTCAGCTGTCATCGTCATGTGCCAGTTACAGTCCCAATAATATATATAGTGTACAGCATCCCATCTGTGTTTGGGCGTGCTACCTTCTATATTCCTGCAGGCTAGAACAGTGGGTCAAGAGCTGCTGGGACTCAGAAAAGCCTTTCTGGCATTAACTAGTCCTGTTTTCTCAAGTGGGATTCAGCTCACAGGTGGAGGGGATGCCAAGGGCTCACAGATGCTCTTCCCTGCAGGCTTCTCTCTCCCGGCTGTGCTGTTTGTTCCAAACACCTGTAGAACTTATTAATGTAGCTTTGGGAAAGAGAGGAGCAAAGCAGATTGAACAGTAATGAAAAGTTCTTCTTACTGTGGCTTTTGAAGGGAGTGTGGAATCTGATATGTTTATCTTGACCTGTCCAATTTATTTAACAGAACTTTAAAAACTAATTTAACTTTACTTAGATCCATTTATATTTGTGCTGAAAATGTCTGCAATTGTGTTTGATGTTTTTATAGGATGTAAATCTATTGAAAACAGCAAAAAGTCTAATTGAGAGAGACAGGTTTTAAATCAAACTTAAATCAATCTAGGTTTTTTCCTTTCTTTATGATTACCTCTCACCTGTCTCCTGAAGGTCCTTTAAAAAGCTTCCTGACATGCATCCAATAATTCATAACTCCCGTAAAGGTCCAACATCCATTGCTTGGAAACAGAAGGCACTGAGTTAGCAGAAAAATGTAGGCTACGATCTGAGGCTGTACAACTGACAGCCGGATGACAAGCCAACAGCCCGGGAGTTGAAATCTGGACCAGATACTTCAAGGCCAAAAGAAGTCTTGTCCATGCATGTGTGTGTGTACACGCTGTCGCAATGGCATGCTGCCTTTCTCTGTGCCAAGAAGTTGTCCGAGTGATGAGGGCCGGAGTCGTGATGTTGACTTGTTCTTTGACTGATAAATCCAGTCCCCAAAAAACCCCACTGAAGCCCTTACATGGGGTTGAAGGCTTTGCAGGGGGGTGTATCAGGACTCACCAGTTTCTTCTCTGTAGTTAAGTATCCCATAGTGGGGTACTCCCTGGGGGAAAAGGAGATGAATGGAGCAATGATACAGTCTGTTACGGTGAAGCTGTCCCCTGGAACCTCAGCTCCTGTGGCGTTGATGCTCTGTGTAAATAAATACGGTGTCAGCACAGCACACGTCGCGTGGACTTCCACAAGACACGGCTCACCTTCACTATTAGAATGATCTCTTTTTGGCTTGATTGCTTTTAGATCTTTCTGAAGAAATAGAGCAGTGTGAAGATTGTTTGTCCCCTTCTATGGCAAGATTCTTCATTTCAGAGCAAATTTGTGTGAATATTGCGTCAGGGGATGCTACACCTACCTTTGATCCAGGTTCTTCGTTGAAGATCTTTCCCATGTCCCTGAAGAAGGCAGCTGTGCAGTGGCCTTTTGTGTATCTGATAAAAGTTTTATCATTTTTTGTTTTCTGGTACAGAATTGAAAGATAAATGCAGTAAATCTACCTCTTACTGTTTCACTAGGGAATTATTTTGGCAAAAGCTCATTATTGCCTATGGAAGAGGAATAATGATTTGGTCAGAAAGGTGCTTTTAACTTGTAGTTAAAAGACTTTCAGCTTGTAGTGGAGAAGCCCTTAGTTTTTTATAGTTTGTTCTCAACTATGGATAACAGATCCTGAGATCATTGCTCTGTGGCAACACCATCTTTGCTTGGAAGATGTTAAGCAGTTGAAGATTTAAACTCTATATTTTATAGCTGTCTTGTTAGTAAACAGTTATAAGATGGCAAAGTTTGTTTTCCAAACGGATTTTTCTCTCGTAGATTTCTTTTCAGTCAAGCCTACAATTTCATAGTTTTATCAAATGAATGCAAGCTCTCTCCTAGTTATTCTTTTTTCTGTGAAGTCTGCTTCTTATGAAATGTTATATCTATTCAAATAGTAGCTTCTAGAGTGTCATTTTTACAAAATTGACTTGTTGAATTAATGAACCTTGGACTGTGAGAACATACAGTTAAAGATACAATTCTAGAGAAAACTCCTACTTTAAAAGATAATTGTCACAAAGCTTCCCTGTAATAGTGGGTGATATGCAGGTTTCATGGTATTATCACAGGTCTAGAAATATGCAATATCAAATGATAGAAGAATTATTAGGTGTTAATGCTACCATGGTATTGTGTAACCTGCATTGCCAGGTTTGCAGACCTGGGAATCCAGAGCTGCGCAGATGCCCTTGCCCCCCACACCGGGGGATGCTGGCTGTGTGCCTGCTCCACCACGGACAGGCTCTGCTTTTCCCTTTCCTCCTACACCCCAGCGCTGCACCGAGGCAGAGCTCGGGCAGGGATGAGATCTGTCAGCTCGGGAAGAGGCAACAAAGAGGCCTTTCCTCCAGGTGACCGAAGAAGAGGCAAATACCGTGACCTCCAGCACAGGGAAGATTTATTCAGGGGTGGGAACACAGAGTGCGCCTTCCCCTGCCTACAGTCTCTAAAGCCCCACCGATCCCTTCCCCCAAAATGCCAAATTTCAATATTCAATAATATTTTGATACTTTTGCTATTACAGACTTCTTCCTCTGGAGCAACAGTTGTTTCTGTTTCCTTGAATTGCTGTTGAAGTCTCGCCTGCTCCTCATCCTGAACGTTGATTTGGCTAGCAGCCCGTTTGTGAGGCTGTAGAAGAGTCTGTGCTCCAAATTAGTAATCGTGGGCATAATTTCTTCCTGCTAGCTGGGAGGACAGGTTCTGCGCAGAATTACTTGACGCCTCTCTGCAGCCCTTCGCAGCTGCCAGCGTTACAGATACATGGACAGTAAGTGATGTCCTAACTTTAGAAGAGGCTGTCAAAAATCGCTTTAAAGCTGTATTGCTCTCAGAGATGGAGAATCAGACTTTGGCTAGAAGTCTGGAGCTGAGCTGAGCCCTAGACTTCACCCTCCTGTGGCTTTCAGTGAACTTCCACCGAGGTTTTCTTCACCTTCTCCTGTTTCTCCTGCCTGGGTGAGAGGAGAGGAAAAATAATTGTAGAATACTGCGCTCTAATTGTTAAAGGAGAAATTTTTCCTTAGGGCAGGGTATGAGACAATCAATAGGTTTAATATACATTCTTTCAGATAATATGTTGGAGTTTCTGGGCTTGTGTTTATAAATAAGCAAAGAACTTGTGTGAGAAATCCTGTTGGTTCAGAAATTGTATGTTTAAGGGGTAAAATGCAGAAAAGCTGGAAAGTTCTTTTTTTTCCCCATTATATATGAGGTTCAGGATTGGCAAGTTTTACCCACACTAATTGTTTAAAAGAAAGGCAATGATAATTCTGTTTATAGCCCAAATGGATTAATGTTGTAAATGAGGCAAGATTTGAGGCATGAAGCAAAATGTTTCATTCAGTTCGTATTATGAAAAACAAATAGCATATTAGGAAGAAGTTGTTACAGGAGGCTACCTTTAAAAAGAAAATGAAATTGCAAAAGCTTATAATATCTTTTTCGGCTGAAGTGGCTGCTGGTAAGAATGAATAAAGCACTGGCCAGGAATTCACATACCCATGGCAGAAGCAATTTCAGAGTCAAGTTGCAAAAAAATCAAAATGGAAACATGTATTAGTTTTATCCATTTTATACAGGGGAAAAAAAAAATCACTGAGGATATGTGCATCATCTGTTACACTGACCTGCCAATACAGTAGTTGCAAATGATGGGATTTTTTTCTGGTGAGCCATTTACTCAGGGCAGGGACAGTATCTGCAATATTTCTGTGGTTTATGGCCTTTGAACGCTCCTCTGCTGACATTATTGGGATCTGTTTTTCACTGTAGCTTATTAGTTCTTATTTCACATGAATTGAGTTGCTCTTATATTTTTGATCTACCCCTTTACTCCTCTTGTTTAAAACCATATGCAATAATTTCTTTGTAAATAGGTTCAAAGCAGGAAAGCAGATGATTTCTGAGCAACTTGGAAGTATTGATTTAGAAAATTCCTGGCACAATCACAGCTTGAGCCTGTGGTTCTGCAAGTGGCCATTGCATGAAGGCAAGAAACACTGACACCGGTTGAGAAAGAGAGTTTGTTTGTTGTTCTGCCTGGTATCCTTTAAGCCATAGCAGTTCATTTCAGAAATATTGCCCGGAAGCTGAGAAGCTTCAAAGCCCAGTATTAAAAGTGACCTTTCCTGTGCAACTCTATAGGAACAAAAAGAGCTGAATATTTTAATGGGACTCATCCTAAGTACAAAATGGTTGTGGGTTTACTTGCTGTGAAGAACGCCACAAGGCATTTTGTGCAAACGAATAAATTAGCAACTCCTGGCACATCATAATTCTTTAAAAAAAAACAAAGGCAAATGAAATTTTTATGGTTCTATGGACTCTTCAAAATTTCTGAGTGCTTCAAGTGCCATTAATTATCTCTGTGAACACCGGGACCTCAGCTGGTCGTGTGTCTGCAGGATTAGACTCCTAAATCTGACTGCTGCAAAACCAGAAAAACATTGTATTCTTCAGCCTTTCACCCCAATTTAAGATCAATGTCTTCTAAATGTTTGTGTGTTATGGTTTAAAAAAATAATAAATAAGATTGATAATATAATTCTTGGACTCGCTGCAGACTCTTCCTCCCATTAGTCACTAGGAAAATATTTTGTCTGACTGATCAAGTTGTAAAATGTGTTATTTCAAACCACAGATATTGACAATTATTATAAATCAAGCTGAACAGGGATAATTAAAATTTAATTTTAAGTTTGTCAAGGTCTTTGGAAACGTATCCTGAGGGCCAACGGCGTCTGGGTTGTGGCTTGTTTCCAGCTGACTTTGGGCCAAAAGCTGACACTGTTGTTCAGCCCCCTTTCAAAAAGAGTTCCCAGGCACTTCAGAAGGTGCGTGCCTGTTAAGCTGAATGGCAGTTGAATGGTGTGTCCAGAATTTGTCCTTAAATATGGGTTGTGGGAAGAAATGGCATTAAGAATTGAGCTAATTTTAACCAATATTGCTCTCTAATTTCTTCTGATTTTCTTTCCACTGCTGACAAATTCATTGTCTAGCGTTGCTACTACGCATTTTCTGACAGCCCAACTGAGAATGATGGAATGTCAAGGAAATAATAGGGCTGTCTAGGTTTTTTTCACGGTGTTTGACATGTGCATCGACTTGGTGGCCATGTGGACGAAAGTGAGATTGTATTTCGAAAGCAGGCTTGCATTCTTGAATTTGCCATATACTTCTTCAGGTAGCTGGCTGAACTTCTGAGTCATTTAGATATTGGGAAAAATTTCTTTACTGAAAGAGTGGTCAGGCATTGGAACAGGCTGCCCAGGGAAGTGGTTGAGTCCCCATCCCTGGAGGTGTTTAAAAAAGATGTAGATGTGGCACTTCAGGATATGGTTTAGCAGGCATGGTGGTGTTGCATGGATTGTTGGACTCGATGATCTTAGAGGTCTTTTCCAACCTATGATTCTATGATTTCTCTGAGACAACAATGCACTTCCCTACCACCTCTTCTCCCACTGTTCATACTGCATAAAGACAGCTCTTTCATATACCTTTGTGTGAGAGTATGGCTTAAAACCATACATGGTGTATGAGGACAGTTGTATATAGCTAATAAAGTGATGCAGTTGTACCAGGAACTTGTGCTAAGCTGTCAGCATAGATTTTACACTTTCTGAGCAATGTGGTTTACAGAGTGTCAGATGTTCCTGAAATGTATGTGGGAATGTGCTTTTATAGCAAATACCAAAAACCTATGAGTTGAATGATGTTTCTGTAGGCTCTCCTCCTACAAACTCTTATATATGTTTCACTTCTTATTCATTGTGCCTTTTCTCATTGAGATCAGCCGGTCTGTTTGCCACACATAAAAACCCATGTGCTGAAGTCTACAAGTTCAAGGCTTTACTGACTCCAGCATAGTTGTACCCATAATATTCTGAACAGGATTGGCTCTAGGTTGAAGAATACACAAAGTATTTCATTGTAAGCTAAGACCTAAGCTGATGCGGCCCCAGGCTAGTGTAGGTAGATGCCTATGTAGTTACTAATTTATTTGTGAAAATAAAAAATCCAAACCCAAACCCTTGCCTGCTTTCAGCTTTATGTTTACTCTTGGCTAGCTCAAGTACTGATGCAAATTTTCTGTGTGAGTTTGCTTAGCAGCTCTTACAAGATGTAAGTAAATTAGTATTATGCTACCTTTTAATATAGGCACAATACTGCAATTCTGTCAGAAGAAAATCTGCAAGCAGAGCAGGGAGACAACAGCATGTGACTTTCAGTGGCTCATGCACAACAATATTTAGCATGTCTTAATTCTTTTTTTTTTACTTTTCTTTTGGTTATTTCATAGTTATTTATGGTATACAGTTAAAAAGTCAGGCATTGCTTGAGTGAGAATATCAGGACATATCTCTGAGTCAATAATTCTAATGCCCACTCTGTGATTTTGGTGGAAAAAAGAAACAACCCAAGAAACCAAACCCAAACCCTCAAAATTATAGAACATTGCTTTTCAATGGTTGGGCTTGGTGATCTTGATGGTCTCCTCCAACCTAAACGATTCGATGATTCTATGATTCTTTCTGCTTTTGAATGCCTGAAAGCAACTAAGAGATCATTTGATGTATTTATTGCTCAGGTATATTCCACAACTGTATTATAATTTTAAAGAATTATAATATCTGTAGGGATTGGTGTTTAGATGAAAGTATTAAATATATTCAGTATATTCAGATGTGAACTAAGTACTACTGTTCATGAATGAGGCATTACAGTTGCTATAGATAGTTTAATGAAAATCTCAGATCAATATTCAGTAGCAATCAAGAAAGAAAATTGAGCTTAGGAATTATTAGAGAAGAAATTGAGACCAGAACTGTCTGAAAGTGCCCCATGAATGTACGACAGTATGCTTGCCATTCTCTTACATTCTTCCTTTGCCATCTACTGCTGGCCACTTTCAGAACCCTTGGTCTGACCCAGTTTGGCTGTCCTTGCCTTTTCTGATACTGGAAACTCAGACTGTGCTTTGTCATGGATCACATTGCTGTAAGGCGTTTTTGTCACATGGTGTAAGATTTCCTCTGATTGTTTTCTTCTTGGTCATTTAAATACAAAAAAAGATAAACAATGCAGAATGTAAGGAAGAAAGGGGATACTTGTTGAAAACTTACTCCTAAATATCCTGTAGTGATTCTGGAAGAGGAAAAACACATCTGAGCTACAGGGTAATTTGACTCTTGTGGTCAGCCCGAGGGAAGTCAGTGAAACTTTTCCAATGTGTAATGTCTGGCAGTTGCTTGCGTGTCTGCAGCTGCACAGTAGCTTGTAGAATGCTTTTTAATTATTCTAATAAATAGTATCATATGCTGTTTAAATTAATTGATGCACATTTTGTAGACAGCAAATATATGATTTAACCAGAAAGTTATCTTGTAGCAATGAGAAATCTTTATACCTTGCATGTGGATGTTAGTGCAATATGGAAGACACTCTAAAGCAGCTGTTGGATTTCTTGCACCCTGACTCTCCTCCTGCCTGCAGTCACAATCCATATAGCAGAATGTTTGAGAAAGTATTTGGTAGGATGGGGTCAAACAAATTACCCTTAGAAGATTAAAAACTTAATTATTTTGATGAAAGATGATGATTAATTCTACCAGGACTCCTATTGTGTTTATTAACTGTGATAAAATATCACAGGGGATTGCAAACCGGTGGCTACTTCCGGTTCTGAGCAGAAAGTAATGACTGAGTACATATTTGAAGATTAATTTCATTAATAAAATCTGTCACCAGTTAAGACATTAATGGGATGGGACAGTATCTGTGAAATCAGTGTGGTGCAAGCTCACTTATCCTACATTGATAGCTGTGCTTGTAACCTAAGAACTTTGTCAGCAGAATTGGCAACTTTAATTACATTGGCATGGCCATTAGAGTATGTGAGTGTCAGATGATTAGAATTGATGAACCTTGGTTAATGAAAAGCCCTTAAGGTTAGTCAGTCGTATTTATATAATTGAAGACAATCTCAATTAACTGATAAGAGGTTTTTTTAATTTTTAAATTTTATTTTATTACTCAGGTAAAGATAAAAGTAAGATTTCACTTTGTGTTCCATCCACTTAAGAGGTTTATTCAGATGGAATTAGTGAATTGGTGAATTTGACAGTGTTTTTCCTCTCTCAGTCAGCCACCATAGGAAGTCTGATTATGCCCTTGTTTGTGCCCTGCATTACCCCATGGACTTCTCTGGCTTGATGCAGTTGCAAATGAAGTAAGAATATGGCTTCATAATAATAACAAATGCCATATTAGTTCAGTGCCTAAACTGGTTGCCAGAGCAGGCGTTTCGTTGAGTTAACTGCTGGTACCAAAGCGGCAGACATGAAGACAGTAATTTCAGCAATTAAGATGGTCTGGATGTGAAGTGATTCATAATATGCTTGTTTGTATCTCATCAAAGCAGATACTGGGTGTTATTATCTGTGAATGCTAAATACAGTGATTAATTACACTGACGTATGAGAAAACAAGATAACTTGGATTTTTATAAGAAGAAAATGCTGATTCCCTTTGTCGCTATAATAAATGGTTCTGTCTTCCCTTGCTTGCCTGTTTAGATGTATTGAGATAATCCTAATTACTTTGTAATTAGTTGTGTGTACAAACGAATATGGCCCAACAAATACATATATTTCAAAGCATCTCTTTTCAGTCCACTGGGAACAGGAATTTGGGGCTATTAATCTGGATTCTTAGTGAAAGAATAGAAAACCTAATACTTTTCCTATGGTGCCAGGACTCCTGGCATATAGTCTAAGCCCCTGAATACTGGAAAAATACTGTCAAATTAAAGACAGTTCAGAAAAAATGTAAGCCACCTACTGTCTTTCATTAAGCTGCTTAGAAGTGTGAAGCTTTGACCACAGAGAGCTGAATCCGAGATGCAGAGTCAGTAACACTGGATACTCGTGCCAGGCTGGCAGGAGGCCACTCCAAGGACCATTTGGGAAATCAGTGCTCATCAGGCTTCCCTGGATGTGCGATTTCACAACCAAAATTGCTTGTGGTTTAGGTAATTCACGCTGCCATTGTGCCAGGTTGTGCAAATTCTGCAGAGCTGGCTGGGACACGTGTGTAGTTAAATTATCTAGACAGGGAAAATGATGAGCTTCTCTCTACTAAAGAGATTATGGGCCTGGTTAAATTTTAACTCTGTTAGTATGTGGGCCCCAGAAAGTGTTATTTTATATCCCGTTCCCCTGCTGGCATCTCTCAGACTGGGTGTTGGGACCCGGCAGCCTCTGCCACGGCTGCACCCACCATAGTGCCACACAAAGCCTGCGCCTCACAGAGAGAGGCTTTATGCAGATGCAGCTCTACAGACTCGTTAACCACATAATCTTTAATTTTATCCACCATCTAGTTTCTTTATTAGGAATACGTACTTGAGCTGGTCTCTGGAAAGAATGCGGTTAATGCTATTTTTACACATAATTGTGTATATCCATGGGAAGCAATTCAGTTTATTTTCTTGTGGCCCGTTCTGACTTGGGTCACAGTTTATCAGCACGTTGTCTGTGGAGGCCAGTGTTTCTTGAGAAAGTGGATGCTTCAGAATTTCATGGTCAATTTGAAGGCGACTGTCTCCAGATCTCATTCACATCAGTTTGAAATACCTTTGAATCAATGCCTATTTTAACAGGCATTAAAACTTTAATTTTGGTTTTATATCTATGAAACTGAGGGGAAAAATAAAGCAGCACCACAAGCAGCAAACAGGCTATTTTGGCGTGCATGTGATGTGAGCTTTTTCTGCAAACTGTGTCATGCCTCTAAGGAAGTAGAGGCATGACATCTTTTTACAAAACATCTTTTTACAAAATACGTGTTTTAAAAGAAGGAAAAAAATATACAAATGAAGTCTATTAGCAAGGTGAATAGCTACCAAATGTATACTATGCACTTATAAAAAATACATATATGTATAAATTTACCATAATATACTTGCATTTACAATAACAAATAAAGTGGCCTGGAAGATGACTGAAAATAGAACAATATGATTGGGAGAGTTAAACCCTGATTTGCATCTAAAAAATGTACTGTATTCTCATTTATGTGCAAATGTAATGGAAAAAGGCTGCAGGTAAAGTGGTGAAGGCCTAAACAAAATAAACACTTAATTTTCTTTTATTGTACTTTGTGACTATTAATAATATTATGGTACTAAGGCAGAAACATTAAACTAAGCAGGGGAGCAATAAATGTTCCTAGACTGTGCAATGCTGTTGATATTAGTGGCTAATAGCTCCAGAGTTCACATAAAATGCAGATTGAAGTACAAAGATGATGTTTAGTGCAGTCAGCAGTGGCAGTGAACTGTTTACAGGTGAAACGAATAACCAGGGGGCAGACGCAGCAGGGGCATTTTCTGCAAAAGATATCTAAAAGGAACTTTTTGAGGCACTTAATCAAATTGTTTCTGTCCTCAGGGAAGAGATTTGATAATCCCAGTTTATTTCTCTTCAAAACTAGCTCCTGAAATCATTAATTATAATGCGCTGTGATTCCATTTAGAACTATAATGAAAAATGCAAGGACTATAGGGTATGTTGATATAAAAAAAGTCCACGTTGATTTAAGAACATCATACTGAAGTTATGAGACATGACTTGATACCACACTGTTGGATACATGAATGAGAAACTGGATTTGAGGTTAATGAACCATAATTAAGTTCACTCACTGTGACATACAGAAGAATGTAATACTCGGCAGTAGTCAGATTGTGTTTTGCTTTGCCTTGCAAATCTGGACACAAACTGCTTCCCACATCTTTATCTGAAAGACCATAAAGCAAATACTGACTGCAGAAGAAATAAATAGCTATATATACATTATATATATATATATAAAGAAAGAATATCTCCTCTCCTGTGCCCTCCTGCTGAATGGTAGGGGGCAATAAAACTACAAAACTGTCATAGTGTTAGATGAAACTCAACAGTGGTGCACTTTACCAGTGTCAGTAGAATAACTAACATTAAAATGGGTGTAAAATTGTGTTAATGTGGAAAATGATAATTCAAACCATAAAGTAAAAAACAGTTGGAGGAAATACTTTTTTCTGAAGTGCTTTTATCCAAACCAGTGTATCATTCCTTTTTTTCTGTGGATGTTTTATTGAATAATAAATCGATATTTATTGGCCAAATTGAGGGAAAAGGTACCATTCTTTTGTTCAGCTGCTCACTGACGTTGATCAGCATATACATTTCTTTAGATTTTTTCCCTTGATTTGATTTATCATTGAAATAGTATGATAACTTACCTGAGTCATGAAAACATCTTGTTGATGTGCACAGTTGCACAGTAGATAAGTACTGATCAGTGCATCTCTCCAAACTGTATGGTTCTCCAAGACTAAAGAATATAGTTTAGGGACTGGACTACTAGCAATAATTAAAAACACAATGAGGCAAACAAAATAAATTGTAGCAATTATTTATGCTCCTACCCAGTTCAGCAATGAGCTGCCCTGTTCGGTTCCTCAATGCAAGCAGGAAGCACAAGCGCAAACAGGGGGTGTGTTGGGTGAAGACTTAAAGAGCTGGGGTGCAGTTATCCTCTGAAGTGTCTCTCTTCACGCACACATATTGAGGAAAAATAGGGAAAAGACAGCTGGTAGTACTTGGCGTATCGTTTAACTCAAGGGCTAATTAACATGGCTTTATCCAGAATTGGAAATGGATACAAGTCTTTTACTAAATAAATTCGTTAAATTTAAGATTTTGGTCTGCTACTTTCTGCTGTGACATTTAACCTTATGTTAAAACCGCACGGTTTGTCTCCAGAAAACCACCTCAGCATTAACTCTCCAGCCATCTGAGAGTCTCACTTCCAGCAGGAGCAGTCTCCCTGCAAGTCCTGAGGATCTTCGTCGGTTCGCAAGGCGGAGCCGGCACAGCAGGGTATCACTGGAGCTCTGCCAGCGCCAGTACGAGAGAGTGTAATGTGTGAACTTGACTGGAACACCGTTTTCTCTAAGCTAGTCAGAGAGTGCAACAGAGGTCAGTCTGGTTTTCCTTCAGGAATTTATTAGCCAGGTTAGAAATGAAAAACACTGTTTAAAGTCTGTCAAAAGGAGAGACTCATTTTCCTGTCTGCTCACTCAGTCAGATCATCTCTCTCTTTGTGGTCCTTCATTAGCTTGCCTTTCCCTAAGTGCATTTTAAGGAAACTTACCTCTTGAGGCCACTTGTGAGGGGTTGACGTGGCTCTCTGACCCACCCTTAGTGTCAAGCTCAGCTCCCCACTCTGCTTGGAGAGGTATTGAAAGGCATTCGTAGTACTTCCCAGGTTTTCCTCACACTTCAGGAAAATGCTCTGTCAATGGCCAAAAGATACTTCACTTCTCTCTTTCAAAAGCCTTTAAAATACGTCTTTACTGCCTCATGTATTGAAAAATGTGCTTAGAGTGGCTCCTATTCTGAAATCCCTGATTATTCTGTTGCCCAAAATCCGCAGCTTACACAGCATCAAACCAGTGAGGGTTCTGGATAACAAGTGAGTCTCTAGATCCTAAGGCAGCATAAGGGATTAATAGTAATTTCATACAGTAGAAATAGAAACAAGAATCTTGATGGTGGAGGGGAAGGATTCCCATCACTTTCAAGATCTGGATGAAGAGTTAGAATGTACCCTCAGCAAGTTTGCTGATGACACAAAACTGGGAGGAGTGGTAGATACACCAGAAGGCTGTGCTGCCATTCAGCGAGACCTGAACAGGCTGGAAAGTT
>Ga0065711_1000180_pt1 | contig 85785 bp, 48 predicted proteins | sample Hoacrofraction12_FD_59098 | JGI IMG/M metagenome (GOLD analysis project Ga0065711, IMG submission 59098) | Hoatzin crop microbial communities from Cojedes, Venezuela - Epithelial fraction 12 v2 (version 2) | ecosystem: Host-associated > Birds > Digestive system > Esophagus > Crop | place...
TGGAGATATTCAAGACCCGCCTGGACAAGGTCCTGTGCAGCCTGCTGTAGGTGACCCTGCTTCGGCGGGGGGGTTGGACTAGATGACCCACAGAGGTCCCTTCCAACCCCGCACATTCTGTGATTCTGTGATTCTGTGATTCTGTGATGGGATTCAGGGATGTACTCAAAGCTGTTAATAGACAGAAGCCTGCAGGCCAAAAACCCCAGAAAATTGGATCAAATCATGTATATCCTGCATATGTGTTTTGTACATCCTGCACGTGGTTTTCCCTTCAAGAATGAGGGAGACGCTGAGGCCCCAAAGAAGCATGCAGTACGTGCTGGAGGGGTAGGGCAGAAGCTGTTAGGGCAACAGCAGCTGCAGCTGGAGCTGTATTGGAGGAAGGTGCTGGTGGGTGATGCTCTGCGCATAGCGGTCTCCTGCTTCGAGGCGGTCCTGACCTCTCCCTGCCCCTCGTGCTCTGTCAGGCTTTGCTTTCTTCTGCTGCGGATGAAGCGTGGATGGGACTGGCCAGCTGATGTGGCCCAAAGTGTGCTTCCCAGAGAAGGGATTTAACCTGTTTACATGCTTTCATCTTTTTCATACAAAAAAATAGAGGAAAATACTCTCGAATTCAGTTCTTGCTGTCTTTGAGAATTTTACCTGTGAAAAGTCATGTTTCTAAACTGAGCAAGAGATTGTCATCCCCACCCACACTGCTTTTTCACTGACCCTCCAAGATCACCATGCTCAAAGTCTTGGATTTTAATGATTCACCGTGGAATCCTACCTCATTTGCTGCAAATGGTTTCTTTTGTGTGCATCCTCAGATGAATAAATGCGGGACGCAAGCTCCGGTGTGGCTGTCGCTGAAGTCTGAATCCCTGCCGGTACCTGGTGAGAGCAAGAGGCTCACGGCCTGCGCTACCTGGCAGGTCTTCTTCGGGGGCACCAAGGACTGCTGCTTGTTTCGGATACCCATCGCCGTCAGGAATTGCGGCGACTTTTTTGTGTATCTCCTGCAGCCTACTCAAGGATGCATGGGCTACTGCGCGGAAGGTGAGGATCAGCAAAGTATTTATCAGTAAGATTGCCTATGCCTCTCTGGTGGTGTGTTCAAAGGTCCTGGTATTGCAACGCACATCTCGGTGACCTTGCGAGTCAAGCATCGCTCCCAGTAAGATGCAGAGCGTGTAGAAAATAAATCAGTGGCAGTCCAAGGTGTTCCTGAAGAAGAATAGCTATTATTATCAGTGCAAAATGTAATCTGGTGTGTATTACTGAAGTGTTCTTTGCTTGGTTACAGTTCCCACGTAACCTTTCCTACTGTCTTTGGCTCCACTTTGGCTTGAAGTTGCACAGCTAGTGAGAAGAGGCCTCTCGGTTTTATAGATGCACTGTATCCCGGATACTGTATCTAAGGTCTGTTCTTATCTTCCGTTATGCAGTATCCCCTCAAAAAAGATAATTCTGAAACTCTGGAAGGAAAAAAAAACCAAACTGATAACATCTTTTTCACGACATTTATATAATTACTCTCGTCAGAAATAATTTTGAGCCTACTACAAGCGATCTAACCTCTGTTCGGTAGCTAGGAAACAAAGGAATAGCAGAAAGCAATTGCTCACTCAGTTAAACCTTCTGAACTTCGGACCATATTCAGGTGCATACAGATTTAGTCAGAAAAGATAATACTTTCTCAAAAGGAAAAAATTACCTTTCTACTTTCCTTTCAGCATTTTCGGACTGAGACATGACACACTGAGAAATTAGGGTTGTCACCTTTCAATCAGGCAAAACTCAAGCTTAAATAAATGTTAAAGAGAGAGATATCTATTTTCTTATCTTTATATATATTTTAACATTCCCACATGAAGAAAAGGGAGGAAAAAAGGCTCAAAGAAAGTGAGATTAATTCACTACTTGAAATAAAAAATATCCCTTAAAATAAATGAAACTGCTCTCTGATTTCCATGATTCTTTCTCAGAGATTACTTTTTAACTGAATACAGTCATTTTCCAGTTCAAGCTTTTTTTAAACTATAAGATTTCCGCTACCCTTTTCTGAAGAAATTTTTTACCAGTACCTTTTGGGGGATTAGTTTTGTCCCTTCTATTGATCCTTTCTACTGATCCATACCTGTTTAGTAATGTAAATCTGCCTGCACTTTTCATAACAAAAAAGTTCATCTCTTCCCGTCTATCCCAAATCAACAACCTTCTGCCTTTTTCTTACTACTGCTGTTGAAGCTTTCACTATTTTCCTAAAGATTTCAGTGAGGTCCAGCTCTCCCACGTCTTTAACTTCTTGCCTTTAGGGTGTTTTTGCAGTGTCATGTATTGGATGGAAAAAAAGCAAAGCTGAAGTTTTTTACTGGAGGTTGTCACTCACTGTCGTAAATTCAGCTGTGCTGGTTGCACCAGAGGAGCCCCTACGTGTCCCCAGAGCTGGGTCCAGCCGGCACCGCCACGGCTTCTTGCTGGGGTCGATCCCCCAGCCCCCATCCACTGGAGGCTCGGGGACAGGACACCGGTCAGCACTTCTGAGCTGCAAACCAAAACGAACTCAAAGCTTCACAGCTTGGCAGAAAGGGCACGGCTGGGAAGAGCGGCGTGCGTGCTTGCAATTCTGCTCACATCCTCGCACGAGACGAACACCTCGCTTTGTCCTTCTGGAATAATTTCCTGCAGAAAGTCATGATGCGAGCGCAGTTTGAGGCAGCTTCCCTTAGAAACCAAAGAGAAAATGTTATCAACAACTGGCCCTTATTCATATTTTAAGTAATTTTTTCTTTTTCTTACCTCTTATTTTTTACCCTGGACAGACGTTAACATATTGGTTCTTCATTCTGCTATAACAGCCTCGTACCTTATTCTTTTGGGCTTCCATAACATTTTTCTACACTCCTCCAAAAAAGTTGCTGAATTTGTCCTTTCAAAGCATCTGAGACAGCTTCATGTTCCATTTGAGTCTGAGTCTGTAGAGATGAAAGAACGTCACCCTACAGTCTTATACATCTTTTTGTTTCCACTTGCTAGGTGAGTTTAACAGGAAGAAAAGTTTCAGATTTCTTTACGTGTTGAATCTTATAGAAAGCAGTCTGTACTTTTAGACAAATGACATTATTCTGGGCAGAAGGAGAATACATTGGGCATTGAAGCATATAGGCGTATAGAATATATGGGTTCGTCGCAGAACAGGCTGGAAACGATCTTCACAGCATGGCAGTACGGGCTGGGTGAGCTCTGAGAGTGTTTACTTCTGCAATGCAATGATTTCTCATATCTCTTCTGTACTTGTCGTAAAACTTGGATCAAAAGGCTGTGCTTCAGGGGAATGCAAAGCTGATGGCCTTTGCCAGAGTAATTAATTTGTATTAATCCAAGTGCTTCACTTCGATAACATTTCTATTAATGCAAAAAAAAAAAAAAACCAACATAAAAACAGGTCAAATACTGTAACAACAATGGGTAGTCAGTACACAATTAGCAATTTTTGCATTTTGTATGAAATGCACTTTCTTGCTTGCATAGTTAATAGTTAAATCACAAGAATACAAAATGTAGCATTTCTCCATGCTTAGTTATATTGAAATCTTGCTGAGTGAACAACTGTATTATTAAAGTAACATTTTCTCCTACATCCTTCTTTCGTTTTCTTCTTCCAGACAAACTCACACGCCTGGCTTTGCAACCAGCGATAACTCCTGAGCTTGTGCAAGGTCGTGTCCACCTGAAGTGCACTTACAGCCGCCCCTCCTCCAAGCTGCCGCTGCAATATGTGGTGGTCTGGTCGCGCCTGTCCACCCCTGGCACGAAAGAGCAGATTCAGCATGACACCACCCTGCAGCCATTTTCCTACGTCGAGATGAACGGCGTAAATCTCAGATTGGGAGACACGGTAATGCCACCCCACCTTCAGCAAAAAAAGTCAAACGCTCATGGGGATCAAATCCTTTTCTTTAATCATAGAATCACAGAATGGTTTGGGTTGGATGGGACCTTAAAGATCACCCAGTTCCAACCCCCCCCTCCATGGGCAGGGACACCTTCCGCCAGACCAGGTTGCTCAAAGCCCCGTCCACCACCCTTCCAGGGAGTGGCAGCCACAGCGTCTCTGGGCAACCTGTGCCAGGGCCTCACCACTCTCAGAGTAAAGAATCTTTGATGCGTTTTTATTAGTGCTGCTTCTTATACTTACATGTACTGCAGAAAGAAATACTGACGCTGTTTTGCAACGAGATTTTTCAGTAACGCTTACCAGATCCACGATCTGTAACATTTCTTTGAATTGCAGTGGGTTCACAGAAGCTATCCATTTTACTATTTTCTGAAGGCAACCTGAATATTTGCACTTACATTACAGCTTGAATGCCACGCAGTTGGTATAAGTAGTAGGTACATGTGCTCGAGCCAATTTTTGCTTAGTATTTTTTTGTATCTTGCAGCAGCAAGAATTTGCAGTAGAGGCAGGCTCAGCTATATGCACTCAGTAATTTTTATACTCACGGACCAGAGACACAATAACATCTTTTCACAGAAAAGAAAGACAGTACATTTTCAAATAGAGGGAGGTTTATTTTATGGTCTTTTTCATGGTGTTCTGCCTCTCCGATTCCAAATTCTTGGTTCAATAGCATACTGAAAGATAGAGTTCATTACAAAACAATCTTTAAGAAGTATATTTGATGGCTTACATAGCAACACAGATCTAGTTTCAACAACAACAAAACAGAAGCCAATACAAGATGTGAAAAAAATTGACTTGTGTATGAATTCATGGCCTTTCATGGTACAGAAACAAGACTTTCAAAGTTAAATTAGGTTCATAACTTTTATAGGCAGAGAGCCATTAGTGATGCTACAGTGAACTGAAAGAATAAACAGGGATAATGGCCTTGTGTTAAAAGTAGGCTGGAAACAGTCTTGGCATTTTCCAGCTCTTTGAGATATTTAAGACATTTAAGAAATGTGAATAAGCTTCTTCCAGTTCTTGAAAGGATGAGTCATTTATAACAGTAGCACAATCTAGACAGTCTTTTCTCATTTCTGCTCCTAATTATGCCTTCTGAGTTCAGAATCTGACTGATGCTGCCCTCACTTATATTATAACACGAGACAATTCTGCCAGTTTAAGAGAAGTTTGTGTTACGAAGAGATATTTTCGTCAAAATAATTTCACATGCAATCACTTTGAATGTAGTTTTAACAATCCCGAGGGATTAAGAGAAAATATAGTTCTGTTAACTAGTAGCATGACCAAATCTTTATAAGACCGTTTTTATTATACTAAGTTTTCAGTAAGCCCTTCTTTGTCCTCTGCTGAAATTATATATTTAATTTAGCAGGTTTAGTGAGACTAAAATGTTCTCTTCCTTGCTAGACTGTTTTTTTAAAGGTCTTCATGGCCTGTTTGCCTAATTATAATTATCCATAAATCATCACTGATGAAAACCAAGCAATGCAGCCTCAGCTGTAACTGGGAATTCAGATTTACATAATAAAGATTTTAAAAAGCACTTCACTGTGTTTGCCATCCAACTCTGGCTCTCTAATAAGAGTCACAAAGGGGCAGCGTTTCCTTTCACCTCCAGTGGTGTAAACCTGAAGCAACTTATTATGTGTTGGTAGGGCTACTGCAAAGGAAAAGTGATGCCACTAAAGCAGAGTCAGAACCCGGGGACCAAACTCCACCACACAGAGGCAGTTCATAACCTTCCATCCACCCAGGAAAGATGCAGGTGAAGGGCTTTTTTCTTGGGCAGCTTTAAAGGGAGGCCAGATCCATTGTCTACCTGGACTTGTGCAAAGCATTTGACTCTCTCCTACATGACATCCTTGTCTATAAATTGGAGAGACATGGATTTGACAGATGGACCGCTCAGTGGATAAGGAATTGGCTGGATGGTCACACTCAAAAGGCTTGTGGTCAATTGTTCGATGTTCAGGTGGAGACCAGTGACGAGTGGCTTTCCTCAGAGGTCAGCATTGGGATGGACACTGTTTAACATCTTTGTCAGTGGCATGGACAGTGGGACTGAGGGCACCCCCAGCAAGTTTGCCAATAACTTTAAGCTGTGTGGCGCAGTTGACACGCTGGAGGGAACGGATGCCATCCAGAGGGACCATGATAGGCTGGAGAGGTGGGCCCGTACGAAACTCATGAGGTTCAGCAAGGCCAAGTGCAAGGTCCTGCACATGGGTCGGGGCAATCCCAAGCACAAATACAGGCTGGGAAAAGACTGGATGAAGAGCAGCCCTGAGGAGAAGGACTTGGGGGTGCTGGTTGAATAGAAGCTCAACACAACCTGCCAGTGTGCACTCACAGACCAAGAAGCCAACCATACCCTGGGCTGCATCCCCAGCAGTGTGGCCAGCAGGACAAGGGAATGGATTCTGCCCCTCTGCTCTGCCCTGGTGAGACCCCACTGGGAGTCCTGCGTCCAGCTCTGGAGCCCTCAGCACAGGACAGATGTGGACCTGTTGGAGCAGGTCTAGAGGCGGCCACAAAAATGATCCAAGGGCTGGAACACCTCTCCTATGAGGAAAGGCTGAGAGAGCTGGGGCTGTTCAGCCTGGGGAAGACAAGGCTGCAGGGAGAACTTAGAGCAGCCTTCCCGTACCTGAAGGGGCCTACAAAAAAGCCAGAAGAGGGACTTTTTACAGGGGCACATAGGGACAGGACAAGGGGTAATGGCTTTAAGCTGAAAGAGGGTAGGTTAAGATTAGATATCAGAAAGAAATTCTTCACTGTGGGTGGGATGGCACTGGCCCAGGTTGCCCAGGGAAGCTGTGGCTGCCCCCTCCCTGGCAGTGTTCAAGGCCAGGTTGGACGGGGCTTTAAGCAGCCTGCTCCGGTGGAAGGGGTCCCTGCCCATGGCAGGGGGGTTGGAGTGAGATGATCTTTAAGGTCCCTTCCAACCCAAACCATTCTATGATCCCCACTGATAAATGCCATACTAGAGAGGAGGCAATGAACTGGGGGCACTTTATATTTCCCTTTCCCCTTCTCTGTGCACAGCCCACCGGTAGCACCCCTGTGGCTGCGCACTGCCAGTGTGCATGGGTGGCTTTCAGAGAAGGGTTTGTCCCCCAGGATGCAGAATTTACAGCATTTTGAAAACTGCTTGCTTTTTTTAACCTACTCTTTGTCTACCTGCACACAGCCTGAATTTGGTCTCAATGCTTTTATAGCCTGAAATCAGCACCTTCTGTGTTCAATTCTTGATAAGAGAACTACAGCCAAGTGAGAAGTATTTTTTTTTAATCATCTTTTAGGTGATTGATATCTACACTATTTTTTGTCTGTCAAAATGTCACCAGGTAATAGGTTAGTCACATAATAGAATACCTATTGATATATTTTAATACGCAGTCAAACCTTGGAGAAGAGCTGAGAATTACCGGCCAACATTTCTGAACTTGTATTGACTAAACAGCCAGTTATTTTTTAATAGCCATCATGTGTGCTTTTCTCCCCCATCTTTGGGCGCCAGTTTTGTTATTTCAGACAGTAATGTTGGCAGCATAATATCCACGAAACTACTGCAGGCTTAAATAAATCTATAACATACCGCTATTTCTATATAGACACTGAAAGAAGCCTACTCCATCTGATACGAAAATCCTGGCATTCCTAAGCCTTATTTATGCGATAGTGACAGAGGTCATTTCATTCCTCGAGGCACAGCCATCTATAAATTATAGCGGCACACTGTGAGTAATGAGTTATGCTAAGAAAGAAAGGTGTTTAGAAGAAAACCGTGCAGATTTTGCTCACCACAGCAATCCAAAAGTTCAGACAGCGAGGAGCAATTGTCACCGTACCTAAACTATGATGTGCACAGTAAAATAAAAATGTTTAAGTAAAACTGGCCTTTCCGAGCTCTGTGCTAGAAGTGGCCATTTCACGTGGCACTCTGCAACAGCAGAAGAATGTGCCCCAGCCAAAAAGACTGTAAATTAGTGCCTTCGTATAGAAAATAACTAATTTTAACTCACAAGGGAAGAGGAGTGAATTTTCTCCCTGCTTAAATATTAGTCCCATTCCAACCACTGGACTTGACAAAATCAACAACGGAAAAAGAAGACCTGCCCATTTGTAGGTCACACCCCAGTTCACAATTTCTTTCTCAACCTTCAGGTAGAAAATGAGGAGCACCCCCACACACAGAAACAGAGCTCTGGGTGGACTTGGCCAGAGACTTTAAAGCAGAAAGGGCCAGAGAAATGATGAGCAAAACTCTGCAGCTGATAAGTCACCTCACTACTACCCTGGCAAAATTTCTTTCCTTAGTAGATGAATGACCTACAGTCAGCCTCCACATACTGTCTGGCCGTTTGGCACCTGGAAAGAGCTGCCGCCTTCATCTATAGCGAGTAGCAGAGTGGCTAGAGCTGGGCTTCCCGCGGTGTCAGGTCACACTGATGCACCAGCTCCCTCCCTTCTGCAGCCAACGAGCCCTTTCACAGGGAGCGATTTGTGTTCAAAAGCTTTAAGGTTTAGTTTATTAATTAACTCAAAGTCAGATTCTCCCTGCTTTCCCCTTCCTGCTAACCCTTCTGGAAGGACTTTCCAGAGACCTTGCTCCTACCCCTCTCTGCAAATACCTACAGCCAGATCATTTCTTCAAGCTAATGAGAACTACTTTTTTTTTTCCCCTCTGGAAATGCCATCCTTCAGCTCTGCTCATCCTTCGCTCTTTTCATCAAGGCTGTAAACCACAGCTCCCTTCCACACTCCCCAGCTCCCACCAGAGTGACTCCTCGAGGCTTTTCTAGCCCCAGCCCATTAGAGTTTAATAGAGCAGACAACGCAGCTCAGAGGCCTTGATAGCCACCGCGAGACACCCTTTCCCCTGGCATGATCGATTGCCTGCCCAAGCCTTCACCTGCAAGCCATGAGTGTGGCTCAGGGACTCTCACCCTTGCAGCCCCAGCCTGCCTTTTGACATGGATGATGTAGCTTAGAGGGTTGATCTAATCCTGGAGTTAACAGGGTTAATCACCCACAGCTTAGGCACCCGCGCCTTACCAGCAGCACACAGGCTTCCCTGCCCAGTGAATGGGAAGAAGTGGGTACTCCTAAATGGTACCTTAGGTTGAGAAGGCAGCTTCCCACACGTGGCCAACATAAATTCCTGACCAGAACAGCATCCCTGAATTCCCACATCTCTCAGAAGATTGGATGTCTGAACTGGGAAAGTGCCTCTATCTACTTTTTAATCCAGACCTTCAAGTCCTGCTCAGATGTGCCTGGCTGTATGGAGTCTTTGAAAGATAACTACCAGTAAAAGTAAATATTTCAACTTTAAACCATCGCTGTTGTCACTGTTGGGCCTCTGGCATTACAATATAGCTCAAGTGCTCGCTGGAGAGATGGGAAATGGGTAGCTGGTCCTCCCAGCTGTGAGTTAGGTGCATGTCCTGCCCTTCCCAAGGGAGCATCCGACTCCCAGGGCATAGGCTGCACTAGGAGATGAAGCAGAGACCACAGCCAGGGACCAGCATGTGCATTTGCTGATTTTCTCTAGTGACTGATGAGGTAAAACATGCGTGTGGTCCTGATGGGCAGACCCAGACTCAGTACTCCCATCTGCCAGCTCTCCCTATTTTGAAGACAAGTACCACTGCCCCGGGATGCTGTTGAGATGGGTGGTGGCACCATTTCTGCCAGTGCTTGGAGAAGTGTGCAGAAGAGGTCGGCCTTTCTGAGAGCTCCTGAAATAATCTGGCAAATTTAGGAGCCTTCACAGGTACTGACTGAAGAGCAGGGATAGGTTTTGATCACAAAACAAGTATCTCTTCTTTTGCCTTTGGGAACCCAACCTCTTATCTGAGCACGGCCTGGAGAAGCTGATGAGGCCAGAGGCACGGCCATGGAATCATACCCCCCCGTGCCCCTACCTGTGCGTGCGCTGCCTTTGAAGATGGCAACAAATGTGAATGAGACTTTCTTTGAGCTTTTCTGTCTCTGCCCTCAGCCCCGTGTCTCTCACCACAAGCTCAAGCTGCCACAGATGATCCCTGTGCTACATTCAGCAGTAATTGGGGACACGGCAAAGGGTGAAACTGGAGGCGGTTTTACATTTGAAATGAGTATAAACAATTGATTTGGGCTAGCTGTCAATTCTGAGAGCTCTGAAGAAAACCCACATTTTGATCTGCAAGTTGTTAGAGGGAAATTTGCCGGAGGTGGTGACAGGTCCTAGGATTAAAATACTCTCTCAATTTGTTTCCCAGACTACCCAACCCCCACCAAATTAATGACTGAATTCTGCTTTTAGCTAAACATTCTGCTCATGAGGCTCACGGCAAAGTGGGAAGGTACCTGACTGATAACACATAAGGGTGGAAATCTGCTCTAACACACAGGAAAGGACAAATTTCTTAGCTACCAAGGCCGCCTTCTATCAGAATTTTGTGCCTGAAAGTATTTTTCTGCCCTATGGGAAGATCTGCTGGTGCGTGGGGGACAGGGAACAGCCCACACCCAGATGCAATCCGGTCATCCCGTCCAAGGGCACCCTTATATTTCTGTGCCTTTAAAAGGGATGATGAAAAATAATAATTAGATTTTTTTTAACAGATCCGATGAGTCTGTGGAAAAATACTGCCTAACCTGTCATGGCCATCAGCATACTGCTGTCAGTGATGCTTTTATCTCTTTGCTTTAAAAAGGCTGCATCCGGAGATGGGGGAGGGGAAGAAGGGAAAGAAAAAGTTGATTATTGAACTGGAGAAAAAGAGCTAGTATTTAGCTGAAGGCAAAAAAAGCCTCCTCGGAGTGACTATCATAATAATTATGTGACAAACTGTCAACCTGTAGCTCAGTAGCCGATGAACATATCTGCTGATTGTGAAGTGAAGTGTGCACCTAACAAGGTAAAGGCACTACAAGGGGAGGAATGATATGAAAGACAGAAATAAAATGTAGCTCATGACGGCTGTCCGTACATTTCGAATTTGTAAAGTTTGTGCTAATCTCCAAAAGTGCTGGAGATAGAACTGGAATGTACTGATAGGCTAAGAACATCTCAGTGTATCGTTATGGAGTAATCTTTGATATTAGTGTTAAGTGTTTTATCAATAAATTAGACCCCTAAAATATATATGTGAGAAAATATAATGCTTGCAGGGAATGAGGCTGTGTTCTGACATCTCCCGGGATGTCATTTTGGGGAAGATGACAGGAGGAAGCCTCCGTCATGCCACGACCCCGCCGCCTCTCCCTGCAGCTCCCTCCTTGGCAGGAGCGCTCCACGTGGCGTGCTCAGAGGGATGTCCCCCTCCGAAGGTTTTTGGGAAAAAGCATCAAAGCACAAAGTGCAAACAGCCCGTCAAGTGTAAATGTAGGATCTGCAATGCAGGTGCATTGGATTTGCTCAACATGCTCCGCAAAGAGATCATTGGTTTGGGTTTTTTTCGCTAGGGAGAATATACATTATCAGAACTCTTTCTCTGTTGTCACCGCCTTGGCACATCCCGATTTTGCAGACTCTCCCCGTGGCAGCTGTAGGAGAAGCAAGAGTAAGATCAACGCTCACCTTCTGCCTTCCCAGCAGAAGAACTTTTTTGAAAACTCTGTAAGCTGAACACAAGCCTTCAGGGAATGCTCAGAGATAATAAATATCTAATGATAGCAGGGACTTAATACCTTCAGTTCGCAACTTGTTCTCCTTTGGAGGCAAACTGGCTAACTACGAAGTATCTGAGGAATTTTAATTGTAAAGTATCTCTGTGAGGGCTGTGTCTTTTTTTCCCCCCATATGACCTCAAGGCTTCCATCTAGTTAACAGGACAAATAACATCATTTTCACCGGGCCAAAGTGGCTGGAGCTGTCAGCAAAAAAGTGAGAAACTTTATGAAGGTTGAAAACAGCCCCAAAGGCACATAAACCTGGGACTGAGCTGGACTGGAAATGATCCACCTGAAAAGCACAGAAAACACTTGAATTTTCCCATAGCCATACAAATGACGCTGTATCGCCGGTGGGGCATTTTCATTGTGCGCAAATGCGTCAGGAAAGAGGACTCTTCAGTTTGGAGGGAAGTCATGACTTGATAGTAATGAAGAGGGATTTTTAGGGTGGTAAAGGAAATATTCCAGGGTCATAAAAGAAATATTCCAGAGTGGTATGCAATTCATGCCCATATGAATCTGGGAATATCTTGGGTTTGAGCCTGTTCTGTTGTTACTGGTCATAAGGGTCATGCCGGAGCTAGCAGGTGAGAGCTACCGAGAGCAGCATGGCTGGTGAGTGATGCTGGAAAATCTATCCAAAGGAGTTTATCACAATGGAAAATAAATTAGATCGGTTCAATTCCTCCTCGTGGGTTACTCGAGGCTTAAAAAAGGCAGTAGCTATAAATATGCCATCTGACTATGTGGAATTGATTTAGTATGTCACAATCTGTTGCTCCATTTCCGAGAAGAGGCCAAAAAAAAAAAAAAGTTTACAGTTTCACAGCCCATTGTCATTTGCTTTAAGGAAAATTTCTGTAGTTTAATCTTATGATCCTAGAAATGATGTTAGCATTTTGAGTTTTCTGAAACCAATGAAACATTAAGATGGCAGATGGTGTGCGGGCTCAGCAGAGATAAAGGTTGCGTGACAGTGCTAGGAATAAAACATAAATGGCCTGGTACATTATGTTTGGTGGTTTTTTTTGGTTTGGGGGATTTTTTTTTTTATTTTTTTTTTTTACAGGATAAACCCAGTAGGCACATCTGCATCATCTTTTATAATGCAATAAGAAGAAAAAGGAGCTTCTTGTATTGCTGACACAGTTTCTGAAACCAGATGACTGTCAAGCTAATTTAAATTAAAAATCCTGCTCAGAAACTTGGTACAGAGAGAGGACGTTTGATCCAGTGGACAGACTGAAGTCTGGGATGCCAAGGGCTAGTGTCCTAATCCTGACAGTAAAGTCTATGAACAACGGAATTCTCCCTAATTAAAATGAGTTAATATTGCTAACCAAGGTGCTTGGAAAACTGCAGAAGAAAACACACTGGAAGCATTCAGTGTTCTTAATTGCTGACACAGAAGCCATGTTTCTTTGCTTATTAAATGCATCAAAAATCCTTCCAAATCTCAAGATTTATGCATAAACATTTTTAAAGCCTAAACCCCCAAAATGTGTTTCAACATCAGAAAACCAGTTTAACAACTCTGATCAACAGGAAGATGCATAACTGTATGAATTTTCTTCAAGAAAAGCTATAGCGTATGCTGTTTATTTATTGCAGGTCTTTTGCACTGTCACTGCTTTTACAAGGGACACTCCTGAGCAGCAGTCGTTGCCTGAAGAGAGCAGAGGTTTCTATGCTGGGATTAAGGTAATGCTGATGGCCCTGATTTACTGATTTATCTAGCATGTCCCCAGGGAATATTTATACATTATCTGACATACTCTGGAAAACAAAACACAGAAACATAAGCCTTGATCATCATAACCAATGCTGCTTTTACATTCACTTTGAGAAAATGTCTTAATAAATTATATGGCTTTCAGTCTGTTTGTAAAATGCCCTAAAGCACCCATCAGCACCACGTGCAGGTGTTTGACACTAATGCTGTAAAGAATGTGCAAAACTACATCTGCTAGCAAACAGACGCCGAAGTACTCTGGTGGTTATGTATAATAAGAAGACACACCTACAGGGATGCAGAATTTTGTTGTACCTAAACCAGAAGAAAGTGAAGGGAAAAACTAATTTTTATCCATCATCTTCCTACAGTCAGGCATTACAAAAATCAAATGGCTGAAGATAAATTCACACTGAGTGTGAAAACCAGATCTAATCCTGTTCAAGGATGGTAGTCCATGAGAATTTCAGAACTTCTGAGTATCTAAGCTTCACGCCTCCAAGGATGGTGTTTGAAAAATCTAACAACCCATTCTGTGTGACATTTGAAGAACAGTTTCAGGGTTTTTTTTGAAATGTCAGAATTTCCTAGGGAATGGAAATTCCCATTTCTGACCAGCCCCCAGTGCTGTTTCTGCTCTTGCCCCAGGAGAACAGACAGACAGAAATGGCACCACCCAAGCTCTCTCCCTTGTGCAGGAGCCACCAAAGCTGTCATATATTATGTATGGAGAAATCCTCCTTCCTGCCACAGCAGGGAAGAGGAATTGAGCAAAGAATGCACTCACTTTGCACCTGGGGCAGAGTACAGACATAGAATCTGTGACCATGAGGAAATGCCATCCTTCAGGCCGTGAATATTGCTGATATTTCTCCTAGTGCATTGGAATAGGAGCTCCTTTTAACCAGGGGTAGTAAAAATGAACAAATTCTATGGTATCACGCTATTTTCAGGCTTAATAAAAATGTGTTTTGAGATCAGGAGATGAGAAGCAATTAGACACTATATATGACAGCTGCAAATATTGTCTTAATTGCCAAGAATGTTGAAGTATTTTAACAATTGCACCTTATAAAGTTGAAGATCATTATTACGAATATTATTATGAGGATTATTACAAAGATTATTATTATTTTACAAACAATTAAGTCTGTTCATAACTGATTAAAAACACTTAAAATTTCATAAATATCAGTATTGTGTAATTAATCTGTCAACATGATCTAAAAATGGTTTTTATATTTCCAGTTTTTACCAGAATCATTACAAATTGCAGAGGATGGCAAAGAGCATGTTTTGACCATTCTGAGCACTGTACCCATTGCATGTCCCAGGCACGATGATTCCTGTAAAGTTACTCTACAGCTAAGTACTGAGGATTTGGGTAAGAGTTTTCTGTATCATCATCAATTCAACGTGATTATTTTTTCCTGTAATTATGTTACAATGAATTCCAATAGAAATTATAAGACTTTAGTAACAACAAAGGGCAGAAGCCATAAAATCAACAAACTAGACCATATATTTATTTGCAATATAAAATAGATTATAATATTACTCAGGTTTTTGAGAAAAAATTAAAAAAAAACTGACTAGCAATCACTTGAATGGTAGTCCACTGAGATTTATGGATGAAATAACTATGAGTAGAAGAACTTATTTTAAATTCTAGGAGTATAAAATTCCATTTTAAGTTTTTGTAGCAGCAATGGTCTTAGGTAGAATAATTTCATTAATTATCAATAAGAAGCTCACCTGCAGATTTATTATTCAGTAAATGTGTACTGAAGCCTTTTTTCTTTCTTTTGCTGGCTTACAGATTTTGTCTAACTTAATACAGAAGAAAAAAAATAATTCTTATGCTTATATATTATTCTCTTTCTAAAAGTATTTCTTTTTTACTTGAAAACATTGACAATGTCACTTAGAAAATTCTCTTGCCCTTTTAATCAGTAAATGCTCTCTGCTTTCATCATTCATCCATAAATCTCAATGGACTACCATTGCACCTGTTCTGGTGGAATATCATGCCTAAGCAAGGTGGGGGAGAGGCATATATGTATTTACTTTCCTTTGCACTAAATAAAACACCCAACTCTTTTTCAAACAAGGCACTTATTTTTCTATAGGTGACTCAATGAAAAAAATGTTTAGAGATAGGATTACAGCCACAGTTTCTCTACCCACAAAAAGCCAGCTCAAAAAAATGGCAAATCCCAGATAATTCCTGATATTTTTCCCTTTCTAAATCCCTCTCCTTTCTCTCACCGTCACCAACCAAGTGCTTAGACAGAATTAAAAAAAAATTCAAACAGTATCATAACAGAATGATCTTAAACTGAATGTGACCTTATGGTTCCAGCAGGTGTGTTGGCTCTCGTACGTGGAGTACTTTGCGTTTCTCCATGGCTCAGTGCTGCTCTGTTCTATGTATTGCTCTTGGCTTAGAGTCTCTGCCGGTCCATCAGGCAAACATGCACTGAGCTCACGGGACCAGATTTTCTTAGATACTGGGGTAGCTAAGAGCGCAAGCTGGCGTGTGGTGGGACAGCCCCACAGCTTTCAAGCAACATAAACACCTAGCATTTATGAGGCTCAAATGAGAATTAGCCACATAAGCTATCAAAGTAATTTTTTTTAACTCCCATTTTCTTAGGCATTAGTAAAGCCTTTCAAAATCTCACTGACAGTAAACGCATAGGCCAGGAGCTCTCAAGTAGGGGAGGATGAGTTTGATACATCGGGCTAAGGCTGACGTCTTCCGAGGGTCTTCTCCAGCCCCATGACTTGGGAGAAAGAGGGGAAGAAAGAGGAGAGGCAAGAATTCCAGAAGCATCTTTATATTTGAGCTGCCAAGGGGCTTGATATGTTGGTGCCAAGAGGTCCCAGGATGGAAGTACCACCCAACCAACCGGAAACAAAAGGAACTTGTCACTGAAGCAGAAAATTTCCATTAGTTCTAATCAACTCATTTCTGCAGCTTAAACTAATAACCAGCTCTAGCCCTTGATTGCTCCATCCTGAGGCTATTTCCTTGGATGACACTTGGACTGTTTATGATCAATTGAGAAATCTATATATACTTAAGGCTGAGTATCTGCTGCTGGGTGTTTGCATAACCCCACATTTGTTTTGTTCCTTCATTGTCTTTAGCGTCCATTAGTTTATTTGAAGGAACACTGTGGGCTTCTCAAAAAACATAGTGTTGGCCACAGTGCTATAAATTGAAAATAAAAACAGTTTTAGCTGAGATTCGTTTGTACTGAATAAATTAACTGACAAGCTCCTTGTCTGACTGAATCCATATAACAATACTGTTGTGCTAATTATGTAGGGAATAAGTGATAAGAAAGCTAATTACAAGAACAGAAATATCTCTCTAAGTTCAGACAATATCATAATGAATGCCAAGGCACAGCAGAGCCACCGGAGTTTGGCTTCTGTTAAGTTTATCATTACTATTTTGACAAAATGATTTTCTTTGATTTTAAACTTTTGTTCTGGGTTGTGAGCACAGCTCATGGGGCTGTAATGGCAATAACTATTCCTCATGGAAAGCTCCAACTTAATTGAATCAAGAACCTTGAAAATGAGCCAGGACTTTTCTATAAGATGTGAGGCAGCCTTTAAGGATTTGATATGAGATAATATGCTATTCATATTTGTAGGTGTTTAGTTCAGTTCCTATAGAACTCTACAGGGTTAATTTAAATTATATTTTATGAATCTTTTCCATAAGGAATAAAACATTGTTAATTTGATCATGTTAGAAATGCCACCTTAAAATTCTTGGATGCCATCTCCTATAAATTATTAAGCAATTCTACAAATGGGAAAAATGATACGAAAATCACTTATTTTCATATCAGATTAATTACACTGCTACCGCTTCTAGAACTTTGTTCTTATCGGCTTACAATTAATGGTCTGGGACAGAAAACTACATATTTGGCACAAATGTTGGCAGTCCTGAAATCAGCAGCGAGATTCTGACTGGTTTCAGTAGGGCCACAATTTCATTTTTTATCCACAAAAGGATTCATGAAGGGTTGGGTGACTACCTGAGGAGCAGGTACACACCATGTAAAATGCAGACCAGATGGCTCAGAACCAAATGCTGTCATAGTTCAATGTTTGTAAATAAAAACCACATCTATGGAAATAAAAATCCAGGTTTGTCCTTTACCTGAGACCTCAGCATGAAGGCTCAGGGCCCAAGAGGAGTAGACACTACCAGTCTTGCTGCTAGAAGAGGTCCCTTTAGGCACGATATGACACGCAGAGGCAGAGCTGCATGAATGACTTGGGTTGCCATTGCTATATTGACTTTGTCACCACCCACCACTTCCCTACCCATCACAGACATTAACATAGCCAGTACCACCATAGCTTACTACTTTTCCAAATTCTTTGCATGAATTTATCTTCAAAATCCCTCTTGGAAAGACAGAAATAGAACTACCTTCACTTTACAGATTGGAAAGTAAAGCACCATAACCTAGCTAAGCCAAAAATACAAATACCAATCTGCTGCATTTGCCTGCTTGTCGTGGATCCAAAGTTCACTGCAAATGGGCTCAAAAACCCTCCCTTTCCAGATCAAGAATTCTGCTTATTTTAAATAAATAACTCCCAGCAGATACTTCCTTATAATAAAGCTAGTGAAAGATAAATGTTTTCCAGAAACACAGACTCATCTCTTTCTGTGTCATGAGAACTACTCGTCTTCATTCCCTGGGCATGGACCCGTAAAGATAAGACTGTCATTCTAGAAATATTAGCACCTGTGGAAAGAAAAGCACCACTGAGTTTTAGTAAACTGTCTACTGCAGGGGAGAAGAAAAAAAAAAAGAAAGCCCAGTAAAATGTGCAGAGGGATGCCAGACTGAGTCAGTCACAGCTGTCTTCTGCAACCCCCATCTGGTTTCAAGGCATGTGTGTCCTGGAATGCGAAACATTAGTGTTGGATGGTAAACAGGGTACAGGCAACTGCTTGGAGAACTCTTGTCAGACTCAGTGTTCGTGTTCATTTTAGATAGCCAGTTACCGGGGCCCCCAGACATCGCCCTTTCGGCATGCCGGGTGGATCTGCTGCGGGCGCCCTGCTCGGAAAGCGGCTGTGCAGCAGCTGCCCTGACAGTGACCGCCGTGACAGACTTTGCTCAGGACGGGAACCGCGTCAGCCGCATCAGAGCCGAGCCAGTCGGACGGAGGGATTTGCTTTGGAGGGCTTACACACCCGAAGATGTGAAGGTTGGGTCCTAAAATAATTTGGAAAACATGACAAATTTAAACGGGAGCTTTAGTGTCGCAGAAAACAATGATAAACCTTAACCATACAAAATACTGGAGACAGCTGTCAGCAGAGTAAACCAAAACAGCCTCTTTATACACCAAGAAAATTAATATGTAAAGCCTTTTGCTTTAACAGACTTAGGTTCGATTATCAGTCAGCACATCAGTGAGGCTGAACGCTGGATTATAGTTGTAACCAGGCATGCTTGTGTATGCTGGAAGCGGAGAGAGGGAGAACCTGGGTTAGGGAATTAGCACCTTTTTGAGAAGGAGGGATAAGGATAACTGAGGGTTTGGAAAACAGCTTATGAAAAAGCAGAGGAAAGGCAGGGCCTCAGTAATGAGAAAGGAGTACCGGGACTCAGCAGCGCCGTGTTCAATTTGTGACTGTGCCAGGAATCACCAGGACACCCCCAAAGACTCACGCAGCTGCTCCATCTCTTCATTTATCCCTGTACAAAAAAGTCCAAAATAAAAATAATAAGAATCAATCAGGGAGGTAAGCCGTGCTTCCCCTGCCCAGAAAGGAGCATTGCAAGCAGGGACAGGCCCGTTGTCTGTGAAGTTGTTTCAGAGCCTCGGCTGAGAGGTTTGAGAGCTGTAATCCCAGCGCTCGAGAGAATAAACCAGAACATGGATTTGACTCAGCTAAACCTCTCAGAGCAGTGGCACATCCAAGCTGGTATATTTTAAGTAACCGAAAACAAACCCCCAAAGAAATCGATAATTTCACTGCCCTGATTTTTGTGGATTTGCTCATGAAAGAACAAGATTAAACTGGACCAAAAGAATTTTTGTCTTCAAAGGTAAAATGCCTAGTATGTGACTATATGCTTTCCTCTTCAGCATAGGCTTCTTTTAAACTTTTTAAGATTCTTAAATCAGAAATTGCAGCTAATTCCGTGCAGTATGCTCTCATACCCATATTTTTTCTTGAAGTTACAAATGTTTCCATTAAAATAAGATAATGTAGCAAATGTGTAATGGAATTAAACAATAATAATAATAAATTCTATCTATTTCAGTTAAAAGTTGATCTATGGAAACATAACAGATGTTACCTCCCCTCCCCATTTCCCCACTGCTGCTTTATTTAGAGGCATTAATGTAACACAGTTCCTGCAACATATCAAGGGAAAATCCACATATTAAAATCCATATAAACTTTAGTCCTTCGGACCTTCAAATATTTTTTATTTGTCTGTAAATTGAATGGAAATAGTGGGCAGAACATCTTGACACATTCAGACACCTGACAAAGTAGATTTCTTCGGAAAACTAAGACTGACACCAGCTAGGACTTGTATCCCTTCCTGGTGTCATGCAAGAAAAGAGCAGAGCAAAAAGGGCCACGTGGATTTGTTTGTGCAAAGGTTTTACTCAGGAAAGTTGCAGCGCAGTGAAAATGGGAAAACTCTGAGACACTTCTTTATAACACACTGTAGATACAAATGATACAACTGACCTCAGACCAAAATGCTGTACAAACAGGTGTTCAGTTTTTCATTCCTCAAGACCACCACTAACATTTTGGGATGCCAGACACCAGTGGGTGTCTGATCAGTGTCTCTGTGTGATAGTTAAGGGGCATTTTAAAATACAGCTGACGTATTGCCGCAGGTGAAAAATTTTGTCAGGGAGCATGGTTCTATCTTCACTCTCTTTTCATTTATTTAATTTCACCAGTGTTCCTAAAACCTAAGGTCTGCTTTGTCACTGAAAGACCGCACAAGGATATAGCGGCCATTCTTCTTCCCCGCTCTGCAGATCATGGCAGAACTAACTGAATCGCACCTCTGGTTTTCTCAGGGGCAAGGAGCGAGCAAAGAATTAACAGCCCTGGCCAAGAAATCAACCTGGCAGGCTGGATATGAGAAAACCATAATACTTCATCTCTCACCAGTATGACTGGGAGCTCTTCATATTGCAAATCACTACACAACTCAGTCTTGCATTTCTGAGAACCGGATAGCAAAGCATGAAAGTTATTGCAGCTCTGAAGGAAGCTGCCCTACCTGTGGCTTTCTCAGGCGCATCTGCTCCTTGCAGGGCACCAGGACTCTCAGACCTCATCCATGACCCAGTTTGTGCCCAAGTAACCAAGAGCTGATGCAGCCGAAGATCTCTGTTGCTGTAGTGGATCCTTTCCTCTTTTATTCACATGTCGAAAGCAAACAGCTCCAGTAGCCTGGTTTGGGCCTTTGTCACCAGCACCCAATCAATAACCTGCACATCAAATATATAAATCAGCCATTCATATGCTGTATCAGGAAATTTAAGGTCAAATTGAGGGACACGCAGTGACTATTACTAAAATATGCTAATGCTACTTAATTACAGCATACCTTCGACCATACTTCAGGCACTAAAATTAGTACAATTTAATGAGCACTCTACTCTCTTGATAATTTCAGTGAATGATCTACTTCTTAGCAAAAAAGTTTAATAAAAAAGCTTCACTTTTTACTGGATAAAGAAAGACAGTGCATTACATCAGGTGGAATAGGAGTACTTAGAAATCCCTTATTGCATGTGATTAAACTCCGTTGTTTGAATGCGAAGCCTATGTTGTACCCATTCGCAATCATGTTTTAGAAGTCAGATTTTAGTTTGTACTTGACACGTGAATCCTGCCCCTAATGTTTTGTGAGGAACAGTAATGAAGAAAAACTGCTGTGTAGACTGTATTCATTACGCATTTCATTTTAACTAGGTCACAGTCCGAGACCTCCCAACAGGGAACTGCTACTCTTTCACTGATCCACACATTATCACGTTTGATGGATGGTGAGTATTGTACTTTGAAATAATTTGGCTCAATTACAGCAGTTTTCAGTTTCTGGATGTAGCATGCATTTGGTTTTACATTAGAATATCAAAAGAGCGTTGTACTAGTTTGCTTACAGTGATTAATGTAGTGCTTCAATAACATACATGGTTTGCTTCCAGCTGTTTATGCTCCTTTTAACAAAAGGACTAGAAATGGATTAATCTTGAAGCAGCAATGGTTTTGAGTCCGAATAATTTTTACAAGACAACGGTCAGATTCCAAAATGTTCTTCAAACAGAACCACTATTATTGACTTCGAGAGGGTGTCTACACCACGAGGCACCACATTAGCAACTCCCCAGTTCCACCCACACGAGCCACTACATCCGTGTAGCAGCACAGCATGCGGGGACAGCCTGCGTCCTTCCCAACAGTTTGGTAACACCCAATGCAAAGTCACTCAGCCCAAGGATACTCTTGCATTCTTCTGTCTACTTCCAGAGCTGGTTTACCCACAGCTGCCTTTGTGCATGGCGTGGACAGTCATAATCACAAGAAAAAACCATAAAGATGGCCATACTCTCTCAGATAAAAGAAGTCCAGAAATGATAAATGGCAAATATCAGGGAAAGAGTGAGAAAATGAAGTTGTACATGCGCCTGTATTGTCCAGATGTCTTCCTATATTATCCAGCAATAAACTGCTCAATGACTTCATGCACCAAAGGTGGTATCTTTGTGTTTGACAACCTGTACTGTACAGAACTTTAGTTCAGTTAGTTTCCCTAATCGTTTATGAATCTATTTATCCCAGCCATTTAACCAAGTTTTTAAAGTTTACATCCAGCACATTTGATCTAAAGTTGCTAACATTTCAGATCGTGTTCCAGGTTTGTCATTCCACCGTTAACCTCTTAATGGCACAGATAATGACTTTAGGTGTACAGTGTCCACAGGGGCTCGGCAGGCATGATATTGTAATTTTGGTATCCTAATGTCCCAATTTCAGTCCAGCATGCTCTGGAGGTAGCATCTGAAATGACGTCAAAGCTGGAGAAATTTGTCGATAAAATGAGAGGAAGGCAGGCAGTGGCTCCATTAAAGGTTATACGTCTGCCTCAAACAAAGATTTCACATAAACTGGGTAGCAGATTAGGTAGGAGCTTAGCTATGCCCACCTAGGGCTTTCCAATTTCCCTCCTGCTTTGATGAATATCATTTAAAATGTGGTCAGGCACTTGTTTCGTACAAGTTTGGTTGCTCAACATGTAGAAGCTGCAGAAGAGCTCCAAGAGGTGCAAAGACATTCCCATGTCTCATGGTATCTGCAATGATTACAGCTCGGGATATTAAGCTAGATTAGAATGTTATCTCAAAACTCTTTTCTATGTTTGTATTCTAAAATATTCCCTTCTGATTTAGGGCGAAGATTGGACAATGATCTGCCAGGTCATTGTGTTTAGGAGGTCATAAATTACTGAAAAGTGCCTCTTGGAATGGGGGAATGCTCTCAGCCCCATAGCACTTTTTTACATAGCTTCCATGGGAAAAAAAAGTCTGAAATAAAATAAAGCAATTTTATTTGAATAACTCATTTTGCAACCCTGTTATTGATAGCACGTGGAAATGCTTCTAAGTAAATTATGATTATATCTGAGCACAGGGAGTTTGGAAAAGCCCGTCCTTTTGTGGCACCCTGCCACAGAGTCACAGAGTCTTGACGCAGAAAAATCCCAGGAGTAGCTGGGCCCATCGATAACTCCACATTTCTTCCCTGTGGATGGACGTTCATTACTGCTCTGTCCAGTGTAGTTTTAAATGAGCCGAGCTGATGGGGCTTCTGCCATCTTAATAAGCAGGTTATTTCACTAAGATATATCACTTCTTGATATTCAGCCAAGTTTCTTACCCATCATTTCACAGTCCCATTACTCCTACTTATATTCCCATTTATTATTGTAAATAATTTCTCTTTCAATTATTGTAATGATTATGCCACCTTATTACACATCAGTTAAGCAACTTCTCTGTCTGCCTATCCAAAAAATGTTAACACATTAGCAAATTATTTTAAAGCTCTATATCTAAGGAGTGGGGAACAAAATTCCTGCTTCTGTCCTGATGCAAAGCTTTAACCTGAAGACAAAGGCTGACGCAGAGGTGTGGAACTGAAGCATTCCCCTTTGGTCATGAAAGGCATGCAGTGGAAAATTGTGGTTGAAATGAGGTGTGCGTTAGGTATTGTGAATGGAGGAATTACACGAAAAGCTTGTGGGCTCAAGTAAGGTACCACACGAGTGTCCCTCAAAATGAAAACCTGTCAGAAAGAGGCCGATCTTCAGACTGTAAACAGAGAAGCAAGACAAGAGAAAAAGCTAAAAGAAACTTCTCCTAGGGACTATGAAGCAACAGGCTGAGAGGATGAGTGGAGCATCAGCTCTTGGGCATCAGGAGCTATGTGGACTATAAGTGATCTTTAGACGCAGACTCAGGTGAGAACATCACACAGAAAAGAAAAGAAACATCCAAAAGGAGTCAGAGAGAACTAAAAGAAATAGCAGCCTTTACCCACTTCTATATGGCTACAAAGATGGCAGCAAACAAAGCATAATGAATTATCGAAATTGCTTCTCAGATCAACAGCAGAGCATCCATCAAACAACGTAACCCAAGGAAATCCATGTGTTCCACCACAAAGCCTGTAGGTCAGCTTCCCCGGAGGCAGCAGACTCTAAGGTCACAATGTTGTAGGCAGAGCTTCTGCGGGTGGGTGGTGATCAGTGCTCTCGTTGGCACCCTTTCCACCCACTCGAGTCCCAGGGATGGCTCACTGAAGGGCTGTCACACAAAAAGCAAGGGAAAGTCTGAAGATGGGGAACACTGCCAACAGCAATATGGTAGGAGTGTTTTCTATGCAGACAGGCATGCGCTTATACACACTCCTGCCTTTCACAGAGTTGCTCACCTTTTTTTACTTTCCCATTAGCGATGATGAAAAGAAGGAAAAATGCACAATGGAGAGAAGCAAGGATGAAAGCAGACACAAAAAGAGAAATTGCAAGCTTTTTGATTTCCAAAATTTAAATGAAAAGCAGAAGCTCATAAACATTTAACTTAATTTTAAAATATTGATCCTAATAATTTCTTTAGCAGATTTGTGGGAAAATTGAAAAAACGCATGAAAATAAAAAAAATGGAAGATATTTCTTTCTAGGTTGTAAAATTTTCCTGATGAAATGGTCACTTCCAATGTGTAGGTTGATTTGTAAGATTCCACAATAATACTTCATTTTGCAACTTCTATAGTGATATTTTCGACAACGTGTAATGTGGCATACTGAGCTCACATTACATCGGAGGTAGCTAGCTATTCGTTAGATAACCAAAATACCTGGCTTCTAATGATAACGCTCCCCTTTGGCATGCCTCCTGCTAATATATTTCTGTAGAAATACTTTTCTTGTAATCTTTTCATTCCTTTGACCAAAGGAAGTGACTGAAAATCAAAGCAGATTGTGTCGTATTTTACAGTGTAAGCACAATCAATTTGTGTATATTGGAGCATAGATGTGAAATAGCGTTAATTACACTTGTTAAAACCCAGAGAGAGCACTTCCTTTTATAGCAAAGTACCTTCTAAATTAAACAAATGTGAAAGCCTGGTAAAGCAAAAGTATAGCCCTCATTACTAGTTATGGCACATTATAAATATAAAAGCTTTTCATGCCATAAATTGTAGATTCTTAAATACGAAGTACTAGCTTAAAACTAAATATGCAGAAAATCCTTTTAAGGCAAAATATAAAAAGGGAAATATTTCATCATTGGTGAACTATATATGCCATTCATATTATTTTACATTTTAACTTAAAAAAGAGAGGAAGTATTTTTGAGATTTCTCAAACGTTGTTCCTAATCTACCCATCAGTATTATCCCAGGGGCAACGGCATCATTTCCTGCACAATGACAAACGCCCTCAGCTTGCACAGCTTCACGCGTGTGGATGGTTCTAATGGCATTCATCACAGTAGCCCACAACTGAGTTCTGGGCATAAGCAGCCCTCCCAGAAGTGCTGCTCTTTTCGATGGTCTGTAGAAGTTTATACATCCTCAAGCACCGAGTGACTGCTGAGCATAACCCCACAGCTTCACTCCCTGACGAACAACATGGTTGGTCCCCAGCAATGCGTGCTCTGGAACCAGAGCACATCCTCCAGCATCCACCCAGCTCTTCCTAGGGTCACAACTAGCACAAAATAGTTCTCACTAACAAGGAAAGAGGCAGCCTGGAGGGACATATCAACAAACGAAATTATTTGGTAGCAAAACTGTGGTGGAAAAACTTTATGAGCAGCCACAATCATAACTGAATTAATAAAAAGATGAAGTGCAGCTTGGTGAACAGTAAGTGTATTGTGCTAGTTAATGTACACATATTAGTAGTAAATGTTCACATACTTTTATATGCCTTTCTGTCCCCCTCTTATCGGGAACCAACAGAAACGATTCCCACAGCGTCTCGCTGTCATAACCAGACTTAGGAGTGTTTTGTAATTCTTGGGTTAAGAGCACAACTTGAGCCACGACTTCACGCTGGGACAAGAACTTGCTGCACTCCTTGGAAAACAGCCCAAACGCACAGGTGGGGAGGGAGGGAACCACCTTCCACCCAGTACCTCCACTGCTGCAGACTGTTAGGGCAGCAGGATGGGAAGGGCGCTGTGGAGGGCAATTTTGACACAAGCAGCGGTGCCTGGTTCACAAAGAACATGCCGAGCTCCCTCGTGCAAGAGTTCCAGTAACTCCACTTCATGCTTTCATCTCCACAAGTCTGCAATTTGATTTCGCAAATGTTGTCCAAAGAATCATTATCACAATTACAGTTGTATAAACATCACCAAAGTTTACCTGACTCCATTCAGTTGCCCATTCAAGGAATTCAAAGGCAGCCGAAAGCTTCAGTTTAGACACGCTGCAGATTTGTTATGTGCTGTGCAATCTATGCCATGACTCAACTGAAGGACTCTCAGAGACTTCCAGGAGAGTTGGATCGGGTCCACAGTCAATGCTTATTAAGCAGTAAACAGTTTCCTTAACTGCAATGATGTTTGTATGCATATGCTAATACAGTCTGATTTACCTGATGTAGCTGATTAGTCTGAGTACAGCCATTCTGAAAGCATTATTTTCCGTCAAACTCTCTGAGCACCTTTCCTTCTCAGCTCCTCCTGTTGAAGGAAATATTGGAAGGTGATTCTTATAAAATATCCTGTCTCCACTGTCTCTCCTGTGAGAATGGTCGAATGGAGCTATTACTTGATGTTAAAAGAGATTATCTGGTTTTTATGTTGTCCTTAGTTCTAATCAATCGCAGCAACAGCATCTGCGCAGTGTACTTAGGATTTATGCACCTGATTAGAAAATATGATGAGACAGAACCATTCAAAGTCTTATCAGTTTACAGCCAACTTCACTAAGTTTTTCAAGATGAAAGATAAAGTCAAATGTGTTTTCTAGCAGAGAAAAGCAGTTGGAGTTTAAATTCTTACTGTATTTTTAAGCTACATAGTTAAATGTAGAAATAGAGAAATAAAATGCAGATATACAGATGCTAAAAAATCTTGGTTCTTTAGCCATTTGTTCCTCTGTATAGAAAACATTAACAGACTGAAAAAATATTGATGTTTGTATGACAGTGCTTAAAAATAAACCTGTTAGTTTAGTTATTTCATATATTCCTTTTTATGTTTTTTTATTGTAAAAAAGAATAACGCTTATTATTATAAGCCTATAGCTTAGTTTCCATTGTACTTAATTGCCTAAAAATTGTGTTTAAAACTAAATGCAATGCCTTAAAAGGAAGTAGAGTAACCCATCGTCTTTAAAGATGGCAGCTGTTGGCTTGTGAGGAGAAACTCCATTATACATAAAGTATACAGCTACTATTTTCTTTACATTTATACATCATGTTAGAATAAAACAGAGTAAGAACAAGACAAGCTTATGGAGTGAGAAAACAAAGAACAAGCAGAGGAGGATCCTCTTGCAGGTCCCTGTTGCGGAAACCCAACTTGCCGCAGCCGGGAGGAGTTTTGCCTGGCTCGTGCAGAGGGGAAACACCTGCAAAGTTATTCCAGTTGTTCTGCTCGTGGCCTCACTCAGATGGAGCAAGGGCTTTTTGCACGGAGGAGAACGGAATTGTTCAACACACTGCAATGTGCTGACTGCCAATCCGCTTAGAGCGAAAGTTGTGCTTAGAGCGAAGTTGTTGGGGGGGGTGGAGGGGGGGAACCAACCTCACTTTAAAATGTTTTGGTAGAATCCCCATTTTTCCATGAAGTATTTACCTAGCCACAGTCACTCTTGTAAAAGTTAGTGATTAGTCACAGAAGAGGTTCTTTGAGCACGGATTTTGCTTTGAAGAATATCATGCTGCAAAGCATCCGGTTAGAACCAAAACGTATTTAGAAAGGCCTGGAGGCAGGGACTTTTTCCCATTTGCTTTTTATCAAATGTTTATTCTTTTTATCCATGCCTGTTGCCATAGCAGCAAGTGGGAGACAGCTACCCACTTTTCACTTGAATTCTTATGCACCTCCAGCTAATAACTGCGACGGCGTTCCCTCGCTTACGGTGCCGGAAAAACGCTTCCCCACGCGTTGACTTTTCCCTCCTTGAAGGCCAGTAACCACCCTGGCCTAATTAACGAGCACTGTTGCACGAGCACCAACAAGCAGCCGTCACAGGTGGATGCTCTGGGTCTCTAAATGGTCTTTTTTTTTTCATTACCCTTTAGGCGCTACGATAACTATAAAATCGGTACCTTCCTTTTGTGCCGGAGCGCGTCGCGGGCGTTTGAAGTGCACGTTCGGCAGTGGGACTGCGGCGGCCACCGCTCCGCCACCGCCTGCAACTGCGGCGTGGCTGCACGCGAGGGGGGTGACACCGTGGTGCTGGACACCTGCAGCGGCCATTTTCGGGAGAGCAGACCCCAGCTAGCTGTCAAAAGCACTGAGGCATCGCCGCAGGTCAAAATCCTAAAGTCCTACGGAGGGAGAAAAATCACAGTACGTGGACATACGAGTACTCTTGTTGTTGTTGTTCTTTAAAAATGTGAGTTTAATATTGCTGAATTATTAATGAAGTTGCTACAAAAATATCTATCTGAAGTCATAAGAGCGCCTGCGGCAAAATGTACTGAAAAATGAGATGCAGGGGAGAAGCTGGCTAAAGTATTAGTTTAACAAACAGTAAAACAAAACAAAACAAATACCTGTGGAAATTTCTTGGAGACATATCGGAGAGCTGACATTGTTACTTACTCTCCTCAGTACGGCAATCCGCTCTCAGTTTGTTTATGCTAGGCATTGCCCAACCGCATCCCACAAAGCAAATTTCTTTGCAGAGCTTACGACATAAATATTCAAGGAAAGATCACAGGTAGCAGAAGAGTGTAGTTTCAGAGTGGAACAGTAAGGTAGTAGGAGTCAGATCCAGATAGCCCCTAAAAGACATGAAAATGGGCTGCAAATGTGCAACATTTGGTATAATTTAAAGTATTCACCTACAAAATATATGGCCACTAAATACTTTGCATGAGTATCACTTATCCAGACTAATCCAGTGAAATCACTGGAAGAATAAGAGCAGGCTATATCAGGGGCTTTGGTGAGGAGAAAAGCCACAAATTACAGCCAAGAAGATAATTTTATCCTAGAGTTATATCATCAAGATTTGCTGCCAGGAAATATTTTGGGTGAAGACAGGTCCACAACAGAGCCAGAACGATGTAAGGAGTGCCTGTCCTTGGCTCCCCTCGTGATCTCGTTTGGAATAGAACTTGGTAAGGCAGTAACTGCAAGTCTGTTAATTATAGAATAAAGAAAAAGCAGGAAGCAAGCTGTCATTTCATTTTGCAACTGAATGCAATATAATTACTGTTTTATTAACAGAATAATCTTAGCAAGGAATCCCTATTCTCATTTACACCTCGTGTAAGTCTCAGCGAAGCAAAAGAGAACACTGCCGGGACATGAACATGAATCCTGCCCTGGTCTGAACGTGAATCTGCAGGACCTGCACAGTGACGCGTGCGGTCCCTGACCAGGCCACTGTGCACAGCGCATCTCAGTTTTCTCTGCAGTTGCCCGTTGCCAACCTCACGCAGCGCAGAAGCCAGCTCCCCGGCCACCACCGTGCCGTTCAAGGCTGATGCTTTCAACGGGGTTCAGGCAATCTCTTTCCTGTGCAAGGCAGCAGCTTTCAGCAGCCAGGCGCTACATAGCTCTGCAAACTGAGGTGTCAAAAAAAGCTTCTCCAAAGCCTCAATCAGCAGCATTAAGTCTGGTTAGGTTACAGAAAACCTGGGCAGCTGCTAGGTCCGCAGTGGCAGATAGGATGCCGTGCCCGGGGCAGCAGGAGAAGAAAGGGTTACAGCCCTCCAAATTCCTGAAATAAATCCACACCTGGAAATATTAATCCAGACAGCACTGAAGACTGAAGCAGCTCATGCAGTCCTGACTGCAAGGATTTCATACACAGCCTTGTAGGAAATGCTCCTCCCTGTAGTAAAGCAGGTAATTAGAATGCATGTGTTTATCCAAAGGAAGAGATCAAATCCTACCCGGTATTGTCAGCTGCAGTTCTCCTGCTCTGCCTATTAAACCACTAAGAAGAAATCAACTCATCAGGCCATCTGATCTTTCTGTTGGGAAATCATTTTGGTGTTTTAAACTTACCTTGGGAAGTGAGACATACAGCCAAGGTGGACGTACAGCCAAGGTGGAGGTACAGCCAAGGCCTTCTGATGTATTCAAAGAACTGGTTTTATATGATGACTTCCATTATTCATCAAGGCCAATAATTTTTTTAAAAAGGATGCTTTAAATGCCCTGATGAAAACACAGAGGGCCTGAGTTCAAAACACGGTGTCCCTGGCTGTCGTTGTAATCAGTGGCGCTTTGCTGCTCTGTTCAATTGGGCAAGGAGATCGCTCACGGAGAGCTCCTCCAAAAGTGTTCTTGTGTCTGAAATGATGACTGGAAAGCTAAAATGGGCAAGATTATTATTTACTGCAGCCAAAACACAAACTCTGGATTCCAGCACGGAAATACAAATATAAGCTAGTTGCTTCTTCACAGATATGAATAGATTTGGTGGGGAGGAACTCAGAAGGGACCAAAAAATCCCCACTGAAAGGAAGCAGAGCAATGGACATTATTTGGCTGAATAAATTATACTTCAGCAGGGGTGACTTAAAAAAATGAAAATAATTGAAATTATTGTAGTGAGATGTTTCCAAGTATTTAATGTGCTTTTTAAGATTAATTTCAAACATTTAATCTTGGATCAAAAAAGAATTTTAAGGTTACTTATGAGGATAGAGTGCTGCTGCTCCCAGTCGTGGCACAGATCAGTTTCAAAATAAGTTTCTTTTTACCTGTAAGAATAAAGCAAACAAACAAAAATACAATTCAGTTGAATAGATTTTTTTTTTCTTTTTTTTCTTTATTATTTGGTTTGGACACCAAACTGAAAAATCCATTATCGACTCAGATACTTGTCTTAACTTCAAGATTTTTTTTGCTTTTAAATGTCAGTGTAAGCCTACCACAAGTTCTTTAATGAGAAAATCGCTTTATCCACTTTAAAACACAATCATTTTCTGGGTAATCTGGTCTTGGAAAATGAAACGATTTTTCAGACAGAAGAAAGCTGGTTTTCAGACTTGGCAGTTTATCTAAAAGAAATTATTTCCCAGGCAAAGACACAAGGGTGGCCTTTTTGTCATGGAAGTCACTTCAAAAATCAGCTGGTAACTTACTAGTGGGAAAACTTCAATGGATGTAATTATTAATATAAAAAGAAAGTCCTTGTGCAGTTTTATATTTATGTAGTGCTATCAGATATTAGTATCATAGAATCTGAAAACAAGCTAAATAATAGCATTGAGTAAGTATTTATAGTGTACGTAAGTGATCTTAAATTACCTCTGCCATTGCTGACATCCTACTTTGATATTTTCAGTTATAGAAAGGGACATTTTTTATTGTATAAAAAGCTTGGCAATGGTTTCAGTTCACTGGGTTTTCTTCTGCTTCATCAGATCCTGTTCCCTTCGGGAGCGTTTGTGCGAGCTGACATGAGCGAGTGGGGAATGGGTGTGACGGTGAGGACGCTGGGCAGCGACTTCAACAACACCAGAGGTTTGTGTGGCCTCTTTGATGGGATCGGTCACAACGACCTGAGCAATGTGCCTGAGGAAGACTTCATAGAGGAGTGGAGGTACAAAATGAGAGAGGATCCTAGCCTGGGAGATGCTCCGTAGCACTGTTCCAAGGGGTGTTGATAGGTTTATTCCATTACATACTCCCCTCATGACCTGACAGAGAGATCTGCTTAATCTAGTGAGGGAAGCCTGGAGACCCGTTACCATCCCAACAGCACGGGGGCTTAATTTTCAGCCAGCGCAACACACATAAGCAGTTACCGAGATGATAGTTTTATATTTGCAAGTGATGTCATGTTAACAGCTGTGTTAAGATCCCACTCAGCTGTGAAAAAAAAAATGCAGTTCTCACCCACACTAGCAAATGTAGATAACTGACAATAGGGATTAATTAGGGGTTTGGTATTTCCCTTGTTCTTTTATTCCCGAACACTAATTACAATATGTGAGTATAGATTAAATGTTACATTTTGACAAACTGTGGTAATATATGTACCATGCTAAAACTTAATATCTGCTCTACTAACAATGACAGTGAGCTCCAAAAACTTGCACTTTCCAAGACAGATGGTCTGGAACCAAAGCCAGGAGTCTGGCACTCTGACGTATCCCTGTCCCTCTCCCTCTCCCTATCTCACATTTTAATTCCTATTGCTGAACTCTAAAAGTGGCTAATAGGTGTTCCCAAAAACAAAATGGGTTTGGTTGACTGTGTAGTTTTATTTGTGAAGTATGTTTTGCAAATAAGGAAAAATAAGGCAAGCCATCTTAACAAACCACTTTTAGTCTGTACATGGGAACTTAGCGCAATCCTATACGAATAATAAATTTTAGACCTATTGCAATTCAGAAAATAAATAAACACCTCTACCATATTCAAGTTATATTCAACATAATGCCTATTTAATGGGAATTTTGACCGGTCATTACAAATTGTACTATTCAGAAATCAACAGCCATCTTTAATGTCTTAATAATGTGGTAATGAGTCAGAGCTTACTTCTGGAAAGGCAAACGGAGAAATGGTTGGGTGCAAGAGCCGACCAACAGCTGACTACCCAAAACCAGAATAACAAGATCCTTAGGAGGACCTGTTCAAAGCAAGTTTGTTGAAAGATCAGCAGCCAAAATGCAATATATAGGAATTTGCTTATAAAACAGTGAGGAGTTTCCTAGCGCTCATCACATATGATGGAGATACTTCAGGGAAGGCAGGAGAGGCCCCTGCTAAGTGAGAAGGGCAAGAGGGGTGATAAGTTTCATCCTGCAGTGCTCCCAAGGATGGATTCTGAAGGACCCTTCAGACCCGGTTAAAAAAACAACAAAGCCACTGGAAAGGCTAAGGCCACGTCTGGAGCAGACTGGATCAGTCTCTGATCCGCCTACGGAGAAACGGTGCAGTGAAAAACAAAACCTGCAGGGTGATTTTTCTGCTGCTGTTTTTAATTTCACTTTAAATAACACTGAAAGTATGTTAGGTTTTCTTTAGCACCTGAAGCTAGTCTGGGTGCTCACCATCTGGCAGTTCGGCTCTTTCCCTGGCTCCCACCTCTCTCAGCAAGCTGCAGGGCTCTGAATGCCACAGATCTGTTCTAAACATCAGCTTTCCAGTCAAACTTTTAAACAATAAAACAACATCAGAGCCTCACAGACCTTAAATAGAAACTAGACAAGGAAGAGCTGAATTTTATAACGTGTTTTAGGTAGGTAAAAGAAATTTTTCAAACCATTTTTCAAATCTTTTGAGAAACCAGCAGCAATGCTATTAACTTTTGACTGTGTCTCTATAACAGCATCCAGCTCAGTTTGAAAAACTTGTCTTTAGCTCTTCCTTGAGTATAACGGACAGCTAAGAGGAGCGATAGTCTAGCCATCTTACGCAGGGGACAGAAGGCACATCCTAGCTCCTCGAGGTGCTGTGGGTATCTGCATGCCTGTGAGGAAGGATGGGGTTTCCAGTGGCTCCATCCATTCCACACCACGCACCCCAGTCCTGTTGACCAGAGCTGACCAAAGCAAGGTATTTGGTTTAAAGTAGGAACAGCAACAGAAATTGTTTCAGTAAAATATCAAGGCAAAAGAGTTTCACTTTACTGAAATTGTCATTTGTGTTTTAAGTTTCTGTCCCAATTCTAGACCAGTTTATGTGATTTTTATTATTTATTAAACGAGCGATATTTATCTAGAGCCTCTAGTTTATGTAGTGTTCCCTCAAAGAAAGAGCTACTTCTGCTGCCTTAATTTAGGTTTACAGTTAGCTCATGAAACAAGACTGGGCAGCTTCAGCCACAGGTAACCCCACAACGCAGAGCTGGAGGAACAGCACATGCAGGATGTCCACTCACACATCAAACTGTGTCATCCGAAGGGCTGGACGTCATTTCAGCACTCAGTCACCAAATACATTTTATTGTCCGAGATCATAGCGGAGCGCAGAACAGCTTGCGCATTTCTGCAAGCACAAAAGCCGTCCTGTCGTACCAGACTGTGTTCTGCTGTGCCCGCGCACTGGGTAAAATGGTTTCATAAACGTCTGGGCTCCTGTTTCAGAAAGAGAAATTAGTTCATGTTGCCTGTGTCACTGTAATGTTTTGTTTAAAAGTAGTATTGTGTCAATGATCAAAATAGTAATGGCACATGTGCCATTTTCAATATATATTGGAAAAATTGGATAAAGGCAATGGTGCTTCCTACAACAAAAGCTAGTGTCTGGCTCCAAAATATTGGCAAATGCTTTCACTTTCCTGAAATCTCTACATTCTGGCTGTATGATGAAATTAATGTCAAAATAATTTAAATTTTTGGTGATATTTCAAATTTGTCTGGCAATAAAGTGCTGCCAAATATTGAGACAAGAAGTGTATCTTTCTCCAAGAAGCTCCAGGATTTATCTTAGGCTGCACAAAGAAGATCAATAAGAGATCTTGTTCTCATGAAATTTCCAAAGAAACTTTAATCATTGCTGTTTATTCAAAATGAACTTTCTAAAGGTTCACCCATCATTAAAGCTGGACTAAATTAAAAAGGGAAAAGAAAATCACCTCACCTGATGTGATAGCCTAGCTTTATGATCAATAGAAAACTGCTTTGTGTCAAAAGAAAAACTCAACAAAAGCTCCATTAGAAGACAATAATGAAATGAAGTATGCATAAAAAAAATTGTAAAGGAAAAAACATTTAAAAGAAAAAAATTAGTGATCCAAGTCTTATAGGAAACACCTGGAAAGGAGAGCACAGGTAAATGGATAAAGATAATTTTCATAATAAAGCATTTGAAACAAATATATCTTCTTTGTCATTCTCCAAGCTGTGTCTGAGTCACACCAGGGAGAAGTCCAAGGCCTTGTTTCATGTGCAATATGCAAAGGGTAACCTGCACCTTAGAGAAAGTTCTGCAAAGAGAGTTCAAGCAGTTAGGCAACGCTCCAGCAAAGCACTTAAACATCTGTTACTAAAAAGTCTCAATGTAGTGCCAAAAAATGAACAGGACAACTCAAGAAGGGCAGTGCAAAAGCAACTAAAGAAAACAGAGATTAAACTTAAGCATTTTCTTAGGTACTTTGGTAGACTGTGAATTTATACATTCCCTAGCCTCAGGGAAAGAAAGTTTACTTGTAGACTAATTTGTTAAAAGTTTCCTCCCTCTAATCTCTTTCTATTTTTAAATCAGAATACCTCCAGGGAAGAGTTTATTTGACAAGACTCCAGCACCTTCTGAGGGGAAACAAAGGAAAAATTACTGCAAATGTCAGAAAGAGAGCACTAAGCCTGCTCCCGTGGTAAACACGCTGAAAGCCCTTCAGACTCCTTTCCCTCAGTCCTCTGGTTGCCATTACGATCATGTGGATTACACCGCTGCAATCCCGTATCTAGATGTTACGTCAGAGTTTGTCACTCACTCCGGAAGAGAGCCTACTTTAAGAAAAGATGAGAAACTGTCGACCAAGTCTTTTGATCAAAGATATCTGCCTAAATCAGTCCAAAAGCGACGTAGCCCCAAGGACCCATTAATACCCCTTGCACACAATGTTTCCATGAAAAAGAACAGTTCCACTAACTCTACCAAACAGACAGAAGACCTACAGAGAGCAAAAAGGCAGGAAGACTATTATGAGTACTCATCTTTCCACCCATTGCACGGCCCCAGCCAGAAAGACTCAGAGAGCTTTGCATATTTTTTCCCAGAGGATTACTTTGAAGGGATTCGGACGAAACTTCCACTGGCGTGGCCCACTCCCAATGGCCTAACCGCTGTCAAAGCTCGGGAGATCTGCCACCAAATTCTTGCGAATTCAACCATTGGCTTAGTGTGTAAAGATCTCCTCGGAAAGCAGATGGATGAGGCAATTGATATCTGCCTTTTAGATCTGCAGCTCAAAGATGACGTGGCTTGGGTAAGGGCACTGATAGCCCTTTTGGAAAATGAATGTGAAAGGAGAGTGCTAGGAAACAGAAACAGCGTGTTTCAGGTAGGAAACCAGTCACCTGCTACCCAGGAGGAAATCCTCACCGTCCTTCGGTGTCCTGCTTTCTGTAATGGCAATGGACGATGTACTGACCTGGGCTGCCAGTGCTTTGAAGACCACAGCTCTCACGATTGTAGCATTTCCAAAAGTAAGTAAAAAATTCTGTTTGTTCCTACCCTACTCATCTTTCCGTGGTATTAGAGTTATTAAGTAGAACACCTGCACAGAGTTGTTTGCTCTTCAAACAGTGCTACCAGTAAGATATTTGATGTATTAGTAATCAGTTTTTGACCTTGAAGAGCCGATCAAAATATCTGGTTGGCTGGTCCTTCACTTTCGTGCCTCAGTAACTTTTTAAAAATGGATTTTACAAGCCCCTTAGCAAATTGGTTTTGCAGAAGTGATTTTCTTTACATCTGATCTATCACCAGCATGCTGACAAGCAAGCGTCTGACAAAAAAGAGGGTCCTGCTCACCTTGTGGTCAATATTCATGTTAACGCTGTATAGATACTTCTTTTTTTTTACCTGATCAATAGAGAATAAAATTTGAATATCAATTTCAAACACTGTACTAGTAACAAAAAAAAAAATTAAAAGTGACAAAATGAACAGGTAGCATTGTCAAAGCCATAAAACAGCTATAGGATATATTCGAACTTGCAGGCCTGATTCTACAAATATTTATGAATTACATTTAAACAGGAGACTATCCCACTAGGTTTATTTCTTCTTTACAGTTCACCCCCTCAGTGGGTAAATCCAAGTCCAACGTGAATACTGACAGTGCTTGAAACTAAGCACACACATAAATGTTAGCACTAATTTCAAAATGTAAGCCTTGTTTCAGCAAACCACATAAGCTTATGCTTGGAGTTACAAAAAGGTGCTGAAGGCTCAGCCGTACAGTTCAGTTCCTGCAGATTAAGAGGTATCAGTAGTTCAGCTAAGCTGAAATGCAAACTATAATCTCTTAACCCATCCCAAACATGGGGAAAAGCATTTTTCTATGATGTTCAGGCTAATGGACATTGCTCTGTATTTATGACAGGTAAAGCTCCCATCTAAGGTCAGTCACCGTGGCTTAGCTGAGACATCTGAATCTCCATCCAGCCCTGGGAGCTCAGCGACACATCTGATACCCCAATGCGTTTACTAGGCAGGTTGGGATTACCCACGTGCTTCCCAATAGATTTATCTTCAGTGCACTGAGTTATAGAGTGGTAAAATATACCTTGATATTTGTTTTTTGTTCATGGGAGGCTAAAATTTGCAGGATCATTTCCTAAATTTGGAGGAATTCATGCTCTTTTGCACAGAGAACAACCAACACCAGTGACCGAAAAGCGAGTTGAGCAATTTTGCAGTAATTGTCCAATATACAATTCAATATTTGACTTCATTTCTCTGTGATATGGTCAGATTGGGAGGTTGCTTAGGCCAGATTTTAAAATTTTACTTTACTTTGCTGTGGCTGAAATCCCTCAGATTAAAGGAAAATAACTTCAATATGACCTTTCAAGTAAAAGCTAATGGCACCTTGTCTTCCTGCTGCGACATCAAATATAAACAAGGACAGAGTACAGAGCGCGGCCTGAGATTGCACCGGGAGGTGGGAAGTGGAAAACAAACATACAACAGCTGTGGCAAACACACCGTAAGCCACGGCTGCTCCCCAGCCTGACCGCTTTGTGCCTCGCTGCCTTTGCTTCACTTTTCTCCAGTTGAGGAAAGCGTGGTAGCTGGTCTTTTCTCCAAATCACTTCTCTTTTGGGAGCCTGGTTTATAAGAGTTCAAAGTACATCCAGTTATTCCCTCCAGTTTTCCAAAGGGTCACTAGTATGCCGACTCCCCGCGGCAGACTCCTGCTCCCGCCAGCACCACTCACCTGGAACCCTGCTCCGCTGCTTCGGGGCTCCCGGGCGGTCTCCACTGCGCGAGAGCTGCTCCACAGAGGCTGAGGTTTTCAGCACGAGCATCCTCGCACCTCGCCTGGTCCCTGGGTGAAGCGAGCTTGGCGTTGGACCTGCAAAAGAGCAGCACTGTTGCAGTTGGGAAAGTATAAATTTCCTATAGCATTTAAACTGCTTCGTTTGCTGGGGGTGAGTTTGTTAGTGTCGTGACATAATTAACATTGACAGCTTCAGCAGTTTTCCTAACACGAAGCAGAAGGTCCCTTTCCAAAATTCCCATGCAGGCTTACCAACATTTCAAGGGCAATCTTTGATTTAAAAAGTGAATGGCCCTTGTGCTCTCTATCACACTGTGTACATTATCCTAGCTGCAGCTAAGGAGTTGTATTTCTTTTTAACTAATACCTGAAAAATATTTTCTGTAAACTTTAACTACAAATATTAATTTTTATTTAAGAAAACCTACAGAACACATTAGTAATTACTACTTGAGGAGAAGAAAGCTTTCTAGCTAAGTAAAGCGAGCTCAGAAGAGAAAACCTTAAATAAAAATCTAGTAGAAATTGCCATTTTAGCCACCATTATTTATTTTTCTCTGAAGGAATAGGTAATGACATAACACTCTGATGCGCAGGGCATGTCTTCCCAAGGGTGCACCTGACCTGGGCAACAATTACCATTCATTTTTTTCTTTTTTCCACCATACCAATGAGATTACATGCTGCCCTCTCATCAACACCTATCCATTCCCAGATGTGTAAGACAACAGTCATGCATGGTATATTCCACAACATGCACATAAACTGGGAGCTTACACATTTGTACAGAAGAAAAATGAAAAAGAAAAAAAATCCAAATGTCACAACAGGCTGTTAGTAAGGATAGTGGAATTAACTTTAATCACCAAAATCTTCTCTGCAAAATATAGATTTAGTTTTTTCTGTTTGTAATCTACCTTCCAGCTTGTACAGGGTAAAACTCTGAACCTGCAGCATGGTTCACGCAGATAGAGCCCTTAGCCCATGGAAACCTCAGAGCTGTTTCACACATGAAAATTAGGGTCTTAAAGAGGAACTGCTGTTTCCCAAATATCCTTCTAGACAATAACACTACTTAGTAATTCATTGTGTGTTCCACATCCTAAAGAAAATATGTATTCAAAATATTTTACAGTCTGTTTTTCATTAAAATGGAAAAAAGCGCAGCTGCTCAAGCAAATATAACTTTAAAAAAAATTTGCCCACTGATTAATGAAAAAAAAATCCATTAACATTTTTGAGAGTTTGTTTACTAAAGAAGGGATCCTCTTTGTTTGGCTGGATTTGGTTTGGTTCATTGTTTTTTTCCCCCAAAATGAAGACACTAATAATAAAGAGAATCCATTTCCTGACCAAATTTACCTAAAACAACCTAAAACAATATTTACAAATGGGAAAAACGGTCATCAGGAGAGTTGCAAATACCCTCTGTAACACGGGTTCCACAAATGCAAAACACTCAGAAAATATACCTTTGACTCCATAAATTGCTATGGCTTGACTTTTCCCAAAGCATGCTGCCAGAAGAGTCCTCAGCTTCTCCACGTGCTGGGTGAGCTGGAGGCGGTATGAATTTCCCCCGATGTCGGTGGTAGGGGTTTGAAGATTGCCATCATATCAGTCCCTTTAAAGAGAGGGTTTCCTTTAGACTGGGAAATATAAAATTGAAAATTAGCTTCTCAGCATGATCAGTGGACGCTCGCCAAGATTTTAGTGAAGACCAGTGATTAAAGCTATCTTTTCTTTTATATTAATTTCTGAGTATTTGGCCTTATGTCTGTGCAAAAATCTTTGAATGCTACTTCTGCGTATGTAGTATGTACCTCTGACCTGGATGTCAGAAAACACCTCTTCATCTAAGTACTGACAGAGGCCCATAATCATTAAAAACAACAGACTCTAAATTTGTCCACAGCTTCTCATTTACATCAGAAGGTTTATGCTTGGCTAACAACAGTCCGAAGTCAGAGCTTTGGACCCTGGAAACCGAGCTGACTGTAGTGCTTTTGGAAAAGCAGTGGTCTGCAGGGTGGTCAAAAACACAAGGCTCTGAATCCAGTCCCCTGGAATAATCTTCTCCAGCTTTAGGATACTTTGGAGAACCGTTTGGAATGGTATTATGTTATTACGTCCTTATAGGATGATCAGTAATTTTATGTGAATAATTTGGTTTTAATTCTTGATAGTAGACATAAAAGCATACTTGATAAAGAAGAAATTAAGAACAGAATGTGTCTTCTAGTACTCATTCCTCCTCGTCTCCCAGATATCCTCTACGGACTAATGCTAGAGTGGTGGTGAAACACCAGTACGTGCTGGGAGGGGAGAGCTCAGGCAGCCGCACCAGCACCCAGCAGTGAGCAGGACCTGGCCACGGGGTTAGTCCATCCCTTGTACTACTGGTACAGAGATAATGGGATGGAGAATCATTTGAATTTCAAGCTGACTTTGAACAAAATTGAGAAAAAAAATATTCCAGAATAATTAAAACAAAACCAAGGTAAGAACTGGAATGCTTAATTTGCAGAATCTTCTCCTTTGTCTTCAGTGTAACTGTAGAGAAGCCAAGAGAAGACTTAGCACAAGAAATTGGTTTCAGCATTACCTTTTGAGGGCGAAAAGTACTGCCACAGTCTACAGTGAATCAATGTGATGCATTGCAATGAGCTCCGCATATCACAGACTATTTATGAATTTATTTATGAATGATCTAGAATATTCTCTCTATATATACAAAAAAGTACAGAGGCAGTGTATCTATAAAAATACCTGATCTAGTAAATGCAATGTTAGGCAGAGCTATACAGCCAGACAGAGGTCAGATCCCCTACAAGGAGAACTAAAATCTTAGTTCTGGCACGCCAGTCACTCTGACATTGTAATACTTAGAAAAGGTCAGCTAGCTAATTGGTACAGACAAGCAAGATAAGTATTAGTGTGAGCTTCACCTTTAGCTGTTCTTGATTTTTGAGTTTCATTCACAACATTTTTTAAAGGTATTTGCTTGTTTTTACATTTCATAGGCAGAAATGTTCTACATAGACAGCATGTGAGGTTAACACCTGTTTGCAGGGAACAATATTCCAGTATCACACAGTAATGATGTGCTTCTTAAACAGCAGCTCAAAAGACTGGAAGTCTTCAGAAGTGAAGTCCTGTTGATGTCACTAAAGCCAGGATTTCACACCAGAAAGGGCTATGAGAGATGAAGAATTAAGATCAGTCTCAGAAGTAAAGCTGCGTGTTCCAGCGGGAAGAGCTTGAGCCCCGGAACTGGCAGCTCAGGCATCCCGACCCAGCTGGCAGCGCACAGGCGGTCAGCACTGTGCGAGCAGAGGAGCGATAAGCCTCTGGGCTGTGGTACTAATAAGCAGAGGTTCTGTCAGAAGGGAAAAAAAAGGCAGAGAATTAAGAACTGAATTAGGTTTCCGCAGGACATATAAAACTGCTGCCTCTTTCACTTTCTTTTAAAAAGACAGGACCGAAGAAACAGAAGAACGTACGTTGATTTTGGAAATGCTAACTCGTAAGTGCCATTGTTAGCAAAAAGTTATTTTCCAGGAGAAGTTACATGAGTAATGAAGGAGAAGGCAACTCCTTTCACTGGCCATATATTTTCCCATTAGCTCCAAAACAAATCTCCTTCTAATTTTCTCAGGCTGGAATTATAGACATGAATTAAAACTCCCCCAAGATCACAGAGGCCATCAACATAATTCAAATATCTTTTCCAAGGTCACCCAATCTCAGCTATACTGCCAAGGCAGAACAATGTATTCTGCAACTGGTTTTGACCAGCACACACACACAAAAAGACAGCCATGTAGTATTTTTGGGGATCAGAACACAACCCATAGCATATTTGGAATCATTTTAAATGTAAACACGTAGAAAGAGAGAAGATGCGAAGTGTGGCTTGCAGACAGGCTTACTCCTCTGCTCTGGCTGACTCCAACAGGAGCAGTCCAGGTGGCCAGAGCTATAATTATCCTCACATGAAAACTGCAATTTGGAGTTGAAAGGCACCTCTGAAAGTTGGCAATGCTCCAGAAGCTTAGACTTTCTTAATGTTGCTTAACATTTCATAACCCCCCCCAACACCTGTATAAGGTGCTTAAAATGTCATTACCACCTGTAATTAAATGCAGAATCCAATTACCGCAGATAGCAAATCAGGTTGGTGCTTACCGCTTGTATATATTGACCATGTTGCTTATAAAAAAAAATCAGGACTAGTAAAGCACACGTAGAAGGATGTAATATGCAGATTGTATGAAGCTCTAAAGAGCAATTACAAGATAAAAGGTAATGAGGAATAATAAGGACAAATTAGTTTCAGGAAAGTAATGACACTTGAAGCTTAAATTTCTATGTAGAAAGTTCTGGAAAAAAAATAGCCAGCAAAGAAATCAAAGTGAGCAAAAATGATGGTAGAAGTTGAGAAGTTAACACTTACCTAATGCTCTTACTGATATCCCATTTCCATATCAATAAAATTCAGTAGAGTTATTAAGAAATTCTGTGAACCCAACTGCATTTTCAGAGCTGTGAACCATAAACACACAGGTCCCTCAGACTCATCTGTGACAGCAGTTACATGAATTACATCCTGTTATTTTTAGAATGACTATATAGACCTTTCTGAATTTATCATACTGCCTTGGGCTGAGTCTCGCTCGTGTGCTCTAATTAAATAATATTAATTAAAGCACCAACTATTAGAAACAAAAAAAAAATTATATTGATTAACAGTATGGGGTCAGCTAATACAGTTCCTCAGGTGGGGCCTTCTGAATGAAGATGTCTCTCCCCTATGGAAGAACAAGCTCAGAGCTTTAATCAGGACAGTCATGCAAATTGAGGGCGAAGTATGTATCACAGAAATCTCACTCCCTATGTAACTGTGCTTTATTTCTAAGCTTAATTTCTGTCTTCAAGGACAAAACATGAGGGAGACATTTAAAGAAAAGACTGAAATTGTTTTGAGATCCTCAGGTGAAAGGGGACAGAGTATTTCAGTTCTCTACATCAAACATCTGCTTTGGAGATTTTGTATGGGAACATGCTGACTTTGAAATAAATATGTTTCTCCCACTTCTATCAATTCAGTGGTCTTTAAATTCCAGATCGTGGTGGCATAAGGATTGTATAAGGGCTGTTAGTCTGTCAAGTAATTGGATACTTTTTGGCAGATGCAATATGTGTTTTGCCGATGCAATATATCACAACAGCGCAGACGGAGCCATTGGGGTGTATTGGGTCAACAGAAGCTCTCCATGCATAAACTAGACTATGCAAGTAAAAAATGCATGCTAGACTTTTCAAAGAAAAACAATTAATTTCTTCAGTCACCGGGATATCTACAAAGAAACATACTACTCGCTGTACGTGAAGGTGGTAGCGTCCGTCTCTGCGACCAGCCTGTGGTGCTGATGTGACCAGACCTTCAAGGGAGAATTACAATTATCTCACTGTAAGGGCCTCAGAAACAGAGTTACCTGAAATTGTGGAATTTCTGTCTGATCCTCTCCACAGGAATTGATCGGGTTTTCAAATGTGGTTAGAATAGTAAACAAAGAAAAAACTCAAGCAAGCTTTTCACTAACATGGCAAAACACTTTATATGGTAGAGAGGATGCAATACACTTTAACAAATACTTGTATCAATTTCTCAAAACTGTATTTCAAAAGAAGAGTCAAACATGCTTGCAAAACCAGCTAACACCATACTTAACACTCCTAAACTTTTCTGGCCAAAACAGAGTGCTGTTACTATAAAAAACAAGGAATTATTAAATGGCATTATTCTTTAAAAAGCTTTTTTTCTTTTCATATAGTAAGCCAATGGATTTAATTCTCCTCTTGATCATAATAATTCCACTGACTTTGGTAGATGTAGTATTAAAGAAGTCACAGTTACCATTGCTTTGATGAAATCTACATTATCAAGAAAAAATTAGGTCTCTTCAGAAACGCTCTTTTGTTTTATCCTTTTTTTCTCATATTAATTATTGCCTTTTCCATTCCACAATGCTGAGTTTTCCTATCTAGCCAGCTGACAGAGGTTTGAAAATATCCTATGCCGATGCCCCCCACATTCCATCAAGTATGTACTTGTTCACTTGACAGCTGACGGACAGTAAGTGAGGCAGTGTATTAGTATTAGAGTTCAGGAGCTAACTGACTCAACTGTTTCTATCAAATACATTTTTCTTCAGTAATAATTTCTGCAAAGCAGGGAACACTTCATGCAGATCTCTAGATACTGTTGCGGTATAAAACACACTTTAATATGCTGCTTCCATTCCACTGGGATTGCATTCTTTACATAGAGCTTAAAGATACTGAGAATATATTCTTATTTCCTCCAAGCTGACACTCAAGAAGTTTCACTAAGATATCAATACTTTGTAAAAGAAGTTCTATATAACTTGAAAGTGAAAACCTTTCTTTTGAGACCTGCTGTCTCCACTTAATATCAAATTTTTCCTCAGCTTAGTGAAAAATAAAGACTAAATATGAAAATACATATTATGCAATTTAACATATTATTGGTTTCAGTTATTCAGCTTTTTCCTAATTAAACCAATTTATGATTTAATACTGAATCCAAACTAGAAAAAACCCATCATTTAAATGTTTATTAACAAAACATGCTGTTTCTTGCTCCCAGACATCTACAGAGGACTAGTCCTCATCTGAGTGAGCTACGAATCCTAATAATAATGGCATCTTATATAAATAAAATTATTCTACAGAATCTACAGATCTGGTCCATAAAAAATTATACCAACATATTCTTTTCAGGCTAAAAACAAAGGTGGCATTAGTGGTCATTATTACAAAAGGCATAATGAGTAGGCATAATGAGTAATTCTCAAGGCTTTGAGATTACTTGTCAAAACATGAATTTTTGAACATAGGACTTACCTGCTTTTGAAAATGTCACTCTCATGCTTTTAGAATGAATGGACACCTCCAATCGAAAAAATTTAGTAAGAAATAAATACAAAATTTACAGAAGGAACATAGTTAAGAACCAAAAGAACAAAAGAAGTGTGAACCTAACCCACCATTGATGCATCCTGACCAACACCTATGTACTCTGTTTTATATTGATGGAAAACACATTTTTCCCAGTCACATAAAATGTATTTGTGGGTAATTCTCAGGGACTGACAAGCTTCATGTCTCGTTTTGAAGGTTTTCTTCTTTTCATAGCAATTTTAGTTTACTTTTTGATGGTGCAGATGTAATAAACATGCATCTGAAAAGGCAAATATCAATACCAGCCTGAATCTACTGTTTTAACTCCCAGTTCTTTCCATTCAAAACAGGCCTGGCTGAGCGGGAGGGCTATTAGCTTGATAGTTACAAAGTCAATAGAAACCGAATTTTAAAAGGATATAAAAGCCTCATGATAAGGGACATGGAAGGTTGCATGCTCAGTGATCCATGCTATTCCCTGCAAATCAGATCAAGGAGATTAGTCTTTTCTGGTGATTAGTTTATTTGCTTTAATGCAAAGCAGTGAAAGCAGTTCAGTGAAACATGTAGCTAAACAAAACCATTTTCTGAAGTATACAGAATTAAATGCTAGAAACGTTTACAGAATTGTATGTCTGACCAAAACCAGACACTCCAAGTGCATACCTATAAGTTCCTTACATCAGACAGTTTGCAGGTACCGCAGGAAATTTCAGCCTCAAATCTTGTTAAATCCAAAACAAAAAAAAAGCCCTGAGCAACCAGCCTCCTTTCTCAAATACTCACACACATGCACACATGATAAATAACAAATTCATGACAGTTTATGAGCTATAGAATTAAAACCTGCAGGTTTTAAGGTCTGATTTAAACTGACCAAAGAGCAAACCTATAACGCTTTTGTATCCTGCTTTATGTTGTGTAAAGAACCCACCATCTACCAGTACAGAATGTTCAACCTATTGCAAATAAAACTCAAAGTGTAATAATGAGATCGTACTCTAATTCAGTAAGTGCAAAGATGGGAAGATTACTAAAAATAACTAATTGGATACTAGGGTCGACGGCAGGACCACGCTGACACCCGTGAGCACCCTGGTGCCCCAGTCCCTTTGAGTAGCATCACAGCAGCCATCCGTAGCGAGTAAATGCCATGAGTGCGCAACCAGATCTTCCATCTTACCACCTATCAAGGCCATCTAGAAAAGAGGCAATATTCTGTAGCTAACAGCGCACTTCCTTTCTACTGCTACAGTAAATTGCTAGCAAGCCTTTTAAAAATAGAAGGATCAAATAGACATAAAATGTCATAGTGAGCTTTCTAAAGCAAAAATAATCTACCATATTGTTGCAGCACATGGATGCTTTCAGTGTGAAATTGAGCCAGTCCATTTCTCACACGTGGTCAGTACTTGCAAAATGCTTTTCCCACACTCTCCCATGGCTCACTTCTGCAACCCATCCTGGGTACCAGAGAGCACCAAAGCAGAAAAGCAGACTCACCCCACGTCATCTAGAGATCTGTAGTTTGGTACTATGACAAACTCTGGTTCTTTGAGAACTGGCTTTGGAAGCAGGGACAAACAGAGTCTTCATTTAGAAGCCAGGGAGGTCACTGATGTACAAAACTCCTGGCAAATAGTATATAGCTGCTAATATTTTTTCTTAGGGAGGACTTTCAAATGAGCTTTGTGTTACAGATAGCATGAGTTCCAGAATAATGCATTCAATAACTGTATATACGATTGCTGTACTAACCCCGTATATGAAAGAAAGAAATACAATATTTGTGCATGTATTTGAATAGAGGCAATTTCAGACTTGCTCTGTCCAAGCTGGGAGGTAACTAAGCATCAGTCTGCTCTGATCCAGAACCCTCATAGCTGCAATAGCTGGATGTCCACAACCACGCCGGCAAGCTCTGGCACAGCAGTTTGCTCAGCCAGCTAAGTGATTTGAAAGACAGGGCACCTGTACAATACGGGCAATTTTCTTTTGCATTTCAGCAAAGCTGTGACCATATCCAGCATTTCTGATCTGGTTCTTGGTTTGCTTTTCATGACGTGGGTTGCTTATTTATCATCCTGATCACGAAAAGCAGGACAGTACATTTCCTTCTCTTTATTTGAAAAAAAATTCTTGCCAGTTTTAATTTCAAGTCACCTGCTCCAGCCCACAGTTGCATGTGTAGCTTTCAAACACTGCAGAGGAATGTTTGTGCTAGGATAGTTCTCTAAGCAGAAGTGGAAACCCAACATGAGCCATATCTATCCACCAGTAAGACTTAGTCAGTGTAGTTTGGCAAGATTTTTGATTTTGTGTTCAACTGTCTCCACTTTACTTCTACAACTGTGCATGCTTCTTATGCACATAATACACTACAACAAATATCTATAAAACCAATCGTGTAATTATGCAGGGTTTTTAAAGTCTATTATGTAGCCTGTGCTCCTTGTCAGGTTTGACTCGTGTAAATGCTTACAGAAAGAAACCACGCTGTCAACACTGTTGGCATACTTAGTATGTTTTCCTGCACATTCTGACCAAGGTTAAAGTAGAGGGACCGGGAGGGTCCCTGTCTCTCAAGGGAGGCACAACACAAGCGTTGGAAACCACACAGGACAGATCCCTTGCTTCTGCTTAATTGCCTGAGGTCTGGGGGCCTTTTAGATGCAACCTTCATCTTGAGTCCTCTCTCCTTTTTATTCCAAGACAGTTTCATTACAACCTGAGATTTTTTTTTACTTTTTTCCCCAGCACTTCCTGCTGTTCATCAGTGTCCCAGTGCAATGCTCTACCAGGGGACAGATGCATTTTGGGTGTGTTTACTTGGTGTGTGTGCAGACCAAGCTTTAGAAATGCGTTGGGATGCCCATGTCTGAGCCAGCAGATGTGAACACCCAGCTCCTCCGTGACGTGACTGCACCCTGGCACCCATCTGAGCGGCAGGTTCTACCCTGACTATATCAGTTTTTAATATACAAGTAAAAGTCAAAGTACATTTCTGGCCTACAGACCATACAGAGAATTGAAGGAGGATGTTCTGTCCTGGATTTTGTAGTATTTTGGCATTCACAGTCCTAAATTATTAATGTTCAAACAGATCATACTTTTCACAAGCTTGTTCCATGCACTGCCTGATTTCCCGCAGATTTCTCTCCTGCCTCTATGGACATCAGATATCCCTCCCAGGTCTCCATGACCTCCGCTTTCCCTGGATACCTGCACTTTAGCCCTTACTCTCACCTTTGTGATATTCCCCAGCTCTTTCCTTTGCTCCTGTCTTTCTCCACTCCAGACTTCCCCTGAACTACTTGCAGCTCCTTTGCTAAGGTTTTTTGGGGTCTCCGATGTCTCCTTCTCCTGTCTCCACCTCTCTGGCCCACGAGCGACCCATCCACTAACACGGGGAGCGAGGCACAACAGCCGAACCTTGATTCTGTTTCCTCCAGCAAAAGCAAGATCTGTGTGGGTGAGTGCCCAGCTAGTCTGTCATGAGACTTTTCTGAAGCTAAAGCCATTGAGATTTCACCTTCCATGTTTCACTGAAACTGGCTAACATACGACAAAATTAGAAGGCAGAGGGAAAGACAACATAAAACCACATTACAAACGAATGCCTAAAATCCCTATGCCCATTAAATGCAACATCGCATTTAAAAAAACACTTAGATTAAAACTAAAGACCATTTTAAAAAAATGTTGTATTGTCTATACTGAGGTTCAAGGTCTGAACTCTAATATCAATTTGTTTAAAAATAAGTTATTGTAATTACCTTCATTTTCCATTAGACTTTCTCTCTCTTCTTCCTCTCCTCCCAAAACCCCCTGTGAAAACCCTTGGTAAAAATCTGCATGGGGTCTCCACCAGCTCATCAGCACCACACCTTCAGCTGGCCAGAAATCAAGGAACAGAGCATTAAATTACACATGGTCTCCCACACAACCATGCTGTGTATTCCTCCCGTTAGAGCAGTCCCAGCTGAAGACAGCTTGACACGGCCAGCTGAGGTAACAGAAAACAGCCCACTCGAACAACAGCTCAGTCCCCTCCTTCTTCCCCACCTTCATCAAACTATAGAAAACACAAGCTGCATTTTTCTTCCATGAGCCTTTCACCCATCTCACCAAAAAAAGAAATCTCATTTTCATCCTGATTAACCCACAACATGGCAAATGTTGAGAGAAGATATCCAAAGCATGTATGGCGACACATTTCCTCCAGATTTAGATCAATTTAAGGATGTTGTACAAAAGTGTGTACAGAATGGCTTGAGGGAAATAAATACAAAATGTATTTATTACATAAATAAATACAAAGTGTACATCATTTCAAAAAGCGTTGAGGCTGGATATTCTTGCCCTGGCCCTGACACAACGGGGTCACGGCAGTGTCAGGGGGCTCTTAAAAGGTATAAGGAAACCCGCGGGGAAGGACATGGGGCTCATCGACAAGCAACCAACCTGGAAGAGGAAGGGCTGCAGGAGCACACCCCTGTGCCGCACCACTTCCCAGGCAAGGAGATTTTACTTCACCCACAGAAGCCTGAAAATCTGCAATGATAATGGAAATGTTAATGCAATCCCAGCTACCTCAGTACTACAGGGTACTAACTATTAAAATATCACAAACAATATAATGAACCTTTTTTTTTTTTAATTTTTATGCACTAACCACAGAAGATGGCAATTTATCAAAACCATTCACTATATCTGACTAATAGTTTTGTACATTACTGGGATCCACAACTAACTGATGAATGCTGATAAGCCATAAAAAATTTCTGTTCTTGTAAATATTGCAAAGTGTCCAACAGTGCTGCTAATACTGCTGCAATAAAATCAGTAAAAAAAAATATAAAAGAAAGAGAAGCTAAAAGCATTTCAGAAGCCCAGAAGAAGTCTTTTTACTATTTTTCACATTTATGTTGCTTTCCTTCCCTTCTCCGGAAAAACGGGAGTCACGCAGCGATGCTGTTACGGGCTGCGGTCTGGTGGGATCGCAGTGTTTAAACTGCATTGCTCCTCGGGACAGCTCAAACCGCAGAGCCCTGAAGGAACAGCGAGGTACTGGGGAAGGTTTTCCGCTCGGCTCAGGGCGTTTTACCCCTTGAATCAGAGCTCGACCAACGCACCACTAAAATACCAGGTGATGCAGAGAGTTTTAGATAGAGTTTTAGCTCAGAGAATATTGATGGGCAATACGGCTTTGGCAGAGCAGTGGTGATGGGGCAGGGCAGAGCAACAGCTGAGCAGCCTCTCCCCACTGTGTAAGAAGGAAGAGAGCTTGCAGTGCATGGTGCTGGTGAGTGACATGCCTCCGACGGCTCCTGGTCATGCCCCTGCTATGAAGTATTGTTCAGGAAACAAGAAATAAATTCTCTGCTCTGAGTTATTTGTCATCATAGTGGCTTCTCCTGACCATTAGAACTACAAATACTATCAATAAAATTACGAAACCACAATCCTGACTGACTGCTGTTATTGATATAGGATGTTAGAGACCTTCTGAGTGCTGTGCTATCCAAGTGCTGATGCAAATATCTGTCCAATTACATTTTTTCTAAAGTAAAGATATGAATTCTGCCATCCAACGAATTTGCATTTTTGTTCCGTAAAAATCACTCCAAATTGAAAGCAACGAGCAATTTTAAATACCTAAAGTTCAACAGAACACAAATAAAACTTTACCTGATAATCATGAAACATTTTTAAAACTGGTGAAATTCGACCTTGTAAGAGGGGCAGCACAGGCTGTAAGTCACTTCAGCCCTACTTAAGGCCTCAATATGAGGTTTAAGTGAAACTTAGCTGGTGCATGACCTTTGTGCTGACACTTTGCAGAGCCGGGTGCCACCCATTAACGACTTAACCCTCGCAAGCAAGCGTTCCTTTGAGGATCATTAGTTTTATTGCATCCACAGCTTTTGAAAAAAATAAAAGGATGGTCTTTTGCACTGCTGTTTCACGTTATGAGGAGCCTGGTGGCATGATCATCTTCAGGTATTTCTACTTCTCATTCTCATGTTTCTCTATGCGATGGCATGACCCCTGTCCTCTCAGCTGTGTTCCCATCCTGTTACCTGGGTCAGCAGAAGTATTTGCAGCTAAAGACCTTTTAACACGAAGCCGCAGCTTCAGTTAATTGATTCCATGAGCCATGTCATGCTCACAGATACATTTTGCAGCACTGGGTGCAGAGGGCAATTATTCGGTGGAGATTTGCTGCTTCCCATTTTGACAACTGCTGCTCCTCTTTTCACGAGAAATTCACAGGGAGGCAAGGCAGACCCCATGGAAAAAGATTTAAACCAAAACAACCAGGAAAACTAACGACAAAATCTCTGATAAACCAGAACAGTGTGTAAGTGCTACTCTCTAAAGCTTTATATCTATCCCACCTTTTCAGAGCAAGCTGTGGAAATCACAGGCTTGGAGAACGGGGGCCTCTGCGATGTCCGTGCCTCTGGCTGCACCAGGATCCGGGTGTTCGGCCTTGGCTTCCAAGAGTCGCCCAGCCTGCACTGCAAGGTCACCAGGTTAATTGTAAGCAACTTCCCGTGGGCTCGTAAAGTATTGATGATACAGTCAAACATTGACATGTTTATATTAAAGTCTTTTATCCTGAACCCTGCTGCATGCCATCATGTCTCACTGCCAAAGCCGGGTGCAAATACCTTCCAAAAGCCTTGCCAATATGTTTGCTACGAGCGAGCAGAGCTGAAAATGCTGAGCCCTTTCCAGGACTGGTTCCTTGGAAATGCACAGCTATGCATTCTTGCTAATTTTCTCTGTGGGGTTTTGTTTAACTCTTGTTTGGTTCAGCTGCACTGTAGTCCTATGAAGCCTGAAATCACAATATTACTTCTCATTTTGTGCATCTGGAATTGGTACGCTTGGTTGTTTTCCTAAACACATTTGAATGCTAAGTTTAGTGGTTAAATATGAGGTTTCCTCAAGATAGTTACAGAGGATCTTATTTAAATTTTCTTAGTCCTAGTTCGATATCAAATCAGGAGTTTTAATGAGTATTAAACCCATCTCTTCTCCTACCACTATAATTTCATTATAAACAACTATACACAGGCAATGTTAGGACTAAATTATTTGGTGTATTAGCACACTCAGATATGAAGTGTTTGATTCATCTCATAAATCCACCTCATAAAAAGATGTTCAGCCTGATTCCCATTCAGCGCTAACATGCTAATGAGGCACAGCTGAGATTTGCCTACCACGCCTGCTCAGGGCTGCGTAGGCTCTTAACAATCAGCCGTGCCTCACGCAGCTCATCTCGGTAAGTAGCAGACATCGCCGGCAAGGAGCTGGCTGCTGAGCTCCAGGAGCAAACACAGAGTTGCTCCACCACACTACCCTGTCTCATCCCAGTTGCTAAATCAACAGACCACTTGCACTCATAGATGAGCCTGGCTTGCTCTTTTCTGTGCCTGTGGTAACAGCATCATTTCTTTTAAATAAACCATCTGGAAATGCCTTATACTATTAATTAGGGATACAAACATGTGTTGACAACTGGAATTTCTTTATATGAGCCTTCAGTTTCTGCACTCTCCTTCTGTTTTGCTGTAGCACCTCAATGGCGAATGGATATCAAGAGAACAAGAAACCACAAAAGCAGATTTTCTCAGCTCTGAGGCTGTTGACTGCCAGATTCCCCTCTTGAACATCACAGCGACAGAGGCTGTGCACTTTGTGGCCGGTGATGAGCCGTTCGCAAGATGGCAAGTGAAAGTAGGAATTTCTTGTGTTTCTAAGAAATGATTTAGAAGCAGAAAGTCAGTTATCATGGTAAATTAAAATGCAAAGCAGAATTTACGTCCCTTCAGAAATGAAAAGCCTGTAGGAATACTCACGTTAATGTCATGTAGGGAAAAAAATCCCACCAACCAAAACAATATGAGTTCAAAACAGGTGTCTTTGTAGGCAATCTGAGAGTGCAAATTACAATCACTTCTCCAGGTAATTACCTGAGATTGATGTAGTTGGACTAATCAATTGTTCATCATTAGTATTTCATTTCTGGAAGCCCCAGCTCAAACTTCTGATTAGGCAGCGAGAATAAGACAGCTTTTACTCTCTGGTTGCAAGACCGATGCTTGCGCGATGCAGGAGCAGAGCACTGGCTGGCTCCTGGGCAGCAGGTGACGGCTGGCAGAGCATGAGCAGGGATGTCACGGTCACGATCTTGGGCTTGAACGACCGCAGGGAGAAGCGTGTGCAGTACCTGCTCATGCTGGGTACTCTGTTGCGAATTTAGCCCCTTTTGTTCACAAAATGATACCTACTTTCTAAATATTTCCAGGAAATCAGTACTTTACTGACCCTGTGCCTGCTACCCTTGGTCTTGCGCTCAGCCTGGATGGTTATTTTCTGCAGACTGGTTGTTTTTTACAAGACCGAGATCATTGAAAGGCTCTGTAGAGGAGAAAAATATATTGCCATTGTAGGAAGACTGCAGATGTGCTTTGAAAATTACAGTGTGTAAAAATGAAAGGTGTAAAACACCCACTTTGCTGCAGCGTTACTGCCTGTCCTGCAGCCCACAGCTGTCTGTACCACAGGCTGGGGACATGTGCTGCCATGCGGCTCAGGGGAAACCGAAAGATGTCTGGCAGTGCCTGCTTTCTATCCAGTCATTTATTTTACACAGACAGGGAATTGTGTTTGAAGAGATTGGTGTAAGATCTCTGTGGGAACAGAGCTTGACCGTCAGCTGCTGGGGTGAACCCTGAGCCTTCCTTCTGGAGCAGGAGCCATCAGAGTGGGCAGACGCCGAGGCTGACCCAGGAGGGCAGTTCCTCTGCTTAGGGATCCAGAATTTCTCTAAGGAGATACTGAACTCTGCCAACCGTGAGACAAAATGCCGCCTCACGATGGAAGGATCCAAGAGGGAGACACCATTCAGTTTCCTGGCCCAAGAGGACAGCTAACAATTTTGCACGTGCACAGAGCCTTTTCTCCAGTGTAACTAGGATAGCTTCCCCGCAGCTCAGGTGTATTACGATACAGTTTGCTTTCAAGTCCTGCCTTTGAGCCCTGAGGAGATCTGCACTATTTTTCGTCTTTTTCCTCTCAAAACACATGTAGAACATCTCTTTCCTTGCACTCAATCTCAAGAAAACCTCTGCACCTGTAAGCCTTCTGCCCTTTCCCGCTCCTTCAAACCCTGCAGAAAAAACAGGTTCATGGCTATTCAGCGAACGGACAATTAAATCTTCTCAGTCCGGCCCGACCGGCTGCATGCGAATCCTACTTCTCCTGTGGATCTTTATGCTGAATGAATTGGGAAGGCAGAGCTCAGCTCTCAGTTTCAAAGGCAGCTGGCTTTACACAGAGGCACAGAGAACAAAACAATGGAGCTTTTCAACACAAAAAAATTATTTGAATCGAACTCCACAGATGTTCAAAAATTTGTGCTCCACAAAATTCCCGATAAGACTTACTGCAACACTGATCTTCTGGGTTTTGTTAATAGATACATCTTAAAATGTAGATAAAATAGTCGCCAGAACCAAAAATCAAAACCATTCTTTCTGGAAATATCACTGTTCAATATTTTCAGAATCTATCCCCTCTCCCAAATCAAATTTGAGAGGAATTAGCAAAGTTTCACATAAGATTTTTCCACTACCAGTGTTGGGGGAACAGGGGCTTGACAAGCTCTTCTCAGTGCTCTTTCATTTTATCTGCTCTTGTATTCATTTTTCAGATTTTGCTCATTCTTTCCATGACATGCTGCCGAATGTAGATAAGAAAGTACATGGGGCTAACAGCAGAGCCCTTGACATAATTAGTTTAGATATCAAAATACAGAATCCTACTTGGGCAGCAGACGACTTCAGCCGTCCACACAGATGCCTGGGTGAAGGGGTGAAAGAGCTGCGCAAGCACTTATCTAATTTGGGAAACAGGTCTCGCACTTATCCTCGACTCGTTATCATTGCCTGTATTTGTCAAGAGCAGAAAAAATATTTGTTAAAAAGTCAGTGAGACAGAAACTGAATTTGAATTCAGCAAGTCTTTACAGCTTTCATATTTCATTCACAAACGTTTGTATGAGTCAAATTGTATGTAGACCATGAGTGATACAAATAGCCAAGACTGTTTCGTGATGAATGAAACACTTCAGGCAGAAGTGACAGATTTCCCGATTGGCCCGACGGCTTATCCAGAAGAAGTGGCTCTTTCTTTCCAGATGATACGTACGTTCAAGTAATCAAGGCACAACTCTAAGTGCGTCTTTGGCTTTTAAGGGCCAGCCGAAGAGAGGATTGCTCAGCTTAAGTCTCATTGAAGTATTCGTTCCACATCACTAAGGTGACTAATGGAAAAGCAATTAAAATAGCTATAAAATGACCCAATTCTAAAAAGACACCAAAATGGATGTTTATAATGGAATGTAGAAAAAAATACAGATTAAAAAAAAAAATCAAATTGGCAAGAGTTACATTTCTCTCACGATCCTCAATTCAGAGAGAACAATTAGTGCAATTTTATAGCTCTCTGTACTTTTCCCTGTCTATCCATTTCTTCACCCATTATTAGTGCACTGGTATTGAGAAAACATTGGACACTCTGGTAACAGAATGAAATGAAATGTAAATTGCATTAGGAATAATATATTCTTAATGGGAGTCTTGCTGCCAATAAGCACTATCTTTCAGCGAAGAACAGGTCTTGATAGGGGGTTGCTGTTTTATTTTTTTCTTCTCTCAAACTGCAGTATAACTTCTTTACTTCTTTTAAAAGAGTTTTTACCTGTAATATAGCACACAACATCTAACATCTCAGCTGAGTATTTTCTTGATGCACAGGAAAAAATTATTTTTTCCCTTAAAGCTATACAAATGAATTTTACTTCTACTTAAATGAGTTCAAAAAAGTTGCCTCTCTTTCACAGTTTCAAATTGTGAGTGCCTTCATGGTGCATTCATTGCCGTCTGTTGACCTCCTTGTGTTGGCCTCTGCAGAAACAAACGCCCTTAGCTCACAGTGCATTTTGAGCTGAGAACCATCACATGTGAAATTGTGGGAGTATCTGCTGTATTATGTTCCATGAGCTTTCAGATCATGCTTAGTGAACTTACAATAATTGATGCTTTTTATATAACTTATTAATGTTTAGTCTGTGCATTTCCAGTTATCTTTGTTCAGCTTAACATATATTCTTTATGTGAATTGAAATAGTATATTGCTTGATCAAAAAACTTCATGCTCTTGACATTGTAGAAGTCCTTTGTAAAGGGGCTGAGGATGTTTCAGCTTTGGGGTCACAGGAGAGATGGAGAAGGGCTTGGGGTTTGTTTTTATAGCAAGAGGACAGAAGGGGTACCTGACTGACCCAACGCAAAGGCCGTGTTACATCTGCTGAACAGCAGCGTTAGTTTGACTGTGAGAAGCTGAAACCTGAAAAATAACTGACAGAAAGGGCTTTGCTTTCCTGCTGGTGTTCGTCAGTGTTTACAGCATGGCTTTAACCAGTGTTTTGGGGTGATCTTGAACGCTCACATATCTCAAGAGGTGTCACAACACTTTCTCAAAAGTTAACCCTTTCCACACTAGTCTGGTATCTTTTCATTTTTATTGTAGAAAAATTAAAATGTAAATTCATTTAACACTTTCTTATTGTGTAAGCATTCATGTTTGAAAAACGCCCTGCTGACTTAAGGCTTTCTAGATTACCTTCATGTACAGGAACCCGGGAGCTGGGACAGGAGGTGCCTGTTCTTCTAATGTACCTTCCTACAGAAATGGGACTGTTGCCATCTGGTATTACCCACTCTAGCACTTTTTTTTAAGGTTAATTTAAAATCACCTAAACAATACTCCCAGGGAGTTTACTTACCAATTTGCCATTAGTAAGAAAGTGGTCCTGAATTTCAGCCAAAAATCTTAATTTCATTTTACAACTCCTTGAAAAACATCCGTATAGTACCTGAGTACATATGCAGTTTCCATAAGGGTATTGAAAAAACCTTCAGGAAAAAAACTAACAGCAACCAGAAAAGTTGAATGCCAGCTGAGCCAAAAGATCTTCTGGTTATTCATGAAGAGTTTCCAGTTTGGAGCATTAAGCAATTTGTTAGCTTGCAGTAGAGTCACTCACAAGCGGTTTAATTTCTCTTGCTGGCAAGCATCCAGTTCAAAGGGGCAATGGTATATGCTCCAAAACGAGCAGACAGTCTCCATATGGAACATTATTACTTATAAGGATGATTTTTGTATCATTTAGATCACTAACGATGGCTTCCAGTACAGTAATTCCAGAGTGCTCACCCTGTACGACGCAGTCTGCCAGGCCTGCCAACTCCATCCAACCGGACTTTGTAAATTAAAGGTAATTTAAAGAGCATAAAGGTTTAATATGGATAGTTCATCTCTTCCTTCGCCCTCTCCCTCCCTTTGATGCACTGTGTGTAATAACTGCTTTAGAAGAGGAAAATCTATTTCATAGGTCAGCTGCACAGCCTAACACTTTTCTCTCTTTCATAATCTCCTGTCTGTGATAATTTTTTTCCTATTTACTTGGGGTATGAGTACCTGATAGAGCATGCTTTATGCTGGACCTTTCTCGGACAGACACTTCCAGAAAGACTGTGGCTGACAATATTTATACTTTGCAGCTGTTAATGGAAGTAAATAAGACTGAGGAGTCTCCCCTGAAAGGCAGCTTAAGTTCACTTTTGAAGTGTCTCTGCTAGTAAGCTGTTACACCTCTCCTAGCCTGTTTGGCGAGAGCACCCTAACTGTAAGGTATATCATCTCTACACCCATTTTCTGCCGTAGCAAGAGGTATGCCAAGACGTATGTTATACAGTTTTTGTCATGTGAAACCACCCTTGAGAGAACACAAAACATTCTTGCTTACATTAAACGCTGCTAAGTACAAACATATAGTACTTTGACAGTTTCAAAACCATAATCAAAAGCCTAGTGCTACGATGTAAACTGCCAACGTGCTGGGAGCTGCCCGCAGAGCACTATAACCCTCTGGTTTCCTGTGGACTTCTTCGTGTAACATCCCCCATCCCTCAAAAAAGAGCTCCCCTGCTGTTCTTTCTTTTAAAGCCCCACTGAAAACTAGAAAAGTTGTCTAAGGCAGCCTTCTAGACAACTTTACTGGTTTTCAGTGAGGCTTTAAAAGAAACTTTTGGAGGGTTTGGGGATATTTGAATTTGCTGATCCTGCTTTCCTACCTTGTGGCAAGTATGAACGAATAGGAGACCACCAGTCTGCATTTGTATAAAATGAAGATTAATCGGGTATATCTTGACTCATTTCCCTCACTGTTCTCATTAACACTAATGGGAAAATACAGTTTTCAAACTTGCACTGATTGCAAGAACATACCAGTTACCAAAATAAAGCAAAAGTTCACGTTTTTTTCAAATAAATTAGTGAATAGAAATTACTTTATAGGCCCAAACGAGGCAAAACCACTTAAATTTCAGATTAAAATAACTGTGTTTTAGCACGATTTCAATTAAAGCTAGGGTAGGATTTTTTTGGGGTGGGTCAAAGGCTTTTCTTGTTCTTAGATTTTCGAAACTTAGAAATATATATGTTTTCTCAGTACGCTGGTGTTCTCTAGGGATTATAATAATTTCAACCCTAAGATGCTTCAAGCGACTATATGAACTAGGCTTGCAATTGCATCAGACCACATTCTAATTACCCCTCTTGTAACATTACTTTGTAATACCTAAATTGGTTCCAAAAAAGGTGTTTCAATTAGGGGACATTTTATATCAGGCCATTTCAGATTCCATGTTCTTCTTTTATGGAGCCCATTCTGTACCACACTATCACATCAGAAACAGCAACTTTTTCATCAGAACATCAAGCCTTTGAAAACAACAATGTAATAAAATCTAATTAACATGCAGATTTTAATGCTGAAGATCTGTCACATTCTACCACGTCAGGGCAATTACGAGAGTCCTTTTTGTTTCTCTGCCTTACACGTTACTCTTAAAGTGGTATTATTTAAAATATTGACTAATATGTTTTGCAAAAGAAATCTGAGAAACTAATATAGAAACCACAAGGTCAGCATCTGGACACACACCAGTCTCAGAAAAGCAATATGTAATCAAAGGAGGGAAGCAGAAAAATGTACCTGGGCCCTGGTAGCTTCTCCCTCCTGCTGTTCAGCTGTAGTGGTGACATCCCCTGTGTTCCCAGCAGAGCCCCACGTGTTCCTGGGAATCTGCAATGTCAGATAAAGTCCCATCTGCAGGTGTGCCCCAGCACAGGCTACAAGCAAAAGGTGTAACTCTGCTGTAGGACCTTCCCGTGGAGTAGATGTTTAATTAGATCCATTAATTATGTCCCTGTCTTCGCTCCTCAGGCAGCCCAAGTGTCTTCAGCCCACCCAGAAGTCACAGGGCCTTCCTAGCGCTGGTGGCCACCCTAACTAGGAGAGGACCAGGTTAGCTCCAAAGGCTGCTGTGCCCACTGCTGCCAGGACGTTCTGCCCAGCCTAGGCACCATCAATGTGTTTAGCTGTCGTTTACAACTATCGTCTCACAAAAGCCTAAAATCTTACGCAGTTCTTTATTTTTGCTTTTATAGCATTGGTTTTTCATATTTTCATGGATAACCTCCAAATATAATTAACTTATCAGAACAGGATTACAATATTTGAAATGGAGCTTTCATCCAGTCTCAGTTCTTGTTAATCTCACGGAGCTCACTTTTGAGTGTTACCTAATAATCATCACATTAGTAGTCACAGCTGGGAATGATGATCACATACACCACATAAGTGCGGAAGTGGAAAAAAAAGAATCTCATTCTGTCACATTCATCTACAGCAAGCAACATCACATGTTGCCTAGGCTAAAATATTCACAGCCACAAGGATCTTACACTGGAAAACTGGAAAACTTGAATGTCTTGTTTTCTCCTTGTTGGGAGGAAGTACCAGCGTTTAAACTGCTACTATTTTATTGTTTCAAGAGACAAGTCAGTTTCTGCTTATCTCCAAAAATTATTAATGGCTAATTTCTTATCTTTGTTTTTTTTTTTTTTCCTTACCTCCACCTTACACTTAATTTTATTTCCTTTTTTTTGGCAGGAAAATACTTGTAATATAGATGGACTTTGCTATGGTGAAGGAGAGTCAAGCCCTACTAGTCCTTGTCTTCTCTGTGAACCTGACATTTCTAAGTTCACCTGGTCTATTAATGAAAGTAAGACAGTTTTTTCTAAGATTTAGAAGCACTTAGCTGGGAATTTATGACTCAGTCTATGAAATACATGGTTCCTCCATTTGGCTAACATGGATCTATCCTGCACAGTAGTGTGTGGGGGCCATTTGCAATGGGAGTAACTGGGTGCACCAGAAATGTAGACTGACCAGAAGCAGACAGTGCTCCGCTGCGTGCACTATGCATCTGGGCACGTACTTTATTCTGGCTGAAACCTGACAAATCTCAAATTAATAAAACCAAAATAACACCTGAAAATGAAATTATTGATATACCACTGCCCCATGCAGTGCCCAAGGCTGTCAGCTACATACATCTGTTATCATCTCGCAGTTACAAACCTTTAAGGGAACAATTTGGGGAAAACACTGCTTTTAAAACACTAACATATATTTTTGGTATCTGGAAGAATTGTTTTCTTTCCCTGAGCCAAATCCTATGAAATGCCACACAAAAGACCTTTGCTTGGCAGGGAGGCTAAGTGATGGGGATCAGCCACTCATTACCTTCCCCACCACAGAACCGGAAGGCTCATTCTGCAGCCCGTCGTGGCAGGGGTCATGGAGAAGGCTGCCTTTTGAAGCACCTCCTGAATGCTAAGGACTTAATCATAGTTTTTTCATGGCTACATCCCCAGTGTAAACAACAACCTTTACTTACCTCATGCTTTACAGATAATCCATGTTTCCAGCAGCTTTAACCTCGCAGCACATCTACCCCCTTACATGAGCACATTTGCATCTAGTCAATATAAAGATTATATTGCTGCTTTTATGTAGATTCATAGATCGGTTCTAGAAGGAGTTTCTCTGCACTTTAAGGTTCTGTAAACACAAGCAAATCACAGAGGGGTATGTGAGTGACAGGACCAGTTTGCTTTGTTTGTTTGCAGTATTATATTCCTTTAGGGTGACTAGGTCAGCAGGACCCTTCTGGAAGGAGAGGAAGATTGCTCTTGCCCTTGGGGAACGTCTGGGGATGCTCAGGGACAAGGGCTACTACAGAGTGCAGTGCTGGCTGGTACGGCAGCAGACACAGCGAGAGCTGTAAAACAGTGCCTGGCATCCATAGCTCCAATGGAGACACTGCCATGGTGAGAAGTGAGCAACCACCCTCTCCTCAGAGGCGATTGATAGAAATGCCTTTCAGAAGGACCAGAAAAGACCCAACAGTTTCCAGCAACACAAGAAGTCATAAGTTGTCAGAAATCAATTTTGGAAGCAAGAACACAATAGGAAGGGAGAGAGTTGTTTGTGAGTCCTTCTAATTCCTGTTCCAGGCTATCCACTTTGAATTTTCTCTGTTGAAAAACATACACCTCTAGTTTATGTGCTAAAAAATCCAGCTTTCAGAATTTAAAGCTCCCTACCAGGAAAAGGTGTAGACAGAACCATCCCAAGTGTTGGCCAATTAAAAATCCCATCAGATGTTACTTTCACGCGCAGTTAAAATGCCTACAGGTAAGCCAGACCTGAAGAAGAGCTTGCACACCTGAAAGTGTGTGCTCCTTTCCCCAAAGATATAATTCAGTCCAACCAGAGATATTATCTGTGACTCGCAAACCTTGCCTCCTTTCTGTCCTTCTGTTATATTGTCCGCAGCAGTAGCATCTCTAGGGATGAGCTGATCCTGGTTTATATATAGACAGACTCATTACTAGTACCAAGACAGTTCGATTTTAAAATTCAGAAAATGGCTTAAAAGGGGAAAACTGCACTTATTTTTGAATTTATAAAGCTAGAAGTGATTTGGGAAATCTGAAACAGACCATGGTTCAGTTTTCAATACTTTCAAAATTTAAAAATATTGAAAAGAAAGGGTTTGTCAGATGTATTCAAAAACTGCAAAAATCTTTTTAAAAGTTCTACAATAATTCAGAGCAAGGAGATCTCTGTGGAATTAGAAACACTTATTCGCAGACTACTTTCAGAACGTCTGATTTTATGTTATTTTCTGCCTACAACTTCCATTTACCCTCCATGCAGTTAATGCCTTTGTGTTTATCTGTAAATGCATACCCAGCATCAATATTTCATTGATTACTTTGGGCACAACTTTTATGGGTTCCATGGTTTAAGTGTTTGGGAAATAAAAGGTAAATTAATAGATGGAAGCTTTCAACAGTTATGCCAGGACAATCTGCTGGACAAGCAGTTTAGAAAGCTCTGATAACACAGCAGCAATGAGTGGAGAGACACATTTAAATAACTGCATAATGCGAGACATGCTATGGAAAGCAAAGCTTGATAAATGGATATGCACCACAAAAAAACCCTGATGATGACTTCCCACAAACACAATGTGGGGACACATGCAGTTCTGATGAGAACACCCATATAGTTCACAGTTTTAGAGTGTGACTTGAAATTAATCCTCGGTTTTAGTAATGTTCTTTGAGTTGAGTTAAACATAACTATGGTCAAATTACATTGCAAAAAGATTCCTTTAAATATCAATACATGTCAATTTGTACCGCTGGTTAAAGAGGAAAGATAGGTTGAGACTGAGGAGGCTTAGGACACAGAGACAAAATTCCCGGCCCATTTAATTATAAAATGTAGTATTTTTCTCTACCTTGTGCTCCTCACCTATTTATATTCTAAGTATCTTCAGGTAGCATTTGTCTTCGATTGTAAAATAGCCTTGTACAATTAGGCTTTTATCTTCACCAAGGAAATACTGAATGTAAACAACAGCACCAGAAATAACAATGCCAGGGGTGACAAGATACGCACTGCTGTCACTGGGGACAGAGAATCTCAGCACTACCGATCTACTTTGGCTGGCACTGAGGAGATATTTATTCCTGAAAAAAAAATCCAGCTGAATTCAGTTAAACTTCCTCAGCCTAATTACAACTCACGTGTAAAGGCAGAAGAGTCTACTCAATGGAAGAGTTACACAGAATTTTTCCCCCTGAGTTGCCCACCCAATTCATTTGCCATTTATCATTTTGAGATTTACCTTAACTATATTTTAATGGATAGACAGATAGGGTGGTAGACAGAATAAATATGTATATGTAAGTATTAGAAATACAATTAATTAAAATTTTAGTAAGAATTGGGGGACTAGTGGCAGGTTATAGAAGTCATGTTTGATCTCCTCCCAAGCATCAGATAACACACCAAAAGTAGTCAAATATCAGTATGGGAGAAAAGTTCAGTATGGGGCATGAAAAAAATAGGAAGGAAAAGGTATAATTTTTGGTAGAGCCATTTGGTGCATCTAGCATCGAAATCACTTGCTCTGACAGTCTCAGGGTACTTTCTGTACCTTTTTGTTTGAGAGAACTCCTATAAAGACCCGCGCTGTGAATCTTTACATGGGAGAAACCGGAATTTATGTAATCATGGTTTCGTTTTTGCTGTTTAGACAACCTGCCTCCTGTGTTCCAGGCCCCCTCCAGCCAGCTGCTGACATTTATTGGTGAGAATTTTGTTTACCAGTTAATAGCGGTGGATCCGGAAGGGTCGGCTGTGCTATTCATCTTAGAGGCTGGGCCACAGGATGCCAGGCTCTCTCCTGCTGGCCTTCTTATCTGGAAAGTTGATACGGAAGAAATGCAGACCTTTGAATTCACTGTGTCGGATGAATGCAATGCACAGAGCAGATACTCTGTTGAGGTAAGGAAATGAACACTGTAAAAGCAAAACAAAACAAACCTGTTTATCATGTCAGTGCTTTGGTGCAATTGTCATTATAGCTAATAATTTGTTACTGTCTTGAAAACTAAGACTTCAGCTATTTCCTCAGAAGTGTATATTATCCAGCACAGCAATAATGATCAATTAATGGAATAAATATCTCCAAGAACATAGAAACTATATATACAAGGAACAAGAGAGAGTGCTATTGATTGCTATTTGAAAGAACACTCTTGCAGAGCCTTTTAATGGTTCATTAATCTGCTTTAAAATTCACATTCTGCAGTTGGATTGCAGAAAAAAGCATATAACATAAAAGACCAAGTTTTAGCTATAAAAGGGAGATTATAACTCATTCTCAATGATATTTTTAGAGGGTATCTTGCTCTTATGTCATTACTCCACACTTGCTTGGCAGAGCTTGTGCATTGCTTTGTCTTTATTGTACAGCCTAACAGTAATCCCGTGATAGGGTGAGCTAATAAAGTGGGATACAGACTCTTGAGATAAGAACAGTTTTGTGAAGAAAAGATTTTTATTCCTAAAGATTCCTATTTTTACTCATTCAAACCACCATCATCAAAAACCCCTATCTGCTGAACCCACACAGCAAAAGGGACACTGGAGTCTAGATACACTTCTAACGGAAACATTGCAAACTGACCTATGTTTAACTAGGGGAGATAATACAGAGGTTTGAATCCGTTGAAATGCTGTTCTTGTACATACGTAAAATACAAATACGGATGTCTCTTCCCTGAAGAGAAAGACCAGCTAAAGAATTCCACAACCATGTTCCTGCCTGGGAGCCATTCGTAAAGTGAAACTGTAAGGAGGACAGGCAGGCAAAGAGAAAAGATTTTTCATTTCTTCTTTGAAGAATAAGGAACCAATTCTGCCCTCAGATACTATGTAAAAACTGCCATTATGGCAAATCGGATTTTTTTTCTTATAAGAAGTTAGAATGTGCTCCTAAACGATGAAAAAAAAAATCCCTTTAAATTCAACCTTTCAGTCAAATAAGTAAGTATGCTGAGTATGGGACCATCTATCTAGACAAAGGAAATTGGTTAGAAATAAATTTCCTTAATACTAGGTAACATATTTGCACTTCAAATCTGTCCCTTCCCAAAGGGTAACAATATACCTCTCAGCTGTGATTACTCAGAGGAATCTTACCATGACTTCTCTCTTTTGCCTTCCTCAGGTTGGTGTGAAGCCCTGCAGCTGCCTCAACGGTGGAACATGTGTTACCAATATTAAATTCCCTCCAGGCCTTGGTGAATACCTGTGCTTATGTCCAAATGGATTTGATGGAGAATTTTGCCAGGAAGATATCAATGACTGCAAATCAAACCCTTGCGGCAGTGGAACATGCGTGGACAGCGTGGATAGCTACTTCTGTAAATGTCCCCCTGGTCTGGGAGGTAACAACTCACTGTTTCCATCTCTGATTTAACTACACATATACTGTGCTATAGGATTTTTTTGAGTGCAGCATGACCACAAGCATCTGTCAAAAGGACTGCATAAGCCGCCTCTTCTGCTCCCATGACTTAGCTTTAGACAGAAAGATAGAAAATGTGCAAAAACAGCTATCTAATTATCCACGCTCAAGGAAGCAAAAGTGACCTAAAGCTCTGTGGTCCTGAAATAATCATCCAAGGAGGCTATGAACCTCCCTGATATCAGTTTCCATCTGCTTATTTCCCCTGAATTTGTCCATCTATGAGATGAGCAAGAAGAAGATTGAGTGGAAGAGGGAAAAGGCAAAGATCCAGGACCCTTTTGCACTCCATGGGATTTTTTACTAAATTAAGCCAATGAAAGAACTGGGAAAGAGTGATTTTTCTAAGTCTAGAAAGGAGAAGTAGATATGGTAAACATGCAAAAATAAATTGTCCTTTAGTCCCACTTGAAGCTTCATTAAATTTAAGCATTAAAAAAAAACCACAACCCAGCTGGTTGTCAGACACACTGATGGAACAAATCCAACCTTTTAAACTGTTCAGGGCTGACCACAATATGATTTTAAGAGATGCAGGGAAGAGGGATGATCACTGTACCATAGAAGTTTCTTTTAGAAAAGCAGAATCATAAGTATGAAGAGGAGGAGCTGGAGAACGAAATGCAGTGTGCCTAAAGAGGTGAATGCAAGACACACAGTGCAAACAGGAAAACCTGAAATGTGAGAAGCATCTAATAGATAACACAGGTGAGGAGAGAATATGCTGATACCTATCATGCAAGTTATAGTGGGCTTCACTGCATTCAGGACATCTGTGAATGACTCGCACACGTGAAGAAGCACTTGTAACAGCACATGAACAATTACTCTGCCATGCTCCACAGACTGGAACCGGCAGAGCCAGCCATTAGACTCTCTGCTGCATTGAGCTTCTGGAGTTTGGCTGAGCTGAGTCGCTGCTGGGTCTCGCAGGGTGCCTACCACCTCCTCCAAGCTGCGACCCACGCTCCAGCTGCACATAACAGCGCTCGCTTCCAACACAGCAGAGCTTCACATTGGCCTAAACACGCCTTCTCCTGGAGTTTCACGAAGTTGTGGTCTTCTCATTTGCAGTTTCTGCTCTTCAGGAGGTACAAGGCAAATCTGAACATACAGGACTTAAAGAGGATTTCTTAAAATCTTAAAAAAGGCCACTTAAAATAACAGTCATTGGAAAGTAAAGACATTTTGTTGCTATCCATTCTTGTCAAATTAGTCTCCTGCAAGTGAAAGGTACTAACTGAAACTGGTTTAGAATATCTCTTAGATCAGAACCATTTCAAAAGCAGAGTAAGAAAAAAACACCTTAAGCTGAGCTGAGATTCTGTCCTTGCACCTGTCAGAAACCCTACTTTATTTACATACAAAAACATGAATGAATTCATGAGGCCCATAATATCAGCTGCATGCAGTGCTATAGGTTTGAAAAACCCAGTAGAAGTAACATCAAATGCACATAAGTATTACTGCTTATGTTGTTTATGTATAGAAGAAACTCAATTATAAACAAAAGCAATGAACAGGTTTTACTCAACGGGCTCATACAGGCAGCAAGATACCTTTTCTGCCATTCAGCAGTTCATGAAAGCTTCTTTCTTTCGGTCATGTGGGACTGCAAGTCCAGATTTCATTAACTACAAAATTCCAGCAGAAATGGAAAATAAACGTTCAGAAGTGGAAGTGCAGAAAAATGGCCTGAAAAATGTATAACTCCTTGACAGTATTGACTGCAGGTAATGCTATCAAATAGCCAAAGCCTGCTGGTATCCAAAGTGTTGGTGCCACCAAAGGCAGACTCTTTTCAGTGGTGTCCAGTGACAGAACAAGGGGCAACGGGCACAAACTGAAGCAGAGGAAGTTCCAGCTGAACATAAGGAAGAACTTCTTCCCTCTGAGGGTGACGGAGCACTGGCACAGGCTGCCCAGGGAGGTTGTGGAGTCTCCTTCTCTGGAGATGTTGAAGACCTGCCTGGACACGGTTCTGTGCAGCCTGCTCTGGGTGACCTTGCTTCGGCAGGGGGTTGTACTAGATGACCCCCAGAGGTCCCTTCCAACCCCGAACATTCTGTGATTCCGTGATTCTGTGAAAGACTCTACTGAAGCGAGAACACACAAGCCTAAACATGGAGAATAAAGTTTGATCAAAATATAAAAAAACCTGAAACCAAACAAACATATGCAGAATGTCTTGAATCCCCCTGGGAATAACATTCCTATGAGCACAGGGAAATTTGGGAACCTTTTTGGCTGTATTTGGTTAAACACCTGGAAATATGCAATGGGAACAATTCTTCATTGCCTGTAAGGAGGTGGATTGAATGAATAAAAAGCAAAATAGTTCCATGAGTTAATAACTTCAGTGGAGCTGCTCCTGTTGTTTGATCATCACCAGTTTCACACTCCTGCCCTTCTCACTTCGTGTGACGTTGAACATAGAGAGAGTGAAATCAAGCTCTATTATTCCCCATAAAATAGTCTGCCATAATTACAATGCATTGTTTATAAATTCACATGGAGCATATTCTGAAATGTGTTTCTCATTCTTACACAACCAGTCAAGAACAAAATATCCAACTCTTTAAAATAACATGTTTGACAGCAACATACAGCTGACTCTCGAGACAAGGGCACAGGACACCTCGATGGCCAGCAAACACCGGGTTTTCCTGAACCCTTAATTCTTGCCAGGTTAAATAAATTCCCATTGTTTTTGCTGTACTTCCCTTACCAAAAATGCCAAAACACAAGCAACAACAGAAAAAAAATATGTGATTGAGTCAAACAGGAATATATCTGAAAGTTTTAATAGCAGGTGAAAAAATAAAATCAAGCGGAGCTGAAAGCCAGCTGGGAAGCAGATGATTTTACTTCAGGGCAGGTTCTGTGACAACAAGAAAAGCTCATCCTTGATGCTGTGTTTATGTCTCAATTCCCCAGAAAACCATCAATAATCTAATGAGAAGGCGATGCTATACTGCTCAAGTGACAGCACCACTTCACCGTCAAATCTTTACAAATGATAGTGAACAACAGGTAGTAGAAACAAAAAGTTAACTCTTTCGAGAGCTTCCCGAACACCACTGCAAGAGGAGCAGCAGCAGAGGGAACACCGTGTTGCTCAGCGGTAGTAATTCATGCGCATCGGTGTATCTCAGGCAATGTCAGGGTACGATTTAGGAATGGGAACAAGACTGGGAAAGAAAGCCACTGGAAAATCTGAGAGGATGACTCCAGAATTGTTGCTATTTAAATTTCTGAAGAGATTTATATGCATTTATCTCATCGCTTTTTCAAAGCTTGTTCATTTATCTTCGACATTGTTAACAAGATAACAGAAATTCCTGTTATTTCTTCTTTTGGCTACTGAAAGCAAGAACATCACCCACCTGAGAACAGAACTCATTCTTGAAAACCGTGTCTCAGCCACAAAACCATACTTTCTTTCCACAGGTACCACTGATTAATATAAAACTGGGGGCCAGGAGGAAAGATGGAACTATAATTTCATTTTACTTTTCAGGAAACTGAATAAAACCCCAAGATTTGTTCATGGTTTATAATAACCATAGAGTCCCTAAATGAGATTGTCTGTTCCTTTAGAGTCAACTTAACATGAACACAGTCAGAAAGTCTTTTTCTGCATCTGTAGGTGGTCAGCTCTTCTCGAGGCATAAAATGACTTTATCTTCTCAGCCAATTTCCCATGCAGGGATGGAGAAATAGAGCTGGCACAGGAACGGATGCTTCTGCCTTGCAGCTGAAGATCTTTTATTCCTATTATTTTTATTTGTACCATAGCAGTGCCAAGAGAATTGGGACTCCCTTGTGTTGCAGTGCACTGGAGGTCATGCAAACAGAATCATCGACACTTCTCTTTGCAGACAGTTTTCTCTCCATTTCTGCTGCTTCTTCAGCAACCTTCAGCCAAGTTTCAGTCTTTGCAAACATCTGTCCTTGGACTCAGCTGGATTATCACTATGCCCAAATTGATCAGGCACTGTTTAAAATCAAACCTCTCTGAGTGAAAAGAAGTGCTTGCATAGTTCCAACTTTACATTACAAAAAATCAGTTAATTGACTGAAATTTAAGATTGAGTTTGTTACTTATGGTGTTCCTCTGCTTTTTGTAATTCTCTCATCTTTGAGATTTTAAAGCCAGCCCTTTACAGCAAAAATAGAGTATGTAGGAGGGAGAAGAGGGGCCTGGGGGAGAAGTGGCTGTTACTGAAACTGGGAACTTCATTCCAACTGTCATTGTCTGTGGTATCATATTCAGTCTTCATATGATACTCAGAGAAAGAAAATAATTACTAATTTAATCAGAGGGTAACTCATTCAATATTTTCCATAACGTGATGTCTAATAATTTCCCAATACATCATCAGAAAGCAGTATCAGAGAAAAACAGCCTGATGCTACGAATGTGCTAATTCAATTATATAGTAGAAATAGTAATCCAAAATGTAACAAGGGAGGAAAAAAAGTAAGTTAAGCCCTGCAATGCTATGTGATATCCAGCTTATATGAAAGAAGCAAGAAGCATGCAAAACCAGAACAACTTAGCTTCAGATGGTACCTGAAAAGGGACGTGGCTTTTCTGCTGCCCTTTGGGGTTTTTATCCACAAGATAAAGAGGCATAAGAATGTGATGTAAGTCACTTTTTAAGGCAGCTCAATCAAGAAAGACTTAAATTTGATTTTTTTACATGGAGATGCTTTTTTGACATGAAAGGAGTAGCGGAAGCTATCTGAAATGCTGAAGCATCGACAGATTATGTTGTAGGAGATGAATAATAGTGATAATAGTGTTCTAGTTTTATCATGCTATAATCCATTCCACTGTGACAATTTTTTTTTTTTAATAAAAAACCACATTCTTTTATCCTTAAACCTTCTTTCATGAGCAAAGTTGGACATCTGATATGAAACAAGCCATTCTGTACCTTGTGGTATGTGTTGAAGCAGGTACGTATACTCTCCAGAAGTTGTCCCTATCTCCTTGGGTATTCCTATGAAGAAAAAAGGCCATGCCTTAACAGAAGGGATAGGGGCGAGTTTACGACCTGCTCTCAGGGCTGCATACAGCCAAGCAAGTTTTCTCAAGAGCACAGAGACAGCAGCACGCACACCTGAAGCCTGAGGGAGTTTTTAACAACATTATATGCGATTACTCTGCATCGTTTGCTCTTCAGATAGTAATTTTAACTCTTGGGTCACCTTCTCCTATAGGCATCCGTTAATCATCCAGAGTTGTGAATCTGAGTATCAATTGCACCAAGGGATTTTTAAAACCCTATTTCCAAAATCAGCAATAATCAACATTGTTTTGGGTTCAGATCCTATAGCAGCTTATCTTGTGTACAGAGACATTTTCAGAAGGTTTCTTCAAATTTTAGTTTTAAATAGAAAAAAATGTTTTTTAATAAATTGATCATTTTGTAATGTTTACCTCCAGCCAGACTCTATCAGGCTGGTTACAATAAGCTATTAGTTATGTGAGGTTCACATAGAAATGAAAAGCACAATAGGTCAGTACATGGCTTTTCATATCCCGAAGTCAAAATTGTGACAGTCATTGGCTTCTTCAGTTTATAACAAAGATCTCACGTAAACAAGACAACAAAAGCAGCAAGAAAGATATGAAATGCAGGGGAAATAATTTATTTAACATGCACAGTTTTCTATGAGCAGTAGTCTCGAGTTCAGCACTTCTGGTGCCAATAACGACATTAATAAACAGTGTGATAACAGCCGGTTTAAGTGAGACAGTGGGGAATTCGGCTTCAACATGAGTGACGTACCCTGTAATGAGTTTGCAGCTGAGAAGTAAGCCTTCGTCTGCTTCAACATTTGAGCTGAGGAATAAACAGGGAATCTTTCCTGATTATTAACCTCCCCTTTGTTTTGCCACAGGGCTTGCTTGTCAGGAAGACAGGAATGAATGTGAAAAGAGTCTTTGTTTTCCTGGAGTGTCTTGTATTAATACCTTTGGATCGTATGCATGTGGAAGTTGCCCCAGTGGGATGGAGGGAAATGGTAAAATTTGCAAATGTAAGTGTTTTGCATTACTTGTTTTAACAGATGGAAAAAAATAGGTCTGATTCTACTACTGTTATCCTTAATTGAGTACTTTGCCACTCACTTCAAGTACGGACCTTTAAATGTACAAAGCAGACTATGGTCTCTGTTATTTTTCACTGCACTTTGGATTTATTTTGATTAGAATGAACACTGCAGCATACAAAAAAAGGTATTTTCCAGATGCCAGCTTGATAATTTGCCAAGGACATTCCCCATGTTCCCCACTATTTTTCTCCTAAATATACCATCCACTAACAAATACTTGGGAAGCACCTCCAGGATTACTTTTGTTTTAGGCGAATGCTGTGTAAGCATGATGTAGGGTTAGGAGGAAGTAGGTCTATGTGCAAATATTCACATGCACCCAAATTTCACCTCTGTTTCCAAGATGTGCTTTCATTAGAGGACTCAGTTCACAGCTGCTGATCTTACGCTTGGTGTAAATTCATGCCACAGGTCCCAGCTAGTGAAGGAAATGGCCAGAAGCAACTTTACACTTGCTCAGTATTTGCTTTTGGGGCAACAGACTTTTTAGCAGGGGGACTACAGTGAGTCTGTACCCCGCTGAGACCTCCCCAGGGCACCAGATGCAACCTCCTCGCACTCTGCTTGTTGCAGTTGTATACACACAAGGCTTCTCCAAAAATAACATTTGGTTGGGCAGAAGGACAGAAATACACTCTAAGTGTTTTGCATTTGTTTGTTTGTTTGTTGGTATTTTCAAAAAAATCTGAGAAGCAAAAGATACAGATATTAACTGTGCAGATACTAACTTTTCCTCATGTTGGCTACCAAAAGGAAAAAAAAAAATCAATGTAAAAAGACTCTGTTGTAACTGCAGGATCCTGGCACCAGCAGGACTGTCTTTGCCAGGTTTACCAAATATACCTTCAATCATATTGTCAAATGTCTGTACAGAATGTTTTCTTTGCCGTGTTACTTGGCCACATTCGTTATTTCAAAGTGATTTTACATGTTTTTGTAGCTAATTTGACCAAAGATGGAAGGATGTAAAAAATATTGTGCTGTTTTTGAAATATATCAGAAAACTCATTTCTTCCTCTGTTTTTTTTTTAATTACACAAAGATTTCTCTATTCCCAAAATGTAATTTATTAGAAGAAATACACCTGAGGGATTCCTTGTCCACCCAAAATAGGATAGAAATCATTCTTCGTGGTTCTGATACACAGACTTAACACACCTACTCGTACTACCCTTGCTGAAGCAAGTAGAAAGTCTTCTGGGAGGAAGGAGGAGAAAGCTGAAGTAACTTTATAGCTGTTAGAGTGGGCTATAGCTCATAGCATTATTTAGTATATATAAAGAGTCATAGCCTCAGGCTTTATTAATAGCACAGAATATCCAAGAGACCCAGGGCAATAGTTAACTCGCAACATGTATCCACATAGAATTTACAATCCCTAATTCATACAAGAAATTCTCTTAAAATTATGCAGAAATCAATATTTTTTAGAGTGTCCACCAATCAATTTTCCTCTTTATATCCATGTGCACTTTGTACAGGTATTCTGACATGTACAAAGTTTAGAGCTGAACTAACCAAAGCCAGAAAAGATGCACAACACAGTTTCAGACAGAAGCTTTCAAAGAGAAGCAGGAATCAGACGGAGCACAGGTCCGAGCGTGTAGTGTTTTCGCCCAAGCAGCAACGCTAATACATGGGGCCTGAGGCCTTCTTACTGCCCTTAGCTCGATAAAAGATCACGGTGCATATTAAATGCATCTCTCAGATAAGCAAAGTTCAGTGAGTTTGGGGCACAGTAATTTTTTCTAAATTTGTGTTGAAGCCTTGCTGCATGTCAGCAGCTGACTCACCTGATTTGCCTGTATTTGCTTGATGGTTGGCTTCCAGAATAAACTTATGTCAGGTTATCTGATTTGCGGTTACAGTTGCTTTTTATCATCAATCACAGCTAAGCTCTAACACCTTGTTTCCTTGTCTCCATGCTTCCTTTTCACAGCTGTGCTTGCTGCTGACATTACAAAAGCTTTAAGCACTGAAAAAGGCAATGACAAAGGTGATTCGAACAAGACTGAGGTGAAATGGCCAATGCAACCCTTAGAGGCAAAGGATTCTCATGTAATTAAGAATTTTAACATAAGTGATAGACATGGTAGGTATACAAGGATATGAAATCTTTTTCATTTGCTGCATTTTATATGTTCAGAGATCATACATTTTACCATCTTACCATGTTTATCGATGGCAATAGAAGTTTGTAATACATCCTAGAAAGACTGAGTTAAAAATCAAAAGGCACTTCAATATATCAGACTGAATTGCTGGTAAACAATTTTACATGGGAAGAGAGCTATTACAGCAACAGCAGTTGGAGTGGTCAGGCTTAACCAGAAATGGCATCGCTTCTGAGGTAGAACAAAATCACTCCAAATCTTAGTGATCAATGGAAAACAAGATGGTAAGAATGACAGCTTGTGGCAACCTGCCATAGTCAAGTGACGCTGACATTTTCTTCCACGTTGGATGGAGCTCTGAGCAACCTGGTCTAGTGGAAGATGTCCCTGCTCATGGTAGGGGGGTTGGAACCAGATGATCTTTAAGGTCCCTTCCAACCTTTACCATTCTGTGCTTCATGGTGTTATGGGTTTGCGTGGCAAGGCTTTGGTAGCGGGGGGGGCTATAGGAGTGGCTTCTGTGAGAAGCTGTGAGAAGCTTCCCCCAAGTCTGATAAAGCCAGTGCCAGCCAACTCTAAGACGGACCCGCTGCTGCCCAAGACCAAGCCCATCAGCAACAGTGGTAGCGACTCTGTGATAACATATTTAAGAAAGGGAAGAAAAAAAAAACTCTGCGGTGAGACAGCAGTTAGAGTGAGACAATGTGAAAGAAACAACTCTGCATACACCAAGGTCGGTGAAGAAGGAGAGGGAAGGAGGTGCCCGAAATGTCGGAGCAGAGAGCCTTCCCTTGCAACTCATGATGAAGACCATGGTGAAGCAGGTTGTTCCCCAGCAGTACATGGAGGTCCACAGTGGAGCAGATCTCCACCTATAGCCCGTGGAAGGCACCCCACGCCGGACCAGGTGGATGCCTGAAGGAAGCTGTGACCCCATGGGAAGCCCGTGCTGGAGCACGCTCCTGCCAGGACCTGTGGCCCCATGGAGAGAGGAGCCCACGCCGGAGCAGGTTTGCTGGCAGGGCTCGTGACCCCGTGGGGGACCCACGCTGGAGCAGCCTGATCCTGAAGGACGGCACCCCGTGGAAGGGACCCATGCTGGGGTAGTTTGTGAAAAGCTGCACCCCGTGGGAAGGACCCACGCTGGAGAAGTTTGTGGAGAACTGTCTACTGTGAGAGGAACCTTCATGCTGGAGCAGGGGCACAGTGTGAAGGGTCTCCCCCCTGAGGAGGAAGGAGCAGCAGAGACAATGTGTGATGAACTGACCGTAATCCCCATCCCCATTCCCCTGCGCCGCTCGGGGGGAGGAGGGAGAGAAATGGGAGTGAAGCAGAGCCAGGGAAGAAGGGATGGGTGGGGGGAAGGTGTTTTAAGATCCGGATTTATTTCTCACTATCCTACTCTGATTTGATTGGTGATGAATTAAACTCCCTTTTCTCCCCAAGTTCAGCCTGTTTTGTCCGTGGCAGTATTTGGTGAGTGATCTCTCCCTGTCCTTGTCTCGAACCTCGAGCCTTTCATCATATTTCCTCTCCTCTGTCCAGTTGAGGAGGGGGAGTGACAGAGCAGTTTTGGTGGGCACCTGGCATTTATCCAGGCAAAACCAAAACACATGGGCATTCACTGAATTAAGACTGAGTTTTGAGCATAAGTGAAGATCAGCTCTTGAAGTATGAACATGACTGTGGCAACTGCTTCTCCCAGACCCGGAGGACTACAGCACTCTCTAACACGGGTGTGCACCTGCACAATGCTGACATTGGCCCAGTTCTAACAAGTATTGCATTTTTAGTTGATTTTCTAGTAAAAGCAGGGAGTGGAAGAATTGAGATTGGGTGCATCTGTCTTGTAGGGGCATACGTAAAATAAAAGAATTTTTTTCTCACCTTCTTTTGTATATTTGTTCCAGGCCAGCCAACACCTAACCAGAACTCGCCTCTTACAGGTATCCATCATGATGTTGTAGGCAAAGCGCAAGAATAATGCTGAAAATACTTGAGAATCATGATGGAGACCTCACTGGAGGCAATTAAAAAAGATCTACAACCATCATTAAGATTTTATTCATCATCTGTTCTCTGTCTTGACACTATTAAATACTTCACAGGCAGTTCATATACACTAGCTATTCAGTGACATCATAAGTGATAAAATATTATATACTACCAGAGTGTTAAATTTTGCACATAGTTCTAAGACAATTAAAGTAGTCTCATGTCATACAAGGTCTGACACTTTAAGGATGATTTCCAGATCAGAAACATCTGTACTTGACAGAGTATTTTTAAAGATAAGGTACATGTGCTGTAAGGTTTGATGATTACCGTCCAATTATGAAAGACCAAAAGGATGTCTGAATGATACAGTTTCTGACTCAGTTAATCTTTCACTTATGCTGAAAATTACAGTTTCTATATTATCCATGAGAAATGCCAAACAACTTTGAGTAATAAACTTGAAAACATGTAATTAGTGAACTAATAAATCTTTCTGTAATGAGAAACAGCTGTTCCGTTACACTGTGCCCACAGGACGTTCTCATGTTTGGCTCAAGGTTTGGCAACATTCTGCATTAACTGGACTTCAAAAGAATAAAAGCAGTTACAAAGCTTTAGCCGGGCTCAGGCAGTCTCTGCTTAATTTTATATATGCAGTTGACTTGAGAAATTGTAAATAAACATGCTTTAAGATCTTTTTTTTTTCAGGCCCTGCAGCACCACTGTCGCATGCTACCACCTGTGCCAACAGGCCGTGTTTTCCTGGAGCGTTATGCTTTGATCGGAAGCCCCCTTACATCGGATATGTCTGCGGCCGATGCCCAGCAGGGTTTTTTGGAAACGGTCGCATCTGTACTAAAGTCCCCAGACCAGGTAGTTTCTAATTTTTAGAATTTTAAAAAGCTTTTGTATACAGAGGCTGTAAGAAAATACGAACTAGTATGGCATTACAATAGAAGGTACTTTCTAATAAAACACTGAATGCGTTTTTCTTTCACTCTTACCTGACGAGCAGCTAGCTGGTCTTATCTGACAAATACCTGGCTCTGTGAGTCAAAATTCAATAGGCTAACCACCTCGTTTGCCACCAGGGAGAAGTCTTCACAACAGGACTTGCTAGATGGTATGAATCACCACATCTGTATTTCTGCCACAGCGCTGGCATAGGGTTTCGAAACATGTTTGCTCCTCAGTAAGATCAGAACATGACACATGCCAGTGTCACTCCACTTTCCTTCTTTCCTAATTCTTTTGCTGCAAGGCGTCTGTTTTCCAAGGTGACTTGTGCAGATGATGATAAACAAAGTGTCATGTAAGAACAACTATACCAACAACTAAATGCAACAGGTAATTACAGCATTTCAATAGTATCATTCATACCCTAAGCAACAATCTCCCTTAGGGAGCTCTGAAGCTCAGCTGGTCCCATTAATCTCTGAGGACTGATCATTAGAAGAGGACTTCTGTGGTGATAAAAGAAAAGCTGGGTCCTGACCTCAGGCAGAAAGTGGCAATAGCATAGCAACCACTCATCAGTCACCCGATCCCACTCTCTCTCAACGCAATTCTCATAATTCAGTGCTTGGTTCTCTAGGGACAGTCTGGATGGTTGTCCCCTTTTTACCACACAGAGTGATTTGCCAAGAGAATTCATGTGTGTTCCTTAATAATTGTAGTTACTAGGTCAGATTCCTTGGTTTTCTTCAAAATTTTTTTCTTAAGAATTCAAGACAGACTGGCTTGAAACCTGTCAAATTGTTCCCCAACCTCCCACGCTTGACAAACCCGCCTTCACTCCGCGTTCTGTATCCAAATCAATGACTGTTACCTTAGTGCTGTATTTTAATGCACACTATCAAAGCGGAAGCATTTTTACTGCTTAGCGCAGGTATCATCCAATCTCTTTGAACTATAAATTGATTTTAGCCAGATTGCTGAATCTAAAGGTCACAAAAATAAACCCAACATTTTTCTTTCTCTAGCAATGAGTACGTACAATGTATTACTTTGTTTGTCAGAGTCACTAAGTCAGCTATTGACTCTTCTATAACTTGGTGAAGCTGTAAAAGCAGTTGAGCAAAAAAAATAAATCACTGTGCATGTAGATAAACTAACATTTCTGTTTACTGCCCAAAGCTGCACCTTGTCATTAATGGGATAATGGGATATACATTGTACCCCCCAAAGGTCGTTTAAATGCTGTTGAGTAGAACAGATAGTCTGCAGCTGCAGGTATTGGTACGGTAAATCAGACACGCTTACATTGTGGTTATATAAACATTAACCAATAAATTTGTGTATGTTCTAAAAAGGGAAGCGGAGACAGTAGTTGCCATTTACTGTGATTCATACCTGTCATACACAGCTCCAAGCAAGATTTAAGAAATATCCTGAGTATCAGGATCTGAAACTAATACATGCTCCTTTCAACAGCAAACTGTACATCAGAGGCTGGGGGGTTGTTTTTCGTTTTCCTCTCAAATACACAAGCTGAGTCCAGGACTTCACGCGGCAAACATGGGCATGCAACCAGCTTGAGCACTTCGGGGAGGGAATGAAGAGGAATGATTTCTTTGCTCCATCAGAACCTTATACTCACTCATGTGAATTATATCACTATATAAACGATGAGAATCTTGTGCCTCAAGGTTAAATGAGAGTAGTCATTTGTTTTAATATTTAGAAATGAAAGCAGTTGCTGCAGCTGTACGAGTGTCCTAATTTATGACCAGAATGATTGGTTTAACTTTCTTTTCCATGTGCTTTGCTAGCTCAAGCAGAAGTATTGTACAGCATTGATGATTAAAAGATAACAGACAAAAAGAATGAACTTTCAATTAAATTTATGTACAGTTACGGATTACGATTATTGTGAAATCCTCCCTGTTAGAATAATAGCTTCTCTCCCTTGCAACTTCTGGTATCAGTCTTCAAATGGAACAGAACAAATCCTCTTCAGATTTCTACTGTGCTTGTGAAGGTACTAAGATTATGTGCCACTTCTTTCCAACTCTAGTAATTTTAATCTAAAAATACTCTTGCTAATCCCTATTTTGTACTTTTATTGGCTGCTTTTGACATGAAGTTATACTCAATTGTTGTGATTTAAGGATTAAAGGATAAGTATTTTTTCATACAGAAATTGAAAAAATCACCCAACTGCCTTTGTAGACCACTGAGGAGAAAAAATATGCCAGAAGGAAGTTGTTTCCCAAGTCAGTGCTGGACGAGCTGCACCACCAAGTCCTTCCATTTTGGCTTATAATCAGCAAAGTACCATTGCCTCAGCATTTATATATGATAGGTATTAACCATTTGATGTACTTGACTTACTGCAAGCTATGTAAATCCACAAATAAGTTTCTGAGCTATTGTCCTGGTGTCGGCTGGGACACAGTTAATTTTCCTCCCAGTAGCTGCTGTGATTTGGATTTAGTCTCCCATGTTCAGCTGATGAGCAGGTGTGCACGAGCTGGGAAGGAGCACAGCCAGAGAGATAGCCAAGTTGGAAATATTCCAGACCATAGACATCATGCTCAGTTTACAAATGGGGGTTGGCCAGGGGGCAGGAATCTCATCTCTTTTCCATGAGTTCGAATCCTCTCTTGTCCAGGAGTTCAAACTTTTCTGTGAGTTTGGTCTTTTCTTTCGGGAGTTCCATGAAAGTCGCAAAATCCATGAGTTCTGGGTTCCATGATTGCTGCTAGGGGACTGACTGTGACTTGGTCATTGGGTGGTGAGAAAATTGTACTGCATACAGTTTGGTTTGCATATTCAGTTGTAGTAGTAGTATTTCCTTCTTGTCTTCTTAAACTGCCCTTTTCTCAGCCCACAAGTTTTCCCTTTTGTCCGTTTCTCCTCCCTGTCCCACTGAGGGGGAAGGGAAGGGGTGAGCGAGTGGCTGTCTAGTGCTTAATTGCCAGCTGCCAAGTTAAACCACGGCAGCTATATTTACCTGCTCTGCCAACAGTGCAGGTCCTCATTCTGTTCTCATTTACATGTTTTACCTGCTTTATATCAGTAGTTTGTACCATTTTAAATCAACCAGACTTGGTTGCAATTGGTTTTAAATCACATCAAATTAGTCTTAAGGAAAAACATCACCAGTATACAGTTGATATAGAGTTTCATACATAAAGGGAAAAAAACTACTAGTAGGATCAAAAGTCCCTTAATTTTGCTGGCATTGAATAAAGAGGAAAGTCTAAGGAATTTAAATCTGTCCAGGCTTCACTGGGCACATTTCACATTTGTATAAAATATCTGTTACCTTTTCATTAGAAGAAGCAGATCTATTAAATCAAACCATGCAGTATCATTGGTGATATCCTTGGCACAAAGGAAATGAATATATCCTCATGGGAGATGCTGGCGATGTTACTCCATGTTGCAATATTAGTTCTTGTCAGACACTACTGGTATTTCTCTAGACTGGTTTCATCACTCACGGTCACAGAGATACCCATCTGTTTGCACTTTCTTTAGCAGGTTAGAGAGGTTGGTGTCATCACAAAAGATTTATTTTTTTCCTATTAGTAAATCAGCAGTTTTACTGGACAAAGCAGTGCCACATTCATCACCTATAAAAGATTGTTTGCTCAGAGCCGGCTCTTTCTGCCTCTCCTGGTTCAGGGAGCCGAAGATCAAGGGAGAGGATTATTTTATGATCTCTGTAATCGAGTTCTGCTTTTCCATTCTGAACACTACTGCTAGCTCTCCTGCCACAGCAGTTAATTTGCAGTATTGTAGACATTTGGCACTTGATATACTTTTGTATGTGCCAGCTATTCGTTATGTTTATGTACTCTGTGTTTTACACTATTCCAGTATCTGCACCATGCTTCTGAATTCACTTTGATTTTACATCAGAGAGACCTCTGTGACCTTCTCATTTGCACCACTGTCAGACCAACATCCAGGTGTCAATTTAAAAGGAGAATAAAATGTTGTGCCTTAAAAGAATATGTGTGTATAAACACATAGTGTTCAGTCTAACACCACAAGAACATATTAGTCTTAAGTTTTACATTCTTAACTTTTAACTTTGAAATCACTGCTGTCATTATTAGCACCAATCACTGATCACTGTCCATGAAAAATAAGTAACTCCTGTAAGAGCTCTGGTCACCAACCCAAGGTTTCATCACTGGAGCTAATTGCAGGAGCAGGGACCTCTTACTGCCTGGAGCCAATCAAATGATTTTGCTTCAAGAGATGACTGAGAAACATAATGGACTCCTTTCATCTCTTATCTAACAGAACTGATGAATTTGCATTAAAAAGATCAAGGCCCAGATTCCAGTCTCACTTACACCAGTGTAAATCACAAGAGATTCCATTAAATGAATGGCATTACCCTAATGGAGTGAGGCGAGCGCTGTTGCTGGAAGACAGCTCTTAAAACCCATTGAGGTCGGCACATCACACACAGACCTTTTAAATACGAACTTTGTAGGTACCAAGGGGTATAGATATAATGCACACGCTTCTCAGAATTCAGCAGGTGCTCTGCAATGAGTAACTAACTAGTCCTGGCTTGGTTTATGCAAGGAGTTGCAAGGCTCATTTGATGGCAGGAACATTTTGATGCTTCAGTCCTTAGGTCTGAGATCCTTGCAAAGAAGTCATAACAGAAATACAAAATAAATAATAAATATTACTCTGATTTGCCTCTGTGTGGTGATAGTTCTCAGCTGTTCTTGTGGGCTCCAAAACTGGGAAGCACTGTATCTCAATGTCATGGCTTCCAGCTCCTACCTCTGATGCAGGCCATTGAAACCCTGACCACAATTCATCTTTGGAGTTTATGGTGGAATTTGCGGATCCCTTTCGCAAACTATATTTCAGTGTTTCTAGTTTGTGTATTTCAGGACGAAATGTACATTTTTTTCAGACTGACCAGTTATGATCTAATGATGTCTCCTTCAAGGGGTACGTGATGAAATGGCAACTGAAGTGAGGTTAGAAATGCCACTCTAAGACATTGCATATAGATTTGGACCTACGAAAGACGCAGTTTTGCAAATGGTATACCAGTAATCTTCTCAAGAGGCCAGGATCAGCCTGGCATTTTGGACATCAGCTGTGACCCTTTCTTGCCCTCTGAGTATGTAATTGTCAGTGAAAATCTGCTCCCGTATTTGTCAAGATAGAAAGGGAATCTAAGAGGCTTTCTGATAGTTTTCTCCTCCTTAGGGACACCTAATAAAATATTAAGTATTTTCAGAAAATTATCAACAGAGGCCTTTACAGTATATGCTATGACCCAAACATAACAACTAAAGTAGGCACGGTGGGAAGAATATGTTTAGATAATTTAAAAGATAAATGGTTTCCAGCTTCACTGATCCATATACTCTGTCAATCCAGAATTTGTTAAGTGCTTCCAATACAGATGATATATGTAGGAAATGATGTAGCTCAGCAATAGAAGACCAATGAAGCCCAAGCCATAAAACCACTAGGGAAGAGGACTTAGCTATAAGCCATGAATAATATTTACATTCAATCAGAACATCAAGTAGAGATTACATTTCTCTCCCACCAAGAATGTGCCACCTTTTGCTTAAGGAATCACTGTGCCATCATGACTTTTAAGTGATAATAACAACTCAGTCTCCAACAAATAATATACGGAGGATACAGACCCTGTAGTTTGACAGACTGACAGAACAGAGACAAGATTATTTCCTCTTAAAATTTCCAAGCTCATTTGATCATCTAGCTATACTACCACACAGCTTTTAAAAAGCCAACCCCATTTCCACAAATTTGATAAGACTGCTGTTTTGTTAATGGCACTTAGAAGCTCTTTAAAACTGTAAGTAACTCATACTGGACCAATATCCTGGCCCCATTAAAGCAACAAAAGCGTTTTGCTACTAACTGCAAAAACAAAGCAGGAGTTGAAGAAAAAGGATTGATAAGCAATGCAAAGCACACTACCATACAGGGGGGTAAAAGAAGGCATGATATACGCAGACTCATTGCTCAGGACAAATTTAGGACTAGTTCCTGAACATCTTACTGTTGTTGAGGAACAGGTACCTACAGATCTGTTGGCACTCACTTCACTGGACTTGCTTGCAGAATCAGGTGGTATTCACTGCCAACCCATGTGAATGTTTCCCCCAAAATTACATGTCACATGTATAGAGCTCTTTCATTTCTGAAGGGACACAGCAACAGCCTATAGCTAACACAAGACAACTGATCCTCTGGGATGCAGGAGAAAATGATCTCTCAGGCTGATAATTTTTTAGATTAAGAATTTCATACAACTGTAGAATGGCCCAGGCTGGAAGGGACCTCAAAAGATCATCTGGTCCAAACTTTGATTTCTCAAAGGAAATATATCCCATATATCATGATAAAAATACAAAAGTCTTCTGTTGTGTTTTGTTTTAATTTCTACAGGACATGGAGTGGTAGAACTGCACACTGGAGAGTATCATCAGAGCTATTAGTCATGGAACAGCTGATAAATCCTTTATATTACTGAAAAATAGCAGTTCTTGCTAAGAATTTTTCCACGTTAACAAACGTTGCTTACAGTATTTATAGAACATCATCTTAAAAATCTCAGATTTGAATCAAGTTATTGGCTCATGAAATTTTAAATTCTTCTTAAGCTAATATAATGCCTCATAGGAAATGTTATCCTTAAGCCTTCTTCCTTCCTTCTCCCCCAAATGCCTGCAGTTCAGTTTGTAACTTCCCTTTCACATTTGTTTGAATGCAAGAAAGGGGACCTGTTATCTTGTTCATAGCTATATATATCACAGTGATGAATCCATAAGTGACCTCAGCTTGCTTCAAAATTCTTGCTCCACTGAAAACAATAATTTCCATAGCACGTCCTTGGAGCCCAAGAGAGGAAAAGATTAAACACAACACTGTTGCTAGCTGAAGCGCCACTATCAAATGTCTCTACTTGCTCATCCTAATACTCTTTCAAAGAGAAAACTACAAACATTATAAACAAAAGTCTCATGACATGACTGTCCCCAACATGCTACCATAGAATTCAAAGGGTAGAAGTAAGTTTTGTCAAGAGCTGATGACCTGTATGTTAGCAGTGAGCTTTAGCTTAATAACCATATTTCAGGAACTCTTGCGTCAACATCATATGCTGTTCAGATGGAAGATAAGCTTTGAATTCTGCACTAATGCGGCCTACCTTGGATTTAGGAATTCCAACCCCTCTTATAACCTGCAGCCTGCATTCAATGCACGTTGTTCGTAGTTGTTGTGCACAGCTAAGCGGACACATGGTTCATCATGGCTAACCTGCGGGCAATAGTGAAAAACCCATCTGGTTAAATTAGATACAAATTAGCAGAACTGACTAAGAACTTTTGTGACATACCATCTGAAAACTTATTACCAAAACTCCTTGCTTTTTGTTTTCTGTATTAGAAAGAAACTATAGATAGCTGTCAACCTAATCAGCTGAAATTGTGGTGAAATCCATAAATGCATGATTTCACTGCGGGTATTTATATGTGCTTATATGGTATTAAAATAGATTCATTACTGGCCTCCAGCAAGGCATAGTTCAGATTGTTTCTTGGCTTTCATATGTAAAGTAACTCATTTTTATGTGTTTACAGCCCAAACCAACATAATTATAGTTTTAGACCATTTACTTCTTGAATTGAATAAAAGGAGAATTTCAGGAAAATATTCAAATTTAAGCTATTTTTTTCTTTGAAGATATATTATGGATTTTCTTTTGAAGAAATGTTATGAACTTTCTTTCTAATCTATTATTACCATTCTAAGGGATTCTACATAGATGTTTCAGAGAATTAGATAGAGATGCTTCAGAGACGATCTGTCTTGATTCAGCCTGTTTTGTATATATCTATGAACCTGTTCCAGCCATGAGAGAGTCTGAAGGCCCATGAGGCATCATCAGATAACAACACAGTTTCTATTAATTTTTCCATCTCTCACAGTGCTAAGAAGTAAAATATACCACCAATTCCTGAATAGAAAACATAATTTATTTTTATGAACTCTGTCTTAATACTGTCTTTGTAGCTGCTGCAATAGTAGAGCTGCAGATTCAAATAACTGGAGAAGGTAGAACAGAAAGAGAGGTGAAAGTTCCGATCTGAAAGATGGACAAGGGATAATGAAAGGACGGTAAAACAGTTATGAGGGGGTTAAGTGGGTGATCCATGGTGTTTTGAAACACAACCGTATTGCTCCTTCGCTTCCTGTTTTGTTAGCTGGATATTCAGGGAAAAGCACAGGAAGAGTACTTCTAAAAACTGCAGTAGAGAATGGCTTAGACCCAAGGGATGTAAAGAGCACAGAAAGAGATCTGGTAACAAAGGAGCAAGAGGAGCAAGTCTCCTGTTCAAGGGGCAAGAGCACATCAAACGGGTTGAGTTTTTCCAGCCCCTAGGAGAGAACTTTTGAATTAAATCTTGAAATAAACTGGAAGGTAGGAGAGGTGCTTGAGAAAACATTGTTTGTTTGTAAAAACATAGCTGGTTTGAAAATCTCCGTATACAGTTGAAAAGAGATGCTGATAAAGAAAAATATTGCTAAAGAGAAAAAAAAAATCCCTGTTTGGAGAGTGTTTGCAATCAGTAATTCTTGCACCATTTTTAAAAACGCTGTCTCTAGTGAACCCGATGTTACAATTTCTATTGCAAACTTATAGAAAACATCATAAAAGTAGAAAAAAACTCCAACAAACAGAGTCTGCAAACAGAGTGCACAAAATGCTTTCTTTTCCTCAAAGGCCCATATTTCTGCACAGCGATCATTGTGTTCACCACCTTCCTGCACCGTTCTTGCACTTTGCCTGCACATGATGCCTCGTCCCAAGAATCGTACTAACCAAAAGATGATGGATATCTCCTTGGAACACAGATACACATATATTATGTGGAAGTGCCATGTATTAGGATAAGTTCACAGAATCACAGAATCACAGAATCACAGAATGTTCGGGATTGGAAGGGACCTCTGTGGGTCATCTAGTCCAACCCCCCTGCCGAAGCAGGGTCACCCAGAGCAGGCTGCACAGGACCTTGTCCAGGCGGGTCTTGAATATCTCCAGAGAAGGAGACTCCACAACCTCTCTGGGCAGC
>Ga0065711_1026252_pt1 | contig 85783 bp, 22 predicted proteins | sample Hoacrofraction12_FD_59098 | JGI IMG/M metagenome (GOLD analysis project Ga0065711, IMG submission 59098) | Hoatzin crop microbial communities from Cojedes, Venezuela - Epithelial fraction 12 v2 (version 2) | ecosystem: Host-associated > Birds > Digestive system > Esophagus > Crop | place...
CCCAGGGAGGTTGTGGAGTCTCCTTCTCTGGAGATATTCAAAACCCGCCTGGACGCGGTCCTGTGCAGCCTGCTGTAGGTGACCCTGCTTCGGCAGGGGAGTTGGACTAGATGACCCACAGAGGTCCCTTCCAAACCCTACCATTCTGTGATTCTGTGATTCTTGAGAAGCACATACTGGAAAGAAATTGAAAATAATAAGGCATAAATTTTCCAGAATGGGCAAGAGCACCAAGTGCATGTTCAATGCACTAGAAAGAACCTGTACACAGTGCAGTCCAGTACATGTGTGTTTATGTATCTAAAGAATGCTGTAATTCACCTGTTCTGTCTTGTGGTTATTACATATTGGACTAGGCTATACCATAAACACTAAGACACAATCATGTACCCCACCGTCCCCACCCCTGACACACTGGTGGCGAACGGGATAACTGTATGCCAGTTACTCCAATGCAGCATGGAGACTGCAGTCAGCCTAGGCATATGCATATTTTTGTGATGTATGACTTTTGTGAAGATGATGCTCACAGGGTCACATTTACCACACTAGTGTGGCTCTAAGGTAGGTATTCATAAGGATATCTTCAGTAATCAATGTCCATCAATTTGATGACCAATTTGCTAAACCACCCTGCACTCAATCAGATAAATAGCTTTTTTCTTTGTTTCAAATATGAACAGATCACATACATTTTTAAAACTTTCTAACAATTTGATGAGTTATGACTTAGATGAATATTTAACAGGCAGAGTAAAACAAAAATTTTAATGTTTTTTTTAATATAGAATTACTGGAGATAAAATTTATAGAACCACATGGGAAATATTCCATCTTTCACCTGTGTGATGGATGAACTCCTCCAGTTTGAACTAACTGAACTTTGGTCTAGGCAGATGCTCAGCAAGTAGGCTTAATCAAAGTTAACCCTATCGTGTGAGGCTGTCTGTGAGAACTCAGCACTGAACCGAAGAAACCCTGTTTGGCTGGAGACTGGGCTGATAAGTGTCTGAAAATTCATTAACAGAGCAGAAAATCTGACTGCAAATCAACCACTTTACAGTATAAATACCTGCAGCCATAAGGGTCTGTTGAGCTCTCCCTCCATAGAAGCTGGCTGGGCGGAGGGGATCTCTTCTCAAGTAGGGATGTCTCTCAAGGTTACCCCTCGAGTCTGAAAGATCTCTTACCCAACATCAGACATCGATGGGTTTGCAAGTGATATTTTTTGCACGTGTGTAACATTTAAGATATGTATAGAAAGTTTAAGTGACGACCTTTGTATCCCTTACTAACTTTAAGTAGAGTATTGAGCCCAAATCAATCTGTACTGATTAAATATTTCACATACCTAAATTTACTGATTAAAATTCAATAAGCTAACTACTAGATCAGATTGTGCAGCAACCTGATTGATACAAAGACTTTGGCAACAGTGTTTCATGAACAGTATATATTAATATTCAAACTGTTACAGAATCAATCATTTCATAGCATCAGCTCCACAAGCTTTACTGAATCAAAAAATCAGTGGGCTAGTGCAAGTCCAATGAAGACATCAAAATAACACTAAGATAATTTGGCTGTAACTTTAAACTTAAGCCATTTAGTCCTGAAGGAAAAGTCATCTTTAAGAACAGGACTACTTGCTGGTCTAAGGTTAAATGCCACTAAACTAAATAAAAGGTAAAGAAATATATCACATCAGTTATTGGTTAGTTTTCCTGAGTTCCAATGCAGACAATTCAGTTTCTCATCTGAGTAATATGAAGTTATTTTTCTCTTTTACATTTCCTCCCAGATGTATTTCAGCTAAAAGGGATTCAAATATCACTAAGTTAATAAATCAGTTAACATGAAGAAGAGTCCCATGTAGTGTAAATTTTGACATAAATCATATCTCAGCTTCTGTATTCTCCAATTTTTGCTTTCTTCCCTTTAGCAAGGTTTTACAGTATTTCGATAGCTTTGTCTTTTTTTGGTGGGAGTAAAGGTTTTGTTTGGTTTTTTTTGTGGGGGTGTTTTTTTTTTCTCTAATGTGTCACATGAATGCTATAAAGATGGTATAGATACAAATAAGGCCATTTAGAATACAAGTACATGCGTAGGTAGACAGTGATTACCAAAAATCTTTCCAATTACAGTAATTACATTTCAGTGTTTGTATTTCTGTTACTTCTCTGGGAATTCAGCGGAAAAGGCCTGAGATCATCATACCAAATTGTCACAGATGATAACTGTTATAATGCAGAACCAGCCAATATTTCACCTGTTGCCTTTTATAAACTGGTTAACCTATCATAACCTGGAGACTATCTATCTGAACTGAGTTTGACTGAGAACTTCTCTGAAGTCAATCACAGAACTATAAATATACTTCGTGGTTTCCAGACTTGTCAGATTCAATGTTTGTTCTATTTGCTACACAATTATGTCATGTTTCTTTTTGTCTTGAAATTTTACGAGAGAATTTTGATCTTATTTCTTTTCTAATGAGGTTTTTACATTTCAAAGGCCTTAAAATACTTACTATCCAGTGGATAAATTGAGCAGAGACAGACATAATGACAGACGATTTTATGAACTAGCAGTATAAAAATTCATATGCAGCTGCAGGAAGGCAATTCAACATTCCTCCTTTTTAACAGAAAACATTTTGAGTGCATATTTGCTGTTGTACTGGTTCAATTTTATGAATTCAAATACAAACCCTTCCAAGAAGTCTCTCTGTCTAAAGGATGTTTTCTGCTTCTGAATATGGGTCTGTCGTAACTAGTGACTTGATCTACTTTCATTTCCTCTGGGAGAAAGTTCTGCTCCAAAAAATGTTCCAATATAAAAAAGCTAAGCACCTTCAGTGGTCCTCAAATTGATGTCCTAAATGAGATCTAGAGTGTTCCAGTAAGCAAAAGAAGCAATATAAGGAACAAATTTCAGTGTCTTTTTTCCACCGGAAGTTTAACAATGCACTCACTTAATGACTGTAGTAACAGTACATTACTCAGAGAATGGAATAGTGCCAAATGAGCAGTTACACAAATGCAACTATGAACATTAAGTACAAGCAGATAGAATACAAAAAAGCAGTTAGAATGTAAACTGAATATAATAATAAAAAAGAAAAAAGTAAAAACCTCCAAAGTCCTTTCTGTAGTTCCTATTCTCATTTTTTCCTACTGATACAGACAGCATCTGCATAACCCATCTTCTTAGTTGCTGGGCCTTCCTTCCTCCCTTCCTCTCTTCCTTCCTCCCTCCCTTTTTCCCTTCCTAAATGCCCACATCTTCAAAAGTAGAAACCTAAAATTGTCTTCTATATCTGACATTATCTTCTTGAATGGCAGAATGACTGAAGTTTATCTGACAAAAGTACAGGTTATGTCATTTCTTTAGCTGTACTTCAGTTTTTCTCCTCTACGAGTAGCAATTCAACACTTATTATTTGTTCTTGCTATCTAATTACATCATATTATTTACCACATCCGCTATTCAAGACAAAAATGGGATCAGATAACAGAAACAGAATTCTGAACTCAGAAATTCCTCCTCCAGCTGATCCACATATATTAATATTTTTACATACCATGCTTTTGTCTCTTAGTACAAACCAACCTGCAAAAACTGAACTGTAAACTAGTCTGTATGTAATTACTGTGGTGCATAAGAATCAGCAAAGTCCATGTTATATAAGATCAAGTCCTATTCCTTCCAATTAGTAATTTCAAATGAAAGGAAGCTACATTTTTGCTGTTTGGCAAAGCAATGAGATGTTGAGTTGTCTTCTGGATTAAGTGACATAAAACCTTATTAGCTTCTATCTGTCTGTGTTGTTTTAATGCTCTCTTTGAACGCCGAAATACCATACTTAATTAAAACTGTCACGCTACCAAAAGTAATGAAACAAGTGAAGTATCAGCCATTTTTCTGAAAGAATAAAATAGCTTCTAAAAATGGAGGCTTGCAGTAAACTTAAGGCTTTCATTTTAAAGTTATTTTACACATGTGAAAAAATGCCAACCTGCTGAGTTTACCTGGAAACATAAAAGCTATCACACACAAAATAAAATGACATGGAAAAGCCTGAGTCACCAGACTTTGTGTAGATGGGTAACTGCTCAAAACAATTAAATCACACTTTTGAGTCGTTTCATTATTCTTTTGCAGCTCAGGCAAAGACACTTAAGTAAACGTATTGCCATATCTATTTTTTCCTTTCATGTATTTGGAGTCTCTATTCTCTCTGGCTTTTTTACTTCTACTCAGGTATGCCTCCACACAGTTCTCATGTCTCTGTTCAAATCTGCACTCATTTACGTCTACTGAGAGAGGCGTTCCTTTGCTCTGTTAAATTGTTAAACCCAGAATATCATCCTTGCTCTATGCAACTGCTATCAACAAGTGTAATATATTAAATTTAAAATAATATATATAAATATCTGGATATTATAAAAAGGTTTTTGTTTGATTAGATTAATATTTTCCATATTAGTCAAAGCTTACTTGATTACTTCTATATTTCCCTAAGCTTTATAAACAATATTGAACTTGCTCTAGAGAAAAATATCCAGTGACTGCTAAATTATATGCTGCCAGACACAGGTTCTGAATATGTTAGTCCAGTGATTTTTATTTAGGTTCTTTCTTATAGGAAAGCTACCTGTTCACTAGGAACTAAAGGAAGACTATCTATTACATTCAGTATGAGCAGAAGCAGCCAAACAGAATTTAATTTTTTTTTGTATTCTGAACTAGGTGTTTAGTAAGTAATTAATCTCACTGATGTGTGTTAAAATAAAACACAAACAAACAAAACAAACAACCCCAAATGTTTTTGAAGATGTTCTCTCAATCCTCTTTCCAATGCAGATGTTCCTTAAGTTTCCAAGAAAGTTACTACAGGGTTTAGCATCGCACAGATTGACTACAATCTAATGAACATAGCACTAATTAGGCTTCTTCTACACTTTTATTCATTTATAATTAAGCCTTATATTATTAAATGCTCTATCCTTACTGGAATGACTTTTTCACTGAAAATGAATGCTGGTGCTTTTAGTGTTTGTGTGAGGATGTTTTTGAAAGGTGTTCTTGTTTAGCTGCTATAATTCTGAAAAAAATAAAGGCATTACATCTTCAGAGTTGCAGGAAGGAAATAGGCAGCATAATTACTACATGAAAATCTTCAATTGAAAGGTAAGAAAGCCAAGCAGAAGTAAATTGTGGAGAATTTTGCACTTCTTCCTCTCAAAAAGAAATGTGTCAGTTACACATAGCTTCAAATGGAAAGGGTGATTTTTGGATTAGAATATTTTTTACGATAAAGGAGAAAAAACCAGCTAATTGTGATTACTTAAGAGATAAAATGCTTGCTCCAAAGCAGCATCAGATCCTCTGCAGTCACAATATGTTTTTGTAAACAATTAGGAAAATAGCTAATATTTTGGGAGATATTTTGGCAGTTGCAATTAAAACAAAGAGGAAGCATGCATAAAAACAAGTTGTCTCCTGACCCATTGTCCAAGACAAAGGTGTACAGAAAGGCAGATTTCTCGGAGTAGAAATGTGAAACCTTTCTTTCATTGTACAGAAAGCTCTCAAGGCAACTTGGCTTATGTTAGTCTTTCTTTTATTATGCTAGCCCCAAAATAATTTCGGAGTTGAACTAATGTCCAATTTTAGTTGAACTTAGAGACACCATTTTCTAAGGTTTATTATATTATTAAAATTGTGGTTAGAAAATTTTTAAGGAAATATTCTTTCAATCAGAATAGAAACCTAGATACTGGGATAAAACATTTCAGTTTCTGCTTCTTATCAGCTGCATTTTTCCCCTGACATTTTGTAGTTTTGGAGGAAAGGAAAGTGTCATAATGATTTAACAAATTATGCTTATTGATAGCATTCAAATATAGAACACCATATTAGAAATACAGAATCTGTAGTTTTGGGCAAAAATGTTTCACCCATTTTACTTATAACTACACTCTTCTCTCAAGTTGAGATATGGTGCACAATCAATTACAGAACAACAGCAGAACACCTAAACGCCTAAAAAGCTAAGTATATTACATTAGAGATATGTTCCCAATTTTTTTTTATACTCTCTTTCATTTAGGAGCACAACAATTAATTGGCTCCTAAAACTTCTCTTCAAGATGTATTCTGACATTTATGTACATCCTTACATGAAGAGATGACCTGAGAACATGAACAATGCATTTCTGGCAATTCTTATTGTGATTAGAGGAAATCGGATGTCACTTTTTAACCAATGTAAAATAATCCACATGCTCTAGTATCCCAGGTCACAAACTTCCCATCCTTATTCACTTGCCCAGCTCTCATTTTCATATGGGGTCTGCTATAAATAACCTATACACAGCTTACGATTTAGTGTCTCATGTATCTTTTCACAGGCTTCACTACAGTCCTGGAATCCCAATGCTTTTCAGTCCTTCCTAGCACAAAGTACTTCTTCCATATCAGGCACCTTGTAGTTCATTATTACTATTTGAGAGCTAACCAATGAGAGGTTACTTCATCAGCTGAAATGAATCATAGCACATATTATTACCTATTATCTTTGCTTCCTCATTGCCTCAGCACTCTTGGTCAAAGGAAATTTTATAACTTTTTAAAAAATTTATTTTAAAATTCACTCACATATCATTGGATCTTTTTCAGCAGTAGATGTGAATAAATCCTCTTTGTCTTAAAAAATTATTTTAAAGACTAATACTCTATTTTCTTGTCTGTTCTTATCACCATTTCTCTCTCCCGTCATCATTTGGTAATTTTCATCTATATCAACATGCAAGTGCTCAGAAGCAATATGTAATTTTTAGGTACCCCAAGTCCTGTGTGTCCAACTTAAGTTGAAATACATGAAACAGGTCAATTTTCAGAAAGCAATGATCAAATAACACTTGTCAATAGTTATTTTCAAAAATCGTGTCTATCTACATTATTATATGGCATACACTGATTTAAGGAATGCAATTACACGCTGAAAAGCACTTTATGTATGTTGCTACATAAGATTTTTTTTAAAACTGTACTTAGTACTTTTAATAAAAAGATAAGTAGAGAACCAAAAAGTGGATTTTTTTTTAAATATCTGAAGCATCAAACCTAATTGCATTTAATTACCCTACAAGCAGAAGTTTAATCTATTAAAAACATTCAACAAACTATTCACTTTTGAAGTTTTCTTTTGACTCTTTTCTCATCTTGGACAATGATAGTCATCTATACTATTAATTTTAAGATTATGCAAGAAAAAACAACTTTATGTAGATTTTTTCCCGAAATAAATAATTTAAGAAAAAAATTGAAGATTATTACATGTCATATGAATCAATTTCCTGACAAACTTCACGCACTGATGACAGACCAGGACATGTTATTTTCTGATCGTATTTTAGAAACAAAGAGGGCTTTTCACTGTTAATTGGACTCCTTACTTTTTTTTCTTCCAGGCTATCTAATAAGAGGTGGACCTTGCTAACACAATTTATTTTTAAAAAGTCTGTCATCAGGAGAGAATATCACATGCAAAAACTGTGCCAAAACAGAAAAAATGCTTTGTAATTGTTTCAAAGCCAGCTGTTCTACATATGAAGATCACCAGCTAATGAAGAAGCTATCACATACACTTCTTGTCTCCTTCACCCATTTTAGGCTGCAATACTACTTTTCCTTATGGATTTTGATGACTGTGCATATTCTCCTAATAGTAATGACACTTTTAATACCAATTATGAGAATTTTTTAAAATAGTTTTCTTCAGTATTCTTGTTGTGGTTTGAGAATGAGTTGACAATGAGGAGACTAAGTGGGTTGTACCTACTGACTAGTTCCATAAATTACTTTCCAAATCTTTACCTTCATTATAAACTCTTTGCCTCACCTCTGAGGTCCAGACAATAAGGCTAATATTATAAACTGAATGTATACCTCTCACATACTCTACCCTTCTTTTGAGAGCCAGATGACTGGAGTTAATGCTGTATTTATTACAGCTGCACCCTCGTATATAACTCCTGAGGCTTGGTTGCTTGTAGTGTGTCTATTTACTTGACGAACAACAAGACTTGGTTGCATTTGCTGGATGGCCGTACTTTTTCTGCACAGATGGGTCTATCTCAACATTTCCATCTGCATTTTTTCCACTGTTCTGTCTACTCACACAACACACTGGCTACTGTCCAGTAATCAGTACCTTGGATATAATCTGTGGGGCACTTTTTCCATTTAGCCACTTCTATGAGCAAGTGCATCGCAAGTGCACAATGGGCATGTGTTCCCACTGATAGTCATGATCGCTACCTAAGTCACATACCCAGTCATTTCCATGCTGACAACAGGCATCCTTTCTATTTGGTTCAAGAGAAATAGTGTGCACCAGGCACCGGTGCCTATGATGGTTTGATGGTCAGGTGTGCCGGGCAACCATACCCAAACTATCCAACTTTTCCATTCATTCCAGCTGAATATCTCAAGAGTCACCTCCAAATTGTCCCCTTGATCAGGTCAACTTTTTGGCCATCTTTAATTCCTTTTTTGTGTTGCATTATTGGGTTCTTCAAATTTTTTGGGTACTTTGTTGGTTGCATACTGACCTCCCTTTGTCATCTGGTAAGGCTTCACTTCTTTGGCAGATCACTTCAATGACCTCTTCTACTATCAGTTCAGGGGCTTGGGCCCTTTAAGGACAAGCTCCTAACCATGGGTGCTTTTCTCACTAATTTCTTCACATTTATTCAATAACTGATTGCCAGTCTGCACTGGGGTCAAAGCTGAAGCCATACGTCACTTCTACTGTTTTTTCTCTCAATAGACACACATCTTCTTTGGAGTCGTGCTGTTGGCTTTGGTCCTGCTGTTTCTGTGGTCTTGTCTTTGTGGGCATTGGGCCCTTCCTCCAAACACCAGTGTATTCTGCAGGCCTCCCCCATGCTAAATTAGCCCCTCTATGGCAGCATGCCCTGCCAGTGCTCCTAACTGCTGCTTTTCACCCTTGGTTATACCCATCCCTGTGAATTTGCTATTCAAGTAGTTCAGCAGTCACACAATTACTTCTTCCCCCATTCATTGTGCTCTGCTCAGATGGGTGGTAACATAGTCTGCAGCTGCCACCTGATTGTCCTGTCCTGCTCGCCCAGCTACACAACTGGGCTCATTCCTTGTGTGGACACATACAGCCCGGTTGTTCTCTTATCCTTCTCAAAGGACAGTGATGGGGGCTTTTTCCTTCTGCATAATGAGCAAGACCTCCTGATCCTTGGAGGAGAGAAAGGAAACGAGATGTCCCCATTCCTGTGCTTCAGATCTCAATCAGGAGCACTTACAGCAGTGACCTCAGACTTTGGGATTGCAGCCCTTTTCCTTCAGCAGGCCAGCCGTTGCATTCCTCAGCAAGCAAGCTCCACTTCTGGCCTCTCAGCATTTTTCTGCACTTAGACCAGTATGAGAAAAAGGTGTGACAAATGTCTTACAACTGACCTAATTGAAAAAGGAAATATGAGATTTGCAGTAGGTTTCACCTCTTCCTAACTGTTGAAGAAGCATTAGTTTATGAAAATTAGATTCATGGGATTCTTTTTTTTTTCATCAAAATATACATGCATGGAAATGTGGATTAGTGAATCCGTGGTCCTTACTGTTGGGAACATACTGGTTAATGAAAACAGTACCTTTTAAAACTTTGGATGAGGTCAGCGTCACAGCCCTACTCAGCATAAACATACACATCTTAAGAATTACTATAATCATCAGTTTAGTGTTAAAAAGAGAAAACATGTTCTCTCGCAGGCAGTCCTGTATCACTCTTATCTGAGCCACACAATAGGCATATTGTGTGGGGTTTTTTTTCAATGATAAAGCACGTCAGTTCTGTCAAAGGGAAACTTGCATGAGTCTATCTTAAGGCAGATGCCTCTGGAGTACTGCCTTGCCATTTCTCAGCTAGTAATTGCATAAACTGCTTTGGAAGAAAATGCCTCTAAGTAGAAACATAATACATAATCAGCTCAAATAATTACAACAAAAATGCTAACTTGCTGTTTTCACAACATGGATAATAGGTTTGCTTAAGGACATGGAATGCAAAATCAGTTTTGCATGTCTTCTTGTATTTCAGAATCATTAAAATGTGCTACAGCCTGAGTACAGAAATAAATGCCTCTGCTGCTGACTGGAGTGACAACTGGTACACTGGGAATTCAGCTGTTTCTAAGCGCGGCAGAGCTATCAGCCAGAGATTAACACGGATAATTTTCATGGTTTCTATCTCTGCTGAAATATTTCAAGATTTGAATTCAGGAGGCAGAACATGACAGCAAGATATTGAAACTTAGAGATTCAGAGAAATAACACGCAAATATATATGCTATTATTTGTTAAATTTATGTTGAACTTTAACATATGAAATCAAGGGGTTTCCATTTTAAAGCACTGGAAGAATATTATGTAACAGAATGCACACCCTTTAAGTTGTATTCCACATACTAGAAGTGCTTCTATACTCCTAATAGTGCCCAAACAAACTATTTTTAAGGCATGTGCTTGTTCTTTCTGGGATAGAGTTATCTTCTTGAGAGTAGCTACGTTTTGTGCTTGTGCTGAAAACAGTGTTGATGATACAGGGATGTTTTAGTTACTGCCGAGCAGTGCTCACACAGAATCAAGCCCTTTTCTGCTTCTTACCCCATTCCACCAGCGAGAAGGCTGGGGGTGCACAAGAAGCTGGGAGGGGACACAGCCCAGACAGCTGACCCCAACTGAACAAAGGGATATCCCATGTCATATGGCATAATGCTTAGCAATAAAAAAAAAAGGGGGGAGGGAAAATGAAGGGAGGAGATTCCTGGTTATCGTATTTGTCTTCCCAAGTAACCATTACATGTGGTGGAGGCCTGATTTACTGGAGATGGCTGAATACCTGCCTGCTGACAGGAAGTGGTGAATTAATTCCTTATTTTGCTTTGCTTGTGTGCACAGCTTTTGTTTACTGTCTTAAACTGTCTTTATCTCAATCCATGAATTTTCTCACTTTTACCCTTCCAATTCTTCCCCCTTCCCACCGGGGGCAGGGAATGAGCAAACAGCTGTGTGGTACTTAGCTGCCAGCTGGGGTTAAACCATGACAAAGCTAGACTGCTACATCCGTAATTAGTAAAACCACCTTCAAAGAATATAGGCACTTTGTACTGAAAAAACCCTCATTTTCTTAAATAATCACAAAAACTCTTTGTTCTGAACAATTTCTGATTTGTTTTTAATTACCAGTAACTGCATCTTTTCTATCAGCAATTTAGAAGCTGTTCAGTATGCTGAATCTGACTGTTTGTAAATATTCAACAGAAACAACTCCAAGATGCCAAATATATAGAGACATATAAATATTGATGCATATGCATATGCATATGTATTGCCATACATACAGCTGCCTGAGCGATCTATGAGAAAAGGTTTTTACAATGTTTTCAGTTTCCTGTTCTTAACAGTTTATTAAGATGCACCCATACTATTGCTAATAGCTAACAGAATGTTAATTAGCATATACTGAAGCTCAGATCATTGCAGCTAAAGATTGGTAAAATAGTCCAGTTTCAGTTTAGTTTCTTCTCAATGCATACACTCCCTCTTCCCCACCCAAAAGAAACACTCACATTCCCAGACCTGCTTTCTCTTCTCTGAGCCACTAGATGATTCTTTCACTCTGTTACAGAAGCTCTCTAGCTCATACTCTGCTCCTTTAGTTTCTTGGGAAACTAAGACAAAAATATTGACGCTCTCTTCTTTCCTCTCTTTAGTTATCTTTTTTTTTTTCTTAGCATATTAAATACAGTACATTAGTTGAATTAAACGTACAGAGGTGTACGCCACCCTGATATGACTAAGAGGGTTGTGCTGTCATGGGCCCCCACTGGCATCACAGAACACAGGAAAGTAGAACTTACTAACCCAGAGAAGAAAGCTAATGTCCCATTTATTCAAACATCCCCCTTTTGAACTGCTCTTCTGAACACCGGTGCTTCTCATGGGGCAGGAGGAAATGCAGACTGTCTTCAGCAGAGTAACACCACCCGGTTCATACATTGCAGCTAAGCTTATTTACTGCAGTAGCTGCATGTGGGCAATACACAAGTGTCCAAAATAGTCATCTGACTGTAAGCTCTTTTTGTCCTGACACACATATATTTTCAGCACAATGCAAACTTTTTAACCTCTGCAAATTTATGTACTTCTATTTACTTAATGTAAACAGTTTAATGTCTCTAAACCTGCTGAGGATCTGACCCAAAGCAATTAGTTTAAATGTTTCTTTACTTGTTACACATTGAATTGAAAATATACCCTCTCAAAATCCTGCAAACTCCTGCAAATTCCTTTACTTAGCAAGGCCTGCTGCTGGAAAATGTTGCCTGTGCTCAGAAAATCAGATGGCGTTGCACTGTGTACAATGTAAAAAGGTCATCTTGTTCTTGCTTAGTACTTAACATAAAACTTACTCTACTCTAAATAGGGATAGCTACTTGTCTACATTACAACAGGAAAGACTGGAGAAAAAGGTCCCTTAAACAGACATACAGTTGTACTCCACGCAGAAAACCATAAAATTCAAAAGTTTATTGATACACTTCCTTTACATTTCCAGTGGCAGTAGCTCAAACCTGGACAGTCACTGGAAATCTCCCAGTGCCTAGGTTGTAAACATACTTCAATTGCAAGATACCATGTCTCTGAGAGAAATTAAGACTCTAGGAAGTTGTTATTTGTTGTATTTTGTGTCAGCAATTAAGAAAATGCACTCAAGACATAACTAACTTCTCAGTCTGCACTGCTAGGGTTATGGAATGCAGTTTCAATTTGAGACTAAAAAGAAAAAGGGACTACATATTTAAATATAAACTATATATTTTATAATAATACATTTTTATTTTAACTATATATTTTTATATATTATATTTATTAAAAGGGACAATACCTTACTTATGAGATTTACCATATTTATGTGTTTTGACCGTTTTATTACATGAGAAATGCAAAGTCAGGCCGAGAATCATATTTGGCTAAACAAGGTCAAGCATATTAATGAATTTTGTACACAAACATAATACTAGTTCACCATGGCTTCACTGTAGTACTAAACCTTTTGGAAAATAGTTACTAATATGGTTAATTTAATCTACCACCGTGAGTAAGGTACATTGCAGTGAAGAGTTAGACAGATTTGTCTCCATGCTTTATTTGTGACTGTAACAGAAGATCAAACCTGGCAAATTCAGCAGTCTGGGATTTCTCAGTGTACATTTCACACAGGCCTGTCAGAACTGATAAAAAGTGCTTGCATGAACTGAAGAAAGCTTGATCGCTGAGATTGCACTGCTATAATTGGAACCTTGGCAATAGAAAGTCCTTTGTGTATTTTAAGAGTATTTGGACTGATAATTGCAGTGTAGCTATAGTATAGCTACATTGAAAATGCATACAGGTTTAAGGTAGACAAGGACATAAATACTTATACAATTGCCATTCTAAGTTCCAGGAAAGCAGCTATATTTTCTGGTAGCTGAAATGTTAATGTTAAATGTTTGATCAAAACAAAATGAAATTTAGGACTCAGAAATACTTAACCATTAGAGAAATACTTTGTTAGTCATAAAAGAAGAAAAAATATAAGCTGTTTAGAGAAAAAAAGAGAGAAAAACTGTTCTATATTTAATATGAATAGTGTTGAGTGACATAATTATTTATGAAAAGCAAAACTTCAAAAGGAAAATGGAGGTAGCATTCAGAAACACGCATGGTCTCTGAGACTTTCTAATCATAAGAAGACTTAGTCCAATTCCTGTGTTTGCTTACTGGAGGACACAACCAACTTTATCTAGAAAATCTCTTCTCTTTTCTTTTTCCCCCTGCCTACTGAAACAGTGAACATTAAAGTACATTAATATATCGCAGTTTGAAATTTCTCTACCCTAAGATAATAAAAAATACAAGAAGATTTGACAAACTTCATGTTTTACAGAGTTTCCCTTGAAAAGCACCATATCAAACCAAAATTCCATTTGCAGGTATTCAGTTAAGCACCAGGAAAGGAATATATTCACGTGAAAAATCTGAACACAGTTCATCAGATGTAGAGGAAGAAATATAAGATGCTTAAAATGTTCAGTCACTGTTCATTAATACAAAATATACTATTCTGTCTCCAAAGCTTACCTTTACTTCAAAACCCATTTCTCAATCTGAATACATTTGCTGAATTCCTATTGAACTCTGTATTGCTCTGGTATTTGGAGACTCACTTGTTCTTTCCTGCATTGTTTGACTTAATAAGAATAAGAGAGAAAGCAACTCCAGGGAAAAGAGGCAGACAAATGTTTCTCACCTTGGAGGGCTGGCTGAAGTAACTCCAGTACCTACAAACACTTCATACTGGAGCACAGTAATACTGATACACTTTCTGAAACACCATAGATATTGAAAAGCTTACTTGCAGCATGCTTTTCAAAATCAAGCATGCATTCTTCCATTCCCTGGGCTTGATATGCCCAAAGTTGCTTGAGAGAGAAGTGTTAGTCTACCTGATACAGGCACACAGTCTATCAAATACCTTTTGGGAAAATAAATTCCTCTGTCCTTGTCTTCAGGGAGAGAATAATGCTCTATGGCAATGGGATACTGGCAAGAAACATAGAGATTGTACCCTGCTTCTCTGTGTAGAGAATATAGTTTCAGTAATGACAGTGCACAGGAAATTTGAATGTACTATAAAGTATTCTAGACCTGAAAAAAAAAAAAAAAGAGGGCAGGGGAAGATGAGAGAACCTTAAGGGGTCATTTAATGTGTCCTTCTGTCCCAAAAGTTAATTGGGCATTGCTACATCACTTCTGTCAGATATTCACCATCTGTTCTAAAGCCCTTTAATGACAGAGAAAGCCACAGCCTCCCCAGGCAATCTATTACATTTCCTGCTATCCTTAGTGAAGAAAAATTTTTCTAGTGTCTAAGCTGACATCCTGGCTGCAATTTAAGTCCATTTTCTCTTGTTCTATACATCACAGGAAAAAAAAAACACTACTCCATTTTGCTTGGCAAAACTGCTTTTCTGTCTTCCCTTTCTCATTCTAGGTTCTCTCCATATCAGTCCACATATTTCCGAACTTTGTCACTAAATAGTTCAATATTACTCCAGGAGAAACTTCACTGATGTTCAGTACAGTAGAAGGATAAATTTATATGTACTGCAGCCTATGCTCCTGTTCATGCAACAAAACATGAGGCTTATCACTTTTTAAACATTATGGTGGTTTTGATTCATGTCTAGCTTATGATCACTGCTAAACCCTCAGGAAATGTTTCTGCAGAACACCTACCTAGTCATACATTTCCTTTGCGGTCTGAGTACAGTTGAACGTTCCTACGTCCATATTTTGTAGCTGTCCTAAATAAAATAAAGGGGGGTTGGGGTGGTTTTGGTTTTTTGGTTTTTGTTTTTTTTGTGTTTTTATCCCTTATCTCTAACTTTTTTCAAGATTGTGGATTTCTAATCTTGTATTTCAGCCCATATGAACTGTCCTAAAGTTTGACATCATCTGAAATTAGGCCTGTACTCTCTATACTATTAATCAGATTATTTATGAAATCATCTTTTATAACCAGACCAAGAACCTATCCATAAAACTTTCAGTTTTTCTGAAACTCCAGTAAATATTTCAATACGGTTTTCCAGTGAGCTTTCTATCTGCGCTGTAGTTTTTCTCAAGACGTTGTTTTCTTAAACTGCTTGTGAGCTTGCTACCTGAATATCAAAAGTTGTACTCAGGACAAGACTGGACATGTCTTACTCCTCTTCTACACACAAGGCCAGCTACCATGACAAAAACAAATTAGACTGGTTTGACAAAAACTGTTCCTGACAGATCCATGCTGACTATTATTTTTCTATCTTCCAAATACTTTGTTTTTGCAGTGCTTTTCATTTTCTATCACATGCTTTTTGTAATGTATAAAATTATAAACAGACATGAAACTTTAATCCAAGGGAGACACTGATATAAAATTACTTACAGGAAAGCAAATAGAAGACTTATGAAAATATGTAAAGTTTAAGATATGTAGATTCTGTAATTGCATCACTCTGCATGTAAATTGCTGTAGCATGGGTTTTTTTCTAAATGATCTAGATGTTTGTTTTCTTTGGACATTGCAACTACGTCTTGCAAATCTGAGGAAAAACTCCAATAAAAGTTTGAGATTATTTTTGCAGCCATCCAAATACCTCGTGAACTGATTTCTACCAAATTCCAATAGAAACAGATAGCTTCCAAAATCATATGAATTTGCCTCCTAGCCCCATTTCCCAATTCCTAAGAAATTTGACAATTTGTTGCATTATAGCCATTACTCCCTTCTTAACAAAATGTTGGAGTTTTTTCCACTTTCAAACTTTTAATCTGATTTGGGGAAAGTTAAATTTGAAAACCTGTCAATCACCATCAAGGTTCTCTGTTAGCAAATTTTGGATAGGTTGGTTGATAAACCATAGTGAGACACAGAGAGCATAGGTACATGCATGGGTATTCTGTTCATGAAAGAATTTTTGTAATTTTGTATCTATCTACACTTTAAATTCTTTAAATTCATACATTCAGTATAAAGTAAGAGTTACCTGTCCTTTTTTACCATATCTAACATCCAACCACATTTCTGTGATCTTACCTGCATTTCCAGGTGACATTCTGAAATTGTGAAATATTAATATCAATTTCAGTGCAAAAAAAATCTTGTAATATGAATGAAACATGAACCTACACTTCAGTTGCTCTTTCACTGTCAGTTTTCTTTGACAGAAACCTTTGGCAAGGTGAATTACAACATTCTTTGACTGTCATTGCATGCTTACCCTGATTTATATGTCATTCTTAGTATCGTGTCTTCTAAGTCATAGTTTGTACTCTGATATTTCCTAGTAACAGTCTCCAGCTTGGTCTCTGCAACTAATCATGGTTATGTTCCATTTAAGCATCATTATTTATATATGTTTCTTACAGAAAAAAATGGAATAGAATATTTATATTTGGCAAAAAACTGTAAAACATCTCAAACGCAAAGGTTACATGCTAGTACAAATTTAGAATTGTCCCAATACTGAAATGAAAAAATTAAAAAATATTTGTTCTAGTTATCAGGAATAGCTTCTTGTGTTGAGTGAATGGGGCACAAGCGTTGCTGTGGAAAGGATAACTTCGCATAAATACTTCTCTCTCTGAGAGATCAATTACAGAAATACACAAATATGGATACAATTTTTCTCCTGTCAGTCAAAATACTATTGCACAAATAATTCTTGCCAAACTTACATTTTTTTAGATAACCCAAAATGCTGATCTATCATCTTCTCTGATGAAAAAGGTTGAAAGCTTAGGGGTAAAGATGACAGGCAAAGCCAACAAGGCAGACATGCTGTTGAGGGTCTGTTATAGACCACCCAACCAGGATGAAGAGGCAGATGAAGTTTTCCACAAGAGGCTGGCAGAAGTCTCACAGTCGCTAGCCCTTGTTCTCATGGGCAACTTTAGCTTACCAGACACCTGCTGGAAATACAACACAGCAGAGGAAACAGTCTAGAAGGTTCCTGGAGTGCATGGAAGATAACTTTCTGACACAGCTGGTAAATGAGCCTACCAGGGGAGATGCCTCACTAGATCTGCTGTTTACTGACAGAGAAGGACTGGTGGGAGACGTGGTGGTGGGAGGCCATCTTGGGCTTAGTGACCATGAAATGACAGAGTTCTTGGTTAGAGGTGAAGTTAAGAAGGGGGCCAGCAAAACCACCTCCATGGACTACTGGAGGGCAGACTTTGGCCTGTTCAGGATGCTGGTTGAGAGGGTCCCCTGGGAGAAACTCCTGAAGGGCAAAGGGGTCCAGGAAGGCTGGACAGTCTTCAAGAAGGAAGTCTTCAAGGCACAGGAGCAGGCTGTCCCCGTGTGCCGCAACACAAACTGGCAGGGAAGATGACTGGCCTGGCTGAACAGAGGGTTCTTGCTGGGACTCAGGAAAAAAAGGCGGGTTGACCACCTATGAAAGAAAGGGCAGGTGACTCAAGAGGAGTACAGGACTCTCATTAGGTCATGCAGAGAGGAAATTAGAAAGGCAAAAGCTTGGGGAAGAGTGGTTGAAAAGCTGCCTGGTGGAAAAGGACCTTGGGGTGCTGATCGACAGCTGGCTGAACACGAGCTGGCAGTGTGCCCAGGTGGCCAAGAAGGCCAATGGCATCCTGGCTTGTACCAGGAATAGTGTGGCCAGCAGGATCAAGGAAGGTGATCACGCCACTGTACCTGGCACAGGTGAGGCTGCACCTGGAGTACTGTGTTCAGTTCTAGGCCCCTCACTACAAGGATATTGTGTTGCTGGAGCATGTCCACAGAAGGGCAACGAGGCTTGTGGGAGGTACACAGAAGAAATCTTACAAGGAGCAGCTGAGGGAACTGGGGCTGTTTAGTCTGGAGAAGAGGAGGCTGAGTAGGGATCTTATTGCTCTCTACAACTACCCGAAAGGAGGATGTAGTGAGGCAGGTGTTTGTCTCTTCTCCCAGGGAACTAGCAATAGGACAAGAGGCAATGGCCTCAAGTTGCATCAGGGGAGGTTTAGATTAGATATTTGGAAAAATTTCTTTACTGAAAGAGTGGTCAGGCATTGGAATAGGCTGTCCAGGGAGGCAGTTGAGTCACCATCCCTGGAGGTGTTCAAAAAAACGTGTAGATGTGGCACTTTGGGATATGGTTTAGTAGGTATGGTGGTGTTAGGTGGATGGTTTGACTTCGTGATCTTAGAGGTCTTTTCCAACCTATGATGCTATGCTTTCTACAGTTCAGTAGGTACTTCTAATGTACTTCTAATCAGAGGTTTCATAATCTTCCACTCACTTTAGCTCTTAAAAAATATTTTCTCTCATTTGTGTCATGTGGACTACATATTTTTCCTTTTGTCTATTGAGTTGCATTAATATTTTTGTTCTTCTTTTGGAATGTATTTCTAACAATGAACCATATGTCTAACCATGAAACATGATCCTTGCTTTCCTGTATTAAAAAAGGTAAACACGTCTTATGTAAGAAAAACAATTTAAGCCACGCATACAGAATTCAGTCATAAGAAATGTGTGCACTTCAGGAGAATAAATGAGATTGCAGTGTAAAGAAACAGATACGCAGTACAAATAGGGAAGGAAGGAACTAATTCTCTTCACTGTTTCATGGAGGTCAGAAAGGCCAGAGCACAAGAGTACATAACTAGGTTGATAACTGAATGTCTGACAGATATTGTAGATAACAACAACAAAAAGACAAATGGAATTCCAAGTAAGAAAGTGAACTAAATAAGTAGCAAAAGAATAGTGTTCTGGTAACTCCATCTTTGATACAGCTTGAGGCCTCTATAAGACTCTAACACAAAAACATCAACTTATTTCTATCTCATTAGCATAGATCACCTCATTGCAAAGTACTTATTTGCATGTAATTACAACACTCTAGACCAAAACTTCAGCAAGGAGAAGAAATACTAAAATAAGAAGTCTCACTGTGGTAACTGTTTTTAGCTCCACTGAAATTTACTTATGAGGCATCTTGGGAAATTCAGACGCTTGTCTGTATAATGCATCCCCCTCCCCCACCTACAAATCTCAACTGCAAAGCCTGGACCTAAGAACAGGATATTATCCTTCTTCTTAATTGAGTTTGTATATAACAATTCAACTGCCAGTTTTGATATGTCTTTTCTTATGATGCCAAACCATAGTATTTTAGCTTTCTAAGCTATATACCCTGCATGTAAAACCTACCCACAATGCAGCTTTCTATCGTAAGTATTCATATCATCTCCTTAGAATTCAAGCAAAAAACCTGCCACATCAGGACTGTCCCTGAAAAAAATGTTTCCTGGCATTAGAGAGGGGAAAACCACAGTAATAGCAAGGGAATAGCCAGTTTTCAAAGACAGTGGACTGTATTTCCCGATGAGGCAAGAAATATTTTGTTTAATAGTTTTTACATAGATATAGGACAGAAGAGCTTCAAAAAATTTCAAGCAAATTAGAGTTTACAAGAAAGGAGCTTGGTGAGTTTCGAATACTGCTAATGAAGAGCAAATTATGTATGAATCTTCACCTTTCCTCTCATTCTTGTGATTCTGACCCTATGTAAAATGAATCCTTAGGAGAAAAGGGAAGATTTTGTACCATTCATTAACATCTTAAAAGAAAATGCAGTGAATGCAACATTGGTAGCACATTTACGGATGAATAATTTCTTACATTTAAAAAATAAAGTTATTTTACTGTAAAAATAAAAATTCTAAGAGCCCTGAACACCGTGGCTTTGAAAAGAGAGAGTAAAAGTAAGATTTTTATGTTATTACATTTTCTAGCAGCAGGTTAACCACTTGAGTGAAAACTGTTTTACTGGCTGGTGGGTGTTTTTTAATTATCCCATAATTTCTATCACCCAATAAGAAAAAAAATCAGTTTTTTTTTCTGAAGAGGTTGAAAAACAAGAAGGAAATTACACTAGTGAAAGAATTAAGGAGGAACACATCAGAGGACGACTAAACTTTTTGCAGTGCTTGCAACAAAATAGTCTCTAAATGTGATAAGTGATCTGTAAATATTAGAAAATATGCAGGCAGGCAACAGAGAAGTATTTACGTGTGTTTGGCCAAGAACACACTGATTACAAATAAGTAACACTAAGAAATATATATCTGTTGTGGGAACTTATGAAAAGACACTTTCCGTATACAAAATGAAACAATAAATTAAAAAAAATAACCAAGGACTGTATGCACCTAATTACTTTGCCTTTGCCAAAACACTCTAGATTCTTATTTTCTGGTATTTTTTAGTTAAATTTGAAGAAAGCAAAACCCAAACTACAAAAGGAACCGGCGAAGTCCGTAGAAAGTTGTTTAGCTTTATTCTTCTGAGTAAGAGGCTAGACCAATTTAGTATTTCGAGTTTATGCTTAAGTTCAGTTTCCAGGTTTCCTATCCAGTTTGCGGGGGAAAGAGACAGGTGACTAAAAATTTCAGATGTGTGTGTAACAGACTGTCTTTAAGATTCCTCAGCTCCTACCCATCTCTAGAAAACTCCAGGACCGTATTACATGTGGGATTTGTAAATAAAAAAGGACTTCTAGTATATGACTAGAGTGACTCAAAGAAGTCACTAGTATTAAAGTGGCAAAACTGCTGCTCATCTCAGTAAACAAAAAAAACTTTTAAAGAAACTTCAGTATGATTTCTTATTGACAGTAGGCGCTAAAATATATAGCTTTACTGAAGTTTTCATCTCTATTGTCTCACTGCACTCACACTTTTAATGTGTGCATATACTGTTAAACACTGAAGAGCCAGATATTCCAAAAGCCTGCATAAGCATATAAAGTCAGACATCTGACTTCATTATGTACACTATCATTAGCTGATAATTTACAGCCTTAGTGTATTGGGGTTTGTGTGGTAAGGTTTTGGTAGCAGTGGAGGCTACAGGCGTGCCTTCTGTGAAAAGCTGCTAGAAGCTTCCCCCGTGCCTGATAGAGCAAATCCGCCTCTAATAACATATTTAAGAAGGGGGGGGGGGAAAACGCTGTGCAATACCTGCAGCAGTATGAAGAGAGGAGTAAGAATACTTGAGAGAAACAACCCTGCAGAAACCAAGGTCAGTGAGGAAGGAGGGGGAGGAGGTGCTCCAAGCACCGGAGCAAATGTTCTCCTGCAACCTGTGGAGACGACCATGGTGAGGCAGGCTGCCCCCCTGCAGCCCATGGAAGTCCACGGTGGAGCAGATATCCACCTGCAGCCTGCGGAGGACCCCACGCCAGAGCAGGTGGATGCCTGAAGGAGGCTGTGACCCCATGGGGAGCCCATGTTGGAGCAGGCTCCTGGTAGGACCTGTGGCCCCATGGAGACAGGAGCCCACACTGGAGCAGGTTTGCTGGCAGGACTCATGACACCATGGGGGACCCATGCTGGAGCAGCCTGTTCCTGAAGGACTGCACTCCATGGCAGGGACCCACACTGGAGCAGTTCATGAAGAACAGCAGCCCATGGGAAGGACCACATGCTGGAGCAGGGGAAGAATGTGAGGAGTTCTCCTCCGAGAAGCAAGTAGCAGCAGAGAGAACAAGTGACGAACTGACCACAACCCCCATTCCCCATCCCTCTGCATTGCGGTGGGGAGGAGGTAGAGAAAAATAGGAGTAAAGTTAAGCTCAGGAAGAAGGGAGGGTTGGGGAGAAGGTGTTTTAAGATTTGGATGTATTTCTCATTATCATTGAATACATCATTGGATGTATTTCTCATCCTTATTATATTCTCATTATCCTACTCTGATCTGATTGGTAATAAATTAAACTAATTTCCCCAAGTCGAGTCTGTTTTGCGTGTGCCAGTAGTTGGTGAACAGTCTCATCCTGTCCTTATCTCAACTCATGTGCCTTCCCTTACATTATCTCTCCACTGTCCGACTGAGGAAGGGGAGTGATCGAGCAGCTTTGCTGAGCACATGGCTTCCAGCCAGGACCAACCCACCACACCTAGATTCTAAAACATCTTTGAGCAACTGGCCCAAGTTGCTTCTGCTTCTGAAATGTTGCCACCTTTCTCTTGCCCAGTTCCACACCTGAGAAACATAATCAAGGTATCTCTTTGCTTGTGATATGCTGTTCAGAAGATTAGTATCTCAAGGGTTTATAAATTCTTAGGTACTATGGTCAGTTATGTAAAATTTGGACCTAGGTTTGTGCTGTATTTGATCAATTACATCCCAATTCAGTCAAAACTTTGAGGCAGAATTTCTGCCTGCTGCTTTTCAGAAGCCAATATATAAACAGGTATCAGAATTTTTGAGCCTTTAATGTAACATGTTTTGCTGGAAAACATACACAAATAAGAACAGGATAAATCTGTCAATAGGGAAAACTCTGCACTGTTATGTGAGATAAATTGACAGGTTACTTTTGCAGGGGTAAGAAATAGAGACTTTCTCTCCTACGTTTTTACAAGAATGGCCCAACCGCTGGGGTTGAATCAGCTTCTAATAGTCCTTGAGATGTATATAGCAAAATTTGCTCCTTTCCATCAACTCAAAGGCTTTGTTTTGAACATAGTCTCTGCATCAGATGTGCCAACACACTTTGGGCTCAAGTCTGACTCTTGCTGAAGGCTCCCAAAGGACCGCTCCTAAATCCCTACCCATCTCAGCCTACAATGGAGAAACTGTTCTGATTTTCATGTGCTTCGTGGCTCAAAAGGAAGGTGTGGTCTTCCTCTCCAAATCTTCCACCTGAGTGCAAGAAAACATTAGAAGTATTTCTGATGGTGAAGATGATGTAAATATCAAATTATAAATCATTCATATATAATATTTTGTAATTATTTGCCTAGCAAATTAGGATAAGATAAGAGAGAACAGTTTTTATAATAATGTCAACATTGTTACAGCTTTCGTGTTACTACTTAGAATCTTTGCTTTAGGAAGTGGAGGGGAAAGGTAGTTCTGTGAATCTGTAACCCTCTGCACAGGTATTTTTAATGTACGCAATAAATTTAAATATAAGCTAATAAACTAAAATGCTATTTGCTTTTTTTCTTTTGAGCAGCTGTCTAATGGGAAACAGATACAGCTCGAGTTTTTGCCACTAAAATATTTTACTAATGTGGTGTATAACCAAGATTTTTCAGAATTGCCATGTGGACAATAACTTCAGTTTATCCTCCATTTCAGTTATCTCAAATCACATTGTGGCATATTAGAGCTTAAAGAAAGAGAACTAATGCCTCCTCACTCTCTATTTTTGTATTTTAAAAGTTTTAAAAAGTTCAGTTAGAGAAATTAATTTCAAGAACCTCAGTGGTCAAAGAATCAATTCTGTATCTTAGAATGAAAGACACCATTTGTTTGTAACACAAAGGGATACGAAAACTTGATGTTGTTAAAGTAAATAAGTTAATTTGATTATTTTATACTCAAAAGATTGATTAAAAGATTATTTTTAAAGTATTTTGGGAAATACTTTACATCACATCATTACATGGAACCACTTGGAAAACATGGTGGTCTCTTTCTTAATTTTTAGTTGTTTATTTATTGCAATGATAGTTCTGAGCAACTTGTAGAAACTGTATGACACTTAAATATGTACCAAATATATCAGAGGATATAATGAAATTTTTTACTCTCCACTGTTCTTTCTGAAAATCTGAGTTAAAAATGCACTTCAAATATTCACAAAATAGTATTGAATATTTAGCTGCTATAAAAATGATACTGTGAATGTACCTTGTATAGAATATTTTATAGACGATTGTGTAATGGCAATTTATAAATGGATTTCAATTGCATGGTTATAAATCCAGGAATTACACCTTCACCAGAAGCTATAAATGAGAAGTCTTCTGAAAGAATGATAACACCTCCTTTTCCTCTAATTTAAGTACCTCCATATAAACAGAAAACTGTAATACTTAAAAAAAGAAGAACAAAAAACTAATTGAATTAAAGAACGTAAATGGCTTCAGGCATGAAATGTAATAATCAGTTTACAGAGGCATTTCATTATTTTTCTGTGGCATTATAACAAGCAAGGCTAGAGTAAATAGAGACTGACTAGGAGATCCACAGATTGCAAATACTTCCTCATGGTAGGGTTTTCCTAGGAGTTAGTTTTGTTTTCATGAATGGAGATCTGTCTAAATTATGTCTTCTGACTCACGAGAAGGTAAAGGCTCTTGTGCTTTTAAGTCTTTTTCTTCCTTTAAATAAGGTCCACCCTACATTTTTCTTCTTCTTTCTCCCATTTCATCCTTCCACCTTAACCTTTCAAGTTTCCCTAAGTCTACAGTGCTTCTAAATTTATGAAGATTCCTTGCAATCAAACAATCAGGAACCCCTAATTAAACATAGCATTAAAAAAATAATTTGGAAACCGTGAGATCCTACCATGATTAATATTTCTCTACAAGTTTTATAAAAGGCAAGGTAGTGGGTCTTCAGTTACACTTTCCATCTAAACCACATTAGCTGAAATGTGTCTTCCATATTCTTTTCTAGGGAAATCCATCTTCTCTTCGAGAACTAAAGAACTGTGGGACAGAGCCTTTTCTGATCTTTCCAGAGTGCTAGCTTTAGGTAGCACTGTTTTGCTGTTGCTATCAATTCACTAATACATGCTTCCATAAAAAGCAAAAGGAATTCACATGTCAGCGTCTGGCTCAACGGGGACCATAGGCAAGGGCAGGTATAGGCTGTGGAAACTGTCATTCTGATAACATATCTCAGGCAGAGACCAGCCCAATGCTGAGCTGAAACGGGGCTCCTCAGCCCATGAGTACAAGACCCCAGTGGTGGGGTCTCCAATGGGTAAAGACCCCAGATCAGGCTGGTCAGCACCATTGAGGCCCATTAGTGCACTCAGGACCCTGACAGTTCTAATAGAGACTAGCTTCAGTACAAAGTACTGTGTGGTATCCACTCCCAAAAATGTCACACAACCATTTTATCATCTATCCATTTTTTAATAAAAATTCTTGGGCTTAGTGCTTTCCTGAAAAATGGATGTTCTTTAAAGTAGTAGTTGTGCTCATTCATTTTTAGTGTCATTGAATATCTTGTTATTATGTTCCATGACAGAAAACAAAACCTTTCAGAACATTCTCTGTTTCATTGCACAGGACCTTTCATTTGCTCCAGACACTGGAGTATTTAGACTCTTCACCTGTCACCTAAGGTTTTTAAAGTTTCACCTGGTTAGTTTCTGCCAGCACTCCAAACTTTAATTGTTACATTTTCTAGGAAATCAGTTTGTGGTGATTTATTGGCAGGAAACCAAGTTTAAGAGCCACACAAGAGAGTCAGAGATGTTTGATTTCCCAAATTTTACTTCCTTACTACAAGGCATATGTTCTTACAGTTTCAGCTATCATCGTAGTTCACAAAAGAGCAGGATTCACTCAAGCACACCGAAAAACAATACAGTAAGCAGAGAACAATTTAAAGTGACCAGTCAGAAAAATCTAATAAAAGGTCATAATTACCTCCTCAGAATTCACTTCTAGGCAACACCAGCCTTGATTAAGATGGGTGATCCGAGTCAAGCACTTCAGATGAAATTATGGCCCCTCTTCCATATGTTACTAGTCAAGTAATTAGAAAAACAAGCTAGCACATAGAGGCCCTAAGTTCAAATACTTCCTCTACCAAAGGTAACATGAGCCCCCAGGTCCTACTTTCCAGGAGATCCAGCAAAACATTCATTTTTGGGATATTTTTAGTAGGGGCTCCCTATCTCTCTCACTGAAGTTATTTTATTTTTATTGCAGCAATTAAAATTCTTTCATCTAAGTAAAGACTCATTTCTGGATGTGAAGGCAATCTTACAAGCACAGAGTCAAGCTCCATCTAGTGAACATGTAAATCTTCTAACAGATGCATACTAGTGCAAAAAGTTTGTTCTAATCTTGAACTGTTCTCCTAGCTGTAGGCAAAGGCAATGCTAAGCAGGCCTAAAAATATAATGCCTCATATTTGTACTTCGAAAGACTAATGAAGACCTCTACAACTCTGATGGTGACATGCAGACTTCAAAACATCCCAAAAGATCTTTTAAAGGACACACAGTGTGAACTAGCATGAACTGAACATATACCACAACTACTAACAGGAACTCAGTTCCATGTTTTGCATCTAGTTAGTTAATTATTAATACTTTCTTAACAGACATTATAGAAAATCATATGCAGTAGGAAGAGGCACAGTAAAGTGCATGAGGAAGTAATGTCATATATAAAGAGCAGAGCTCTAGTTTGAATTGTTAGATTGAAGCTGCTAGACAGATGACTTCTCTGCATCATTGCCTGATGAGCATTAAACAAGAGTTATATTTCGTACTGTTTTACTGCACAAAAACGCACACTAAAGCTTTAAGATCAAACTCAGCATCAAGCCAGCCTTTGTGCTGGCAAAAAGATAAGTGGCTCCGTTTCTTCCAAAAGACAGCAACAGGAAAAAACAGCGCAGGCATCTGAATCTTGGTTGCCTATCATGGACCAGGAGTCTCTGGAGATACAACAGTACATCAACAATAGCCAGTGGCAGAAACAGAGACTAGAAGTACTCAAAATAGACAAAAATACCTGATTTTAAGTCTGCAGTTGTCTGAATTCCAACTTAGAGTTCTTGGAAATGATCATGCTTTTGAAGGATGTCTTTCCCATCTGTCTATTTAGGGAACATACCGTTCTACTACTCTCTGGTTTTAGACTTGTTTTACAGCTTCCATGCCATTGGGGTGTGCTTTTGTTTCAATCTTTTTTTGACATTTCTGAATTGTTCTTCAAAAGCAAATAAAAAGACCAGAGACACAATATCATTATGGTTTTGACTATGACATTTACAGAGATAAGATCAGTTTTATATCTGCCTTTTCAAAGAATCAAAGAAAAAGTTTGCCTTTTTTTCATAATTATGGTAGAGGTTCATGCTGAGGAAGTTCTCTGACATTTTGTCTTTTTTTTTTTTTTGAGACAAATGATAGAAGACTACTTGCAGTCTTGGCTCTCATTGTAATACACTGCATATGACTGTGTTGGAAATGTATTTTCTTACTATTTCTTAATCATGATTCAGGTCATCCTGTAACAATATTTTATCTTACTCATAACTTACTGTCTTATCAATCACCAGCAATCAAACTACACCACCAATTACCTCATATAATTGCTTAGATGACTGATGATAATCTACCACTCTTTGTACATGCTCCTGTCAAGAAAAAAAATGATAGTTTTTCTTTGCAAAACCAAAGAGGCTACCAAACTAGTAACTAAATCACCTATTTACTGGCTGTGTCTGCCATGAAAGCACCAATTATAAGCTCCTCAGTCACTTCCCCTCACAGATACCAAGACAAAGGATCAAAATAAAGAAAAATTGGAAAGGTGTAGGAAGTAGAAAAAATAGGCCATTAAAAATGACCACCAGCTTTGACATAGCCCCTACTTTAAAAGGCTTCTAAAGTCATACACTATGAATAAAAACATGCATTTCCAGCTTTTTCCTCTTTTGCATTGCACTCCGAGATTTTCCCTGACGTTGATGGAGTACAGGCTTTGAACATGTCCATCCTTTCTTTTCAGACATATCTCCCTTCAAAACTTCTAACACCTGTCAAAAAATTTCTCTCTATGTTGAACAGGGGAGCTCCTACTCTTTAACTACTTTGTATCTCTTCACCACCTTAACAAAAGCAATCTGAACATTCTCGGCCATCAAAAAATTGATTCTGTCTTGGAGCTGCATTAAAATTGAATATTAGCAATGTGCACAGAATTTGTCATTAGGGCAAAGTCTTCAGTGGGGAAAACAGCTCACTTACAGCCCAGCCAAGGCATTCCAGGCTGTTGCTTGCTTAGGTTGACTATTTCTCCTCTTTTAACATTAATATGAATTATTTTTCCTCAGAAATGCAAATGAAGATTCACTTATTTAGTTAACTGCCTGTGTTGAACAAGTGGCAGCAAGTAAGCTGTTTTTCTTTGAATCATATGACATCCTTACTACCTCTCCCCTGCATATGCATTTGGATCTGGATTTCTATTTGCATTGATAAACAGCAAGTATTATGAGAAATCTGTTGGTCTGAAAGGACTTTCAGCTATAGACTCCAAAAAATTATATAGGTTGAACTGAGGATTGATGCCACAGGATCAGTCACATTAAGTCTCATTTTCTGTAAGAACCAAACCAGACTGAGATACAGGTTGAGTAGAATTCTTTTCTGCTTTTCTAAATATCGCAACTACAGTAGACTTTTGGAATATCCCCATTTTCTAAGAATTACAGAAGACATACAATAGGTAAGAGAGCTCCTGTCATGGGAACTTGCCTTCAGCATGATTTTAATAACAGATTATAATGAGCCTTTGACTGAGATGACAATATACAAAAAACCCTGGGTATGATAAGCCAGGTCCAACAGGGCAACAAAAGCAAGAACTGAGTGTGGTGAGCCTAGATGCTGGCCACAGATCAACAAGAGGCAAGAGAACAATGGCTTAAAGTTCTGGAAATGTATACTGTGATATCATCATGGAATGATTTGATTGGCAGCCTGAGTTGACATCTGCTTACAAAAGCTCCCAGTAATAGAAATGGATGGAACATAGTTACTTGGCCACCCCACACCACATACAAGCAAATTACCTGAGATGGAATAACTACACATTGGTGCCAAGCCACTGCACGGTCTGACACAGACTGTGTAGAGCAAGTACTGTGGTTTCCCCAGATTCAACAGTGCCATCTTACTGGACAGATGTAAAGAGCAATACTCAGTTGCTGTGGGTGTATGCAAGGGCAGAGCTTTTCCCTGATACAGCCTGTCACTTTAAACACTTAAAAAGTTCAGCTTAACAGTGTCACACTGGCCTCATGCTCCTGTTTCTCTTCAGTTAGTTTTACTATCTTCTTTTTGAAAAAACAAACAACTTTTTTTAAGTCCTTATATGTTTCCATTATTCTTTGCCCAGCCCTGCTTTTCTCCAAATTCTGAAACATCCTCCTTGAAAGAGCTGATTATAGGCATATATTATTTCGCATTTACCAAAGGCAAGCCATGTGATCAATATGCATTGTAGTGGTTATGTGACCTTGTATTCTGGATAATTGACTAGAGCTGCCAGCTTCCCCTTGGAAAAGACAAGTTTTCATCTGCCCTATGGGGTTGGAAAGTAAGAGCATTTCCCTAGCTATCTGGCCCAAAATAAAGTTGAAATGTTGGGTGGGCTAGAGGGTGCTATAGTATGGTTCACCTCCAAGGGAAGGTTTGCAGAATCATCATACTAATGTTAAAGTACTTAACCCTGTCTCCACAAGGCAGCTTCAACACAAAGAGGTTGTGAAACTTCCAACCTCTTTCTGCAATACAATGAGATGTCCTCACACTAATTTTTGTTTCTAGTAAGAGAGAGTTCATATTCTCATGATTTCTTGTGATAAATTCTCTTTCAAATCTTGTTGAACTTGGACACAGTGAAAACAACGACTGCAGCTTGCGGCCATCTGACTGTTCTCCACAAGACAGATTTCAGACTGCAAGCTTTAAAGGGGAACTTCCATGACAAAGCTGGTGTCTTCTAAGGTCCAAGTTGGGAAAGATATTAGTAGTGTTCGTCCTGATGTTTTAGGAATACAGACTGAAAAGTATGGACAAATAATTTACAAGTTTGCTGCTTCTAGTTTCAAAATTTCTTTCCTAAGTTAGGCAACTTTTTCAGTATACTGATATTTTAGCTCATCCTCCGTCCCATTGTTTTCAGTGAGTCATAAATATTTATGATCTGCGACTCTGAGGAAGATACAGACAGGATCTCTAGCAGGTAAAACTGGATTTCAATGCAAGTTACATGCTCATGAGTCTTCCTATTGACTCTATTGGGAACTGGATTAAGACTTGAAAACATATCACAAACAGGGCTAAATCATCTCTGTGCATTTTAATTTTAAATAAGCATATAATTAGAGAGTAAATCAGGCATCGACAAATGACAGAAGGAAAATTTCCCTTCTAGACATTCCGTAGGAATTTTTTCCAACATTAAAAAAATATTTCTACTTAAATTCTCTCTTTTAAGCCAGAAAAATAATCTGATATGATTTTGTTTCTTCAGAATCCCCCCAACTGTAATAAAATACACAGCAAAATTTCCTCGAGAAAGTTAGAGCTGCATCACAAACCCTGAATTAGTCAGAAGGAATAGAACTTTTTTACTCTCTCTGTGCCCTAAGCCAGCACATAGCAAAAGATGTTTTTATATCATAATATTTGTTCCTGAAAGTTCCTGTCTCAAGAAGATGTGGGAAAGTGTTTTTCAAGTGGTAGACAGTTTCATTTTTCTAAGACTATGAAATGTGTCTCCCTGGATCTGAAAATTCATTCACCTCAAAACGAATCCGTGTGGGGAAAAAAATATCTTTGAGATTAAGTTAGGTAAGTTACTAAGGGTCAGGACTCTAGAATTAGAAAGCAATAGCTTTCTGTAATCTTGATCATCCCCAGCACAGTAGGAAAAATGTCTCAGTAGGTTAGCAACTAAATAATGACAGACAGTAGGTGTAATTATACTGTGTTTCCTTGGAAGGACAGCCCTGTATTACTACAGTGTTTTAACTCACAGATGTAGTTTTTTACCTCACATTTTATAATTTTGTTCATTTTGTATACATAACAAGAAGAAAGCCTGCTTAACCATTTCTGAAATCATCTTAGGCTGTTTATTTTCTTTGATTAGACTTTGATTTCTAAGTGTGAAGTGACCTGTACAAGTAATCAGAGACTGAAAAGAAAAGCCCAGTAGTTATATAGGCATAAAAATTGCTACTACATGCCCCAAATAGGCAGCTTCCTGGACATCTGCCACAAAATACATATGCAAATTTTGTGTTGAGTAGTAGGATTCTTAGCTATGGAGATGGCTTCTAAAAATATTTTAGATATTATAAATATAGATATTATAAATATAAATATAAATATACAAAATAAAAAGTTTATTGTCTGCCTACTGTTGAAGACCACTGCCCAAGAAGTAAAGGAAAGCATACGTGAGACTGAGTGAAAGCTTTTCTTATCCCCTTTAGCATGTAGACATATGGGTGATGTTAATACCCACCCTGTTCCTCCTCCTCCTGGGGGAATGATGGCTGACAGCAGATGCCTTGAGACCACTGCCACAATAAGGCAAACACTTAATGATGCTTTTCCAGATTAGCCCTCTAGTCTTTATTTCAGAATCATTTACTTACCAACTTCGGCATACTTATCTTGCAGCAGGAAGTTCCACTTCTGAACTACTTTTATTCAATTGTGACTCCTATTTTAATTTGTTTCCTCTCAGCTGGCAATTTGGAAAAAACAATTAACACCTATTCCCTATTTACCTTATCAGTGCCACTGGTGAGTTTATAGATCTGTTCAGTAACCTTTTCTTCAAAGTTTCGACTTGAAGTCCTTTTAGTCATTCTTCCCAAACATTCCATACATCTGACAACTTTTGCCGTCCTTCTGTCTATTGTCTGCTATTTCACCTGTAGCCAATTCCTTAACGGGGAAGACATTACATATATATATTATTACATGAAGTCACAAGTTTACTCCACTAAGATTGAATGCATGAGTTACAATTATTGAAATCAAAGCTTGTTTCCTCACAAAGGAAAATACTTAGCAGTATTTCATATTCTTAATATGAGTAATTTACTCTTAAGTGTAGCATCCACTCTGGAGTGCACAGGTATCAAATTTACCTTTAGAGAAGCATACTAAATCACTTCCTCAAAGATGTCATTTATACATTATCAACCTCACATTTTTGTTTTCCTGTCACTTCTTAACTCTTATATGGTTAATGCATCTTAGAATATTGAATTGTGTTGGCTCTTAAACACTTTTGCAGTGGTACAAAAATAATACCATCCCTTACTACTATTATTGTGCTTATTTTTTTGATTTACCTTTTTTTGTAGCTTACTAAACCAAAAGTAATCCTATCAACAACCCTAATACCCTAAAAATATTTCTTTTTTCTTTCTAACAGTTGAGTTACTATAGTTTCACTGGTTAAACAGGAAGCTGTATAAACACACAGCATCATTTGCATACCAGTTTCTCAGGCATTTTTGCAGATCAGAAGATCTAAAATAGGGTGAAGACTATCATCCTAACAACACATACTCTAATAACTGGCAGCTAGGCTGGGGAAAGCACCTAAACAGAATGCAGTTGGAAAGACAGATCTGTAACACAGATATTTCAGGATCTAGTGCTCTAGGAAGGATGAGTTTAAGGAACGGGCACAGATTTTCACAATTTGGGCCAAATCTGGAACCCGTTACCCTCACTACATAATAATTTCTCATTCAATTAAAAAAATCACTGGAAAAAGGTATAACTTCAAGGTCAGTGTGGATAAGATAATCACTTTCCTTCCATAGATGTGCAGTTATTTCTAGTTACTCTGCCTTCCCTGAGCCAGGCTGACCACAGTAATAAGTATCCTACTAGTTAGTACAAGTACCTTAATGATAACTTAGAGTACCAGTAACTTACTACATGGTACTTTCTGCTGAAAAAAAGATTAGCACTTATGTACAAGGGTATCAGATTAGGCTGCCAGGTGGTGGATTAAGAGATATTATTAAATGTGACCAGTACTGGACTTAGAGTCTTCCAGAAGATACTGTACACTGTTCAGTAAGCTAATAAAAATTAACAGCAAGGGACAACCCAAAGTCTAATAAATTGGATTCAACTGCACATACCATGGAAAGAAATTGATACAGAAATCACTCATGTTGTGTTAATGGTATTTGTTGCAGGTAAGACACAGTAATCAAACCTCTTGATTCATGGATTCAGTTATTGCCAGCAAACGGCAGAAGTCCACCCTCTCCCCCATTCATAACTGATCAAATATACAGTATATGTATCTTTCGCTTCCTCAGAAGCATTAGATATTGCTCATAGACAGAAGCAGGACACTAGGAAAGCTGTGATGAATGGTATTATGCCATTCAGCAAGTCCCGTAGCTCTCTGTAGCAGGTTTTGCCTGTTAGGTTTCAGAATCAGGCCAAGACTTTGGAGATGTTTTGGAGGTGTTGTCAGCACAGACAAAGCAGGGTCAGCTCATATGATTTACTTCTTGCCACTTCAGGAACTTAAGACACTGGCAGCTTCTTTGTCCTCCCCAACTTATTTTTTTTTTCCATTGTTTCCCCCTACATCACCTCACCTGAAAACTCCTAATTTTAACACATGCTTGTTACTACTAGCTAGCTTGACTTATTGTTCTATTCACAGATCATTTTTCAGGTAGGATTGAAGTGTCAATTTTCCCTTGAAAAATGCTTGTTTAAAGGGCAATGATGAAAGCTTTTCCAACACGAGCAGGAATGGCTAATGGTAGCAAAAATGAGGTTTTCAGCTACACCAAATCTGAATGGAAAATGAAGGATGTAAACAACTTGGCATTATCACAGAAGGGGAATTTCATGTGAACGTGAAAAGGACAGGCAGTTGTTGAACTGGCAAGTAACATTATATGGATGATTCCACACAGATGGATTTTATACTGATGGATTCAATAGAAAACCAAGGAGAATTAGATGGTTATAAACAGGCGAAGGTTCAGTGAAACAACAATTGTCTTCAGGCCTCTCATCTTACAGCAAAACAAAAAGAAGACAAAATGGCTGCAGTTAAAGCAGGGTAAGTTTGAATTCACTTGGGTGTTAAAGTTCAAGCACAGTCTAAGAAAGCTCTTTGCGGTCAAGGCACTTAGCAAGTGATACCAGAATTACAGAAAGTAGGGCCTGAGAGAAGGAATATTTAGAAAATGGGTTTAGTAAAATTGCTGTCCACTGTACAGCAAGGATTTCTTGGATTGCTGAGTATGACATCAGTCTTCCAAAAAAGAAACAGGTTTGGAATGGCACCTCATTTCTGAAAGCCACAAAACGAGTATCTGGAAAGTTCCTTAGAGACAGGAGTGTGATGGAGTCACAACACCCTGTATTCTGTCCCACTGTGTACAAAGGAGAAAACAGAACATCTATCAGAAGAAATGAGTCGGTTATTGCCATGGTTTTATTGGGAGGTTGAAATGGTCCGTTTCCCAAGAGTGACAGGACTCCATAGTATCTGTTAATTATTATCCTCCAGGAATTCCTAAAGTACAAATTAATTGTTTATAGACTAACAGACTTAGCTTCTTCTTGGAAGCATTTAAAATATGCCTGTTCCTCTTTCCTTCAGGCCACAAGCTTGTAAAAAACAAAGTTCTACCAGAACTTGATTTTTTATAAATGTAAACCTGTAGGGATCTATAAAATAAGTAAAGGAAGGGGAAATGATATTTTGGTCATCAAAACCAGTAACACTAATGTATTTGCAATGCAGTGTAATACAAGTACCATATCTGATAGTGGGTCAGGAAGAGGGAAGAGATGGAAATGTTCCAGGACTAGCATAAAGAAGAGAGTGGACATGATCAAGGGCAGAGGAAAAAAAAAATAATATGACATGAGGTTAAAGAGAATAATCTTACAGAAAAGGTGAATAGGAACAATACATATATAATTCTTTTTCCAGAAGACCCCTGACCTTCAACATTTGCAGGTAAAGTCAGTCAATATTAAGGGTCGTAATGAGATGTTTTCATGAAGGGGGGATGATTAGCCTATGATCACTCACCACATGCTTCATGCCTTACAGAATAATCTGTGCTTCTCTTTTGGCAAATATATGAATCTATAATAAGCTAAAATAATAAAACTTAACACCCTTTCCATTTCCTGTACTGCAGAATACAAAAGCGTTAATGAAAAATGAAAGTGCTGTTGCGCTAAATTGATAAAGGCAAATTAATGATTTCTCAAATTTAGAAATAAAATTAATGCATGAAGAAAAATATCTTTGCTCTCCAAACTGGTGTTACACATTTTGAGGTTTAAAAGAAAACTAAAGAAAAATGAAGATCTGGTGGTATGCTTTAAAGTTCTAACCTCATAAGCAAATCTACCCTCAGTTCAATTACACAGTTGTCAAGACTAACACGAAGCCAACCTTTCTCTCCCTATAATGCAGTTGTGACAATACCACATCTGTATTAATATAAATGCTCTGGTGATTTTCAGTTTTAGACTATACTGAGATTCTTTTCCAATGAACTTTATTCCTTTCTGCTTCACAATCCTGATTTCTTTAAAAAGAGAGTAAAATCTACTGGTTTTTTTAATCGATGTAAAATATTTCAACTTCTGCCTTTTAAATATTTTCTTTAAAAAGAGAGCAAATTCTACAGTTCTTTTAAACAATGTAAAATATGTCAGCTTCTGCCTTTTAAATATAGAATGGAAATTACATAGAATTGAGCCAAACTAACTCCCTTTAATGGTCATTTAGAATAAAGATATCTTTTTAGCACTGTTGTGTTACTTTGGTAATGTTCATGTGCTTCAAATAAGTCTCTTTGGTAATGTTCATGTGCTTCAAATAAGTCTCTTACAAGCAGTCATGAACACAAAGCTTGTTTTTGTTTTCTAAACACAGCATTGTCTTTCAAAGCAGCAGGCAGGTTCAACAACTCCTTCCAGAATTATTCTCTGAAGGAAGGGTGACAGAAGTGGTGAGATAAAGAACGTAAAAAAGTGGGATAAAGCTAAAGAACGCAAAAAGAAAGGGTAAAAGAAATGTAAGCTGTTCCATAAATAAAGTCCCATGGAAAAAACAAATACATAATGAAAATCTGCATATCTTAAATGTAGCAAAAGAAAAAGATCATGAAAATGGTGCAAGACAAAAATGGGAAACAAGACTGACAAAGGATTGTTCGCGAAAAAAGAATCAAGCAGAATCCTGGCAATGTACAAGATTAAGACATTTTTTAAATCTTAATATAAAAGAAAAAAATAGATGATGAAGGGAGAAAAATCCCTACTTTGACTGTAGACTTGGACTTTGGAATTATTTTGCTGTGAAAAGAAATGTTGTGTACCACCCTCAATACTGTGTGATGTTTAATTATGGAAATATTCTGTCCTTTTAAGCAGTAAGAAGCAAAACTTGTTGCCTTGATCAATGGTAGTTCAGAGCAGTGTACTACGTGAAAGTACCAATTTTCATGCATATGCTGTTTATTACATCTTAGATGCAGTAGAATGGCAAGGAATTAATTTCATAAAGGTAATATATGATGTGGGATACAGTAGCAGTCATCACAGGTAAAACAAGGTTATCTTAGAGTCAAAGAACAAATTGCCAGTTAACAAAAGTTTACACTATAATGATCATGACTACCACAATAACATTTTTAAATTCTAATCACCTCTTCTTTCTTGAATGAAGTTTCAAAGACATTTTTACTGGTGGAGGTATGGTAGACGCATAAATACACAATTTGGCATATTTTCCCCTGTTAAAATATTCCCAGACAAACAATTGCATTTGTTTAATTTAAAAGGAAAAGAGAAAGCAGGCCTAAATTTCTGTCTTTCATCATATTCCTACTGTCATCCCTGACTATATGACAAACTATCTATTTGTTTTCAGAAACAGTTCCAATGTTTATTGGAAATGAAATTACCTGACAATTTTTTTACACCTGTGGGCCTATCCACATTTGAAAGGTACAAAGAACTATGAACATATTTTCTCCAGCTGCACAGTTTACGAAAGCGAACATAGGTGGTTTGTTATTAAATAAAATTCACAGGTCGTCTTACTTTTACTGGCATCCCTTCATATTTCTACCAATTCCCTTTTGAAGAAGCAAGTACATATATGTTATATAAATAGATTATGGACTTCAAAAATAAGCCATTCAGAATGGACTAAAATTTGATGAGATGTAACCAGAAAACAACATTTCAGAGATTCTTTTGTTTAAAAGTTTTTGCTCTCATTGAAAAATGTGTCAATTGAACAAGGACGACGTTTTAAAGAACAACAAATCTATACCTATACCTCTGATATTTGTTTTCCACTCCTATTTGATAAACAAATAATAAAATAACTTTATCATCTCTTTTCAAACATCCTATTTAAATCCTAAGCACTTATAAATACCATTTAATGGCAAGTGAATAATTTATGTACATGGAATTGATTTTCCTTATTTCCTTATTCAGCTTGTGGCTGAACTTCCCCTCACCACCACTGCCTTCACTTATAAGAGCAAAGACAGGGAAAAGTTATTTTCCCTTGTTATTACTAAGAAAAGTTAAGGAAGTATTCTTCAATATATTTGTGCAGATGAGTGCTGGCAGAAGCTTATCTCCAATGTAACAGATAAGAATAAAATGAGATTTTTTTTGTTTCTGCCCCAAAGATTTGACATTTTATCTAGGAGTATACCAAATTTTATAAATATTTTTCTTTCTTATAACCACTAAGGTCCACCCAGATCCTCTGTGTCTTCACAGAGATATCAATTGTCCTTTTGCCTCTTTTCCAGGTCTCAGTTATAGTAATGTAAATTTTTACTAATGCTCAGCCACAGAATTACAGAAACAGTACAGAAAGACAAAAGTGCTCTCAACAGTGGAAACTCCAAAAGAAGAAAGTCAGTCTCTCAACTGTTACATGAACACCTGTGATATCATTGCTCCACTAAAAAGCCAAGGGGCTCTGAGTGATAACCTGGCATCTACCAAATTCTGTATACCATGCAGAGCTTCCAGCCTTTGCCAAGAAACAGAAAACTCTAGTCCATAAGAGAATGCAGGATATATTACTAGTCATAAAAAACACCTCCAAACAAAAAGATTTATTTTGGGGTGTTGCCAATATAGTAGATTTTTACCAATGATGAGAAAAATTTTCATTGGTTTAATTTTTCCTTTTTTTTTTTACGAATTGCTCTCTAACCAATATCAATGTAATCCTTGACATCTCTCAGAGATTTCTTTTCAGAACAAAAAAGGAAAGCTATTAGATTTCTTTAGGTAATCAGTAAAGAAAAATTGACATTTAAAGACAGTGAGTCCCAAGGATTCCAAAATGAACATGAAAAAACCTTCTGATCTGAATAGCAAATTGTATTGTGAAAATGGGGTTTTGAAAAGCTAAGCAAGAATTTCAGATGCTTACACGCTTTTACCAAGAGTTTGCGGAGCCCTGAGTATACCAACAACCCTTAAAGGCTCTGACCAGCCTCACCTGTGACATACAGGTCCAGGTGCAACATATAAGCTCAGTCCTTGCCTTCAGTCCCTCTCTGAGCTGTGTTGTAGGAGTTCTGGTCTCCAGCTTTGTGGTGCTTGGACCTGACCATGGACCATGTTGATCCTGACCAATGGATTGCCTTCCTGGCTTGACTACAACCTGCCTTGTCACCATAGACCTGGCTGGCAGTGCCTGGACTTTATCGTAGGCTTCAGGTTGACTTCCCAGCTGGACCTCGGACCTGTCTCCTCAACATAAAATTGTCTGATGATCTTGACTGTAGATTGAATATGGCTGTCATCTCTGGACCCAGTCCGCTCCCTTTGCTCAGGCTTTGTTGGGTATTGGTTGGTGAGGTCCCTGCCCTGCTGGACAAGTGATTCCTCTCAGCTCCCATGCCTTAGGAAGCTTCCCTGCTCCTCCTGTTTCTTGACAGCTCACTTAGGCTGTCTCAAGCCCTGAGCTGAGCATGGTAGAGCCTGATCTGTGGCCATGTAGGGGCTTTGCTCTATGAAGCCTCCCAGCAGACCACCCTTGCTCTGGGCTCTGATCTCCCCACAGCACTGATACTTTACTCATCCCCACATTCCTGAGGAAACCCCTCTGCATCTTGTCAGTGGTGGTCTGTGCTCCTTTACCCTTTGGGACTGAGACCCCCAAAACTAAGCCTGAAGCCTCCCACAACATGTCCCTCTCCCTGTTTCTTGTCACTGCCCTGTCTCTGTCCTCTGAAACAGCCCACTGACAACCCATGGTAATTAAATCACTCAGGTTTGAGAGAGTTACTCCATTCTGTTCTTCTACAGCATAATACAAATATTCTATATAGAGGAGTATATAGTCAATATTTATTTATAATATTTTAAATACAAAATTCTATTACATACAAATAGCTGTATGGTAAGTAGCTATGTCTTGAAATAAAGAATGAGAATGGAAATACATCTTTTTTGCTCAACTTCCAATTAACTTGTGGTTTATCTGATGTACTGGCATCAGAGTTACTTTTTTTCTACATCCTTGGCAGCTTTGCTCAATCTTTGGTTTTGGGGCAGGAAGAGAGGGGAGGGAGATGTCTCTATTGATGTGACTAGCCTGACTCTCTGGGCAATCTTCTGGCTCATGACTAATTTGTCATCTAGAAATGGCAAAAATAGTGACCCACAATCATCACCCTAAAGAAAAATCCTGAACTGAAAAAGCTGGGCACTCACATTAATATACTGTCAACAAAAAACACTCATAATTGGAAAAGAGGGAATGAAGATGCCACAGCAATGAACAGACATGAGCTTTGAAGAGTAAAGTGGTGACTGAGAGCTAGAAACATGATTTTAAGCATAACAGATCAGTGTAGTCCAAGAGGGTTGGACCCGGAAGAGCAATTATGAAGATTCTTTTCAGTCAGTGAGGAATGGATTATGAGACCCATGGTGGACAACATTTAGAATCATAGAAAGTTTTGGGTTGGAAGGGACCCCTAGAGGTCATCTAGTCCAACCCCCCCACAGCGAGCAGAGACACCGCTAACTAGATCAGGTTGCTCAGAGCCCTATCCAACCTGGTCTTGAATGTTTCCAGGGATGGGGCCTCCACTACCTCTCTGGGCAACCCGTTCCAGTGTTTCACAACCCTCATTGTAAAGAATTTCTTTTGCTTTATTTGTTTCTAGATTTGTTAGTTATAGTAAATATTTGAAAGGATTACTATTCCTCTAGAGACAAGAGATTGCTCTTTTTCCCAGGTGTGGCTGAGCAAGCTTAAGAGGAGTTTAGAAATAGCTCAGGAGGAGTCAAATAGAAGAAAGGAGCCAAAAAGTCAGGAAAAAAATTACTGGGAACCAGCACAGAGTAGTTACCTCTGCACTTTGGGTAGCTTGTGTAGAGTTTGCTGCAGCTCAGTAAGCCACTGAGACCACTGACAGCCTGAATTCAAGGGCTGGAACACTGGAAGAGTTGTTTATAAACTTTATATTACTGGTATTCCATGTGATCTGGTCACTTTGAGATTCCTGTATTTAAAAAAACCTAGGTATTTTAGTTAAGATTCCATGAAAGTAATGCGTTTTTACTTGTAAAGTTTTGTGGCCTTTGAGATTCTCATTACGAAGAAAGGGCAGGCAGATAAAACCCAACTCAGGACTAATAGCAATAATGTTAGAAGGTGCAACAACCTCAGCAGAGGCAACAGTCTTCTGTTGAGAGGGTGACAAACACTTAAATTACATAAGCAAACATCTGCTTATATGTGAACCGTAGATGTTCTAATTATCTAGTCTATAACTATTCTTTCTGGTTTGTGGGAGCACCACAGAAAACCAAAATCCTTAAGGAATTTATGCAAAAATATGCTCTGGGTAAAATATTTAGGAGCAAGCTGCTGGCCACAATCTAAGAATTTAGCTGTAACAGACAAAGAATATAAAAATTTTTCTTTAAGACTGGTTAAAGTTGTTTTCACTGCAAGTTAAACCAATGTCACTATAGCTCATCAGCTAAACTTTGTTTTTTGGTGCAGCTAGTCAGTCAATTATAACAAGATTTCTGGTGAGTATTTAGTAAAAGTTTCAACAATGTATGGCTGACCTTCGAGGGTTGGGGCAGGATTGCTTATTTAAGGCCTAAAAATATGAATAGTAGACGACAGCAGGAATAATGACACTACAATACATCAGACCAATGCACTTGCACTGTAAGAACCATTATACAGTATTAAAATCCAAATACCTTCTTTTTTTTCTTGAACATCGGTTTGGATTTAATTAAAATGAATGTAGGGAAATTTGAAAGGAATTGATTTCATTATTTTCATTACATATATACAACATTGCAAAACTGGAAAGCCTATTCCCATGTAGGAATTGTTCTCATGGGAATAAGGAGGAAATTGTTTTATGTTAAGGTTCATTAGTGACCAAAAATCAGTCAGATTTGATTCCTGCACTCTTAGTTTTATTGCTTTCACTGAACCAGACTGTGTTGGCTTTTAACTGAGGGGTTTTATTTGACAAATTCTACTGGAAGCAAAACTGCAGTTTCTGGATATGTAAGTAAACAAAAACAGACTCTCCAAAGCTCACATTAAATTTTCCCTCATGTGACTTCAATATGTCTCTACTTACAGAACTGTTGTGGTTTTGCCTCAGTTTGCAACAAAGAACCATGCAGTTACTCTCTCAGCTCCTTCCCCCTCCCCAGTGGGATGGGGAGAAGAATCAGAAGGAAAAAGGCAAAAACTCATGGGTTGGGATAAGAACAGTTTAACAGAATAGCAAAGGGAGAAGAAAACAACAACCAATAACACTGATAAAAAGCATATACAACTCTTCTCACTACCTGACGCTCAGCTTGCTCCTGAGTAGCAAAAGCCCCTCCTTCAACCAGCTCCCACTTAAATACTGAGCATGGCATCACATGGTATAGAATATGCCATTTGATTGGCTGTTTGGGTCAGCCCAACCAGCTTCTTGTGAAAATTAACTCTATCCCAGCTGAACCTAGGACAATAGCCAACTTCTTGATCATTATTGTTTTCTTCATTGTCTAAATACTAAAACCCTCTGTAGGTTGAAATATTTGATAAAACTTAACTTGAGCATTTCCTTCATATGTTTGGAACATGGATGTACATCTATACTGACTTTAAAACTTGCTTTATGGTTTTAGAAGCTATTTTCAGGATCTGGAAGGAAACCATTAATTGGAACTTCTAGCTGATCATGGTTTAGAAAAGATGAAGAAAACACTACTGAAGTATTTCCATTTGCTAACTGTCCTGCAGCGATCAGTAGTCCAGCATTCTTCACATTCATAATTCTGAGGAGTAATTTGTAATTCCAAACTATCTGGAGTGTGGATAAGGTTTAGCTGACCTCAAAGCTAAAGATATCTTTCATAATAGATTTTTAGTGAAAAAATTTCTCAGACCACTTCAAATAAAACTTTTTTCCTCCCCCCTCCCCTTTTTTTCCTTTTTTTTTTTTTTTTTTGATTGTGATGTCTAACAGACAAGTTCCCTGGTCGTACTCTAGAATTATCTGTGTTCCTTCTGGTCAAAATAAATGAAGTTTTAGTTTTCTAGGCAGGGGTTCAAACTTGTTCAGTGTCTTGCCATCGCTTGTCAGTAGAGGGCAATATCGATCAATGTGGTTACAACACCGGTGGCACTATACAAAAGTTCAGTCAGAAATTGTTTTTGAGACAGCTGGGTTTCTCACTATTATAAGAATTCAGTCAATAGCTGAAAAGAGACCGTAATCTCATATCTCTAAATGTGACTTCAGGCAATATTAAAAGTTCTCAAAGAAAGATGGAGATAACCTAATAACTCACAGGCTCTTTGTTAAGCTATGGAATTCACCGAGGCATTCAAGTATGAGAGCTCTTGTTCTATATTGCATAATACGATCCAGCATTCAAGGCAGTGGCTGAGATTAGAGTGTTTTCTAATAGTGAAGATTAGAAGCTGTTTTCTGTTGATTTATATGGTTTAGTAGTATCCTGTTTGAGATCTGTCACAGTTTTTAATTGAGTTTTGTAAAAGCTGCATCTTCATTTTCACTAATGCTGTCTAAAACAGGTGTGGAAGAAGATTCCAAATAAGTATGTGGATCAGTATAACAACTGCAGGTTATGCAGTGAAGTAGCAAAGGCCTATTTAATCTTAGTTTTCAGTTTTGAGGGTGGGGAAATGTTCACTCTTTATTTTGAAAATGTCCATTCTTTTTCTGTTACTCTTATTTTAGACAAATTTAACAAAATAATATTGAACATGTCTATCCGCTAATTCAATTTCTTGATTTAACTAGGTCAGCAATATGTTTTTCATTAATCTAAAGAGGATAACTCTGGTTTACTGTTTGTAGGTTTCTCTGATTGTCTTACTCTTCATGTTTTCTTTGTATACTCTGTTTATCTGAGAGAAGGTTTATGTATTTCTTTTAAACTGCTAATGCAAATTGTAGCCAGCTATTTGATATATTTGACAGAAATACGTATTTTAGAAGATTTACTTTAAATAAGTCAGGTTATAAAAATAATTTCCTACCTTCGTGAACTTTGGACTTGAATATTTTACTAGCTGTAAATAAGAAGAATTTCCTGTTCTTTCAAATATTTTGCGGTGTTGAGAAGAAATCAAACAAACCAGCTGTTAACTCAGAAAAATCTTATAATTCTCATTTCGTCTTAAAACTATTTGTGCTTAGAAGAATTATACTTTTAGTATAATGCTGCCAGTTCTGCACTCTATTTAATGGAATTTTGTGTAAGACTGAAAATGAATGGCTACAGCCCTGGGGCTTGTACATTTTTTTTTAAATTTTTGACACAAAAAATAAAATTTCAGTTGTGCAATTGTACTCTTATCAGTGCTGCAAAACAGGGAGAATAAATTCGTTATGGCCACTTACACTTTCCAGAATGGGAGCACGCTGATTCTGTTGAAAAAATCTATATGAAAGAAATCATAAAAGTCTTAAACCACTCTTGGTAGATGAATGGTTAGAATCACTGTTTACTTCAGCCTAGAAGGATGAGATAAGAGATAATTTATGTAGGTACATCTAAATTACAACTGTTGAAATATTAGGGTGATGACTAGAAACTAAAGAAGAAGGATGTGTATAGACACCTCTGTTCTCATTATGCTAGCTGACATAAAAATCTAGGAAGGATTCAGAGGTTCATCGGTTCTCTGTAGCTTAAAAATGCTCACTACATAAGACTTGAGGACCACTGATGTGTGTAAATGAGATGCCCTTGCCCTTGCAAGAGTGAAGATGCCACAGTGTCCAGCTGCCTGCCTGGTCAGTGTGATGTGAAACTAAGGATGACATTCTCCTATGGTCTCTGCATGATTTTATTGACTTTGTTCTGTGCAGAATTTGCTGGAAGTTTAAGACAAATGGCTGTATAATCTTACGTGTTTTAGGATGACTGCATTTGCAATATCACTTTATACTGAACGAACATCATGGTCTGATGGGAGGTAAAGTGACAGACCAAGACAGCCAGTTCTGTCTCAAGAAGTAGGGCTATCTGGGATTATGAGCACCATAGAATTGCTCCTTAAGAAGCAGCATGGTTCAAGGAGATGGAAAGACATGTTCTCTGAAGATGAGCTTCTTATCTGCAGATACTATTTTAAAAATTATTCCTTTCAGTAAAGTGTTTAAAAACATGTGCTTGCTGCTCCAGGAACATAAACATGCATTACTGAAGCTGCTTTAATTATAAGGAAAAAATATTATTAATGATTTGTCGTTTCCAGTTTGTTATTCTCATTTTCTTTATTTCCTGTGGAAGAATTCTCTGCCCTTACCCTGCTAATGTAAAAAGTCTTTCTTTTCTTCAGGAGTTGTTTTAATAAGCTAAATTGCATATTTTTATATTTTTACTCAGTTCAGTGTGCATAACATAGAGCATAAAACGCTGTGCTGGGTAATGGCATAGGTCTAAAGTTGTTCATAGAAATATCAGCTTGTTATTTTCATTCTGATGTAATTCAGTTAAATCTCACTGAGGTTTAGGGCTACCCCATTTCTTCTGATACAAACAGGAAAGAAGGAATTTAGACGATATCTGATGTTGAAAATCTTTGATAGACATTAGTAAGGTAGAAAACTAAGGCTATTCTACATGTTTTGTTTTCTGACAGCTAAATATTTGACATATTTTTGAATTTTAAGTTTCATTTGTCATACTTCTCTCCAACAGTTAGCTACAACTAATATAAACAATAAGGTACTTACAATAAAGAAGATTATATTAAATAGAATTTACAGCATTAGGCAACATTCCAGAATGCAGAAATCAACAGATCTTCTCTAGCCCAAGTGTGCTTTACATCAGAAGTCGAGTTTCAAGAATGAGAGAGAAAATGGTCCATAAAGTTTATTTTTATTAGTATTAAACCTAAAGGCTGTTTATGACTCACTAGGACCCTTGATTGCACAGAAACTAGAAGGTCTGGTAGTTATTTGGGAGATTCTGTTTTCTTAGCAGACCATGCCAATTACTCTTTAATTATCGAAGAGGTTAAAACAACAAAATCTCACAGATTGTTAGCTGAACTCAGCCCAGACAGATGGCACCATTCCATCCAAGCCATTTTTGGGGAAGTTCTGCTGCACCATATGCTAGAATCAGTTCAGCAGCTAATTAGTGCTTATTATAAGACAATCATTCTCTCAAGGAAATTTCTAATGGATGGGTCACAATTACAGAGTAAGAAGAAAGAAGAAATAAAAATCTGACAGCATATACCCTCACTGACTTGTTTACTCCAGTCATAAATAAAGGTCAGCATGGTAAGCCATCTTGAATAACCTTTCAGCTCAGTCCCAGTAGTGCTGACATTCTTGGGCTGTATTTGGAAAATAAATATTAAATGCTGTAGTGAATTGCAGCTTTTTTTCCTACTTTTTCTTAACAGCTGCGGTGTAAAGGATGGAGTAAAATTGATTATGCAGCTGAGTTCTTATCTATTAAATTAAGCTAATTAAAAGAAAAGAAATGGCAACAGAGATTTGCAAAAGTTTAGAAATACCAGCTCAAGAAGAAACGCGATTGCTATAAACATGAAGCACAGCTTACTTTTCAATAGTCATATACATTAAATTTAGTTTACCAGGCAAAAGCAAGTAGTAGAATGCCAATACTTTTATAGGGAAAAAGCAAGAGAAAGGTGAAGAAAGATGTTGCGGTATGCTCATATTATGGCATCTGCTACCTGTTTTCCTGGGACTAAATATGATTCTCAGAAGTCAGAATTTTTACGACTTCCCTATTGAAATAGACTGTCGAGCTTCAGGCCTTAAAATCTCTGTCTTTGAAGCATGCCTTCTGCTTAAATAAACTGCTACACAAAACATTGAAATAGTCTTGATGTTCAAAGAAATTGTTTAGAATGAGAATCAGAATTCTCAGAGTAATTACACAGGCTTCAGGAAAGAAGAATTTGATGTGCAACAGATGTAGAAAAGACCTATTAGGACAACAAGAAAAAGAAAGAGTTAGCTATTACAAGAACAAATATGTGTCTGTGTCTTTTTCACAAGCATATGTAAGCAAGCTCTCTTTGCAGCCTAGTATGATTGGGAACTATGCAGCTATATTGATAAAGCTGTTTATTACCCCAGAGTATGTCAGTTTACACCAAGAACAGTGTCCTGTTTTCAGCAGGGATAGAGTTAACTTTCTTCCCAGTAGCTACTGTGTTTTGGACTTAGTATGAGAAGAATGTTGATAACACTGATGTCTTCAGTTGTTGCTATTAAATCAAGGACTTTTTCCAGTTTCTCATATTCAGCTAATAAGCAGGTGTGCAGGAGCTGGGAGGGACCACAGACAGCCAGCCAGCCAAGCAGGCCAGGGGAAATATCCCATACCATAGATGTCACGCTCAGTTTATGAACGGGGTTGGTCGGGGGGCAGGAATCTGCTCTTCTTTTTTCCTTGAGTTCGAATCCGCTCTTGTCCGGGAGTTTGGTCCCTTTTGGGAGTTTTGCGAAATTCACAAAAATCCACTTTTGCGGTTCTGCAACTGCTGTTCAGGGATTGGCTGTGAATCATTTGTTGGGTGGTGAGAAAAATTGTGTTGTACATAGTTTGTTTTGCATGTTCATTCTTATCGTTATTATTATCATTATTAGTAATAGTAGTACTAGTATTTATGTTGTTGTCTTATTAAACTGTCTTTATCTCAGCCCATGAGTTTTCCCTTTTGTCCATTTCTCTGCTCAACCCTGCTGGGGGGGGGGAAAGGAGGGGTGAGCGAGTGGCTGTGTAGTGCTTAGTTGCCAGCTGCCAGGTTAAACTACAACAAACAGGCAGAGAAAACCCCCAAGCCTACTAAACTTCTAAAACATGTATCCTGGAGAAGCTTAGCTTTTGGTTCAACCACTTTGGCACAGCAAAATGAAGCCTAAGGAACAGCTGACTTTTCACTAGGTACAGCATTTACAGGCATGCATCTTGATGAACATGCATGGTGTGATCTCTGTGCAGACATTGTGTTCAAGACTTCCCTGGTGTACCAGTCACACATAAGATACACAGGTATTCTTCCAACAACCTACTTGCTACTGGGAAAATACCAGTCAAGGCCTACCTACCATTGGAACAAATCATATAGCTGACTTCCATCTTTCCACAGCACTTCCTCACCCAGCACTGAATGAATCATTTTGTTGGCAAGGAATTGCATTCTGAGCTGTTGCCATTCCCAAAGCCTCTCTCTGTCTAAATAATTTGAAATGAGTCAGTCATATATGGAAGTCCTCCTGGGACATGGTCTGCAAAAGAATAAGTTGCCATCACACCTGCTCTGCAAGCTGTCATCTTGGGATGCCTGTGAAAAAGCTGTGTGTGGAACAAGTGCATGCACATCTCTAGACACTAAATAGTATAGACCTTCTTGAATACTTTGCTACACAAATATATCTACAGGAGGCAGTCTGAACTGCAACTGTCAGCCTTAGGATCGTGGTGTGAAAAAATCACAGCATTACAAAATAAACCCAGAAGTGTCACTCAGAGGCCAAGGTACTTAACTTCCAACACCAGGGGGAGAATCTGTCCTGCTTGCAAGCAGGTGGACTTGCACAGCAGTGGCAGAAGGTTCAATTTCTCCACTGTGTGCATCATATCTGAAAGAGCCTACACTAGGACTACAGGCTACACAAGAACTCTTGAATACCACTGCACAACGCTGGGTACTAAAAGCATGCAATATGGAGAACACGTTAGCATATTAAACTTCTGAGTAGTTTTAGGATTTCTGTTTCCGTGTAAGCAGGAGCTGGACTAAAAATACAAATAAACATCAGCACTTAAGCTTCTTCATAATAATCATATTTAGAATAAAAAATTGAGATTAACTTTCACATCAAATTTGAACCATTTCTGAGCCAACTGTTATCTGTGGTTCAAAAATCTAGCTATTTTATTTCTGCACATTCATACTTTTCTTTTGCCTTGTCTTTGAAAGCGATGGTAAATACAGCAGACCTCAGTGATTGTAATTATTTACATGAAAATGTATGTAAAATTAAGCTTCTGGACATCTTCCACTTCCAAAACCATTTTTGTCCCATCAATACTGAAATACAATTATATTCTCGTCTAGCAAGCAAATCAAAGCAAGCATGATGAGCAGTTTCTAATAATTACTGATTTTTACATGGCTGAGGTTTGATAGTTTCCAATTTGCCACTTTCTGATTATTGTGAAAAAATTAAGGATGGTTGCACATATCGCTTTCTAGAGCTTGTCAATTCATCAACTGAATTAGATTTCTCCCAGACATAAGTATATTACTTCATATATGGTTTGTTATTTGTGGTTTAAGACATTTGCAGTTGTTAGTTGACGTACTGTTGTACAGTGTAAAGAAATGTCATTTCACTTCCTTGAGCAGTAAATACATTTGTTTCAGATTTCCAACATAATAGCATAACATGTTTTTATCACTAGGGAATTTGTTTGCATCTCCCTGGAATTCACATTTTAACAGCTTTTTACCAGGCTTCACATGTCAGACTTGGAGAAATTAGCTCATTTCTTCATAACAACTATCATCTCAAAACAGAAATTTTAATGCTGTCTTATTACAAAGATATGTGTTTTATAAAATGAAAAGGCACTGTTCTGACTTTGATGACAGAATTCACAGTAGTTTCAGGCATCTCTAATATTCCTGTGCTTGATCATCCTCAAAATGCTTTTATTGAATGTTTCCCTGTCCTTATATCTGCCCCACCAGTGCAGTAATCTATTATGAGAACATCTTCCCTAATACAGCTTTTTTTCCCTTTCTTTTAACGTCTCACAAGAGCAGTCATTCAAAGCAGGCTGACCTCTCCCTGCTCTCAAAACCAGAAAAAAACCCTGTTGATAACAGACAGAAGTACATCAGCTTTGTATTGTCCAAGTGAGAAATCAGATCTTCCCATGTTTTGCCTCTAAGCAGATCTTAGGGCTTCACAGAATCAGAGTCACAAAATGGTAGGGGTTTGAAGGGACCTCTGGGGATCATGTAGTCCAACCCCCCTGCTGAAGCAGGTTCACCTAGAGCACTTTATTAAAGAACCACACAAAGATAACAGGTAGGGAAACCACGAGTCACACAGTCATGCTATCTAAAGACTAATCCAAGCGAATCTTCTGCCCATGTGTTTTGTATCAATTCTCATTTAGACTGGACAAACTATATGATTAAATTGATCAAAGAGCAGATTGATCCCATGTTCTGTCTCCTACATTCCTTTCTCTCCATATGGCTGGAATAGTATTTTAATTACGCATGCATTAGCCAGGGTGTGCATAGGTTGGTATTTTTATGTGCAATCTTACACATAGTTGTGATTGTCTGAGAATCCTGACAGCACATGACTGAACCTGAGAACTGAAATGTTTTTTACAGTGTAGTAGTTGGTCTAGTACATGGTATTATTTCATCCTGTACAGTCTACTTCCTGTATATAAATGCAATTCTTTTTTAAAGATGATGATGTCTCCAGGCAGTGGAAATCAAGGTACTTAATGAGTGTAGAAGGCCCTATGAAAACTAATTGCGTAAGTGTCACCATAATAGAGCTATACCTACAAACACCAGCAAGGCAAAAATAAATGAAACTTTAGAGTTTCAGATTTGATTGGGGATTTGGGGGAAGCAATGGAAATAAAGCCTACTAGGTAACTAGGTGGAGAACTACCCTATCTTCCTTAATCACTTCCCAATAAGAAAAAATGTTACTTATCTCCTGCACATAAATATCACCAATAATGCTAACATTGAAACTCCTGATGTTTGAATAATGTGATGAACTCTGTTACATTTAAATCAAACTTCTAGCTTTAGTCTGTAATCCAGTTTAATGAAGTGATGCCTTTTTCCATCATTTTCCAAACTGACATCAATGATCCACATTAGTATTCTGATCAAGATCCTGAAATACTGTATGTTTATAGAATATCAAAGTAATTTAGTTGTCATGAAAAGAAACAGGATTAGAATAGATTTTAGGAGTGGAGACTTACGACTCCAGTGAAGGGAGATCATTATTTCAAATAAAAATTAGGAAAAAAAAAAAGAGGACGCAAGAGCTACATTTTTTGTTTTCAAAGTATAATGGCTGTATGTAATGAACAGTCATCATTTAAGTGCATCATACTACAAATCAATAAACAACCACACTGTGAAAAATTGTTCAAGAAACCAAAAGCAGGATGCAGTTTAGATAGTCTCCAGAAGAACTAAAATCTACATAATTTCAAAAGAAAAAGAAATCTTTCAAAAAGAACAGTATATAGAGAAGATGTCAACCTCAAGAAAGTGAGAATAACTCTAGTATCACGTTTCTTGGTGATGATTATAGCAAAGTGAAACATTAAATGTTTATTTCGGTACCTGTACCCAGAGGATTATGAGGTACAAACAGTGAATTGTAGAAACAAATTTGAAGACAGGCATTGTCAACAAAACACACCTTGTACATAAATAAAAAACAAGGACAGGAAATAAAGGCCAAATCTGTTCATTTTCCGCGTTAGTACTTATCTCTGTATGTAGCTGTCCTCTAGCTGTTCTGACCCATAAAGAGTTTAAAAGACAGTACTAGGATCTTACTAAAGAAAATAAACTTTTTTCAAAATACGTTATTTAGTACAGAGAAAAAGGTAGGAATTTCTAGCTGAACTGACCTGCAACAGAAATTATCATCACGCTTACTGCATCCCCTGTTTAGCAGAGCTGCCAGCAGTGGATTGTTTGTAGGGATAATTTGGCATATATACACTTTTACAGTTCCTTTGACTGCTGTCCTTTCCATATGAAATCCTGCTTTATCTGCTTTCTACTCCTTTATTGCGGCTCTGCTCTATAATGTAATTCATTTTGCTCTTACACACTGCTGCTGTCACCTAGAATCCAAGTTAACTGCTCCTCAGAAGTCCCATCCCACAATCTTTCTATAAATCTTATACTTACTTACTGAGAGAAAGAAGTTTGGGAATTTTCCCTGTCTTACCTGCCAGATATTGTGAGTTTACGGTTACATTTCTTGAATGACCAAACAATAAACTTCTCATTTAAGTAAGCTACATAGCTAGAAAATTAATTGCATAGATCATCATTTTTCTATCTATACATTAAGTGAGGCATGATATGAATGAAATTTCAGAACGAGTCCACAGAATTTTAGGAATAAAGAGCCATCCTAACCTACTCATCTATCCTTAGACCACGAGTTGTGTGTCAGAGGACACCAAGGGTGGTACTTCCCCAAGGAGACAATGGAGTGGCGAAACCCACCCTTGAGCTGAGGGAAATGTGTAAGAAGCAAGGCGCGGCAGAAAGAAATCATTCTGCTCTTATCCCCTACACTGTCCATTGCCTCGCTGAAGCGACTAAGAGGGACTGGGTGTGATGTGTGGTGAAGACAAGGGGAGGTGAAACTAGGAAGCGCACAGGGAAGTTGTTGTACTGAAGTTAAGCCTGGGGAAAGGGAAGTAAAGGGGATTCCCTTAAGGGATTTTTTAATGTTTTGGGGAGTTTTGTTATAGTAGGGGTTTTTTTTCCAATGTTTGAATCAGTAGTTAAAACTTTAGGTTAATTAGAATTAAATTATATTAAGTAAAAATCCCTGGCTGATGTTGTGTTGCCCATGGCAATTGGAAAGGAATAAATGTGGGCAAATATAGGGGAAAGGGGGTAAAAGTTGCTGGGTGTAAACAGGCAGCTTGTCTACAGGCCTGTCTGTCTGATCCTTACGTTTCACCACTGCAGTCTGTCCTCTACTCTGCCAAATTCTGTCCTGACTGCTAGGCCTTTAGGTGAAGAGATTTAGGCACCTGCAAGGGGATAGGGACCACAAACCTCAAGGGTGCATAGTTTGGAGGGTCAGGCAGCTGGGAGAGACCCAGGTTTGGGGATCAGCTACTGGGCCAGCCGCTATGAGGGGGCTTACATACGCTCAGCTTCGCTGCTGCCTGGACGGGATGGCAAAGAAAGGCAGCAGTCTTACAGCTGTCAGGCTAGGATAGACGGGATCCAGCTGGATTGTGGAGCCTGCTGGATTCAGTGACTCCTAACTGTTCTTTACTCAATGAAAATTGACAAAATTTTGTACATTTCAAAGAAAAGACAAGCAAAAAAAGTTCTTTATTTTTAAAAGAGGCTTGAGTAAAACACCATGGGGAATGCAAACATATTGTAGAACCTGCACATGAAAGGATTACCACAAGATAGACATAGTAGTAGTAGGTGAAAAAAGAAACCTTTTTTGTTTTATATTCTTCCTCAACTTGGATTAAGGACTTGATAAGATCACAGTAACTGAACAGTTAAATCAGCAGAACACAGGGAACAGTATCTTGTGATGAACACAGTATGGCATTTACCTGCTTAACCCAAATGTGCTGACAGGGAGATTGTATGTGCATCTGTGCTCAGTGAACCAGAATGAAACAAAATGTAGGCTTGAGTTAGTCATCATCACCCTGACAGAAGCAAACGGCAGGGAACGTGGTTTCTGAGTATAAACATTTTAAACCATGTTCTTCCAACCAAAGCTTTGGGACCCTCCTTCTTCACCGAAGGGATATATTGTGACAAAAGCTTTAGGCTAGCTCGTAATTAGGTAGAAAAAATCCCTATCTGCCATACTGTACACAGTATACTTGACTCAACTACAGACTTCACCATGACAGAAAGAAACAAAATCATATATTTAGTTGAATTGTCTACTGGTACACAAGGGATGCTTATTCTTTTGTAGAACTGGTAGCCAAAAGTGACTTCTGGTGAGCTACTGTTACCTCAGACACAGTAACTAGCTTTGGAGGCTGCATCTCACAAGCAGCACTTGAGTTCAGAGGCATCCTGATAGCCAGAAAGTTCTCCCTTCTAGCAAGTTGTTTTCTATTTCATTATTCTCTGAGATGACAGCATATTTGGGGAAAAAAAAAAAATTATTTGCCTGTTTTGAATATTTATTTTCCACTCGTGGCAATGCCTTTGCCAAAGCATTCTGCTTGTTGAAGCATATGGGAAGCAGCTTTACCACTTGAGTCTGACCCATAACTCCTCTATGTGCTTCCTTCACAGTTTGTGCCTTTAATGGGAAGAGGTATTAATACTCTACCTGTGATAGCAACTCAGCAGACTGTCATTTAGCAGATCTTGAAAGCAGTTCATGCAAATTACATTCCAGCTTGTCGTCTTCAGCAGAAGAATACATTAAGAGTAAGAAAGTCTTAAGCAGTAACAGGTTAGAAGAGTAAATATGAAAAGTTCTCTATCAAGACAGAATGGAGAAGGAAGGTGACAAAAAGTAACAGAAAGTAGTTTGATTCTCGTGAACTAGGTACAGCTAGCAGCAATGGTTAATAAGTCAAAACTTCTAAATTGCCTAGTGGAGCAAAGATGAAGAGGGCAGTAAATCTCAGAAATTGGTAGTACTAATGAGACTATAGAAACTGGAAGAAATAGGATTCCATATTAAGAAAAGAAGTAGAGAGACAAATGAAATGGGATGGTGGGGAAAAAATAGGTCCTCTTACTAAAATCTAAAAAGACTGCATTTAGCAGAGGGGTAGTGAATACTAAAAACATATTCATATTTTATAAGATTTTCTTGTGTGCATTTTGCCAGAACTAAAATGTGGTTACCCTGATAAACTTGCATAGGCTGATCATCCTTAGATACTGTATAGACTTTTTAAACAGGGAACTACAGAAAAACCTCTCAGACCATTTCCATACCTTCTGAGAGGCAAAGAGAAAGCATCAAGGTGTAGCCCTTGCCCCAGGTATAGCTGGAGGAAGAATGCATCCTGTCTAGAAGACTGCAGTGGCTGTGTTGTTTCTCTCCAAGAAAACTCTCTCTGGAGTTAGGCTGTGCTACTCAATTTATCATAGCCCAAAAGCTAAACCTAGGAGACCATTCTGATAAAGATGATAAAAACTTCTTGTTCCATTTAAAACAGCTGATGGAACAAGAATAGATAGCCAGGTCATTTCATGCAATATTATGTTTCCTCAGAAACCCTACCTCCAGAAAGCATCTTCTTGTCTACATTAGAAGGACTGTCAGGAAGACTCTCTTGGTTTAAAACTTGTGGTTTTGGTTTATTTCTTTGCTCCTCATGGTGACTTAGTGAAAAACTTTCTTGTCTCAGTCTGTAGTTATCCTCTCACAAAGGGAGAAAAAGAAAGCAACATATTGTTGTTCTTGATCTTTTCTACTAAGTGTAAGTGGATACCTCAAACCTGTAAGGACACTGAGGCTTGTGAGGCACTTTTTATTCAATTTTTTTGTAGCCAGACTCTAACTGAATAATTGCATTCTGTCATAGAAATTTCCTGTTAGGCTTAGACAACTGTGTTCTGATGCTGCTCATTGAGGGCTACCAAACTCCAGGCAAAAGAACTTGTGTATTGATCAGACTATGTGATTTTTCTATTCAGTCTGCTCCACTGTTGTTTAAGTATTGCCATAGATGTGACCAGCGCTGAAGCGATTCCTGGAAGGAATTTCTGTGACCCAAGCAGTCTGCAAATTATCAAATAGATTCTGTCTCTATTCTTATCAAATACCTCTCAGATCAAGAGACAGGACATAGTTAAGTAAAAGCAACAAACTAGGGCGCCATCACTGACACCAAGGATGGAATAATCTAGTCTTAAATAAGCATATAGAGAGTGAACCATACAGACATGCCTGACGGATATCACTCAAAATATGATAAATTTAAGATTGTCCTGCCCATCAGAAATTCTCCAGGTTGATTTGTCTGGTTAGAATTATAAGCACTGATATTGTGACTTCTCTGAGAATTCCTGTTTTAAAAAGACAGGTCAATGGTATCCTCCCCTCCCTCATCCCCTGAAGAAAGGAAGACAAATCAAAACAATTAGAAAAACGGATAATAGAAGTTTTCATTCCTCATTGTCAAGTAGACTTTTTCTCTTCTACACATAAACATTATTTCCCTTGTCTCAGTAACCTCTCATCATCATACTAATAACTTCCTTTTAGTGTCAAAACCAAAATGACCATAATAAGAATTCTGTCCTAACAAGGGTGGCAAGAAATGCTATAAACCCTTTTAATTTGTCCAAATACTTCATAGCTAAGAAGAATAAATCAATAAAAAGCATCCAAGAAATAGCTTTAATTTATCTCCCTCTTTCTTCCCTCTGTAATATTATCTTCTTTTTTTCATTTTTTAATTTCTCCTTATTGCAAATAAGAGGATGGAAGGATAGCTGCAGTTCATTTTTCAGTCCTAAAAATTGCTGAGATTATAGCTCTATGGAAAACATTAGCAAACTGAATATTTTTCAATTTATGCAGAAGGCTTAATTCTTCTAGTAGTTCATTTTCCCACTAGGTATTTTTTAACACTACAATACAAATATGATATTTAATCCATTCAAACTCTTTACAGGCTGATAGCCATCAAAATTTAAATTATTACTCTCCCCTCCAATTAACTATGTCACAAACATTAATACTTTCTTTAAGAAAAAATTGAGGCCACGATAAAGGGAATGGTTATATAAATTGATGTGTTTGTATGCATGCCCATTAATTATGTGGAAAGTGTTTAAACATTAAAATCTCTACTGCAGCCTTCAGAAATTTTGCAACTGGGAATACATTCATATGAAGTAAACTCATAAATTCAAACTGAAGTTTTTATTATTTAGGGTAGCTCAGTTTGAGTCAAAAAAATTAAGCTGAAGTTAGGGACTTTACCTCAGAAAATAGAGAACAATTTTTTTCCTTCACACTGAGATAATTTCATGCTCTATCAGCTTAAAGATCTTAGTCTCTGAGCTGGGTGTTTCAACTCTTTCTCCTATACTGGAGAGTTTTCCCTTTATAGAAGACAGAACTTCGTATTCACCTGTCTGCATAGGTGGTTTGCTATCATCTGTATGATCATCCAACAGGATAATCTAGTTAATCCAACACTATCTACTTCCAGTGCATTTTTCACCTTTTTAAGAAGATTCTGAATTGAAGATATCTATGTATGGGAAAATGATGACACCACACTTTTCATCTAACAGTGCATTTCCTTCAATGCGCTGTTCTTCAGGACTTTAGTGGTCTGCCTTGTTCATTTGAAGTGGCTTACCTTATATGCAGTCTCAAGTGGCCTTTTCTTCTGCAACTGCTACCACAGAATCAGGGGAGAAAAAATGAGCTCAAAACCAGAAAAGACAATTTTGTTCAGCCTGATAAATGATACAGGGAGAATTTAAGTACTGAGTTCACATACTATTTAAGATTAGAGCAAAATGGAACCTGCAAACTCTTACATCTGATTTTTATGCTTAAATGGCTCCTTGCAATCTCCATTGCTGTGTACTGAAATCCGATTACTCTGAAAAGCTGGAGGTTTAAAAAATTATTTGTTTTACATAGGATAAGGTTAAAACAGTGAAATGCTAAAACATGAGCTAAAAATGTGCACTTGCAGCCCAGAAGGCCAGTTGCATCCTGGGCTGCATCAAAAGCAGGATGGCCAGCAGGTTGAGGGAGGCGATTCTGCCCCTCCTCTGCTCTAATCTGGTGAGACCCCACCTGCAGTCCTGCATCCAGCTCTGGAGCCTTCAGCACAGGAAAGACATGGACCTGTTGGAATGGGTCCAGAGAAAGGCCACAAAAATGGTCCGAGGGCTGGAACACCTCTCCTACGAGGACAGGCTGAGAGAGTTGGGGTTGTTCAGTCTGGAGAAGAGAAGGCTGTGGGGAGACCTTATAGCAGCCTTTCAGTACATCTAGGGCAGACCTTTCAGCAAGGCTTGTTCTGACAGGACAAGAAGTAATGGTTTTAAACCAAAGGAGGCCAGATTTAGACTGGATATAAGGAAGACATTTTTTACAGTGAGGGTGGTGAAACCCTGGAACAGGTTGCCCAGAGAGGTAGTGGAGGCTCCATCCTTGGAAACATTCAAGGTCAGGTTGGATGGGGCTCTGAGCAACCTGATCTAGTGGTAGATGTCCTTGCTCACTGCTCATTGAAGGGGGGGTTGGGCTAGATGACCTCTGAAGGCCCCTTCCAAACCAAAGCATACTATGATTCTAATTTCCTTGGTAGTTTGAAAGTTTTTTCTGAATAAACTAGCTATGGGTAATTTAAAAAAATTCAACTCACATTCTATTTCTGAAACGTATGCTGTTAATTGCAGACAATTAATTTACTTCCAGAAAATTTTCAAGGACAGTTTTAAAAAATATAGCATTCACTTCATCATACTTAGTTACTCTACATGAGTGAATACATCTCTGTCTTAGTAATAACGAAATAGTACGAACAAAAATCCTTCCTTCCAGTCTGCCTGTATGTCTTTTAGCACTTGCAATATTCAATTTCAGGCTCATTAACAGAAAAAAAAGTTAAGATCTAATTGAAGGGAAAGTTAATCTAGAGTGAGTTGTTCTAGTTTTGAAATATTCCAAGTTTCTTATTTACCGTGATGACTTTTAAGGAAGAACTGATTTGAACACGAGTTGTAAACATTCCCTAGCAAACTAATACATTTTGTAGGCTAGAATTTCTGAATCTTAATAGCTTAGACAAATATTGCAGAGTTAATGATATTGAACTTCAAATATCTATGTATACAAATGTATATAAATATAATTTGTGTATTTCATAGATATAAATTAATTGTGGGAGTGTCATATGACAACAAAAATTGACAGCTGAGCATAAGCTATACAAAATATACAAAATATATACATAAATGTATTCCATGGAAACTACCAAGGCATTTTATAACCTACTGAGCTTTTTTGAAGTATTGAACTCTCTGCTGAACAACATTGCTGTTTCTACACCAGTTAGCTAACAGAGGAGTAGGAGGAAAAATTTGTGATCCTTTTCTTTCACACTCCAGCAGCAGCATGTGCAACAGATTCATTTTTGCTGTGCTTACTGGCCTCACAAAGCCTGCTTCTGTCTAGCATGCTCAGAAGACGACATAACAGACAGCTGTATGTTTGGCTTTTATTTTGAGCTATCTTCTTCTATAATGGGAGTGGTACTATAACAGACTTTGTGTTGCCTCGTGTAAACAGAGCTTTTCTTTTCAGTTAGTTTGGTCTGGATATCAGCATTAACAATAAGGCCATTTTGAAGCTGTTACAAAGTTGGGGAGAAAATAAATATAAAATCAGTTTTCTTCTTTCTTGGAGCCAAGTTCTGAATATTGAAAAAAGCACCATCAATCAGAGAAAAAAAAAATCAACATGTAAAATCCTCTCTTTCAACATCAGTCACCTCCAGAGCTATAAGAGTTTCCAAGAGAGGTGCTTTTCTTTGCCAAATGACAGATGCTTTGACTCAGGCTGAAGGTGAAGTGGAAATGTCCTGGAGAGCTCAAACCACCCTTGTGCTTGAGGAAACTTTAAAGATAAAATCTTCAGGGGAAAAAAAACCCAACCCAAATCCAAAACCCCACCTTTAAGAAAATGTTCATTGATATGCAGACATCCAAAATCCCCAAACCCATTAGAAATTGACATACTTAACAACAATTGTCCCAAATTTAATAATGTGTGTAGTCAAGCTGCTATAAAAACATCTGTTTCTGACCATCATCCTAGCCCTCAGGCTTAGCATCAGAAACAATGTCTCTATTAGAGTAATTTGGCCCATTTTATCTACAGCTCTTTAATCAGTCTTGGCTTTTTGGGTGTATGTTAACTTCTACAATTATTCATCGATATAAATATACATTTCATAGCTGTGTGCCATTCCTGCCTGGAAAAGTAAATGGTAAAACCTGTGCACTGACAAACCACAAGCATTTAGCAAACTGATACATCTCAGTGAGGAAACATTAGAATGTAGCATAAATATTCGTATGTGCTGTTTGCACTAATTCAAAAACTCTCTCATATGCTTCTTCTAAATTTCTCATATTTATTCCTACCCAACATAATATAAATCCCGTATAACATCTCAAGACTGAATAACACACATCAAATAAGGTGCACATGATCATAAATTATCTTGTTCATCCACCTTGCAAAATTTAAACTATCACTTTTCTATCTTACACTGAAAAACAGTCAAAAATGTATTGAATATGAAGAATTATTAGTCAGGAAAACAAACTGAACCAAAAGCTTTAAAAGACACTCTCTAAAACCTGCCATCCTCAAGAGTTACAGTAGAAAAAATAACAAGTGCAGAAAAAGGCAACAACAACCAGCAAAGGCCCATAATGTCTTTCTGTGAACAGCTACTAAAGGGACAAGGGCTCTTACCAAGTAAAAAGATGACAAAGGAAATAAAATAATTGATTACAAAATCATCAGGGGCAGGACAATAACCTGAAGAGGGGATGATTACCGATTGTCTCTTACAGGACCGAAAAAAGAGGGCATCTAGATGAACTAACAGGAGACAAGCTGAAAATAAAAGGTGTACTTCTTCACTTAACATGTAACTAGACAGTAGCACAGATGTAGATGATGACAAAAATGTACGTCACTTCAGAAAACAAGAAAATTAATGGTGAAAAAAAAATCTGCCTTGGCCTGTTAAATACAAAAACATGACATCTGGTTCATGAATTACCTGATTCACAACTTACTGGAAGCTGGGAGATGATGAAAAGGAAAGTATCACTGCATTCACGTCTCATTTACCTTCATTGTTAGTCTGAATCAGTGTGGGCATATTATTTATTTTCCTGGTATAGAACATGTCCTGCTATGTTTCTTTTCAAAGATGTCAAAAAAAAGTAGTACATAGCACCTTACACCCTCTTGTGTACGCAGTCCTCCAGAATTAGGTGACTGCAGTACACACTGCCTGAGGCTGTTTTCAGAGTTGTTTGATCATTTTAGGAGCAATTCTATACTGTCCCTATCAGGTAGAAATGCCAGTTTCATAAATGCTTTCAGGGCACACTTGTGGATCTCAGTTTTGACATAGAGATATACATACAAAGTGATCAATTGAATTGTTTCTCATTTTACTTTGCATGTATAAAATAGCAGAAGACTTCAATGAAAGATAAAACATTTTTAGTTAAGGAATTGGCATCTGCAAGAAGTCTGAAGTTATTTACTGAAAATAAACTCATCGAGGGTTTTAAATCACAGTTGTTCAGCAGAGTCAGATACACACAGTCATAAAGGAAAAAATGTGTCTTTTTATCCCAAGCAAATGAACAAACACAGTTATCTAATACAAGAATTTAGTACCAGCACTTTATTTAGACAAAAACTAAAATTGCTTCAACAATGGTGTGAATTCACTAATTCATAGATTACATGAAACTCATAGATTATGCATAGATTACATAGAAACATGGCAAAGTCTAGAAACTAAATACAGGATTTTTACCTTTGAATTTTGCATTTGACCTTTAATGTCATGAGCAGTCAGTCATGGGAAAAAAGAGAAAAATAATATGAGTATTCTGAATGGTTTTGATATGCCACATCAAGGATACCCAAAATGCACCTCATGATATTAATATATTTTTCATTTTTTTTTCATAAGGTTATGATCTTCAGCTAGCACAAGCAAGTTAAAAGCGGCAGAATCAGACAATGACAGTAAGAGCCACCATCTCTCACAAGATAAATACACATCTTTATAGGTAGCACTGTGACTTTCATTCAAAAGCTATAACAATTCAAATATAATCAAATGCTTTAACAGCATGATGGCATTTTCAGTTTCCAATCTGACAAAGCTGCAGTGCAGGACTTTCCAAGGTTTGAATATTACTAAAAGCACTTCACAATTTAAAATGCTTTCAAAAGCTTTGTGCAGAGACATTGGGTAGATGTGAAGCAGTGAACTGTTAAAGAGGTGGGAAAAGAAATATGCAGAATGATTTGAAAGATAATTTTTTTTTCTTTGAGTGTACCCATGGCTGTTTAAGAACAGCACAGGTATTAGCAGCTGCCTACTCATTCTTACACCAGGAAATTCTTCTGCTGCCAACAGTATTACAGTACAGGCAAGGATGGTTTTCCATTGGAAAAGTAAAAATTTGGAGAATAAGCAAAATAAAATGAAATAGAATTGGTTTATAATACACCAAATTGTGTAGTTTCCATTTACCATATGTGAACGACAAGGAGAAGAGGCAAGGATAAAGCAGGCAGGAATAAGTGACACTGATTACATAGCAATAGGGAACCTGTGAATTCTGTCACAGTCCATTTCCAAATTAAGGCCATGTTCTCCCTCCTTGTTTTTACTGTTGAAAATTGTTCAGTTTCAATAAAATGTATTACTACAATGTATTTCTAACCCTCTATATCTTGTTCGATTGTTACGGGTTTGCATGACAAGATTTTGGTAGCGGGGGGGGCTATAGGGGTGGCTTCTGTGAGAAGATGCGAGAAGCTTCCCCCATGTCTGATACAGCCAGTGCCAGCCGGCTCTAAAACGGACCCGCCGCTGGCCAAGGCCGAGCCAATCAGCGACGGTGGTAGCGCCTCTGGGATAACGTATTTAAGAAGGTGAAAAAAACCCAAAACTGCAGGTAAACAGCAGTCAAGAGAGAGGAGTGAGACTATGTGAGAGAAACAACTCTGCAGACACCAAGGGCAGTTAAGAAGGAGGGGGAGGGGATGCTCAAGATACCGGAGCAGAGAATCTTCCCTTGCAGCTCGTGATGAAGACCATGGTGAGGCAGGCTGTCCCCCTGCAGTCCACAGAGGCCCACGGTGGAGCAGATAACCACTTGTAGTCCATGGAAGGGACCTCACGCCAGAGCAGATGGACACTTGAAGGAGGCTGTGACCCCATGAGGAGCCCGTTCCGGAGCAGGCTCCTGCCAGGACCTGTGGACCCGTGGAGAGAGGAGCCGACGCCGGAGCAGGTTTGCTGGCAGGGCTTGTAACCCCGTGGGGGACCCACGCTGGAGCAGCCTGTTCCTGAAGGTCTGCAACCCATGGGGAGGACCCACGCTGGGGCAGTTTGTGAAGAGCTGCAGCCCATGGGAAGGACTCATGTTGGAGAAGCTTATGGAGAACTGTCTCCCGTGACAGGGACCTCACACTGGAGCAGGGGCAGAGTGTGAGGAGTCCTCCCCCTGAGGAGGAAGGAGCGGCCGAGACAACGTGTGATAAACTGACCGTAACCCCCATTCCCCATCCCCCTGTGCCACTCGGGGGGAGGAGGCAGAGAAACAGGAGTGAAGCTGAGTCCAGGAAGAAGGGAGGGGTGGGGGGAAGGTGTATTAAGATCTGGATTTATTTCTCACTATCCTGCTCTGATTTGATTGGTGATGAATTAAACTCCCTTTTCTCCCCAAGTTCAATCTGTTTTGCCCATGACAGTAATTGGTGAGTGATTTGTCCCTGTCCTTGTCTCGACCCTTGAGCCTTTCATCCTATTTCCTCTCCCTGTCCAGCTGAAAAGGGGGAGTGATAGAGCAGTTCTGGTGGGCACCTGGCATTTATCCAGGCCAAACCAAAACAGGTAATATGAAATAAAGGCAAACAGAACAACAATTAATGCAGATGAATTCTCTTCTTACTTCCTTCACATTGCCACAGTCATTTAATAGCTATGTCAATAAATGCACCATAAGCAAACTCAGCTTCCTGTCTTTACTAGTGAATTTAATATCCTGAAAAGCAATTGTTTTCAGTAGATCAAACTTCAAAACAAAATACTTCAAAATAGAATAGAATTGAGAGATACCACCATCTAATTCAGTATTCACTACTGTAGGGAAAAAACAGAAAATTGTTGCCATTTCTGAGTGCAAAGAGGACAGTGACTAGCTCAAATGATCTTTTAAAAAACGATAGACAATCTGCAATGCTGAAACATGTTGCAAGGGGACAACATTTTATAACAGAAAGACCTTTAATACAAGGTGATAATCTGTTTTGAAGAAGGATAGACTCTGCTTCCATCTATTTGTCTTGTACTTCAAGAGTATGTACCAAAAGCACAAATGCATCCCAAGACCAACAATATAACACTCAAAGCTCATTTGAGCATTTAACTAGCTTTTTGGGTCAGTTTATAGGAACCATATGAAAGACAGTTTTTTGGTGTTCCACAACAGTGGATTGTCAAAAACTATTTCTTTTCACTTAAAAGCATCCTGCTTTTTTATTTCCTCACTTAGACGAGCAGCTAATGACCCATCACTGGTGTTCCAGAGACTGTTTGCTTGCCTCTTTGCTTCCTGTGCAGAACAGAAATCCCTGCAGATGCACAGGGTCTGTATCAAAGAATTCCAAAGCAGAGTGTTACTGCTTTATGATCAGTTTCCAGAAAACAGCACACAACAGGCTTGTAAACCACCACCAATTTATATGCCATTCATGCCACAATGGCGTTGGACAGCAATTTTATTAGGAATACACTGTCGTAGGTTTATGTATGCAGTAAGAAATCTATTGCTTGCCCACTTAGCATATCTGATTTGTGCTGCAGGAGAGGCATTGACAGGTGATACTAGTGAGACTAACTGTATTATATCATTTTTTTCCATTAACTAATTGAAATTTGCAACAACTGTAGTTCACTAGCAAATCAAGCAGCATAGAGCAAGAATAAGTTGATTTGTATGTTTCAAAACTTGGGTATTACAACCACGATGTTAGCATATTTGGAAAAATCAAATTTGTACTGGAAATAAAAGTTACAATAGAGGAATTTGGAGTATTTATCATACTCTGTTCCTATCCAGTGTTAACAGGGCATAGGAAACAGAAAAATGAAATAAGTATAAGCTGGTAGACCTCTTAAGAACTTGCTATCTGAGTAGATAGGATCTAGATCTTCTCTGACTGCCTTTCTGACTTGATATGGAACATAACATAGAATCATAGAATTGTTTGGATCAGAAGGAATCTTTAAAGGTCATCTAGTCCAACCTCACTGTAATAAGCAGGGACATCTGCACTAGATCCTGTTGCTCTGAGACCTGGCCAACCTGACCTTGAATGTTTCCAGCGATGGGGCATCTACCACCTCCCTCAGTAGCCTGTTTCAGTATCTTACTACCCTCACTGTAAAAAATTTCTGCCTTGTATCTAGTCTAAAAGTACCCTCTTTTAGTTTAAAACCATTACCCTTGTCCTGTCACCACAGGCCCTGCTAAAAAATTTGTCCCCATCTTTCTTATAGGCTCCCTTTAAGTACTGAAAAGCCACAATGAGGTGTTCCCAGAGGCTTCTCTTCACCAGGCTGAACAACCCCAACTCTCTCAGCCCATCCTCACAGGAGAGGTGTCCCAGCCCTTGGATCATTTTTGTGACCCTCTTCCACACCTGCTTCAACAGGTCCATGTCTTTCCTGTGCTGAGGGCTCCAGAGCTGGACGCAGGACTCCAGGTGAGGTTTCACCAGAGCAGAGTAGAGGGGCAAATCACCTCCCTCAACCTGCTAACCACAATATCCTCAGCTATGAATTAAAAAACTGTTATATGCTCTAACAGAATATATCAGTTCTGATCTGGATTCACGAAGGTACTATATATTTACAAATCTGAGCTTAGACCAAGAGAACTGGTGAAGCTCAGTCTGCATCTCTCTGCTATTGCATTTTAAAGCAAAACAGAAAACATAATGTTAAATTAGGCATATTTGCTAAAAAGGATACAAATTTTCAGAGGCAAAGTGCTGCAATATACCTTTCAAACAATGGGTTCTAGAGCTAAATGCAAGCAAACAACAACCCAACTTAAGATGAAAATGAACTGATTTATCTTGAGAAGTACTTTTTGTTCAGAGCACTTGCCATTCTTTTCATAGTGTTACCAGACAAAATTTTGTGTAAGATTTCTAGTTGATGTCAAACGGAATAAACTTAGAAGCTGAAGGACCTAGAGTATTTGGCCAAACATCACAGCATTATTCTGACCACTGTCATATTAAGGTGATTTGTTTACTGATATTGCAAACTGCTGAAAACTTTCTAATGCAAATGACAGTGTTATGAATGCTTTTGTAGGTGTTATGAAAGTTTCTGTAGAGAAATTGTTTTTCATAAGTATTTCTGACAATGATACTAGAACTTGGTAGTTCAGTCTATTTACTGCACAAGTTTTACAAGAACATTGTGTAACAACTGGCCAGGTTTGTTTTAGTCCTCAATCACTTGACAAATCCCAGTTCTCCCCTTTGTCTCTACTGTACACGAACTAGGCATTTATTTAAAAGTAAGTAGATAAGCCTTTTATTTCCCCTCTATATCTTAGGAAGGCTCTTGGGGAATGAATGAAAAATTTCCAGATAGAACATTTAGATAGGAATATATGAACAGAAAAGTCACACAGATAAATTTTCAGCACTTCCTGGTGAAGGAACCTGCCTGGAAGAGACAAATTAAGTCATGTTTGCTTAAAAAGTCAGTCCCTAAAGACTGCCAAACAAAAGGAGAATTACACCCCATCCCTCATGGATCCCATATGTCACTTACCTTGTAACTGTGCTACATATACCAATAAACATTTAAGAAAGGGCATCTCGAACAACTACAAGTTCAGATGCACTTGTTTTCTTATACCTTCCCGACACTTGAAGAATGCAAGTGTAGACAAGGAATGCAGAGATGGAATTATAAGGATAGACTGTAGGATTATAAGCGATAGATGTCAAATTAAAATTCACAGCTCCACAAGCAATGACTAGAAGAAACTTTGGCTGTCATTCAAAGGCTTATAACCTACACACACTGTATATTCTAACATAAGTCACTGATCTTTTCAATATATCAAAGAGGTAAAGCCAACAAGACAAAGTCAGTAAGCTGTAGAAGAGTGCCGTTTCTGCTCATTTGGTTCTATTCCTTTCTATTTTCAAGGAAATATTTGAAAAAATCTATTAGCTCCTCTCGTCTTAGGTTCAGCATTATTTTCCCATCTTGATCGACATCAGTTAGGGCCAACAGTACATCAGTCTGAAAGTTATTTTAAGTTTTAAGGAGAGAAATTCCACCAGATGTGGAAGCTGAGATGGGTTTAGTGAGCAAACAACTCAAGCACAGAACAATTAAATATGTCTTACAAAAATATCAGATTAGTTAGGCACTTAGAAAACAAATAGTATGACAATACGCTTAGTGTGATCCAGGGACTGAAAGAAAGACGAAGCACTTGGGCATTTTAAAAGCAATTTTTGGATGCATTATAGGAAAACCACTATCTCTGGCACAGCAAGTAATTTTTTTAAAACATTTATTAAACAGGCACTGAAGTCATCCACTTCACGTTTGTTGTGACGGCACTATGTGCCGCTAGGCACTTTAGGTGTGCTTCCCAGTTACAAAGCCAAATTTACTTAGAGTCAGTATAAGTACATTATCTAATATTCTTGAGGCAAGAAAAGTTTTGTTTATGTCATTTTCTAGAATTTTTATGTAACCATGTGACCACAAGTCACTCATATGTTAAGGAAAATTATTTGTCAACAGTGTAGAATTTTTGTCAGAATGGCAAGGATGATTATAGAATGGCTGTGATGAGAGGGGAACTGTTTCGAACACACTTCTGTACTACTGCAAAGTATTTGATACGTGCCTTCCACTTTAATAAGCTATTTTATTCTTTGCTTTTCCTGAAGTGAAATATACACTGCTAAAGAAAACTGTGAACCTTGCTGTTTGTTCTAAGTCTGATGAAAATTTTAACTTTGGATTTCTAATTTTAAAGGCTGAGACACTTGGATTCCCTAGTTTTTAAAGGTATTCTTCAATAATCAGAGACCAAACAATCTATTAATACTAGAAGTCTTCCATACCACCCAGCAGAAAGCAGCTATGGCTCCCACTATGAAGTCTTACTGAGCTTTTTTGTACCTTATTATTTTGGAATAACATGTCAGAGAATTGTGTTATATTGCAGTAAACCTGAAAATTTTACTAAGCTTTGTTACCAGAAGGTTACCAGAAGGATAATAATTTATATTTGTCTGGAAATATAACTGAAAGTTCAAAGTAATTAAAATATAATAGGAAATTTAACTTTTATAGATAACAGTCATTCATCTAAATACTCTGCAGTGTTTTCAAAAGATCCCTAAAAGTGTTTAGGCAAAGTATTACTGATCATGTTAACTAGAACCAGAATAGATTTGAGGAAGGAGGGAAAGGAAATAATCAACAGTTTAGAGACTCTTTTGTGATGGTCTAAATACAATTGGCTTCACAAGTATCTGATTTACTTCCACACAAAAAGTGTTTGTTTTTTTTCTAAACATAGCACTCATGAATGCTAGATTTTTAAGCAAAGCCAACTGGTTTTCCCAGAACAGATTTTCAAAAAGCAGAGTCTCTTTAAGGTCAGAATGTTTTAATAATTTATCTTAATCCACTCACTTCTCTCTCCTCTGCTCTTTGTTACCATATTAAGAACTAACCACTACTCTAATGTAAAGGAGAAAGAAAGACTTTATTTGTGATATCAAGGGACACAAATTAGAATTCAGCTCTCTAAGGCTGAAAAATTTGAAATTGACCATGTTAAAAAAAAAGTGTTTAAAAACCATGCTAATCTGGAGCCAAAAGCTAAGTATGAATTCACAGGAATTCATTTACTGAAATTTTTTGTAATAAATTAACAAATTTTTAAACTAAATACCCTGACATGAGACAAGACCTAAAGTGTCCTGAATTTAATGCCTAGACCATGGTCCAGTTAAGTTAATGCAATTACCTGAAATTATTTCATCCTCTTGAGTCACAGGGGATTTTTGCCTGAAGCTTTCACATTATATTGGCAGTTCTTCCCCAGGTCAAACATATTTAAGACACTGCAGTGACTTTACGAGAAAATTCTAACGTTTCAGATTATGCACATATAAGAGCATGAAAACACCAAAAAAAAAGAAAAAAACCACCTCCTTCCAAACCTTAATTAACGCTATGATGCAATTCATATGAATCAACACATCCAACCTGTCTTACAGGCACAGGCTAATAGTGTTGCAACTATATTTAATAGGAAGAGATTGAAGATGTGATGTCCCCTCTGAACTGGTATCAACATAATTGTAACTAGGACTTTCTAATGCTGCTCAAGTAGTTTCCATAGTGACTGATGTTACACTGGAATATAAAACATCCTCGGCAGCTGCATTATTTCTGCTTTGGAGTTTAATGTTTAAGAGCACTAGCAAGAATGTGAATAGTGCTGAAGTTGTAGTACAGTTATGTATTTATTACCACTGAGAATAACATCCATTTAAAAGTTCTTTTCAGATATTCTCAATATCAAATCTTATCTGAACTGAATTACCTTCAAACAAGTGAACTTTAGTGTTCCCCATAGTTTTGCACTCCAGCTCCACAGGGATGCTCTTTTTGCTACCAGGTGTGACTGCTCTGCCTACAGAGTCCAGTCATTTCTTTCTGGCCACGCCTTAGTATTGTATTCAATGATTCTCATTCTGAAACTTGCTCATCCCTAAAACACCACTGAAAACTATTTCTGTCTTGCCTTATTACCCATGTGGAATGGATATACAGTTCTGTGCTTAGTTCTCCACTTTTTCCTCAGGTGTCCTTTGGATCTTCTTGTGTCATTGTACTTGCACTGTTCCTCCTTTACCTCTTACCTTTACATACCTGTCAAATTCGAAGCACACACTTTCACACGTCATTTCTAGGCATATAACTCTCACAAAACTTTACTAGACATCATTAGCTTCCCTATCAACACCTTATTTTCAGACATTTTTGATATGTGCTAAGCCACCCCTTGCATGACTTAGGAAATGCAAATCCAACAAAACTAAAGATCAGACTCTTCTTGTAAACCCAAGTAAATAAACCTCTCCTTTTTCTTCCCCTTTTTTTCCTAGTAAAATAGCCCTGTAACCTACATTTTACTGTTCCTTAGTCTTTTTTTTTTTATGCGGGAACAGGTGAAAATGGCCTTCCCAGTATGGGTACCAAGTCCTCTATATCATTCAAGCAGAACCATAAAAGTTGATATACTAGTCTATTCTTGTCACTGTCTTGACTGAAGATTGTTTATACATTCACCTCAGCGAGATCACACACAGATACTTCCCCATCTTTTTGTTAGACTTTCTCTTTAACAGTTGTGGTACTAAGTTGGTCAGTACATTTCAGATACAGTGAGTTTCTGAAAATTCAAACACGTTTTAGAATGAGAATTTGATTCAGCAATGATTTAACTTTGTGCTTAAAAATTATGAACACTTTGTTCTAAAAGAAAAGACCTTTATACTGTGATAGCCTCATTACAGTTAATAAGTGTGGACAATGCCCTATCTCAGTCAAAATAACAATCACCTTAAAATGTTGCCTAGTCATAAAGCGTTCCATTCATACAAAGCTCAGCTGATACTTGAAACTCGTGTTCCCAAAGCATACTATTAGATTTTATTATCTAAAATATGACTCTTAGGTTCCTATTGTCCCAAAGTTGCTGTAGAATCAGAACATTCTTAAACGCACTGTAACAGGTCCCTTGTTAGTTTGTTAGACATTTGCCAATGTTAATATCCCACACACATGGAAAAGATACTAATGAGGGGAAGATGTACCAAGTAATATAATTCAGATTCATTGCATAACACATGTTCCAAGGCAAGCATTATTTAACATAAGGTTCCAGATAAAACATGAATGAAATTGTGAAAACAACTGCTATGTTTAGTTTTCTGCTTTTACTGAAGACAGACCTTCCTCTTCTCTCTCAAACTCAGTTCCCATAACGTCTCTCTTCATATAGTCAATGTACTAGTCAACAAAGTACAAAAAAGCCCAAAATAACCCACACGGTGGGTAAAAATGAAATGGGAAATGGGAAATGGGCTGTTTGAAGTAATCTAAAACAAGAGGGCTCTCAGCTCGCCTTTTTTAAATTGGCTCCATTGAACTTTTCTTATTCCTTTTTTTTTTTATTATTCTGAATACTAAGTATATCTTTTGCTTTAGAACAGAGCAAAAAGTCTTAAAGAAAAATGGAAAAACGAAATTGACAAAGTAGCTTCTTTGCCTCTGATCCACTTTCTCCTTCTTAGACATTATTCTTTTTAAAGGTTTTCCTTCACTATTCTTTACCAGTTTTGTGTTATTAATCTGTACCTTCATCTAGGTTTTCCTATCCTGTCCAGCCTCCTTATGCATTCTATAAATTCTTTAACTCTGCCTTTCTCTATCTTCTAAGCATATTATTTCTGCAGTCCAGCTTGAATGTAGAAGTCTACTCTAGGAAGTCTAGGTTTATGAATATGACAGGATATTTCTGTTTCTCTTCTGGCTTTCCAGACAGCATTCCCCAGCAGAGTACTTCCTTTCTCAAGTATTACAATTATTCTCAGAATATATATTGAAGATTTTTTTCCAAAACTTTTACACCCTAAACAGTTTATATGCCATGTTTTGTTATACAAAGAAGCTAGCAAAGAACCAGGCTGAAAAGACTGTCTTAATGTTCAGCCTATGACTGTCTGATCTTCTGTGGTGTCAGACAGAACTCTGGAACTGTGGTGTCAGAGGGAAGGGTTAGACGAAGAACATTTTTCTTCAGAAGTATCTCTGTCAATTCAGATAGCACAGGTCTTTTGCTTCTTCCCTGTGTTAGTCATCTGCAACCTTCTGAAGTATAGGAAAGGACATCTACATCTGTTTATTATTCTAATCACAAATATGTGTGGATGTTAAAAGGTAGTTAAAGACTCACATCTCTAATTCTACACCTCTCCACTGGGACTGGTGATTTGTTTTCTCTAGCAGTACAATTAATTTTATTCAGTAAAAAGAAGAAACATTCAAAAGTGTGAAGGAGACAGGGAAATAAAATGCATAAATACCCTGTTGTCATCATGAAATACCTAGGCATTCTCAGACTAAGCATTACATGGTTCTAAAAGCCGTCTTTGGCTTAAAATTGTTTATGTACTCAGAAAAGTCTGCCTGTTGCCTGCTCACCTAGTTTATAATGCCCCAAGTTGAACTAATGACTGTATAACACTGCAACTAAATCAGTATTCCTCAAAGGTTTTTGATGAGCAGGAAATTCCCTTCTACTCCCTTCTGCAATTAAGTGGAAGTTAATAGCATCTACATTCTCTGTTGTAATCCTTTCCAAGCGAGAAAGATAACATATTTTTCAGGCTCCATTTGTGAAATACTTTTAATTTTTCTTTAACTGTACAATGTCCTTTAAAGCCATGGGCTGTTCCTAATCTCAAAACATTATACTGGCTGAGAATATGCCATCATGAGGAGTGGTTAGGGTAGTTTGGGTTGTATGTTCTACTAGTTCATATATGGTTTTAGTAGATAAGATTTCAAGTTAACTCATAATCTACTAAATCCCAACTCATTATCTTGTGAATGTAACCGCTGTCTGGAGATATTACTGAGCCATTATGACTGGCATTATAGCAGTCATGTCAAAGCCATTTCTTCACTAACAATGCCTTGTCCATTGCTGAAATAATTTCTTGAGATTAGAGAAATTTATTTCATGATATTACTACTATGAACTCAGGATTAAACTTGCTGTCTAAAAATTAGCAAAAGTCACATCATTCCAGGTATTGAGTGTACTGTTTAATAAAGTGATGTCAATAGAGCTTTATGACCTGGAGTGTACGCTCATGTGTTATTTAGTGGGAGGGACAGAGCACTAGTCTTGGTCTACAAGTTCACAGATGCTATGCTGCCTAAGGGTATCTGGTTGTACATCTTAATGCCACTCAGCTGTTTTTAATGAGAAAAATCGAAACATCAGATTATAAAGAGTAGGAGCTGATGGTAAATGTTACTTAGTTGCTTCCTAATCTTTGCAGTTAGCTCCAGGTAAGAAGAAATTTCTGCTTCCCTATTTTCATCACACAGCCTCTTCTAGGTGTGTTAATGCTCATACTGTTGCGCAGATTGCCGCTAAAAGATACAACTTGTGAAATGGAACTGCTTGGTTCTCCAAAGTGTTATGAATATTTTCTTTATATTTTGGGGGTGAAATATTCTTACGTTAACATCTGGTGACCAAGAATGATGATTCTTGCTACACCTTTAAAAATACTTCTGTATTTTGGAAGAAATATTTATATCCTGCAAAATAAACAGCTAGGTAGTTGGCTCCATATATAATATCCAATTCGCATTTATTGAAGTCAAGAAAAAGGTTTTGTGCTGAGCTCCACTGCCCCAGTATAGAGTAAGAATGGTAACTAAACACACAGAAGTAGATCTGACAGAGGACTGAAAATTATCATTATATTCCTATAACTTCTCCTGCAAAAATCTTGAAAATCAAGCAGTGCTTGTAGTGTAACCACTACAATCTATGAAAACTTAAGTTTATGTTCTGCTATTAAATATGTCAAATGTGACACAGTAAGTTTTCACAATTTAATATTTTGGTTGTCAGACAGGATTAGAAGAATAAAAAGGGCCAAAAGTAAAAATTCTCACTCTTTTCTTATTAAGCAAATTCAAAACAAAAGGACAGAGAGTTTTGGAAACATTAAATATAGCTGTCTGAAAATACACTCTTGCTACAACTTCATCTAGTACTTACCTCACTATTTTAAATGCACTCCTGGAAAAATCTGATTCAAATTATTGAACTTCTTTATCTTCTCTGTTCTTTATAATAACAGAAAGACCACAAATTTTGAGAAGAGACAAGTAGATCAAGTACTCATTTTGCTTGTAGATTTTAGAAAATGCTGAGTGAAACGGAGGTTTGTGTAAGTTCTGTCTGCTAAGAAAAGAATCACTTTTAAGATTTTGAAAATTTAATGCAAATATAACCTTATAGACAATTTTTTATGAAGTTTTGGAATTTAACTTGTCACTCTGTTATTTCTTCACGCAGCTCTATCTTTGTGCTGCTTCTCAATCTGTGCAGAGTTCCATATGTAGAGAATAACTTCATGTAACAGTTTTCTAACCCTTGAAATTTTGTCTGCTTTGGGGAATGGATGTTGCAAATGAGAAAAACTTCTTGATTCCCAGTTTTCATCTATGTATCCTGGGTTTTCCCCTTGTCTTTTAGTTCTCTTTTGGGTTTTCCTCCTGGCACTCTTCTGCTTGTATTACCCTTCTTTGTAATTTCTTCTTCATGCTCATTGTATTTAGCCTTCTTTTATGTATAATACATATGGCATGTAATTCATGTTTAATGAAGAATTCCTGAACTATTTTTATTTTACTAGACAGAATAGACTATTGCAAAATATGACTTCACGACCGCTGAGAGGGTATAATTTAGACATTAGTAAAGAAAAGGTGACAGAACTGAGCTGAGTGACTAAGTAACTTTATTTTCAGTGTCTGGATCAAAGAATTGTAAACAGTTCCTTAAATTGTCAATCTTATAAATATAAGACAGAACATTCAGGAGTGCATTATGAATGGTTCTTGAAGAGGAATATTTATCCTTAGCTAAAAATTAAATCCAAACTTAATCTGTATAGAACTCCAGTTTATAACATAATCTAAATTACTTCCTCAGCATATAAGCAAGTATTACACACAACAAAAGCCATTTCACAATTTTATTTCATGGGTACTCATCTCACTTCCAGAAGAAAGATTCAATAGTGTTAGTGAACGTAGTATCTGCAATTTTAACTAGTTTTAACATCTTTATTTTAGAGGACATAACCTTCACAGATCTCCATGCCAGATCACTTCTACTGCTGGCCTGGTACTGTGATGCATTCAGACTAACAGCTGACCCAAATCTAGAACAAAACGCTCATGATTCATACATCTGAATGGGAAGTGGCATATACTAGCCTATCCCTCAAGACTTTGGGTGCCATATTCACTTGAAAAAATGATCAGACACCAGTCTAGAATATCTGGGAGCATGTCATTCTTGGCAACCTACAACAAGTCAAGAAGCAAAATAATGAAAACCAACCCATTTCTTGTATAGTGGCATAAATTCTCTGTAGTGGATTTAACTGTGAACAAGAGAGTTCTTGGTACTGTCTAGAGAACAGTTTAATCATGTTTTGCTAAAGAGTATCACACGCGCTATTAACCAGCTTGAACACAACATTTATGGCAGAACTCAAGAGGTGCAGAAAACATGTGCTAGACATCTTCTGGTATGCATAAGTTGCAGCGTTCACTGTTTAAAAGACTACCCAGTGATACTTTCGCACTATCCAGTAGCCTCAACCTGTAGAAATTTAGGCTCGTTACCTGGCCAAGATTTTCACTTGGAGAGTGAAATACTTCCCAGGCTATTTCTCTCCAAGGGTATTTGCGAAAGTCTGTGCTGTGTGTCAGTGACTGCTGTTACAGTTTTTTACCAACAAAGCATGCAATGAAGTCTAATACGTCGTCCACATGGGAAGTGAATTACTCTTTCATAGATGTGCAGAGTGTTACTGCTTGAATAAGTGCCAATCATCCTTCAGTGTCTATATTTCTTGACTGGTGGGAGCTTTTCATTACTGCAGATAAAAAAACCCCCAAAACAACCAAACAAAAAACCCCCAAAAAACATTAAGAATGTTCAAGTTGGTGAGAACATCACCAGCTGTCTGCTTGCTTACAGAACAGCTGTATCAAAACACTAGAGAAATAAAGACTTGTTCAATTTTCTAGATTAATAGGAAGGAGGTTAGCAAGACTAAGACATTAAAATAATTTTTAAAATCAAGATGAAACAAATAGAAGTTTTTCTGAGTGTGAAATTTCTGTTCACTAGAGATTTTTCAAGTGTGGCAGAAGCTGTCACTTTGAATTGCATTAAAAAACATTTCCAACTGAGTAGGACATACTGTTTGTCTTCGAGAAGTGTGACAGCCACAGAGAGACAATGGCAATTAAACAAGAAAGACCTTTCAAGGAACACTTCTCAAGGTGATGCAAAAGATAAAAGTAGACATGAGCAGTCACCTTCTCATAATAACATTCTTCCTTGATAAAAACACAGAGAAATTCATGGCTTCTCAATACAAGAGACATAGAAGAGACCATTGCATTTCAATAAAATGCTTGAAAAAGCACTCCATGAATATTAGCCAAAGTATTTATATAAAAAGAGTAATTGATTAACAGGAAACATTAAGAGTTTATGAAGAACCAGTCTGGCAAGTAGAAAGCTATTTTTCAGCTATTGGCTTTGTTGTAATTAATGTTTTCATTAACTATTTGGTCACAAAAGTAGGAGTTTTCTTATTACATCTGTTAAAAAAGCTAGGAGACATGATCAGTATGACAGGCAACAGATTATCATGCAGGAACAGCTTGATAACTAAAGGAACTCAAATTGGACACATCCATACTTTAGTAGAAGTAACTTGGGGTATGACATGGGAAGGAAAACGGAATAATTAACCCATGTTTTCATCATACAGAATCTGGATGATAACTAAAAGTATAGTCCCTTGATTTCTAAGGAAAATTATTTCTGTGCAAAATGAGATTACACATCGAATGGAAAATATAAAAATAAATACACACAAGCAGAGTGAAGGGCAACTAAATTCAGATAGGCTCTCTAATGGTCCAGAGAAGATCAGAAGAGTGAGGGATGAAAGAGTGTGTTGTTTCTCAATACTAATTAGTGGGTTTAAAAACAAATGAAACAAAGGGATACTTGAACTGAAATACACTGTTTGTAACCAGACCAACAGAATCAAGACAGCCATGGATGCATTCAGACTGAAAATTGGAAAATGGCTTCCAGCTGTCAGCAAAGAGAAGTCATTAAACAGCTTTTCAAAAGAAACAGAAGGAACCCAGGCCTAACTGATTTAAAAGTTATTCTTGCAAGTTTCTGAGACACTTTAGGCTGCAGTCAGCAAAGAACAAACATTAAAAAAAAATCAGGACTTCATTTCTAGTTCTATGTAAAAGTATTCCTTTAGTCTTCAGACAGGGGAGAGACAAAAATTGCCACAAAATGGCAGCTCCTATGAGACCATATTTTCCTTGATTTTTCTACAGAAACCCTGGAGATGGCATGACAAAAGTCCTCCCATTGCTTGTTCTAAACAAGGAACATGGATGCTCATGATCTTTGTCCACTCAGCAACACTGGCCTTTATTCATAACAGAATACTAGATTTTATGAGGTAAGGAAAAAAAACAAAGAAAGAGAAAGGTCTCATTTCTGAGTCCCATGCACACCAACTAGTGTCTGTCAGTCACATATTTGAATATGCACATATACTGGACAGCTATAAACTACCTTCTAGCACAGCTGAAATTTCAGCTAATCAAGCAAAAAAAGCTCCCTTCCAGCAATGTCTTAAAAAAAACTAGCAGTAGTATTTACATTTTTAACCTCTATCTGAATCACATTTAAAGAATAGATTGACAGTTCTAGAAATTCCCTACAACCAATATTAATGCAGAATAAATTAACTAAATACATTTTTGTAAAAGCAGCTTTCTCTTATTGAGTGATATCAGAAACGTTAACTAAAACTGAAGTGATTTGCTGATTTCCTAGCTACATAAAAGCAAAACAAATAGACAGAGTAAAATTCAAGTAATGATGAAATAAAAAAAAAGGGTAGAAGGGCTGACTTGACTTAACGTTCAGAACAATAACATATACCTTGCTTTTCTTTTAAAATACAACTACCATGTATGCCAGGACAGAATGAGTACTTATACTTGAGCAAGACCATTCTTCTTTAAGTTTCCAACATGGAAGTATGCATAACAATCATACAACATCCCAGTGGAATAAACTTCAAATATTCTGAGTGGGATGGTAGGTTGAATTTGAAATATTCTGAAGGGAACCTTACTTTAGCATTGCTAATTCTCCATTTGCCAAAATGTTTGACTGAACTACTGTTCCAACCTTGTATATTTATATGAACTGGGTTTTACTGAAGAAACACCATTACATAATACTGTAGCATTATCTGACCTACCGAATGCTGAAGACAAGAATTGTAAGTTTCATTAATCAAAAGCTAATGAATTACACTGTTGTAATGAGAATCAGCCTAACTTTTGTTTCTTTTTCCACAAGAAAATTGTGTGATCACATTTATTTGGAGGATGCTTTGTGGAGGGCTTTTAGTTTCTATGATTATTTTTACACTTTGATGTACTACAGCTGCATCATTGGCAAGACTTTCTGATGGAAATCTAGGTAACTGCAAGCAAAGTCTGCTGTGTATGTTTAACAATTTGTACGGTATGGAAATTACTCAGGAAGAAGCTACATTAAGGGAATGTGAAGACTGAAAAATGAAAATGCCTCTGAGCTGCCTCAAATCATCATCTCAGATTTATGCAGTACAGCAAAGAAATGAATTATATTCTCACACATATTTCCAGAGCATTAGTGTCTTGATTAATGCAGACAAAGGAAAGTTTTTCAGAAATGTAAAAAGATTTCCTAATCAAGAAGTCTATTCTCCTTTGTACCTTTGTCCAATGATCGTATCAAGAGATTTCAAAATAGCTTATAAGGGAAACTGAGCATTGTTATTTCCCATTTCATACCTGTGCAAACTGAACTATGAAAAAAAAAGAAGTTTCTTGCCTAGTGTCATCCTCTGCAAGAACAAACCAATAAACTTGGTTGCCAGATTGAATTTCATACTGCAGTGACATGCCACATTTATTTAAATTAATTATTTATTTTAAGGAAAGGTTTTGAAAAATGTAGTCTATAACTCTTGTGGGCATTGAAGGCCACCTCAGAAAACTAAATCTTATCCCTGGGTACTATAGGCTATGTACGCTGGCTATTCACTCAACAGGTGGTCACTCTTCTTCCACAATTTTGGTGTTTGTAGAATGATTGCCATGGTTAATTTCAAGAAGGAGATGAACAGTTAGCTATAAAATGAAATTCTAACAGTTTTTCATTTGCAAATTTGCAGTTATTTCACTATCAAAGTTCTAAGATCTGCTTCCCTTCTCTCAGGCATTCACGCTTTTGAAATATGTATAACACTCCATGTCACGAAGCAAAATGCAGACTCTTCAGAAACATCAAGGTCAATAAATAAATAAAAAAGTCATTACTCTTTATTAGACAGTGGCCTATACTTAATTCCAGATTAATTCTCATCAAATTCTCTCTTCACCTTGTACTGTTTCAACTCTTTAATGTGATTAGATTCACAGGGATTTCTTTAGAATTATTTCTGTGAAGAAGTTCCAGATGTGGGATGAGCAAATTAAATAGTTTGCTCACAACAGCTAGTGTTTGCAAGTAAGGAGGCTGACCCCCGATTTCCATGCCTGCCCCAATCACTTGATCTCATGCACATGGTACTCTCATTTCAGTACCTTGTTTATGGCACTCTTATGTAATTTTTCTTTTAAAAGAGAACACTGAATTCAACTTTTACCACAAAAAAGAACGTTTCTGGGATTGCCCAGTGCCTTTGCAAGATGAACAGCAGCAAGCGGTTTGCTGTTATTCTATGACCAGGTACCCCTGCGCTGCAGCATTCATAATGATAGAAAGGTTTTACTTGGGCTTAGGGGTTTACTTTTGATGCACAGGTGCCGAGTTTCAGCATCCATGCAGGGACAGGAATGACTCTCACACATTGATACAATGTACGGTCGATCCCGATTTATTGGTCTGCTTGCGTGGTTAGATACATTTTTCATATCTGCACACGTGATCACACTTATTTGGATAGGCTACAGACATAAATCACGCGCTGTTCACGCACCCCATATTCCCTTATGATTGGTAACTATGCACTAACGCCAATAGCAACACACCACCTCCATGTCCTTGAACACATCTTGTTTTTGCTAACCCACATCATGTTTATTCTGAGCTGTCCTTTCCAGCGGCCTGTCCAGCTATGCTAACTATTTCGCTTAAGCGGCCTAGTCATGCTAACTCTCAAACTACATCGACCCCAACACACAGGTAAAGTATTTGGTTTCCCTTATTATTAGACTATAGAACATAGCAGTGTAGAGAAATCTAAACATACTAGCAGCAATACTAAAAAGTAACCCCCAGCCATACTGATGTCACAGTCTCCCATTTCTTGTCAGTGTCAGTAATTGTTTAGCTGAAGTTGATATCTATGTTCCAAAACCCTCACACAAATCTTCTCCCTATGAGGCAATGTATTTCTATTACTTAACTTTGTGCAGTTCTTCACAAGAACAGCTGTAAATACTCTTTGCCGTAAAACAACATTTGAATTGTCAGCATCAGCGAGCAATCAGAGAGAAGTTAATATAGATGCTGTACACATTAATTTAAACTAGGTAACTTGTCATCTCTGATTAAAAGTCTTACTCCATTTTGAACATTGTTCAACAATAAAAAGTGGTGAAGTGGTGCACCAAAATTTGTCCAGTATTTTTTTTTTAATTTATTTACAAGCTGTTCATTTGGACTAACACAAGAATTCTTTTTTTAAAGGTAATAATTTAAGTTAACTCCATATAAAAGTTTTGCATATATTTGCCAAGACTACTATGTTAAGATTCACATGGTTTTCTTTCTTGAGCATATCTTGTGCATAATTGTAAAAGGAGGGTGCAGGTCGAAGTTCTGCTTGTCAACAAGGGTGAGCAAAATATTCTGGGGTGAAAACCAGCCTATCAGTGCTTTAAAACATAACAATTTCTTTCTAAAACCTTTCATTTTCAGTTCCTTGGAATGATGCAAAGTTCCCACAACCATGACATTAAAGCAAAATGATAGCATTCACCACCAATGAATCATGCTGTATTATTCAGGGTAAGTGTACCCATTTCAGGGCTTAAACCTGATTTCTACAAAACTTACAGTCATAGTAAGCACAAAACCATAAGCATAAGAAATATACAGATTTTAAAAATTACAAATAAATTATTAAAAGTACAAAGAGATATGAGATTTCTCATCACTGTATCAGATTTCCTTGTTAAAAAAAATGCATTCATCTTCACGTCACTTCAACAAGGTTATAGAAAACAACCTCCATCATATGAAAGGAGATTCAAAATCCCCAAATGGTAAAGAGATGGCCAGAATAAAATTTATTGGGACATCATTTCCACAGCACTCATTTGTAGTTCTTTCTTCATTTAAGGCACAAGTACTGCACATAATATGTTGCCTGCAGCCACTTTAGTCCTCCAGTCTGCTTTCAGATTTTTAGAAGGAATTATCTTTCTTTCTCATTTACAAGTCCTTCAACACAGATGGCTCTACTGAAACAACTGATCTCAGGATAAAACTAGCTCATCCTGCACATGATAAGCTAGGACACAATAAGTAGAAGTAGGGTGAACAAAAAATGTAATTGTTAGAGCAACAAATTCCAATGCAGATCATCTTCCACAATCAAATACCAAATCAGAACCTGTACTACCAACAGGATGACCTCTGATAAGTTTCAGGCTGTTTCGCCAAAGTTGAAGATGTGTCTTTAAATGTGAAGGTCCTCAAAAAAAAAAAAAAAAGTTACAATTAAAAGAATTTAAGAATGTGGATTTTTGCTCATTCACGTTTAGCTCTCAGAAACAAAATATATGGTAGTCTTAGGGAAATAATTTCTAGTTCAAGTGATAGCAGTTTGGGAAATAAAGATTTGCAAGGGAGTAAAACCTAGATGTTTTAACAGCAATCTACAGAAAACCTTAATGAAACAACATTAGCTCTTTTTTATATTTTGTATTACTAGCTACATTTACTGAGATTTTGCACATGCAACCTTCTGACACCTATAACCACTCACTTCAGCCTGTCACAAAAAAATTTATGCAGACATAAATGCGACTCCTAGTTGTGAAGGGCACAGTCAAATCTCTCTGATATCTTCTGGCAAGAATCTGCCTGAGGCATCAGGAAGCATTTTATGATGTCTGTCAATGTGTCATAATAATTAAGCATGGAACTAATTTTAGCAGTCTACACTAATCATACCCATATACTCTGAGTATCCCAGAGAGAAAAAGACATGTAAAAAATGTATTCAGACCTTGTGCCACCTCTGGTGTACCTCCTGAGAAACATATGTTTTAAAGTGAGATATGATTTAGGCTTTTATCTCTTTAAATATTTTCTTTAAATATTTTCCCCTTTCCGCATAAGATTTAAACCCTTGAGTAGAGGTTTCTAAGAAGGTCCTAAGAAATGCTCCCTTCCCTTCCAGAAAAAAAAACACCAAAAACAAGAGCTATCATGGACAGTGTGAGGGAGTTGCATGACAGATTCCCTTCAGCAAAGGAATACGTGGCTGTGTCACTGTCATGGTCCTTTATTTCCCCTTCTTTCCTGTTCTCTTGACTTCTATCCAACAGTATTTAACAGCTCTGTCACGATATGTTAAGGATGTCATGTGGTTTACTTGTCTGTGTAACTACAGGATAACTCTAAAAAGTGAGTAATGAGTTTAGGTCTGGAGAGCACATTGCATACTGAAATGAATTGAACGTGCACAGGGGAGAGATATTTGAAAGGTGCAGAGGAGATACACAGCAGAGAGTGAGTGAGTGGCCAGCAAGCAGAGCGCCTGCGGCACAGATGAAAACTTGGACATCAAAGTGCAGCACATGGTGGACACACCGTCAGGCCTTATGGGTGATGGTGGGGAGTGACTTCCCTTGGAGACACAAAGGAGACTGCAGAGCTTGGAGCAGCTGGAAAGAAAGTCTTGGCTACCCAGAGTGCAAACCTGAAAAAAAAGACCTGTCCCTCAAGTACACAGTGACAGAGGTAGCTTTCTTTACAAATCATTTGCTATTTATGTACTCCTAGCCAGTCATTTTGAGTTCCAATTCTAAAAGTTGCCTGTTTGTATTTCTGCTCCAAAAAAATCCCAGCTTTTCCAGTCTTTTAAGAGTACTAGCCTTACAAAACTGTCTAAACAGGCTAAACAACAAAGTTTTGATAAACCCAGTGTCCCATCTCATAAAAGTTTTCTTATAAGATTAGAGATGACTGGGTGCTATTACTTCCTTTCCCTGAAAATATCTTCCCTCTTGAGAAACACCTTTCTATCAGTCTTGGGATCAGTCTCAACCCATCCACTTCAGCCATCTGGGTTTGTAAACGAACAACTGAATACAGTGGAACAGATCAGGAGCAAGAAAGCACAGGAGTCCCCAACATTATTTCAGGGCTTTCAGAAGGTAAAATGAAAACTGGGGATTAAGCCTATTTTTTAAAAAAAAACAATTTCAACATTTAATATTTAATAACTTCTATTAAAAGGGGGGGAACAAAAAGAAAAGCAAGAAACAGTTTTGTTGCAGAAAATGAAATTGCTGTCTGTCTTGGAAGATTTCATTTCTTTATTTCTTGCCAATATTTCCCAATGTTGCAAGACACTCAAAGCAATATTACCTTTCATAAATCTTACTTCCGTTGAACAGCTAAATATTCATTTTTTTTGGAAATCGGGTGGGAGAGGCAGGAGAAATAAGCACTGATGTAACATATGGATATGATTTCCTTTGGTCCACCAAAAGATGGTAGCAGAGTATCCCCCTTACAGTAATGAGTTACCAGCAGCAACAAGTGACTTTCCGAACAGCATTTAACAGGAATTCATAGTTTTTTTTCAGATTGCAGAGAAAACAAGTTATAAAGATTTTTTATTGAAAAAATAATTAGAACAAAAGTTAGGAAAGCACTACTAAATGTAGTGTTTGTAGCTGTTAGTCCATTCAGAATACGGGCTTTTGATGTTTGCAGTAAAGGCTTAGTCCCTGTCTCTGAAATTCTCTAGGTGTTGCTCAAGGACCAAATGGACATCATCTGCAATATTCAGCGAAGCTGTTACTCATGGAACTCTGCTGATGCCGTGCGGCGTTCTAGCCTTTCTCACCATTGCTTCTTATATAGCAAAAAAGAAAACATATTTCTCATCTCTTTTTTTTTTTTTTTTTAATTCAGATACAGTCCTGTGATAGACTTACTGATGTAGTTATTTTTTCTGATCTCTTGGGAAATGTGAAGAGGGCAATGTGGAAGGAACAGATGTTACCTTACAGAGTGCCCATAAAAGCATTTCAATATGTTAGGATTCATTTGCATAAAGACTTCCATTTTTACCATTGTAGTACCGTAAGACCTAAACAAAATGTACGTCCAAGCAGAAATAGCAGCATTAATTTCTATATGTCAAAATTTTCAGTTATTGTCAGTTAAAGTCTAGGAATATTTGTTATCCTGGCTAAAGGAAGGAATAAGGTTCTCTTCATCAGGGGCACAGGCTTTGTGAAGAGCACCTAACTCAGAATTCTTATATTTATAGAAGAGTCAGCTTTGCTGCGCAGAAAAGTATGCTACTATAAAATAAATGAACTACAAGCTACCATTAAGTAGGTATGGAAACAGATGGTCTGATCAGCTCTGTTCATCAGTCTAAATAGCAGCCACAGAGATACAACTGACCATTGTATTTAAGCAGATTGCAGGATGAACATATATGTATATTGAAGACTATAAATTTCCAGGACACAAAATTCACAGAGTTCACAGAATTCCACCAGGCTGACAGCCAGGTGGAGCCCCTTTGTCCCACTACCTTAACATGTACCACAGTAAGTCAGGGTTTGCTCTGAATATTTTTGCAGAAACACTAGATGTTACTGGACTGGGGGAAAAAAAAAAAGCACTTCCACTTCCTGCTATGTTACGTAGGTGGTCCTGATTAGTCACTGCAACTGTTTGTAGTTATGTAAAGTTAGAAATTTATTACAGATAAGAGTAATAAACACCTAGTGTCAATACATAACTGTCTGAGAAAAGTGATGGAGCCAATTATCATCCTTCAAATGAAGTTTAACATTAACTTCCTGAAATGAGTGTATACTTGAGAGACTCTGCATATACTGAGGCGCGGGGTTCAGGCAGGCGACATAAGACGTCCTCTATACTCTTTGGAAAGGTACCCTGCCTCTGTGCTTCGACTCGCTGTCTGTTGGGTGAGTGTCATTAAATGATAATGGAGGTATTTAAAAGATGTGTAGATGTGGCACTTAGGGACATGGATTAGTGGTGGAATTGGCAGTGTTAGGTTTATATGATCTTAAAGGTCTTTTCCAACGTAAATGATTCTATGATTCTATAGCTTGGTGGCAAAGATCCCTGAAGGAGTAATAGCTTACAATTCAAAAACTTTCATGCTTTCCAAATAATTAGGATTATATGACTTTTACTTCCCATTACAAGGACCAACTTTTTCTGTTATTTTAATGCTTGAAACATGCAGCTCAATTTCCAGATGCTCGTGCATGTTTCCAGCAGTCACATCACATCTTAGAAAAGCCCCTCCCTAATGGGACACATCTCTTCCTGCTTGCTATTACAACCTCTCCGTAGTCAAAGGCACCCACTGCTTACCTTGAGAAGTAATACTAGCAAAACACTGCAAGTCTGTACCAATCTTCAGATATTTCTTTCAAATTCTGTGTAAGCTGTTTTGTCTCCCTGTTCTCTCCCTCCCCTGTCTGCTCCTTGTTCACTTTGACACCCCTGTGCTGCCTTCCTGTCCTGTGCCTCATCCTGTTGTCCTTCTCACCCTGGTTTGATTTTGTTTGCTGTTGAGGGTGGTGGTGTGGGTTTTTTTCCTAGTCTTTCCTCCTAATCCCTTCCCTCCTCCTCCGAAGGCAGCTGGTACTGTCTCCTTTCTCCGGCTTTCTACAGCTCCCTGGACTCTTCCCTCAGTGCGAGGGAACCGCCATGGGCAGCGGGCTGCAGCTGCGGGCACTCTCCCGAGCGCTGCTCGCAAATGCTCCGCAGGTCCCTGGAGATTCACAGGCAATAGTCTGACAACTGATAAGCCAGTACTACAGTCCATCCTGTTTGCTGTCTAGGGAAAATAACTATGAAAATCCATTTAAGACTTTTTTTTAAAGGCGAGTAGTCAGCCAGGTGTATGCTATTTAATACAAAGCCTGCTACTTCACACAAAGAAGAGGCTTTCCAAGTTGTAGCTGATCACTGGCTTTACAGACCGCTAAGAAAATGTTAGTTTTCCTTTCCGTATATTTACGTACCGGGTGCAGGCGCCCAGATGCCGGCAGCAGGGCCGGCCCCTGCGAGGGGCGGGCGGGGCTGCCCCGGGCCGGCCCCAGCCGGTTCC